>Ga0187771_10003528_pt1 | contig 10929 bp, 7 predicted proteins | sample 0116_SJ02_MP15_1_FD_133139 | JGI IMG/M metagenome (GOLD analysis project Ga0187771, IMG submission 133139) | Tropical peat soil microbial communities from peatlands in Department of Meta, Colombia - 0116_SJ02_MP15_10_MG | ecosystem: Environmental > Terrestrial > Soil > Wetlands > Peat | place... | reverse complement strand
ATATGCATACCGGAATGCCCGAAAGAAGTAATCGCCATCGGGCAAAATTTCAATTCAAAGGGCTGGCGTTACGCCGAGCCATTAAAAAATGAAGACTGTATAGGCTGCAAAAAATGTGCTGTTGTTTGCCCGGATGCGGCTATCGAAGTCTGGAAAGAGGATTAAAAATGCAAAAAAATAAAATACTATTGATGAAAGGTAATTGTGCTATGGCCGAGGGTGCAATAATAGCCGGATGCCGTTATTATTTCGGCTATCCGATAACGCCGCAGAACGAAGTACCTGAATATATGTCGGAAAGGTTACCTGAGGTCGGCGGGGTTTTCATACAGGCGGAAAGTGAGCTTGCTTCAATAAATATGGTATTCGGTGCAGCAGCGGCAGGTGCCCGTGCGATGACCAGTACTTCATCACCCGGTTTCAGCCTTATGCAGGAAGGATTATCATACCTTGCGGGAGCGAGGCTTCCTTGCGTTGTTGCGAATGTTCAAAGATGCGGGCCGGGGCTTGGAAATGTCTGGACTGGACAGTGTGATTACTTCCAGGCCGTAAAGGGGGGAGGTAATGGCGATTATCATATAATCGTGCTGGCGCCGGCTTCTCCGCAGGAAATGATGGACCTGACAATTCTCGCTTTTGACCTTGCCGACAAGTACAGGGTTCCGGCTCTTATCTTGAGCGATGCGATAATTGGACAGATGATGGAAAAGGTTTTAGTCAGGGAAAGTGTCACTAAAAAATATGACAAGCCATGGGCTCTAACCGGGGCGAAAAACAGGGATAAGAATGTGATCCGCTCGCTGTACGGCAGCGAGGACAAGATTGAACAAAACAATATTATTCTGCAGGAAACTTATGTGAGAATAAAACAGAACGAGGTCCGTTATGAAAGCTTGTTCATCGATGATGCAGTTCTTGTAATCGCAGCCTACGGCACGTCTGCAAGGATAGCAAAGAACGCGGTGAACAGGCTCAGAGAGGAAGGCCACAGGGTAGGATTTTTCCGGCCTATTTCACTATATCCTTTCCCGTATGGTGAAGTAGAGAAAATGGCTTTAATGGGCACAAAGCATTTCCTGTCAGTTGAGATGAGCGCCGGTCAGATGATCGAAGATATCTCCCTGGGCGCCGGGGGGAAGGCTGATATTAGTTTTTACGGTAGGACCGGAGGAAACATAGTTGAAGAAGATGAAATATGTAATAGGGCACTTTCCATTATTGACGGAAAATCGAAGGATTATCTATGGCGAAATTGATTTATAGAAAACCTGAAAGCATGACTGATAAGCCTCTGCACTATTGCCCCGGCTGCGGACATGGAGTTGTACACCGCCTGATCTGCGAGGTAATTGATGAACTTGGGGTAAGGGAAATTACAATAGGAGTAGCACCTGTTGGATGCGCCGTTTTCGCTTATGATTACTGGGATTTTGATGTAAGTGAAGCGGCTCATGGGAGGGCCTCCGCGGTAGCAACCGCCATTAAGCGTGTTCAAAGGGATAAACTCGTCATATGCTACCAGGGCGATGGAGATCTGGCGTCTATAGGCATGGCTGAAACCATTCATACAGCGAACAGGGGAGAAAATATAACAGTGATTTTTATAAATAACTCTAATTACGGAATGACAGGCGGTCAGATGGCGCCTACGACACTTATCGGTCAGAAAACCACCACAACGCCGGAGGGAAGAAAGGCTTCCTCGGATGGCTATCCTATAAAGATGGCAGAGATGATATCAGCCTTTCCTGCGGTCAGATATTCGGTAAGGACGACAGTCGCAGATTTCAAGGGGGTCGTCATGACTAAAAACGCGATTAAAAAGGGATTTAAACTGCAGCTTGACGGCAGCGGTTATTCTTTTATCGAAATCCTTTCAAACTGCAATACTAACTGGGGTCTGAGCCCTCTGGATGCGAACAGGATGATTTTGAACGAAATGGTTAAAACTTTTCCCCCGGGTATTTACAAGGATATGCAGGGAGGAGATAAATAATGACTCAGGATATAATAGTTTCCGGTTTCGGGGGCCAGGGGATCCTGTCGGCCGGACTGATGCTTTCGGAGTCCGCTATACTTGAAGGCCTGAATACAACTTATTTCCCCTCATACGGCGCTGAAATGAGAGGGGGGACAGCAAATTGTCATATAAGAATTTCGGATAAGGAGATTGCGTCTCCAATAATATTATCCCCCGATATTTTGATAGCAATGTCAAAACCAGCCATGAATAAATTTCTTGCAAGGGTAAAATCTGGCGGAAAGGTTCTCTTTAATTCAGATATCAAGGAAGGAGGCCCTGTTCCGGAAGACCGTTCCCTGGTATTGTTAAGCTGTGAAAAACTCGCAGCGGAAAAATTAGGTTCTACGAAGAGTGCCAATATGATCATGATCGGCGCTTTTTTAAGGATCTCACCGATCCTGTCGATTGATAATATAAAAGAAGCCATTTCGAGCAATTTCGCTAAAAAGGGTAAAAAGGTTGTAGAAATGAATTACAGAGCCCTTGAACTCGGCTACAAGGCTGCGGAGGGTTATGAATTATGAGTTTTAAACGTTTTGTGCATGAAGTCAGGATCAAGCTGCCCCTGACTGCAATGCAGAAGATATTTTTTTCATGTCTGATCGCACTTGGTGCGGTTGCCGGTATCTTCATCGCTTATATCATTATAACGTTTTCAGAGCTGAAGGATATAAAACCGCTGGAAAATTATTCGACATACGATGTACCTACAAAAGTCTATGACATCAATAACAAGCTTATTACAGAATTTTACAGGGAGAAGAGGGATCTTGTTTCCTTCAAGGACCTGCCCGATTCTCTGATCAAGGCTATAATTGCCGTGGAGGATAACGAATTTTATAATCATCATGGATTCAATCCTGTTGCTTTCTTCCGCGGAGTTATTATCGATCCAATACTTGGAAAGCGTGCACGCGGTGCCTCGACGATCACCCAGCAGCTTGCCAAGAACCTTTTTACGTCGGGGGAGAGAAGCCTTTTCAGAAAGATCATTGAACTCTGGTATGCCTTCCAGATAGAAAAGAAATATTCCAAAGAAGAAATACTCGAGCTGTACTTTAACCAGGTTTACCTGGGGCATGGATGTTACGGTGTCCAGGCCGCTTCCTACTATTTCTTTGATAAGAACGTAAAAGACCTGACAGTGGGAGAGGCGAGTCTCTTAGCAGGACTTGTCCAGTCACCGGAAAATGATTCGCCGGTCTTAAACCCTTACAAGGCCCAGGCAAGGCACAGGGTTGTTCTCAATTCGATGGTCAAGATGAATTTTTTAACAAAGGATGAAGCCGATGAAATTTTTGATCAGTTCTGGAACCATTATTCGACTATTATAAAGGTAAAGGGGATAACGGTTCAGAAGACCCAATCTAACCCTGCACCCTTTTTTACTGAATATATCCGCCAGATTCTGACCGAGAAATACGGTGAAGATAGGCTATATTCCGGCGGGCTCCAGATTTACACAACGCTTGATATTGATAAACAGCGCTTGGCGAAAGATGAACTGGATAAGCAGATTTCAAACGAACAGATTAATTATGACAAGGATACCCGCCTTAACACCCAGCGCTTCAAGGAGAATTATCAGGATATCATAGATGTTTTAAGCCTTTATTTTGGTATAAACAGCATCAAGGTTGGAAATGGAAGGGTAAAGGACCATATTGAAAATATTTACAAGAATTATAACGACATGATATACCTTTCGACATTTGTTTTCGGTCTCAACGGCCTGAACAATAAGATCAAAAGCCGGTACCGTCTGCCTGTTCTCATAAAGCAGAAAGAGGACGATGTGGAAGGGGCGTTGATTTCGATTAATCCTAAAAGCGGCTTTATCGAAACCATGGTCGGCGGGAGTGAATTCAACTACGCCAATCAATACAACAGGGCCGTACTCGCCAAGAGGCAGATGGGTTCTCTGTTCAAAGTCGTGTATTATACTGACGCAATTGACAGGGGGCTTATAACCCCGGCATCGGTTTTTATTGATATGCCGATGTTCTATGATGATCCCTCGGGCAAGCCCTATGTACCGAGGAACTCTGAAGGGATCTTCAGAGGCAAGATAAGGATCAGGGACGCTCTCAGGTTTTCCATTAACGTTGTTGCAATCCAGGTCTGGGATAAGATGCTCAGTACCCTGGGTTATAATTCAATAGTAGATAAGATGTCCCAGTACTTTACAATTCCTGCCGATGAAGTAAGAACAAGGGTGAAGCCTTCTCTGTCGTACGCCCTCGGTGTAGGCGCCTTTACTCCCTTTGAAGTGGCAAAATTTTTTGCCTGCATAGCCAATAACGGTGTTGCTGTAAAACCCCTGGCTATACTAAAGGTTAAAGACAGGTTTGGCAGAGTTATCGATGATTTCGAGATGGAAAGAGACCTTGACAGGGAGAGCAGGAAACAGGTCATGAGCCCGGGTTCTGCATTTATTATGCAGAGCATGCTGAACACGGTGCTTTATGAAGGCACCGGAGCTGATGCCGTCAGATCAACGGGATTTCCCACACTGGCGGCCGCCGGTAAAACTGGCACTGCTGAAAACTGGAAAGACGCCTGGTTTGCCGGTTTTACAAAAAATCTTGCGACAGTTGTCTGGATGGGATTCGACGATCCTAGAAAATCATTCGGAAGGGACAGGTTTGCGGCGCTGGTATCTGCACCCCTGTGGATGAGATATATGAAGCAGGTTCTTGCCGGTTACCCTGATATTCCGTTTGAGCAGCCATCCGATGTCGTACAATTGTCGATTTGTGCAAATTCGGGTCTCATTGAAACGCCTTTCTGCCCCCATGTAATAAACGAATATTTTTTGAAGGATAACTATCCGGCAAAGAAATGCGATATTCATGTATCTGAGGCGACTTCAAGGGTTGACGAGGATAAAGAGATATTTAAGATCACGAACTCTCTCAATCTCAAGGATCTTGAAATAAACAGCGATGAAGGATCAAACAGCAACTACAATGAGCTCGAGGACATGAAGCAGTCTATGAAGCAGGATAAACTGAATATCAAATCGGGAATTGAATGAAATTCATCGTCATTGACGGTTATGTCGATGAACCAACCTGCCTTGGAGTGCCCCCGTATATCTCTACTTACGTCAGATATACTGCCGGAGCGGCGAGGTTGGGAGGAGCTTCCTCAGTAGGATATATTACAATCGATGAGCTGAGAAATTCCGATTATCTCCTGAAAAACGGAAAAACCTTTTTCGATGCTGCAGCAATTATTGCCGGGACTCCTGTTCCTGGCAAATACCTTGGGGGAATTCCTCTCCGGCTGAATGAAATAGAAAAGATCGCGCAAAGAAACAGGAAAACTCTTTTTCTTGTCGGTGGGCCGATCAGGTTTTCATCAGACCGCCCTCAGATGCCGAATATTATCAACATAAGGCTGGATATAGAATCTTATGTATACCGGTTCATTTCCGGGGCCAGTTCTATCGAAAAGCTGAGAACACCGGAAGAAGTTGAAAAATTTTCAACAGCCGGGGCTTTTATTGTACAGTTTCATCCCCGCTATCCTGATATTATAGCTGAAATCGAGACGGGAAGAGGCTGCCCGAGGAAAACCCACTGCTCTTTCTGCATTGAGGGATCATACGAAGTCATGTGCAGATCGCCGGAAGGAGTCATAAGAGAGATCAGTGAGCTTAGAAAGGAGGGTGTCCTTCATTTCCGGCTGGGCAAACAGGCGGATCTATATTCTTTCGGCTCAAGGTTGAAAGAGTGGGTAAACGGTTTTCCGAAGCCCGATACAGGCTCGGTCCTGAAACTTTACGAGGGCATAAGAAATGCCGTCCCGGACCTTAAAACTCTCCACCTTGACAATGTGAATCCGGGAACAATTTCGAATTTTCCGGACGAATCTGCCATAATAAGTAATATTATAGCAAAATTCAACACGCCGGGGGATGTGGCTGCTCTGGGTATGGAAAGTGCAGATCCAGCTGTTATTGAAAGGAACTGTCTGAAAGCCTTTCCGGAAGAAGTGATGAAAGCCATTGAAATAATAAATTCCGCAGGTGGAAGTATGGGTAAGGAAATATCAAAACTGCTTCCGGGAGTAAATTTGATCAGGGGGCTTCCCGGTGAGACAAGGGAGACATTCAAGATGAATTACGAGTTTCTTTTAAAAGTTCTTGATTCCGGCCTGATCCTTAGAAGGATAAACATACGGCAATTGAGATTGTCCTCAGGGACAGGCATTAGCAGAATGCATTCCTTCAAGGATAAGAATGAAAGGATGCTGGATGCCGCCTTCAGGAATTACCGTGGAAAGATCAGGAGGGATGTGGATATGCCGATGATTAAGAAGGTTTTCCCTCCAGGTACTATAATTCCTGATGCCATAGTGGAAATGGAAAGGGGTGATTGGAGTATAGCGCGCCCGATCGGTACTTATCCGATTGCAGTGAATATTCCCGAAAAGCTTCCTATCCTTAAAAAAATATCCGTCTTCGTTGTAGGATTCCGTGAAAGGTCCCTTATCGGGCTTCCATATCCTTTTTATCTCAAAGATGCTACACATCAGGAACTCAGGCAGATCCCGGGTCTTTCCAAGAAAGCCGGGGAGTTAATGGCGAAAAAAAAGATATTAAAGACCGACCTTAATTCTTCTCCGATTTTCAAAAAAATTAAGGATTTCATCAGATGATATCAGAAAACACTCCTACCTGACATCAGTCTGTACATATTTTTTAAACATGATTATAATAATAAAGTAAATCGGTTTGAACGGAGCTTTGAGAAATGAACTTTCCAGACAGGATTGCCATGCAATTTGAACAGGCCCTGACCTCAGGCGCAGTGATGACCTATGCTACTGATGAGAAGCTTGTAAAAGACGATATCGATTTTATCGTCTTTGTACTGAAACATCTCAGCGTAAGAGACAGGAAGTTCTGGAACAAGGGGAAGAAAGAGCGCGCCCTTGATTCGGAAAAAGATCCTTTCCTTCCCTATGAAAAGGATCTTTTTGTTAATGAACTGACGAAAACTCATATATGCCTTTTGAATAAATATAATGTGATGAAAAATCATATTTTGATAGTAACCAGGTCTTTCGAGGATCAGGAAACTCCGCTTACAGAGTTTGATTTCGAGGCTTTATGGCTTTGTATGGAAAAGATCGAGGGGCTTGCTTTCTATAACAGCGGAGTAAAAGCTGGAGCCAGCCAGAGGCATAAACATTTGCAATTGATAAAACTTCCTCTGACGGAGCAAATGGACAGGCTGCCGATAGGTCCGCTGATCTCCTCTCTTAAAAAAAGAGAAGGTCCCTTAGTTGTTCCGAGGTTTGAATTCAGGCATGGACTTTATTTTCTTCCTGAGAACGTCACCGCTCATTATCTTCTCGAAAAATACGATTCACTCCTGGAATACACAGGGCTTTCTGATAAATGGGGGCCTTACAACCTTCTTGTTACAAAGGAATGGATGCTCCTTGTTCCCAGAACTCTTGAAAGTTACAAGGGGATATCGGTCAATTCACTGGGTTTTGCCGGAACGTTCCTGGTTAAGGATTTAAGGGAATTCGGGGAAATAAAAAGGACTGGCTTTTTTGGAATTTTGAATTCAGTGTCAAGCCCGCTATAAATGATAAAGTTTAGCTTGCATTTAAAGTAAAAATTTATTAAAATTATCTTCATCTTTATGATTAAATTCCATTTTATAATTCTTTCTCGAGAGGTATACTATGGAACTGAAAACAGTAAGAGAGTTTATTGATTATATAGGAATATTCGGGACAAGGCCGGCGGGAAGGATCAAGGAAAGGAACGATATTTACAAGGAATGCTCGTTCGATGAATACAAAAGGAACTCAAAATATATCGCGGCATATTTCTTTAAGAAAAAGCATCTGCGTAAGGGGGATATGGTCGCCATATACTGTGAAAACAGGCCTGAATGGCTGATGGCTTATTTTGGTATAGTTTATAACGGACTCTGGGCCGTTCCCCTTGACGCAAGGCTTTCGGATCTTGAGGTCAAAAACCTGCTCCTCGACTGCGGTGCGGAAATAATGTTTTTATCTAAAAATCTCTATGATAACCTGACTTCCTCCCCTGAGATCCTTCAGCATATTAAAGAGTTTATCATATTTGACGATTCAGGGAACGACTTCAATTATACCCGTAAATTAAAAAGGTTCTCCGATGTGATAACGGAGGGTAAAACCGTTGCAGAGGAAATGGCACCGGTTGAAGTAAACGGCGGAGACACAGCCTCCCTTATTTACACTTCAGGTACAATGGGAAACCCGAAGGGAGTCCTGCTTTCACACAGCAACTTCGCCCACCAGTTTAACTCTGTACATAAAGTTCTGCCTATAAGGCAAAGTGATACCCTGCTGTCCGTACTTCCGCTTCACCATACATTCGAGTTTTCCTGTGAACTTGCCGTTCTTTTCATAGGAATATCCATTACCTATGCTGAAAGCCTGAAGCCCAATAAGCTCTTGGCCAACATCAAGGAAACAAACGTGACATTTATGGCCGGTGTTCCTCTTCTGTTTGAAAAAATTTACGAGGGAATCATGAGACAGGTGAGGACCCTTCCTTTCGGGGTAAGACATGCAATAATGGGCCTTTACTATCTTACCGCCGGTCTTAATAAAGTGACTAATAACAAAGCTGGTAAAGCGGTATTCAAATTTCTCAGGAAAAAGGCAAACCTCAGCAATATCCGTTTTATTGTTTCAGGAGCGGCTCCGCTCAGTTACAAGGTAGCAAAAGGTTTTGATACGCTCGGACTTACTATCCTGAACGGTTATGGCCTTACCGAGGCTTCCCCGATAGTGTCTGTCAACCGGATGGAAAGAAAGATAAAAAATGAATCAGTTGGTATTCCTCTTCCAGGCGTGGAAGTAAGGATCGGTGAAATGGACGATCAGGGCAACGGCGAAATTTTTTTACGAGGGCCAAATATTATGCAGGGTTATTACAATAACAGGATGATAAATGTTGATGTAATAGACAAAGACGGCTGGTTAGCCACCGGAGACATAGGCAAATTGGATTCCGACGGCTATCTTTACATAACCGGCCGGAAGAAAAGCATCATAGTGACCCCAGGCGGTAAGAATGTTTATCCTGAAGAGATCGAAGAAATGCTGAATTCAAGTCCATTTATCCTTGAATCTCTAATTATTGGTATTCCTCAGTCGGAAGAGGACAGGGGTGAAAATATATACGCGCTTGTCGTACCAAATTATGAGTATTTTGATACCTATGGTACTCTGAATTCATTCAGGATAACGGATGAATTTGTTGAAAAGACAATAGAAAAACATCTCAGGGAAGTATCGAAAGTCCTGATTGACTACAAGAAGATAAAGGGATGGAGGATCAGGAGCGAAGAGTTCCCCAAGACCTCTACAAGGAAGATAAAGCGTTTCCTGTTTTCAGGCAGGGATTTTTTGAACAGCTGAAAAACCGGATCACTGGTACATAAATGAGATAGTAAATTTTGTTCCATCTCTGTAGGTGCTGTCGATTTTAATGTCTCCCCCGTAATAGGAAAGTGCATTTTTTACCATGAAAAGACCCAGGCCGGCCCCCCTTTCATTCCATTTGATTCCTCCGTTGCCCCTGTAAAACTGCTGAAATATTTTGTCTTTTTCCTCCTCCTGTATGCCGGGACCCGTATCGGTAATATCAATCAAATAATAATTGTCTTTAATATAACCATTGATAGTTATATTTCCGCCTGGCTTGTTATACATAATGGCATTGCTCAGCAGCTCATCAAATATGACTCTGATGATTGATTTATTGACGGTAAAATTTGAAAATTCCGAGGAGAAAGTTAAATCTAAATTTAATTTTTTATCCGATATCAGGGGAATATAGCCTGGAAGTATTGTTTTTTCAATAAAATCTTTAACATTGATCGTATCCCTGAATAGTTCGTTAACCGATGATTCCATTTCTCCGAAAGAAAGCGTTTTTTGAACGATATTTTCGATTCTCTCGATCTTCATACAGAGAGCCTCTATGAGTGAGTTCCTTTCACTGCCTGAAATATAGAGGGATGATTTTATTTTTTCAATCTCGTCCTTAACTTCCGCAACAGGCTTCAGGAGATGATCGGAAAACCTGTTTAAAAACTCGTTCTTAAAATTTACGAGATTAAGAAGTTCGCGGTTTTTCTTTTTTATTTTATCATAAAGGAGGGAATTATTGATGGAAATTGATGCCTGACCTGCGAAGATCTCAGCGCTTGAAAGATCTCCTGATTTGAGTGATTTACCCCCCGTAATGGTATCGGCGTAGAGAACTCCCAGGAGGTTATCCTGATAAATCAGAGGTACCGCGAGAGAGGAAATGCAAATTTCAACCTTTTCCAGTTTTAATTTATTATTCACCAATAGAGTGCTTTTCTGAGAGACAGCGCAATTCAGAATAATCTCCTGACAGAAATTAAAATAAGCGCTACCCAGGCTGCTGTTTTTGATATTTATGAAAATTTTCGGCAAAAGCTTGCTGTATTCGCGGATATAAAGTATTCCATGGTCTGCGTTTACAGTATCTATGAGGCTTTTCACAATATTATTGAGAAGAAAGTCGATGTCAAGAATAGTACCGATTTCCCTGGTGATCTTGAGTATCAACTTCATTGTTTTATCTTTTTCAATCAGTTCTTTCTTTGATAGAAGGTTGACATTCTCCTGAGCTTCGAGAAGCTTAGCGGCTTCCTTTTTCTCAATGATCGTCAGTTCCTGGAGATTTTCATGGGCTTTTATCACCCTCTCCGCCTCGATCTTTTCCTCCCGCATCATCTCCTGAACGATCTCCTGAGCCTTTATTACCTTATCCGCCTCGATCTTTTCCTCCCGCATCATCTCCTGAACGATCTCCTGAGCCTTTATTACCTTATCCGCCTCGATCTTTTCCT
>Ga0187771_10003527_pt1 | contig 10930 bp, 9 predicted proteins | sample 0116_SJ02_MP15_1_FD_133139 | JGI IMG/M metagenome (GOLD analysis project Ga0187771, IMG submission 133139) | Tropical peat soil microbial communities from peatlands in Department of Meta, Colombia - 0116_SJ02_MP15_10_MG | ecosystem: Environmental > Terrestrial > Soil > Wetlands > Peat | place... | reverse complement strand
TGCGACCGCAGTTCTAGGGTTGGCGACGTGGATTCCAGGCGTTGTCGGAGCATTTGGTGCAGGGATGCTGCTCAAGGGGAGATGGAAGGTCGTGATAGTCGTCTTTGCTGCAATTCTCGCCGCCTTCTTTCTTCACCCATTCGGGCCAGGCGTCTTCCTATACGCCGACTGGGACAAGGTACTTGCCATGTTTCTGATCATTCCGGTCTCCATGCTCGTAAAGCGTCAGATCGGTAGTCGTGAAAGCGTGAAGGCACTGGCTCCTGTCATTGGCCTAGTTTCTCTGGTCGCGACAGAGATGGACGGAGCGACTGGAAACCTAATCTTCCTTCTCGAGGCCGAGCCCTTATTTGGTTTGAAAAAGGAAATGCTTCCAGCGTTGTTCATTCCCTACACTTTCCTTGATCCCGCGACACGCATTCTAGTCGCGGTCGTTTGCGCGTCGATCCTAACGCCAGTGCTTGTTGCCGCAGAGAAAGCAAGTCTTCTCAAATGGCCTCTGACCTAGCGTTCGTAGGCAACCTCTAACCTGTCCGCAGAACTAGTTTTGCAAGTTCATTTCTGTCACACAGCCAATTGTGAGCTAGACCATGCTCTTTGGTGGATGCCTAAAATGAGAGCCAGAGAAGGAGACTTCGTGCAGACCTCGGACGGTCTCCTCTTTGATGTCAAAGGGCTCCTGCATCCTCCCGACCGAATAGTTGCTTACCTTCGATATTATCCTGACAATCGAGGGACAAGATCCCGGCATGGAGTCCGGTACGTGAAGGTCTATGATCTCACCAAGAGGCGTCTCCTACTTGAGAAGAGATGGCCTCGCTACCTATACTACGACGAAGTGCAAGGACGCGAACTGCAAGGCGTGCCCAAAGACCGAATACGCCGCCTCTATTCTCCCCAGCAACGGGTTGAAACGCTCTTGCGCTCGAAACGAAAGGACGCCCTTGAGACGAGCGCAACAAGACTGGTTGAGGCCCTAGCTAGAGAGTCCGGCCTCTCTCTGAAGCATTTTGGCATTTCTGGCTCGCTGCTTGTGGATTTGCATCGAGAAGGATCGGATCTGGATATCATCATCTACGGCTTGACTGCCGCCAAACGCGTCCAGACAGCCTTGGGCACTCTCCTGGCGGACAATCGAACCTTTCACGCATGCGCTCCGTGTGAACTGAGGCGTCTGTATTTGAGACGAGGGTTGAAAGAGGCGATCAGTTTCACAGACTTCAAGCTGCAAGAACGAAGGAAGGTGTTTCAAGGTAGATTCGTGCGCCACGACTATTTCATTCGGTGCGTGAAGAAGTGGGAGGAAATTGCCGAGCACTACTGGGATACGCGATATGTGCCATTAGGAGAGTGCACAATATCGGCTCAGATCGCGGACGACACGGAGAGTCTGCTGACCCCATGTCGATACCTGCTCACGCAGGTAGATGTACTTGCAGGGAATTGCCCCTACGGGCCCAGTCAAGTCGTCTCGTTTCGTGGGCGCTTCGCAGAGCAGGTACGTCGGGGAGAGCGTATCTTCGCGAGAGGAAGGCTCGAGAAGGCTCGGTCCAAAGACTCGGAATACTACACACTCGTCGTAGGGGAAGAACCTACGGACGTGCTACGAACGATCTGGTAGGTCTGCCCCAAGAAAACGCTGAGATAGAATCTTCACTCAGCACGGACGACCCTGTTTCTCAGAACGCCCACTCCCTCGATCTCTGCCTCCATCATATCTCCAGGCCTGAGCAGTCTTTTTTCTGGTTTGGCGTAATATCCGACTCCTGCGGGAGTCCCTGTTCCGATAATGTCTCCTGGCTGAAGCGTCATAGCGTTTGAGATGAAGGCCACAAGTCGTGGGATCTTGAAGATCATATTCGCCGTTGTGCTTCTCTGCCTTACCTCGCCGTTAACTCTCAATTCCATCTTCAGATTGTGTGGGTCGCCGAGTTGTTCACGAAGGACTAGGCACGGGCCGGTCGGTGCGAAGGTGTCGAAACTCTTGCCTCTGAACCATTGCTTGTCCGCGAACTGGATGTCTCTTGCGCTTATGTCGTTGAATACGGTGTACCCGGCGATGTGATCGAACGCGTCTGACTCGGATATTTCTTTGCCCGGTTTTCCTATGATAGCCGCGAGTTCCACTTCATAGTCGACTTGGGTTGAGATCTTTGGATATACCACGAAATCCTCCGGACCTACGATGGCTGTGCTCGGTTTGGAGAAGAGTAAGGGTCGGTCAGGCAAGGGAACACGTGCTTCGTCCGCATGGTCTCGATAGTTCAACCCTAGACAGACTATCTTGGGAGGGATAGGAACAGGCGGCAAGACGTGCACGTCGGTCGCATCAAGCAGAACGCCATGTTGCTCTAGTTCCTCCCTATGTTCCGGTAGTAGACCATGGACATGATCCGTGAGTCTTGAGGTGTAATTCCTGAGTTTTTCTCCAAGTTCGAGAAATTCGATCATCTCTTGCGGAAAACGGCTGGGCGCATTCACGTGCGTTCCGGTAATTTCTGGCAGAAATAGCTGGTGTGCTCGATCAAGGTCAATTATATATTGGTCGTGTAACGCGCCGAGTTTGTGTTCATTGTGGAATTCGAACGATAGGAGTTTCAAAGTAGTTTTCCAGCCGCAGTATGATGATTGACAAGGCTTAATACGGTTGAGGAACTTTCGGCTTGTTCCGCGAAGCGCAAGAGGTTGACGTGTTGGATAAGAAGGTCGGTGTCGCCGTTGTAGGCGCAGGTTTTGTTGGAGGACAAGCGCATGTCCCCGCATTCAACAAGATCCCCGGATCAGAGTTAGTCGCACTATGCGATCAAGTGGAAGAACGGATCAAGAAATACGCGGACAAGTATCATGTCAGGTACTATCTTGACTATAACCAGCTACTCGATGATCCAAAGGTGCAAGCTGTGGTGTTGGCTGTTCCGACACCATTCCACTACGAGATGTCAATGAAAGCGATAGGCAAAGGAAAGCATGTGCTCTGCGAGATGCCTTTGGCACCTCGAGTTTCTGAAGCGAAAAGAGTCGGAGAAGAAGCTGAGAAGGCCGGCGTGACTTTGATGCCGGTTCTGAATTTCCGGTTCACACCTAACTACGTGAAGGCTAAGGAACTAATAGACGCGGGGAGGATCGGTAAACCTCTCGCCGTCTCCTTTAGGGAATTCATCGCGGCGAGGGATCTTGCTACGCAGTGGCCAGCCAATTCATGGGCATGGAACATTGAGAAGAGCGGAGGCTACCCTGACTTCACATTATCCGTATGGTCAATCGACCTCCTAAGGTGGCTATTGAACGCGGAGATTACTGAGGTCGAATGGAAATCAAGCTACGCTCCGCTCAAAGAATATGGAGGAATAAAATCATACAACACGATGGGGGTCGCCAAGTTCTCAACCGGCGCAGTCGGTGCTTTGCACTTCAGCTCGATGGTCTCGCCCGTGGCCGGCACGAGCAGACTTGAGGTCTACGGAGACAAGACCTACAACCTGCTAGCTAACTGGAACGACTCGCTTACGCTAGTCGGACAGGATCCGGAGCGTCAGGAATGGGTCTTCAGAGAAGGAGGAACCAAAGTCTGGGGGCACTACCAACTCGACGAATACTTCATTCAATGCATACTAAACAAGAAGAAACCTAAGATAACGGCAGAGGATGCCGCCAAAGCCATTGACGTAGCCTCAAAGATAGTCAAGTAGAGTGAAGGTCCAACTCTCGGTCGCGGTCAGAGTGTTTTTTCCATATGATTCGGATCGTTATTGCACGAGGCTAGGAGTTCAAATCCGGACGCTTGCACCATTAGACCCACGCACACTTTACGCCTCCTCTCCACTTCAATTGCCTCCAATCGCGAAGCCCATGGCATGAAGATTTCGATATACGACGACGGAGGACGGTTCAGAGTGCGTGCCCGCACCGAGGGAGGCACACACACAAATCACTCCTCCAACACGACGGACGCGAGAGACGGACGAGGGCCAATATTACGCGGTCCCGGTGACGTTCGGCCCCTAGGTGGTAATCTTCTGTGAGCACTAGAAAATTGGTCTCTTCTCTTCTATGTATATGCAAAGTCTGAAATCCGAAACGAGTCCAGGCTATGGTTGCTTTCTGAGATTCACGACCTGCCTGTCTCGCGTTCGATGTTTGCTGCTGCTTGTCGAGCGCCGAGGATGGGCGCCATGACAAGAATACCCCGCAATGGAAGGAGGTTAGGTAATGATAGTCGTCTCGTTTTGGACCTTGAACTCTGATCTACCTCCAAGCAAGATAGCCGAAGCTTGCACTCGAACGAAACTTACCAAAGCACACAAATCAACGGACCAAGCTGAGAGTATGAGATTCCCGTCAGATGGCCTAAGGACATGAGGGTTGGGATATTCTCCGATGTCTTCTACCCGTACCTGGCCGGGGGCGGAGAGAACAGATACTACCATCTCGCCAAGCATCTCGTCGCATCCGGCGACGAAGTGGTAGTTGTCACATCAAGCCTGTCGGGTTGCTCATCATTCGAGGCCCTCTTCGAGGGCAAACTACGCATCCATAGAGTGGGATTTCCACCTCACCCAACGAGCAGACGTTCGATCCTTGGAATCCCAGGATACTTCCTTTCATCCATTTTGAAGACACGGCTTGTTAACGAATGTGATGTCCTTGACCTGAACACCTATGGGAGCGCGCTCGCGGGCAAGCTCGTATCCAAATTGAAGAAGAAGCCATCAATAGTCACTATTCACGATCTCTTCAGCGGTCAATGGTCGTCTGAACACAACCTCATCACCTCGATTCTCGGAAGCATATCTGAGAGGCTCATTGCGTTGACCAACTCAAGTGGCTTTTTTATGACAGCGAGCCAATCAACGAAGAGGAAGATTATTCGACAGCTGAGAGTGAACGAGAACAGAATCTTTGTCGTACCAAATGGAGTAGACTTCGAACGCGTCCGCCTCCTAACGCAGAAAGGCACCAGATGTCCCGAACGGATAGTCTACCTTGGTAGATTGATACCATACAAGAGAGTAGACGAAGTGCTGGAACTAGTCATCAGACTGAGACGTCTCGGATTGGATGTCAACGCGGACATTATTGGAGATGGGCCCGAACGGGAACATCTAGAATCACTAGCTCGCCAAATGGGAGTCTCGCAGCAGGTTACTTTTTGGGGGTTCTTGAGACAGCACGATGACGTTATCAGGATCTTATCCTCCGCGGGGGTATTTGTTACCCCATCCATCTTTGAAGGGTTTGGAATGAGTGTCTTGGAGGCGATGGCCGCGGGAACTCCGGTCGTAGCGTACGACCTGGAAGGGTACCGAGAATACGCGAGAGACAGAGTCAATTGCATGCTGGCGCGGCCAGGGGATCTTGAGGGACTCGTATACAACGTGAGCAATCTTATAAGAAATCCTGACAACGCACGTGAGATCTCAACAAATGGCATAGAAACAGCAAGAGGTTTCGATTGGCATAGGGTTACGGAAAAAGCTAGAGCAGTTTACCGATTGGTCGCCGGCTGATGCCAATGCATCATGACCGAATCCAAACCTCGAACAGTTCTCCTACGGCATTCGAATCTTCAACGGCTGATTCTCGGCCAGTCCATGTTTTCTTGGCCGTTACAACTCTTGTCATCTCATTGATTGCTGGACATTCTTCCTTTCTGTGGCGACTATTCTAACCCATACAGTCTAGTGCACCACAATTCTCGTGTTCCGCTTCCTTTGCTCTACTACGCCTGAGTATGTTCTGCACGTCGCTCACAATGCGGGATAACAGCATAGCAGATACATCGGGATGCTCCTTCATTTCGATTCGGCCCAACCGGAACAGGTTAGTTCCCGGAGTGTGTGTGCGCACCCCGAGACCCACCCCCCCCAGAAAACTTGACGCTCAGACCCGGCGCACAAACGGAGAGAACCATGTCCAGTGGCTCCGCACCAAGAGATGCGCACAACGATGGACGAGGAACGCCGGAAGAATAAATTCATCATAAGTGAATAATTATTTCCGTCCAAGATTGATCATGGGCTGTAGTAGCCTAGGTAATAAGAATGCTTAGGAATCTACTAAACCGATTTGGCAATCGGAAGCTGCATGAAAGGCGAGTATTCTCGCAGAACGGTGAAGATGGAGTTATAGAGGAATTATTTGCACGGCTAGGAACAAGCAATTGCTTCTTCGTTGAAGTTGCGGCTGGAGACGGTCGAGAGTGCAATACCCTTTACTTGGCGTCCAGAGGTTGGCGCGGTCTAATGATAGAAGGGAACAGCTCGCTTTACGCGCGGCTACAGTCTAGCATGAAGTTCCCTGGAGTGGTCACGTTACAGAAATGGGTGACAAGAGAAAATGTCTTGGGCATATTGTGCGAAGCGAACGTCCAGCAAGAATTCGATCTCCTCTCAATAGATATAGACGGAAACGACTACTGGATATGGCAAGAAGTTGGGCTGTCTTACAAGCCCAGGGTCGTAGTAATCGAGTATAATGCCTACTATGCTCCGCCGCGGAGATGGGTTATGAAGTACAAGCCGCAGCACGTCTGGGACGGAACTACCCATTATGGAGCTAGCTTATCCTCTCTTGCTGATCTTGGCAATAAGATGGGCTATGCGTTAATCGGAACTGAATCTATGGGGGTTAACGCCTTTTTTATCAGGAGAGAACTGGTGCGAATATCAGGCTTGAAGCAGCTATCGGCAGGAGAAGCCTTCCACCCGGCAAGGTACACGGACCCTGCCAACCCGGGCAAGTACGGGCATCCCTTTCGGGATGGACCTCATGTTGCTATCTGATTTTCTGTAAGGTTTCTCGGACTCATAAACTGCTGAGGACGCGACAGTACCATATGTGGCCCCACACAGGAGGATCAGAGCCAATTGCGCATTAGATTGTTCCGAGTCGTGGTTGATGAGTTGTCTTTACGACATACATTAGGCAGCGTTCCTGAATGCTACGTAAAAAGGAGCGAGAATCGTCAACTAGGCCAGAGCTCACATAGAGCCACGCGAGTGGTTCACTTTGAGCTTAGCGATAACCATATTTTCTCTGTGGTATCGTACACTGTTCCGTGCAAGATCATTCATGAAGATGGCTTTGCTTTCGGGTTCTGCTAGGCTAGATGATGCTGTAGGGAAGTATACGTTTTACTTAGCGCGCGCGCTTGCAGCCGCCAGCGACTCGAAAGTTGATGTCGTTCTTGCTGGGCCGATGAGTTCTCAGTTTTCATCGGAAAGTGTTCGGATAATTCAATTTGAGTCGCTTCCAAGGCGAGCTGCGAGATGGGTCATCGATCGTTTGCCTTTGCCTCATTCGTTTAGTAATAGGGTGAAGTTTCGGTTTCGCGGATGGGGCTTTCGATCTGTTCGGTCTCTTGCACAGGAAATATCCTCCGCGGACTTGGTTTGGGATGTGTTCTCATCGTCCTCCCCAGTACATCGTATACCGCTAGAAATGCACGGCGAATCTCTTCCAAGTTTTGTTCTCGACTATCACGGCGTAACTCCACCAGAATTGGTCGGTCCGCCTCTGTCACAGGAGCTTCAAGAATCAATAGAAGAACTGAAGATCTGCGCACCCGCTGCCGACCATTATATAGTCCACAGTGCCTATATGGCGGAAGAGCTAGCGTCCAGAACGGGTATCAATAGAAATACTGATGTTATTCCGCTTTTCTGCGACCCCGAACTCAATGTTGACTGGCAAATGCCAAAGAGGGTAGTCAGTGACAGATTTGTCATTCTATTCGTGGGGAGGCTGGGTAGGCATAAAGGATTGGATATTCTCATACGAGCTTTGAAGATCGTTCGCGACCGGGGATTCGACGCAGAGGTCACCATTGTAGGAAAGGAAGTAGCTGGTGATGATACAGTTCGGCGGACCAGTCGTCTCGCCACCAGCCTCGGTATCGATGAACATGTGTTTTGGCTAGGGAATCTCAATGCGATCACTCTTCGAATACACTACTATTCTGCTGATGTCTTGGTCTTACCGAGTCTTCACGAGGGCTTTGGCCTGCCTGCAATCGAAGCTATGTGGTTTGACGTTCCCGTAATAGTGTCAAACTCGGGGGCTCTCCCGGAAGTCGTTAAGAATGGCGCCTTGGTATTCAACGCCAATGATTGCGAGGATTTAGCGGAGAAGGTAATCATGCTACATGATAATTTGGAAGTACGCAACAGAACTCTTAATGCTGCACGAAGCGTACGCGAATCTTATACTCTAGATAAATTCACTGAGAGCGTACGTAAAGTCTGTGCAAGTTGTCTAACTTGATTCTAGCACACTTGCTCCCGAAGGTTGCAAAATTCTTACAAGATGTGAAGGAAGCGTGGAGATGCACTTGGATTATTGAATGAAAGAGCGCTCGGGATATTGCGATGATCTGTTTAGTCAAGATGAGCAGCGACAGAGCATATTTCCACAGCACTCTAGTTGAATGCCATTAGCTTAGCACTCGCAGAAGCCGTAGGTTCGTAGGAGTTCGTAGAGTTTCTGCCCAATTACATTCCAACTGTACGTGTCCCTAACCTTCGTGCCTGCTGCTTCGGCTTTGGCTTTGAATTTGTCGGGGTAGGTCTTTACGGAGGCGATTGTTCGCGCGAGGTCGTCGCTTGAAATCTCCCAACCTTTCCCAACATGAATAGTGTGATCTGGGAATACTCTAGGTCGTCTCACAATAGGGAGAGGCACACAATGGTGTATGTAATCCCTAAAGCATCCAGCATCAGGCACTATGGTGGGGAGACCTCTTGCGATCCCTTCTAAAGCATTGAGTTCGAAGCCTCCTCCTCGACTTGGCACTATGAGCATGTCGCATATGTCGTAGAGCTGTCTCAGCTCCTCTTCGGAAAACCAGGCGGGAATCTCAATTGTTCTAAGCGTACGGAGTTTAGCAATGTATTGGTCATTAGCCTGTCCCTTCTTGACTAGGTACAGGTCCTTGAACATGCTGTGGAGAATACGGAAAGCCTCGAATACGATGTCTGCTCCTTTCCTGTAGTCGCTGTGTTGACAGAAATAGAGACAGAACGTTGCATTATTGGCTACCTTGAGATTGAGTAGGTTCTTGATCTGAGGGCTTGTAATCTCCTTACTCGTGGTCAACATGACAGCAGATAGCCCATGCGATAGAAGTTCAAGAGGGACTTTGGCCCCTGATTTCCTGAATGTGTCTACTGCGAAGCGTGAGGGTAGGAATACTACATCTAGCTTATTGATTGTGTCAATAGCTACCTCGCTCATTCGGTCGCTGTCAGCGGTTTCAAACCCTCCGAGTACTCGCTTCACGCTGAGAAGTCTGTAAAGCCTCTTCTGCTTAATTTGAAAGAGCTCAGGTTTGTCTCCGATCGTGGTGTATAGAATTGGGTGTAGAAGTATGTTCCTCTTGTCAAGCCATTGGAGGTTGTCTAGGGCCTTTTCTTCCATTTCCTGGATCTTCACTTTGCCTCTGAGTTCATGAATATGAGCTTTGGAGATCTTGCTGAAACTCATAGTGGCGAGTCCAGGGTGAACGTAGTAGATCTCAGGCATTCAACTAATCCTCAGCAAGTTGATGCTGGCACACCATTTGTCACCGCGGCTGACGTAATATTTGGAGAATTCAAGGCAGCTCCGCACAAACCTAGATAGCTACGATGAACGTAGATTCCCCAGTTCTTGGACACCCCAATCCACAGTTGTTTCGATGCAATCCGCTTGTGGATCTTGGCTACATATTCGATATTACATTCAATCAGATATAGAAATTTCTGTCTGTGTTGTTCTTGGGTGACAGCTCAGACAGTCAGCATCTAGTCGAGCTTCTCCGGTCTGACAAATCCGTGAAACTGGTCGCAATGTGTCCAAACAAACGAGAGGAAAAAGAGAGAGTTTCTGGAGTCGCTGAAAGGTCACAGAGTGATCTCAGTCAGAATGCAACTCAAGCCTCTGATTCATTACAAGGCGGCAGATGACTTGAAGTCCAAGACGTCCGCTGATCTCACAGTCGCTCTTTACTAGGTTGGCGTGCGTCGTCCTCGTTCTTGGTGTGTGCCATTGGTGGTGCGGGCGTCGTAATTTGAACCATTAGGAGAGGCGTGTTTTGTGTGTGAACGCGCACCAGGAGAGCACGCACGAAACGACTAACGACGACGATTCATATTCCACCGGTCAACTGCCGTGAAAACTTGGGGTACGTTTCTTAATGAAGGCGAGGACTCCCTCGCTGAAATCATTCGTCTTGCCGTTGTCACTGATCTCGCGTGCCTCAAACTCCATTTGAGATTCAAGGGTTTGGCTCAACGAGAGGCTACAAAGTTTCTTGGAGCGTGCGTAGGCGAGCGTAGGTCCGTCCGCTATTTGTCTCGCGATCCCAAATACCTCATCAGTAAACTTGTCGGCAGCGATGACGCCGTTGAGTATCCCCCAAGCGTGCGCTTCCGTTGCCGTGAGTAAGCGATTTAGATAGATGAGTTCGACTGCGCGCCGCATCCCAACGAGGCGCGGTAGCCAGAAGGTCACACTCGCGTCAGGAGTCGCTCCGATGCGAGTGTACGCCACAGTCAGCGTTGCGTTCTCAACCGCATAGCTAAGGTCACAGGCAAGCATCAGGCCAAGTCCGGCGCCTGCAACCACGCCGTTCGCGGCAGCAATGACCGGCTTGGGCATGCCTGCAATGCGTGAGATGGCACCGTGAAGAGAGCCGGTGAGCTGCTTCAGATGCGCGCTAATACGGGATAGTTGATCGTGAAACTCCTTCACGTCGCCGCCGGCGCAGAAGGCCTTGCCAACTCCGGTCACAACGACGCATCGAACATCCGGGTCTTCATCAACCTTGGTTGTTGCATCTAACAATTCCCGCGCCAATTGCAAGTTAATGGCATTATAGGCGTCGGGCCGATTCAGGGAAATCGTCGCGAGATGGTCGTCGATGTTAAGGTTCAACGTCTGGTAGGACATCGTT
>Ga0187771_10003526_pt1 | contig 10930 bp, 11 predicted proteins | sample 0116_SJ02_MP15_1_FD_133139 | JGI IMG/M metagenome (GOLD analysis project Ga0187771, IMG submission 133139) | Tropical peat soil microbial communities from peatlands in Department of Meta, Colombia - 0116_SJ02_MP15_10_MG | ecosystem: Environmental > Terrestrial > Soil > Wetlands > Peat | place... | reverse complement strand
TCGCCAAAAGCGAGAGCGTGCAGAAAATCCTCAACGTGATCGAGGGGATAAAGGACTCCGACTGAAACGTACTTCTCACCGGCGAAACCGGTGTGGGAAAGAGCCTCCTGGCGAAGATTATCCATTTCACGAGCAGGCGCCAGAATATGCCCTTCCTATCGATCAACTGCGCCACATTGACCGAGGAACTCCTAGCTAGCGAGCTATTTGGTCACGAAAAAGGTGCATTCACAGGTGCTGTGCGCACAAAACAGGGCCTCATTGAGATCGCAGATTCCGGAACCCTGTTTCTCGACGAGATATCCGAGATGGCCCCAAACCTTCAGGCGAAACTTCTGAAAGTGATTGAGGAAAAAGAGTTCTACCGGGTCGGAGGCACACGGGCTATTAAGGTCGATGTGCGGTTTGTCTCCGCTACGAACCAGCCTGTGAGGGGCCTTATCGCGGATGGCAGGTTCCGTGAGGATCTCTATTACAGGCTCAATGTGATGGAGATATTCATTCCGGCGCTGAGAGATAGAAAGGACGACATAGAGCCCCTTTCGCTCTACTTTCTCAACAAACACCTTCCCAAGTCGAACAAGAAAATAACAGGTATCTCTAAAGAGACGATGGAGATTCTAATGCGCTATAGTTTTCCAGGAAACGTAAGAGAACTAGAGAATATAATCGAGAGGGCAATCATACTCGAAAAAGGCTCCCTCATCACCCTCCAGAGCCTACCCCAAATCCTTACTATGTTTCAGATCGAGACGCGGGAACCCGGCCAGGTCATGACCATCGACGAGTTGAATAAGGAATACGCTGAAAAGGTCCTCGATATGGTCGGAGGCAACAGATCAAGGGCAGCGGAACTCCTCGGCATCTCAAGAACAACACTGTGGAGAGTCTTAAAGGAAGAATAGGTCCAGTTTGCCAGCTTGCTGGCAAGGTCGGAACATACCGTTGTTCAGCTCTCTTCTTTTAGAAGGGCGTCTATCTTCTTAAGCTGCTGCCCGGCGTTATACCAGATTATCCTGATCGAGTCTGCAGATATGCTCTTCCATGTCTGATGGGTAGGTCCAAACACATGAGATTCCGTCTCGATACGATATTTTGTAACGATCGGTTCCACATCCTGACCGACATAGATACGACCAGGAGGCACGAAATTATGAGCAGAAAACTCTCCCTGATACCTCATTAATAATAGCCCGTCCTCATACATTCCAAGCAATACTGAGTATTCAGCCGCCAGCTCCCTCTCCTGCCTAGAGCCCATGGTATTATCAAGAATTGTGACCTCATCAGAAAGCCTCTGGAGCAATTTACCAAGATCCTGATACGCCATCCCTGCGGCAACAGACCTTTCCAAGGTCTTGGCTGCATCGTTAGCATTCTGGAATTTGTTCTTATCTATATTTGCCGAACAGGCGCAAAGAACAAGGACAGCGCACAATCCTATTAAGACAACACTCCTACGCGTCATAATCCCCGATAGCTCCTCAAGGTTGTATATTGTATCTCAGATCCACGTCTAGACTCAAGCCGTTGTCGACCCGTATTGGTTCCACTAATAACTTAAGAGCTGGTGGTCTGCTCTTCAAAATTTTCTGATCAGCCCAAACAGCATGTCCGTCTTCACACTTTCTTCATTGTTATTGCTACATTATAGGACGCTAGTCTCGGAAACGAGAACAATTACCCAATTAACAAGGAGGAGCTATATGATTGCCCCAAGGAGTTTACTCTTTCTCGCCACAGTCTTTCTGGTAGTCGGCCTGATTATCGGACAGGTAATCTCATCCGGCTTTAATTTTGAGGCAGAGGTATATGCCCAAGAGCCTGTCATATCTAAGGAAGCCTCCGACATACTCACAAAGGTGGGGAACGCGATGGCAGAGGTTGCTTCTGCTGTTAAACCAGCCGTAGTCAATATCTCGTCAACCCGGACCGTGAAGACGCAGGGGATACCATCACCCTTCCTTAATGATCCATTCTTCAGAAGGTTTTTTGGAGACGAATTCGGATCCCAAGGAAAATCAAAAGAGCAGAAAAAGGTCAGTCTCGGGTCAGGCGTCATAGTGAGCAGGGACGGATATATTCTTACTAATTATCATGTGGTAAAAGACGCTGACGAGATAAGCGTTAAGTTGTCTGATAAGAGGGAATTCAAGGGAAAAATCATCGGCGCCGACCCGAAGACCGACCTTGCCGTTGTGAATATCTCAGCAGACCGACTACCCGTGCTTAAGATTGGAGACTCCGACAGGCTCAGGGTAGGAGACACCGTGATAGCCGTCGGGAATCCCTTCGGTTTGAGCCAGACAGTAACATCCGGCATTGTCAGCGCAACCGGCAGAGCTAACATCGGCATAGCGGACTACGAAGACTTCATCCAGACGGACGCCGCAATAAACCCCGGCAATTCCGGTGGTGCGCTCGTGAACGTAAAAGGTGAACTTGTCGGCATCAATACTGCCATATTCAGTACCTCCGGCGGCTATCAGGGGGTCGGCCTTGCTATACCGAGCAGCATGGCAAAGGCGGTAATGGAAAACCTGATTAAGGGCGGCAAGGTCGTGAGGGGCTGGCTCGGTGTGTCTGTGCAACCGTTAACCCCTGAACTTAGCAGGCAGTTCAACCTCAAGGAAGACAAGGGCGCCCTTGTAGGAGATGTTACTGAGGGGAGCCCAGCTGAAAAGGGAGGGATCAGGAGAGGCGACGTCATAATAGAATTCAACGGCAAAGAGGTTGAAGAGCCGTCGAGCCTCAGGAACATGGTTGCAAATACGCCACCGAGCACAGATGTGAAACTCAGTGTCCTCCGAAACGGCACACCGGTACCGGTACAAGTCATGATCGCAGAACTGCCTGGAGGCGAACAGAAGGTAGCAGGAGAATTAGATAACCAGCTAAAAGGAGTGCTGGTGCGTGACATCACACCAGAGGCGAGAAAGAATCTCGATATACCCAAGCGCATTAGCGGTGTATTGGTTGGCGGGGTGGAAGAAGGCAGCCCGGCCGAAGGTCTTCTTGCAAAGGACGATGTGATACTGGAAATTAACAAGAAGAGGCTGCGCAGCCTGAAGGAGTACGAAGCAATAGTGAAGAATATCAAATCCGGGGAGGGTCTGCTGGTCCTTGTTTACCGGAAGGGTGCTACGATCTATCTCACACTTTCCGACCATTAGTAGTGAGGAGATGACGGGTGCTTCGGAGGCAGGACTTGAAAAGGTCCTGCCTCATACTGGAGGGACTCCGGTTGACAAGCCGCCATGGTTTTGAATATAGTCATGTCAAATGACGAATATGTTTTCCGGAAGAGTGCTGATCCCGTTATCTTTTCTTCTGCTCACCGGTTGTCCATATCAATCCTCGGTCCCCCTCAGCGCGCCTGACCTGGCAAAGATTAACAGTGAACTCATCGGCAAGTGGAGCGCTGAAGACAAAGAGGGAAAAGAGGTCGGGACAGTAACGATCTCGCAGTTTAACGAAAGAGAATTATTGATTATTATAGATGGTGGCAAGGATGAAGCTGAAGCGATGCGCGGTTTTGTGACGTCCGTCGGCAGCGAGAAATTCCTCAATGTGCAGGAGGTTACCGGTGCATACGAGGGCAGGGAATGGATGTTCGTGAATTACACAGTGAAGGACTGCTCGCTTATCTATAGGGTTGTGAGCGACTCACTGCTGAAAGACAAAACTAGGGGCGTGTCATCTCAAAAAAAGCTCTATGACTTTATCAAAAAAAATGTCGAAAACAAAGAACTCTATGATGAAGAGGTAAAGCTCAGCCGGGTAAAGAAATCAAATGCGACGGGCAAATAAAAAATAGTCAGTGGGCCGATGACCGCTTTCCTAATTATGGCTGACTATGAGAAAAGACATGGCTGTAAAAACAACTATTTTTTCATTGCGGCCCTACTTCATGTAAAGCTGATTTTATGAGAGCTGTGTGGCGACCGACGAATAGTAGAGTGATTTGTTAGCCTGCCTTCTTTATCTGTTTGACTTTAGAGATAAACGCATGAATATCCGTATCCAACAACAGTGGCAACAATTGTTCAATTTGTTCATCGGCAAGATGCCACCACTCCAATTCCAATAGTTGCAGGATAGTCGACTCATCGAACCTCTTCCTTTTTAAACGTGCAGGATTGCCGGCATAGATTGCATAAGGTTCTATATCTTTGGCGACTACTGCACGTGCACCAATGACAGCACCATCTCCGATGGTCACACCAGACATAATAACGGCTTCAGTGCCTATCCAAACATCGTTGCCAATTATCACGTCTCCTTTTGTTTTGGGATGTCCGGCAATTCTTCGCCCACTCTCCCACAAGGCACTAAACGGGTATGTGGTTACCCAATCTACCCTGTGGTCACCACCTAAAAATATCTTAACCCCTGGGGCTATTGAACAAAAAGCACCCATTTTTAAAGTAGCTCCTTCATTCCATGAGAGTATCATAGGGTCGCCATAAGTGCCGCGACCAAACTCATATTGAGGATATTTATTCTGTATTCCTTTGCGTCTCTTGACAAGCTTTTTAATCGCTTTGACCATTCTCATCGTAGTTATTATGGCATAACCATCAAGCAGAACCTCGCGGCAACAGCTTCGAAAAGAAACCGGACGATGGCCGCCGAACAATAGTCTAGCCCAAGAAAGCGACGTTGTAAAGGTTCGAAGACCCTCACTTTTTATTTATCTTGTTTCTTGAACAGCTTTCACTTTTTAGAACCGTTCAGAATTGAAACGCTGTTTTGCCTTGTGACAGCGTCCTGGAAATTCATCAATTTCGAATTCAATTTGACCAAGATCATTGCTATTGCCACTTCCGTGGGTGTTAAACCTCTTATCCCTTGTCGGTTGTATTCGTTGCTCGTTTCATGCCAGTTCACTTTTGAAACAAATAGCTACTTAGAATATCCTTATATATCAATAAGTTAAACGCTGGCACCAGCCTTGCTCTAATTATAGTCAGATTTAACAAGGAGGCAGAGATGAAGGGTTACAGAAAGATTCTGATCGCGGTAAATGGCTCCAAAGGGGTAATCACTCAGGGTCTGAGACTTGCCCAAGACGAAAAGTGCTGGGTCACTGTGGTTAAAGTCGTTCCGCCGAATGACGGAGATCTTAACCTGATCGGTATCAAGAATATCGAGGACGTACTCGACAACGGCGAGCGAAAAGCTATCGACGAAATCAATGCTGTTTCAAAAGATGAAGGCGCTCTTGTAAAAACACGCATTGAGGAAGGAGAAATCCCACAAAAGATAGTTGAGGTAGCTCACGATGAAAAATGCGACCTTATTATCATGGGGACGAACAAGACCAGCTGGCTCAGTAGACTCTTCGGCAAGAAAGTGCTCGAGAAGGTCATCAGTCAGGCCCCCTGCCCTGTACTAGTGGTCGGGGCATAAGGAGGGGACGATGAAGGAAAGACAGCTATTGTTCGTTACCTATCACGACGAGAACTTCGATGAAGGGCTCTCTTATGCACTCGATCTGGCGAAGACAATGAATGACGGCATCGAGCTTCTTCTTGTCTATAAGAGGAAGGTTCTTGAGAAATTTGATGACATGATGGTCGCTGTCGCCTTTGCTGAGGGCGACATGCACAGGACTGCAAGAGAAATTATAAGCGATGACTACAAAGAAAAGAATGAAGATTTCGACGAGAAGGTCTCTCTCCTGAAAGAGAAGTGCAGGAAGTCCGGGGTCTCTGCCAGTATCAGTACCTCGTCCGCTGATACGGTCTCTGCCATAAAAAACATCCTGAGGCAGAACACAAGAATCGATATGGTACTGCTTAGCCCTAGCATCACCAACGATGGCAACGTCACTTCAAGGGTGCTCAACAAACTGGTGAAGACCGCTTCAAGACCTGTTGTGACAATGGCAAAGAACGCTCATATTGCATAAAGACAAGGAGGAAACATTATGTATCTCTATTTACCTGTAGCACTCACCAGCGTGAATGTACTGATACCGGTTGGGCTCGGACTTGCTGTCGGCCTGTTGTCCGGTCTCTTCGGGGTCGGCGGAGGTTTTCTGATGACGCCGCTCCTCATCATGGTCGGTATCCCATCGACCGTAGCGGCTGCCACGGATTCAAACCAGATTGTGGCTGCCTCCACTTCAGGGACCTATGCGCACTGGCGGGTCGGCAACGTGGATTTCAAGATGGGTCTCTATCTTCTCGCAGGCGGTTTTATCGGGGGACTCCTGGGAGTAGAGGCGATAAAAATTCTCAGGGCAACCGGTAATGCTGACTTCGTCATAAAGATGACCTATGTACTCATGCTGGGAATAGTCGGTACCTACATGTTCTTCGAAAGTCTTCACAGCATGAGGAAAAATAAGGTTGAGTCTGTGAAGGCGGAAAAAGAATCCAGCTTGGGGAGGTTTTTGAAGTCTCTGCCTTTACAGACTCATTTCGAGAAGTCGGGGGTGACACACTCGGCCCTGCTCCCCCTCCTTTTTGGGGGACTCGTAGGTATTCTAGCCGCGATAATGGGCGTCGGGGGAGGATTTCTTATGGTGCCCGTTATGGTGTACATATTGAGAATGCCGATGCACGTAGTTGTAGGCACAAGCCTCTTCCAGATCCTCTTCAACTGCATAGAGGTCACTTTCCTCCAGTCTTACACCAACCATAATGTCGACTTTATTCTTGCCGTCCTCCTGCTCCTCGGCTCCACGATAGGCGCGCAGGTGGGGGCGGTCTTCGGAAGGAAACTCAAGGGGGAACAGCTCAAGATAATCCTCGCGGTGATTGTTCTTGTAGTGACTGCGAAGATCGTGCTTGAACTGACGCTGAGCCCTTCACTGCTCTTGTCCCAAGGAGGTGGACACTGATGATACAATCAAACTTAAAGTTCAGAGCCGCAACAAAAGTCTTCGCGCTAATATTCGCCATGTTCGCCTTGTTACTGATGGCTGAGCGGGCATCGGCCGAACTGACCGCGACGGCAAACCATGACCATATAAAGATCGACTTCTTCTACCATGGAAGCACTGTCAGCGTGAGGGGCATTTCAGAACCGAACACCGACCTCATCATAAAAATCGCCTCTCCAGAACAGCATCAGGAACTACGGGAAAAGGGAAAGGTGGCAGGGCTGTTATGGATGAATGTTGGGAAACTGAACTTCGAAAACGCCCCGAACCTCTACTCCCTCCACAGCACGAGGGATATCGACAACATCCTGAGCAGGGAGGAACTGGACAAATATGTTATCGGATATTCGGCACTCGAAAAGCACACGGAGATCATCCCCGCGGCTAATGAGGACGAAAAGAAGATGTGGTTCGATCACTTTATCAAATTCAAGGAATCTTCCAAGCTCTACATGGTTTCTTCCGGCAAGATCAACCTTACCGAAAAAGACGGGAAACAGAACTATTACGTGCTTCTGGAATGGCCCTACCAAGCGCGTCCAGACCATTATACTATCACCGTGTACGCGGTTAAGAACAGAAAGGTTGTAGAGACGGCTGAAACACATGTTTCTGTGGAGCAGGTTGGCGTGGTAAAATCGTTGGCAGGCATGTCCAAGAACAACGGGGCATTATACGGCATAATCTCCATACTCGCTGCCCTGGGAGCAGGGTTCGGAGTTGGTATGGTCTTCAGAAAGGGAGGCGGGGCGCATTAATCTGCAGAATAACACTATCTCCTGCGTGCCCCTGCAAAAGGACAAAATCATGATGGAAACTGGTGTTATGGAAGGGACAATGTATCAAACGATTGTTGTAGGTTACGACGAGTCAATCTCATCGAAGGCGGCCCTGACAGAGGCCTCCCATTGGGTAAAACGGCATGGGGGCAAAGTCGTTCTCGTCCACGCTGTATTTTTTGACGAGGAGGAGTTCGGGATAGCACCGACTCAGTTGGACAAGCGACTCAAGCTCGGCGAAAAAGTGTGTTATCAGGCAAAGGAGACCATCGCCTCTGAATTTGGCATAGAGGCGTTGTCGCTGCTCTGTGAGGGCGACCCCCCCGAGGTGATCGTCGATATTGCCAGAGAGAAAAAGGCAGACCTCATCGTAATGGGCACGTATGGCAGAAAGGGGTTAAACAGGATTCTGATGGGAAGCGCGACTTCACAGGTCATCGTCAAGTCCGGAGTTGATGTCTTGGTGGTAAAAAGGGAGTGTTCCGAATGCACCGGAAGCTACAGGTCGGTGCTCCTGGCATATGACGGATCTGATTTCAGCAGGAACGCCCTCTCCCGCGCCTGCGAGCTTTCGAAGCTTGACGAGGCTGAAATCACCGCCCTTTACGTAATCCCTCGTTACGAAGAGATGATAGGGTTTCTAAAGACAAGCTCCATAAAAGACAGCATGATGCAGGAGGCGCAGAAAATTATCGACGGTGCGAAGAAACTCGCTGCAGGCCATGACATCAACATAAAGACCATGATCGAAGATGGCCATGCGGCGGACAGCATCATCGCAACTGCCGCAAGATTGAAAAATGATCTGATAATAATTGGAAGCTATGGATGGCGGGGCGTCAACAAGGCGATCATGGGAAGCACCGCGGAACGGGTCTTAATTGGCGCGTCCTGTCCCATACTCGTAGTACGATAGCAAGCCATCCGCATCTTTCATCAAGAACCCTGGAAGGTTAAGAGACTGATATGGTTCATAAGGCTTTCGAGCGTCTGATAAATAGGGGATTTCTTACGAGTGATGATTTCCGGGAGCTCACTGAGAAAACAAACGCCTCTGGAAATCACCCCGAAGCGCTTTTGAGGGAAAGAAATATCCCTCGGCATGAGATGCTTTTATGCCTTTCCAGCTATTTCGGGTACTCCTTTGTTGAATATGATGAAGGTATCGTTGTAGGCCGTGGCGTCCTGCAGGGAATTGATGCGGAGAGGCTAAAAGACGCGCTCTGGTTCCCCCTTTCGGTATCCCAAAACAGGGCAGAGGTTATCGCCTGTGATCCCTCAGATCCCATTGTCATCGAAGATATCAGGAGGACCCTTAAGGTTGGAGAGATAGACTTCCTAGTCGCTCTTCCGTCCGACCTCATCAGGATAATTGAGAACAACCAGGACCTTAATCCGCACTTCCCTCAGTCTGCTGGTAGGACCCCCCTAGCTAAGGTGAGGACTTTCCTTGCAGAAAAGAGGTCCCTTTTTGCCTGCTACAGGACATCATTTGCAAAAGGGAGGACGGGGCTCGCCTTTCTCCGCACAGGTATATCGCTCATCACTGTTGCCACTGTGCTTTTCAGGGTCTTCGGAGCAGGATATCTGAACATTGTTGAGGCCCTCCTGCTTTTAATCGGATCGGTCATGACTGTGGACGGTGTCATCTGGTATTTGCCTGCTCGCAGAACAGGGAACAAGTCACTCCGCTGTAGCTCCACACACGCGACTTGTGGGACGACTGTTCTTGAGGTCTCGAATCCAGGTAATAATTGCGAGTTCAGCCGGAGCGCTGTTGTCGAAGGTGCTGATTTATTGCGCAAACAATGGTCTACCCTCTCTCCTGTTATGAGGAGGCGCTACCTTGCCAGTGACCGCACGGACCTTGCTGAGGAAAGAACCACCCTTGCATGCCACAGGACAAAAATGGCACGAGCCCGCACTGGACTTAGTTTCACCAGGACCGGGGTCGCATTCGTCGGTCTCGGCATCGGCCTCCTTCGCCAGTTTAATAGCGGTCCATGGACTATCTTCGATGCTGCGCTCATCCTGTCCGGTATTGTGATGGGACTCGAGGGATTCCACTGGTATATGCCTGGCCGCCGTGCTGGCACCGAAAGTGCTCGGCTAGTTCAAAAGAATGGGGATGGAGAAAGCATCTGGGACTTGATCTTCCCGACTTCTCCCGCGGACACGGGGCCATCGTTATCAGATAGTTCACCTCTTAGAGTGAGGCCGTCCAGCGCGCCGGGGATATGGGCGACGACCGGTCTTGCCCTCGAAAGAACCTTGCTTGCGGAAAGACGGAATGTCATGGCCCGGCTCCGCACTATTATGGCACGTTCTAGGACCGGGATGGCCTTCATAAGAACCGGAATGAGCATTACAGCGGTCGGGCTCGGGCTGCTCGTCTATTTCGGAAACAGCAATGTCGTATGGACCGCTTTTGAGGTACTGACTGCAGCACTCGGCATGGCTCTCATAGCCGACGGCATTTACTGGTACGTTCCTGCCGAGAGAATAAGGCGACAGTTCCCTTACTGTTTCGGTGAGATGGAGATTGCACTGCCGGATTATGGCGTGCCTACCCGTTCGTGGAAGAAGGTGGTTTTCAGCCATGATGACATTTGAGACAGCAACGGAGAAATTCCTCAAACTGGTAGAGGAGGGAGTGATTACGGCTGAGGAGCTTCACAAAGCTGAAGTCGCTTCAATCGCCAGGGGCATCGAACTGGAGCGAGTTCTTCTGACCGAGTGCGGGGTGTCGAAGGATGCTATGCTTCGTGCGCTCTCGTTACACTACAACTGTCCTTCTGTGGAATATGACGAAAGAATGCCGGTGCCGCCGGAACTATTCTCCGGCCTAGATGGTGAGAGACTTTCCCTGAGTCAATGGTTCCCGATCGCCACCGATGGAAAGACCGTGGTGATTGCTGCTCAGAACCCGGTAGCCCCTCTCGTCATTCAGGAGACCAAAAGGTATATTCGCGCGGAGAGGTTCGAATTCAGGGTCGCACTCGGCCAAGATATCCAGTGGTTCATCCAGGATTTCCTGCATGCAAAACCCGGCCATCTCATCGGGACCGAGCGTACCGGACTTGCTTACTGGCGCAATACAATGGCCCACTGGAGAACACGGCTGGCATGTTATAGGAACGACCTCGCTAAGGCACGGACTGACCTGGCGTTCCTTAGGTGGGGGCTTGGTCTCATTGCTATGGCGGACGCCCTTATACGTATTCACAGGTCAGGATCAGCTGTTATCATGTACTGGATT
>Ga0187771_10003525_pt1 | contig 10935 bp, 7 predicted proteins | sample 0116_SJ02_MP15_1_FD_133139 | JGI IMG/M metagenome (GOLD analysis project Ga0187771, IMG submission 133139) | Tropical peat soil microbial communities from peatlands in Department of Meta, Colombia - 0116_SJ02_MP15_10_MG | ecosystem: Environmental > Terrestrial > Soil > Wetlands > Peat | place... | reverse complement strand
CGGATCAGCGTGCGCCAGTGTTCCTCCCGCGGCTTGGGCCACTGGGCCGGAATGCAGATGATCTGAGCCCCCTCTACGGCCAGCCGGCGCGAGAGCTCGGGAAAGCGCAGGTCGTAGCAGATAATCACACCGATCTTGCCGATGGAGGTGTCGGCCAACAGCCAGCGGTCGCCGCCGGAAAAGGCGCGGTCTTCGCCCAACAGGGAGAAGAGGTGGATCTTGCGGTAGACGCCGGCCAGGGTGCCGTTGTCGGCCAGAAAGATGGTATTGAATACCTTGTCGCCGTTGGGTTCGGGCATGCTGCCGACGATCACCAGCTTCAGCTCCCGCGACAGAGCCAGGAACTCCTCGACGATCCCTGCGGTGCGCAGGGCCAGTTCGTTGAGGGTCTTGTAGGCGAAGCCGCTGGACCACATCTCCGGCAGTACGGCCAGGTTGGCGCCCCGGGCGGCGGCCCGTCTCAAGGCCCCGCGGACATGGGCCAGGTTGGCGTCCACGTCCCCCTGTGCTACGTTGAACTGGATGGCGGCAGCTTGTATCGAAGCCATTTTATTACCTCACTTCGTCAATTGGGAGTTCAGGTAGGCGTTGATGATGTCCGTATAGATTTCGCGGGGTTTGCTGGTGCCGTCGCTCGGGGCGACCATGCCTTCCCGCTCCATCATCTCGATGATCCGCGCGGCCCGGTTATAGCCGATGCGCAGGCGGCGCTGGACCATGGAGATGCTGGCCTGCCTGGTCTCGGCCACCAGCCGCAGGGCATCCTCCCAGCGCTCGTCCTGTTCCTCGTCTTCACCGTTGCCTCCCTTGTCGTCCCCGTCCTTCATCTCCATGATCGATTTCTCGTACACCGGTTTACCCTGTTTCTTGAGAAAATCCACCACCCGCTGGACCTCGGAATCGGAGACAAAGGCGCCGTGGATGCGTTGCAGCTTGGAGGTGCCGGGCGGCATGTAGAGCATGTCGCCGGCGCCAAGCAGGCTCTCGGCCCCGTTGCAGTCCAGAATGGTGCGTGAATCGACCTTGGACGATACCTGGAAGGAGATGCGCGAAGGCAGGTTGGCCTTGATCAGGCCGGTAATGACGTCCACCGACGGGCGCTGGGTCGCCAGGATCAGGTGGATGCCCGAGGCGCGGGCCTTCTGGGCCAGACGGGCGATATGTTCTTCCACCTCGCGTCCGGCCACCATCATCAGGTCGGCCAACTCGTCCACGATGACCACGATGTACGGGAGGTGGGTGTGCTCCAACTCCTCTTCGGCATCCATGACAAAGGGGATCGGATCCACGGCCGCACCCCCCTCTTCCACAATTTCTTCCAACTCCTCGATGATCTCGGCCTCGGGGATGGCGCCCAGTTCTTCCTGCTCCAAGGCCTCGCCGGCCAGTTTCTTGTTGTAGGACTCGATGTTGCGAACACCCTTGTCGGCCATGAGCCGGTAGCGGCGCTCCATTTCGTTGACCGCCCATTTCAGGGCCAGGGAGGCCTTTTTGGGTTCGGTCACCACCGGCAGCAGGAGATGGGGAATGCCCTCGTACATGGAAAATTCCAGCATCTTGGGATCAACCATTATCATGCGCACGTCATGCGGCGTTGCAGTGTAGAGCAGGGACAGGATCATGGTGTTGATGGAGACCGATTTGCCCGACCCTGTGGAGCCGGCCACCAGCAGGTGCGGCGCCTTGCCCAGGTCGGTGACCACCGGCATGCCGGCGATGTCCTTGCCCAGGGCCAGGGGGAGCTTCATTTTGTGGGTGTGGAATTCCTCGCAATTGAAGATTTCCCGCAGGAAAACCATGTCCCGGTCGCGGTTGGGAACCTCGATCCCCACGACCCCCTTGCCGGGGATCGGGGCCACAATACGGATCGACATGGCCTGCAGGGCCATGGTAAGGTCATCGGCCAGCCCGGCGATCCGGCTGATCTTGATGCCCGGCGCCGGAGAGAACTCGTACATGGTGATGACGGGGCCGGGGCAAATCTCCACCACCTCGCCGTCGATGCCGTAATCCTTCAGCTTTTTCTCCAGCAGGCGGGCGTTCATGGTCAAGGCGTCCCTGTCCAGCTTCTTCTCGGTGGCCGGCGGGACGTCCAGCAGGGAGAAAGGGGGGGTAAGGAAGTCGCCGTCGCTCTTGATGAATTCGAACGACTCCTGTACCGACGCGGTTTTCTCAGCGTCCTTTTTCCTGGTCTTTTCTTTTTTGAGGACATTGACCCTGGCCGGCGGGGGAACGGCCGGTTTGATGACCGGGCCGGCCGATGCCGCGGCAACCGGCATCCCCTCCTGTTTGGCTTTTTCCCGCTGGCGCTCCTCGCGTCCATGGGCGCGGCGTTCCTGCCAGGCATGCCACTTGTGCCGGAGGGTTTCCAGCCACCAGCCGGCAAAGAGGATGAAGGAGAAGCGCGACAGGATCATGATCGAGGCCGCCAGAAGCGGCAGCAGAACGAGCATGGACCCGATGACGCCGACCGTTCCCCTGAGCAGGCGGGTGGTAACCACCCCCACGGCGCCGCCAGTAGGCACCTGCTGCCCCAGGAAGACGGTCCTGTCCCGGAAAAAGGCGAACAGGACCGCCAGGGAAAACAGCAGCCCGAAAAACGCCAGAATCTTGTAGGAGCGCAGGCGGATCTCCTTGAAGCGGAACAGGGTGTAGGCCATGTACAGCAGCGCCAAAGGGACCAGGTAGGAAGCCAGGCCGAAGCAGATGAAGAACAGGTCGGCGACCTGGGCGCCCAGGCGGCCTCCCAGGTTGTGGATGGTCCCCTCGTTCGAATAGCTGTTGAAGGAGACGTCGCCGGCGTTGAAAGTCACAAACGCCAGCAGAATGAAGACGCCAACCGTGGCAAGCGCCATTCCTTGCAGCTCTTTGGTGAGTTTTTCCTTCTTTTGTTCTGCCATGGGGGGTCGGGCTCAATTGCAATCGTGTCGTTGATGAAACCGAGCCATATTACCCGTAATCCGGGGGGAGAGGCAAAGGAAAAAATCAAATATGTTCTTATGCAACTAAAAGCTGATTTTTTTGATTTCAGTCATGTAAGATCCGGCGATATGAAGGCATGATGGCAACCATGGAAACACTTACAAAGCTCCAGAAAAAGGATATCAGGCTGATCGGCAAGTTTGTCGAGGTCTACTGCGCGGACAAACACGGGACCGGCGAACGTTCGCAGTTTTGTCTCCCCGCCGGACTGGGAGGGCGCACTCTGTGCGCCGAATGCGCGGCATTCATGGCGTATGCCGTTGCCAGGCGGCTGAAATGCCCGCTGGAGGCCGAGAAGCCGAGCTGCAAGCATTGCCGGGTCCATTGCTACAACAAGGCGAACCTGGCCAAGGTTAAGGAGATCATGGCCTATTCCGGGAAAAAGCTGATGCTGCGGGGGAGGCTGGATTATATCTGGCATTATTTCTTCTGAAATCCAGTTCAAAACCGTGCCGCAGAGACATGGATACGCAAAGGGACGCAGAAAAAACGAAAAAGTCAGAGTTGACGAATCATACGGAAATTCCGAACAAAGGAGAAAGAATCATGCTGAGAAAGATTGTAAAGATAGACCGGGAAAAGTGCGACGGCTGCGGGCTGTGCGTTCCTTCCTGCGCCGAAGGGGCCATAAAGATCATTGACGGCAAGGCGGAACTGGTGGCGGACAACCTGTGCGACGGCCTGGGGGCCTGCCTGGGCGAATGCCCGCAGAACGCCATTACCGTTGAAGAGCGGGAGGCCGACGGTTTCGACGAAGCGGCCGTTGAGCAGCATCTGGCGACCCAGGGCAAGCCAGTGCCGACCCATCACCCGGCAACTCCGGCGCCTGCCGCGCCTGTCCATCATCACGGCGGTTGCCCCGGCTCGCGGGCCATGAGTTTCGCCCGCCCCCAGGAGACGCCGGCTGCAGAGGCTGCCGGCAGCCGCCGGAGCCAACTGGCGCAGTGGCCGGTGCAACTGCACCTGGTGCCGACCACCGCCCCCTATTTCCAGGGCGCCGACCTGCTGATCACGGCTGACTGCGTGCCGGTCGCCTATGCCGGCTACCACGAGGATTTCCTTAAAGGGCGCGCGGTCGTCATGGGGTGTCCCAAGCTTGACGACAATCAGTTCTACCAGCAGAAGCTGACGGAGCTTTTCATCCGCTCCGACGTCAAGAGCGTTACCGTGCTGAAGATGGAAGTGCCCTGCTGCGGCGGGATCGCCGTGGCTGCCCGGCAGGCCATCGCTGCAAGCGGCAAGCAGATACCTTACCGCGAGGTGACCATCGGCATCCAGGGGCAGATCAAGGGGTAGTGTCGCGTACATGGCCGCAGGTGCCTTCTTCGTGGTATACTGTGATACATGCCATTTGCCGGGAGGAAGGCCATGAAGACACGAATAGAAATCATGTGTGGCGATATCACCCACATGGCAGTGGATGCCATTGTCAATGCCGCCAACTCTACCCTGTTGGGGGGCGGCGGGGTGGACGGCGCCATCCATCGGGCGGCGGGGCCGGAACTGGTGGCGGAATGCGCCGGGCTGGGCGGTTGCGGGACCGGTGACGCCAAAATCACGGGAGGTTACCGTCTGGCGGCCCGACACGTTATCCACACGGTCGGCCCGGTCTGGCGGGGCGGCGCCCAAGGCGAGCCGGATCTGCTCCGGAGCGCCTACCGGCGTTGTTTCGAGGTCGCCGCGGAAAACGGTCTGGCCAGTATTGCGTTTCCTGCCGTGAGTTGTGGCGTGTACGGTTATCCCATGGGGGAGGGAGCCCTGATAGCCCTGTCTGCGGCACGGGAGGCGGCCGGGCATGATCCTGTGCTGGAGCGGGTCGTCTTTGTTCTGTATAACGACGAGGCGGCCCGGATATATCGGGATGCCGCCGCTGCCCTGAAGATGGAATTGAGCTGAGAAGCCTGCTTCGGAAGGATTATTTGTCGAGCGAGATGCCGGCCCGCCAGTTGAGGGCGTCCAACTGCGCGGCCAGCAGGCTGGCGATGGGAATGTTCAAGGTCTCGGTCAAATGGTGGACCTCGCCGAAATTGGTCTGTTCGAGCGTTTCCGCCAGGGACAGGAGAACGCCCAGTTCCCCCTCGCGGTTGAGCAGCGCAGCGGAAATTTCGTCGTCCAGGCGCAATTCCCGGACGATTCCTTCAACGGGCGTCTCAAAAAGCACGTCCAACAGCGACAGGATGCCGAGCATGAAGGCCGAATCCACCTGTTCGCTGTCGCGAGGCAGGTGGTGAAGTTCCATGACCAGGTGCTCCAGCATGCGCCCCCGCACGGCAGCCATCTCCAGCAGGGGGTTGTTGATCCCCCGGCTGTCGGCGCTGGCGAAGATGGCCAGTTGCACCCAGCGCCGCAACTTGCCGAGCCCGAGCAGCATGATGGCGTGCCGCAGGCCGTGAATCTTCTCCCTCAGTCCCATATACACCGAATTGACCAGTTTCAGAAGGTTGTACGACAGTTCCGGATGATCCTTGAATATCTCCTCGATCTTGCCGAAATCCGTCTCGCCCTGAAGACAGCCGAGCAACTGAAGCATCGCCATTTTTGACGGATCGAGCCCTTTCCGGTTGAGCACCACCGGCCGGGCGAAAAAGTAGCCCTGAAACAGCTCGAAACCCAGTTCACGGCAATCGTGGAACTGATCCATGGTTTCTATCCGCTCCGCCAGGAGCGTGACGGGAAACCGGCGCAGCGCGGCGACCACCCCGGCGAGGTCGCCGGGGTGGGTTTCCAGGATGTCGATCTTGACGATATCAACCAGGTGGTACAGATCGTGGTAGGCCGGGGAATACACATGATCGTCGAGGGCGATGCGGTAGTTCTTCCCCTTGAGCTGGCGGCAGCGTTCCTTGACAACGTCGGTCAGCTCGACCGATTCAAGCAGTTCCAGGATGGTTTGCCGGGGCGGCAGGAGTTCGACCATATCCGAGAAGAGCACGTCGCAGGTGACGTTGATGAATCCGTCCTTGTCCCCCAGCACGTTAGTGAGGCCGAAGTTCGCCAGGGCGCTGGAGATCACGCTCATGCTGGCCTGGTCCTGGCTCGCGTATTCGCTGAAATTCTTCTCGGTCGAACGGAAGAGGAGTTCGTATCCCACGATCTCCTGCCGGGTATCCAGGACCGGCTGGCGTCCCAGAAAAAAATTTGTCAGCGATGATATGTCCATGATCGGCTTTGGCCGTGTTGCCAGCGCACGGCGAAAATGGTCGCCGGTTGTCCGGCAGGAATAGTGAATATGGTTTGAATTTTAACATTGTATCGCCAAAATGCGAATGCAAATTTGATAGTCTCCAGGCGGAATCCGCAGGCGGACAGCGCGCGTCGCTTGCCGGCGGCCCCCCTGCTGTGTTACAACAGTGCCATGCTTCAGCTAATGGATATCTCCAAAGACTTTGCCGGCAATCCTCTCTTCACCGCCATCTCCTGGCACCTGAAAAGGGGGGAGCGGGTTGCGCTGGTAGGCGAAAACGGCGCCGGCAAATCCACCCTGATGAAGATCATTGCAGGGCTCAGCGAACCATCCTCCGGCGAGATCCAGTTCGCCCGGGGCGCAAAGGCCTCGTACCTGCCCCAGGACGGCATCGTCACCAGCGGGCGCACCCTGTTCCATGAAGCCCGGACGGCGCTTGCGGAATTGCTTGCCATGGAGGAGGAGTTGCACCGCCTGGGGCAGGAATTGGGGCAGCTTTCCCATAGTTCCGCCGAACATGAGACGGTCCTGCAGCGTTACGGGGAGCTTCAGGAACAGTTCCGCCACCAGGGGGGCTACACCATGGAGGCCGAGATCGGGGCCGTGCTGAAAGGTCTCGGGTTTGCCCAGGCTGACTGGCAGCGTGACTGCGGCGAGTTCTCCGGCGGCTGGCAGATGCGCATCGCCCTAGCGCGGTTGCTCCTGCAGAAACCGGACGTGCTGCTGCTGGACGAGCCGACCAACCACCTGGATATCGAGGCCCGCAACTGGCTGGAGGAGTACCTCTGTTCCTATCCCGGCTCGGTAATCCTGGTCTCCCACGACCGTTTCTTCATGGACCGGGTATGCAGCCGGATCAGCGAGGTCTGGAACCATACCATCACCGACTACCATTGCAGCTACTCCAGATATCTTGTCCAGCGCGAGGAACGGGTCACGGCCCTTCGGGAGGCCAAGCGCCGCCAGGACGAGGAGATCGAAAAATCCGAGGATTTCATCCGCCGTTTCCGTTACCAGGCTAACAAGGCCTCGCTGGTGCAGTCACGCATCAAGCAGCTGGAAAAGGTGGAGCGGATCGTGCTCCCTCCGGAACGGAAAAAGATCCGGTTTCACTTTCCGCCGGCCCCCAAAAGCGGCAAGACCGTCATGGAGCTGAGAGGCCTCACAAAGTCTTACGGAGAACTGGCGGTCCTCAACGGCGTCGATCTCGTTGTGGAGAAGGGCGAGCGGGTCGCCCTGGTGGGCCATAACGGGGCCGGCAAGTCCACCCTCATGTCGGTCCTGGCCGGATCTCCGTACCAGGGGGGCGAACGGATCGAGGGGCACAACGTGATCGCCGATTACTTCGCCCAGGATCAGGCCGGAGTTCTGGACGCCACGCGCTCGGCCTACGAGGAGCTCTATGCCGATGCCCCCTATGACATGGTCCCGAGGTTGCGGGACATTCTGGGCGCCTTTCTCTTTTCGGGCGACGACATCCACAAGAAGGTCGGCGTGCTCTCCGGCGGCGAGCGAAACCGCCTGGCCCTGGCCAAGATGCTGCTGCGCCCCTCCAACCTGCTGCTGATGGACGAACCGACCAACCATCTGGACCTGTTCAGCAAGGAGGTGCTGTTGGACGCCCTGCGATCCTACGACGGTACGGTGGTGTTCGTCTCCCACGACCGCTATTTCGTCAATGGCCTGGCAACCCGCGTCGTAGAGGTTGAGGGAGGCGCTCTGGTCAACTATTACGGCGATTACGAGTATTACCTGGAGAAAAAAGAGCGGGGGATGCCTGCCGGAGGCGCGGAAGCCGCCCGAGCTGCTGTCCCGCAGCAGCCGGTTGCCGAGACCCAGCCGCCCCCTCCTCCCGAAGCGGCCAGGGAAGAGCGAAGGAAGGGGCGCGAAGAGGAAAAACAGCGCAAGCGGGAGGAACAGGGGCGCCAAAAGCAGTTGGCCGCTGTGGAGGCCGGGATTGCCCGTGCCGAGGCTGAACTTGCCCGCCTGGAGGAGGAGATGAATTCCCCTGGGTTCTTCGACGATCCCCGGAGAGGCGCCGAGGCCGGCGAACGCCACGCAGTGCTGAATAGCCGGTTGGAGGAGTTGTACGGGGAATGGGAAGCGTTGTCGTAACATGTCCGCCCCTCTTTATTCTGCCTAAAATCCATGGCCGTCTGACCTGCCCCCCGGCCCGGCAACCGGGCCGGGGGTTCCGCCGGCTTGATTTGACCTGATCGGCATGTACCATCTTCGACATTTTTCCGGTAAAACGTTTTTGCTTTTTTGTAACTCTTGTGGTATTTACTACCAATAAATTTTTTGATGCTGTTTTTGTTGTGGGAAGCTGGACAGCAAAAATTTAACGGTGTTTGCCTGTGGCCGCGCAACTGCGCAGGCTTGAGACAGGTTTTTATCCGGACCCCGGTCAGTCGTCCTGACAAGCCTGATCAGGGCCTTTTTGCCCGCCCTTCCTCCTGCTATCGCTCCCGCCGACATCTGCTGCCAGCGTCAGCTCGATCAGTCATAGTGCCCATGGTGCATGGACTCTTTTCTGTTTTCAGGTGTGAAACTCAACGAACGAGGAGGAATTGGCATGAGTTACGAAGTCCCGAAAAACGAAAAACTGCTGAAATGGGTTGAAGAGGTTGCCAACCTGTGCGAGCCGGAGCGGATACACTGGTGTGACGGCTCCCAGGAAGAGTACGACGAACTCTGCGCATTACTGGTCAAGGCCGGGACCTTCAGGAAGCTGAACGAACAGAAGCGCCCCAACAGCTATCTCGCCTGGTCGGACCCGATCGACGTGGCGCGGGTCGAAGACCGCACCTTCATCTGCAGTCTTTCCAAACAGGACGCGGGACCGACCAACAACTGGATGCCCCCCAAAGAGATGAAGGAAACCCTTAATAAGCTTTTTAAGGGATGCATGAGGGGCCGCACCATGTATATCATCCCGTTCAGCATGGGGCCGCTCGGTTCCAATATTGCAAAGATCGGGGTAGAGATATCCGATTCCCCCTACGTTGCCGTCAATATGCGGATCATGACCCGCATGGGCAAGGCCGTCCTTGACGTGCTCGGCCATGGCGAGTTCGTGCCGTGCCTCCATTCCGTGGGCGCCCCGCTTGAACCGGGGCAGCAGGATGTCGTCTGGCCCTGCAACAAGGAGAAATACATCGTCCATTTTCCGGAAGAGCGGTCGATCTGGTCGTTCGGCAGCGGCTACGGCGGCAACGCCCTTTTGGGCAAGAAATGTCTTGCCTTGCGCATCGCTTCCAAACAGGGCAAGGATGAAGGATGGCTGGCCGAGCATATGCTGATTCTCGGCGTGGAATCGCCGAAAGGCGAGAAGACCTACGTCGGGGCCGCCTTCCCCAGCGCCTGCGGCAAGACCAACTTTGCCATGCTCATCCCCCCCAAGACGTTCCAGGATCAGGGGTGGAAGGTGACCACCATCGGCGATGACATCGCCTGGATCAAGCCTGCCGCCGACGGGCAGGTCTATGCCATCAACCCCGAATACGGCTACTTCGGCGTGGCCCCCGGCACCAACTACAAGACCAATCCTAACGCCATGATCTCCTGCGAAAAAAATACCATCTTCACCAACGTGGCCCTGACCGAGGACGGGGATGTGTGGTGGGAGGGGATGACCGACGAAATCCCTGCCAAGCTTACCGATTGGCAGGGTAAGGAGTGGACGCCCGGCTGCGGCCGTCCGGCTGCCCATCCCAATGCCCGTTTCACCTCGCCGGCCTCCCAATGTCCCTGCATCGACCCGGATTGGGAGAACCCGAAAGGGGTTCCGATGAGCGCCTTTATCTTCGGTGGACGCCGCAAGGATACTGTGCCGCTGGTTTACCAGGCATTCAACTGGAACTACGGCGTGTACCTTGCCGCTACCCTGGGTTCCGAAACCACTGCGGCAGCGGTCGGCGCTACCGGCAATGTGCGCCGCGACCCCTTTGCCATGCTCCCCTTTTGCGGCTACCATATGGCCGATTACTTCGCCCACTGGCTGCAGTTCGGCCGTTCCATTCCCCGTCCGCCGCGCATTTTCAGCGTCAACTGGTTCCGCAAGGATGCCGATGGCAAGTTCATCTGGCCCGGTTATGGCGACAACATGCGGGTACTGAAGTGGATCGTTGACCGGGTCCATGGCCGGGGCGGCTCCCTGGAGTCGCCGTTGGGCTGGATGCCGCGCTACGAGGACATGGATTGGGAAGGGCTGGACATGTCACGGGAGAAATTCAATGAGCTGATGTCCGTTGACCGTGACGTGTGGCAGAACGAGGTCCTCTCCCACGAGGAACTGTTCATCAAGATGTTCGACCGGCTGCCCAAGGAGTTCCTGCATATCCGTGAGCTGATTCTTTCCGGGCTGTGGCGTTCTCCCGAACACTGGGAGCAGATCGGCGAGGTTAACGCCGAAGGGTGGAATGAATAAAGATCATTGCCCCCTTGCCGCCGGTGGGACGGCAAGGGGGATATTGTGACAAAGCCGGACAGGGGACCAGAGAAGCACGGTTTCCCGTCCGGCTTTTATTATGACGGGATTGGCCCCGTGGAGCGGTGAATCCCTGAAAACAAAGGCTTGATAGGGGATGGTACCGGATAATGCGGCTTACTCATCGACCTCGATTTCCCGGACCCGCATCTCTTCGCCCGCTTCGATGGTCACCCGGTAGCCGCCGCAGCGGACACACGATCCGAAGGCCGCCGTGAGCGGCGTATCTGTCCCGCAATCCAGGCAATGCCCCCGGCCGGGGATGCGAATGATGTTCAGG
>Ga0187771_10003524_pt1 | contig 10935 bp, 5 predicted proteins | sample 0116_SJ02_MP15_1_FD_133139 | JGI IMG/M metagenome (GOLD analysis project Ga0187771, IMG submission 133139) | Tropical peat soil microbial communities from peatlands in Department of Meta, Colombia - 0116_SJ02_MP15_10_MG | ecosystem: Environmental > Terrestrial > Soil > Wetlands > Peat | place... | reverse complement strand
GTGCTGCGGTCCGCGGCGCTACCGGAGCGCCAGGACGACCGCGAGGAATTAGTGCTGGGGCCGCCGAAGGCCGCCGGCGAGGGCGCGGCCGCTGGATTCGCGCGCAAGCAGGGCATCGAGCCTGCGGACCTGCGGGTCGAGACGACGGCCAAGGGCGAGTACTTCGCCGCGGTCAAGAAAATTGCGGGGCGCGAAGTGCGGGAGATTCTTGCCGAGGCGCTGCCCGGCTTGATTACGAAGATCCCGTGGCCGAAGACGATGTATTGGACCGGCAAGGACGGGATCCGCTTTATCCGGCCGATTCGCTGGATCGCGGCGATGCTGGGCGACGTGGCAGTGGAGTTCGAGCTCGCCGGGGTGAAGTCCGGCGCGCTGACGCACGGGCATCGGCGGCTGGGCGCGGACGAGATTGTCTTCGACCACGCGAATTACGAGGAGCGGCTGGAGAAGAACGGCGTCATCTTGTCGGCTGACAAACGCAAGAAGCGAATTCTCGACGGGATCAAGAAGCTGCTGCGGGGGACCGGCCTGAAGTTAGTCGAGGACGCGGCGCTGCTGGATGACCTCTGCTATCTCACCGAATACCCGACACCGATTCTCGGCGACTTCGATTCGAAGTTTCTGGACCTGCCGGTGGAAGTGCTGACGATGGTGATGCGGCATCACCAGCGTTACTTCACGCTCCATGACGCCGAAGGGAACCTGGCACCGAAGTTCGTCGCCGTGATGAACATGAAGGCCGATCGGAAGGGCCTTGTCAAGAAGGGCAACGAACGCGTGATCGAGGCGCGGTTCAACGACGCACGGTTTTTCTGGGAGGTTGACCAGCACAAGAAGCTTGCGGACCGGGTGCAGGACCTGGCGCATGTTACTTACCAGGCCAAACTCGGATCGTATCTCGACAAGACCAACCGCATGCTCGAATTGGCTCGCGAATTGAATTTTCCCGAGGTTTTCCGGGCCATCCAACTTAGTAAGTGCGATCTGACTACCGAGATGGTGAAGGAATTCACCGATCTGCAGGGCGTCGTGGGCGGGCTTTACGCCAGGTTACAGGGTGAGGCGGAAGGGGTCTGGCGCGCAATTTACGATCAGTACAAGCCGGCCAGCATGGAGGATGCCATCCCGGTGACGCGCGAAGGGCAGATCCTGTCGCTCGTTGACCGCTGGGATGCGCTGACCGGTTGTTTCTCCATCGGTCTGATTCCGTCGGGTTCGCGCGATCCGTTCGCGCTGCGGCGGGCGGCGCAGGGGGTGGTGAGGATTCTCGTGGAAGGCAAACACCGATTCCTTCCGCCGCGTCCGACACCAGAGCTGTGGGAATTCTTCCTCGATCGCGTCCGCTACTATTTCCGCGATGTGCGCGGGTTCGCTTATGACGAAGTCAACGCGGTGCTGGCTGGACAGTGGGCGGACCTGGTGGACGTGGAGGCGAGACTACTTGCGCTGCGGCAGGTGCGGCAGACTGAGAATTTCGAGCCATTGGCCGCCGCGTTCAAGCGTATCCGCAACATCCTCAAGCAGGCTGAGTGGAGATACGAGGCTCAAGTCGTGGATTCCACGCTGCTCGATGCCGCCGAAGAGCGCGCCCTCAACGAGGAATCCGGGAAGACGCTCGCCTATGTCGCTGAGCGGCGGAAGAGCGACGATTACATGGAAGCGCTGTCGAGGATCGCCGCGCTGCGGCCCGTCGTCGACCACTTCTTCGACAAGGTATTGGTGAATGCTCCCGATGAACGCGTACGGGCGAATCGCCTGGCGCTGCTGGGGCGGCTGTTCACCGAAGTTTCTGCGATCGCGGATTTTTCCGAGATCGTAACAAGTAATGCGTAATTATGAGTTTTCAAATTGCAGGAGATGACCGTAAATGACTAAGTACGTCTATAACTTCGGCGCCGGGACGGCCGATGGCGATGGTACGATGAAGGACCTGCTGGGCGGCAAGGGCTCGGGCCTGGCCGAGATGTCGCGCAGCGGCGTGCCCGTGCCACCGGGCTTCACCATCATCACCGACGTCTGCAATGTTTTCTTCGACAACCAGAACCGGGTGCCGGAGGAAGTCGATGAGCAGATCGCGGCGTCGCTCGCGCTGCTGGAATCGCGGGTGGGGATGAAGCTGGGCGACAAGGCCAACCCGCTGCTGCTGAGCGTTCGCTCCGGCGCGAAGTTCTCGATGCCGGGCATGATGAACACGATTCTCAATCTCGGCCTGAACGACGCGACGACCGAGGGGCTGGCCAGGAAGACCGGCAACCTGCGATTCGCCTACGACAGCTATCGCCGCTTCATCCAGATGTTCGGCGAGGTGGCGATGAGGATCGACATGCAGCACTTCGACGAGGTCTTCGACGCGAGAAAGCACAAAGCCAAGGTCAAGAGCGACACGGGCCTGTCGGCCGAGGACCTGAAGGCGATCGTCACGGACTTCAAGAAGACCCGTCGAGAAACACGCCAAGCGCCAATTTCCGCAGGACCCGCGCGAGCAGTTAGTGCTGGCGCGCAATGCCGTGTTCAATTCCTGGTGGGCGCCGAAGGCGAGTTACTACCGCAAGATGGAAAAGATCTCGGACCGGCTGGGAACGGCGTGCAGCGTGCAGACGATGGTCTTCGGGAACATGGGCGACACCTCGTGCACGGGCGTGGGTTTCACGCGCGATCCCGGCTCCGGCGAGAAGGTGTTCTACGGCGAATTCCTGGTGAACGCGCAGGGCGAGGACGTGGTGTCGGGCGCGCGGACGCCGCAGCCGATCAGCGAGTTGAAGGACTGGAACGCCGGCGTCTACAAGCAGCTTGTCGACATTACGACAATGCTCGAGCGGCACTACAAGGACATGCAGGACTTCGAATTCACGGTGCAGGAAGGCAAGCTATACATGCTGCAGACGCGCAACGGCAAGCGCACGGGTCCGGCGGCCGTGAAGGTGGCGGTGGACATGATGCAGGAAGGGCTGATCGACGAGAAGACGGCCATCATGCGCGTGGCGCCGTCGCAGCTTGACCAGCTGCTGCACCCGGTGTTCGACACCGTGTCGCTGAGGAAGTTGGTGAAGCTGACCACGGGCATCGACGCCAGCCCGGGCGCGGCGGTGGGCAAGGTTGCGTTCACGGCGGAAGACGCGGTGGAGATGTCCGAGAAAGCGCCGGTCATCCTGCTGCGTAAGGAGACGACGCCCGACGATATTCACGGCATGGACGTCGCCAAGGGCATTCTGACGGCGGTGGGCGGCAAGAGCTCGCACGCGGCGGTGGTGGCGCGCGGGATGGGAAGGCCATGCGTGGTCGGGTGCGGAGCGATCAGCATCAACGAGCGCGCGAAGACCGCGACCGTGAAGGTGCAGGACAAAGAGATCGTCCTCAAGGAGGGCGACTGGGTTTCGCTCAACGGCACCACGGGCGAGGTGTACCTCGGCCAGGCCGCAACGAAGGAGCCCGATCCGAGCTCGCCGACGTTCGCGACGTTCATGAAGGTGGCCGATAAGTTCCGCGGCAGCTTCGGCGTGCGCGCGAATGCGGACATCCCGCGCGACGCCAAGGCAGCGCGGATGTTCGGCGCCGAGGGCATCGGGCTGTGCCGCACCGAGCACATGTTCTTCGCCGAGGACCGCATCGAACACATGCAGGCCATGATTCTCGCCGATAACGAGAAGGACCGCATCAAATTCCTCAACAAGCTGCTGCCGATGCAGCGCAAGGATTTCGCGGGGCTGTTCGAGGCGATGGACGGTTACCCGGTGGTCATCCGCACGCTGGATCCGCCGCTGCACGAGTTTGTGCCGAAGCGCGAGGAGCTGATGGTGGACCTGGCCAAGCTGCCGCACGCCGATGCAAAGACGAAGACGGAGATGGCGGAGCGGTACAAGATGAGGGTGGGCGAGCTGAAGAAGCGGCTGCCGGCGCTGCTGCACCGCGTCGAGCAATTGCACGAGTTCAACCCGATGCTCGGCCACCGCGGCTGCAGGCTCGGCATCACGTATCCCGAAATCACGGCGATGCAGGCGCGGGCCATCTTCGAGGCGGTCGTCGAGGTGCACAAGAAGGGCAAGAAGGTGATCCCCGAGGTGATGATCCCGCTGATCGGCGGCGTCGAGGAGTTGAAAAACCAGAAGGACATCGTCGTCGCGGTCGCCGAGGAGGTGCTTGGCAAGGCGGGCCTGAAGGGCAAGGTGCATTACCTGGTCGGCACGATGATCGAGATCCCGCGCGCGGCGCTGACCGCGGGCCGCGTGGCCACCGAGGCGCAGTTCTTCAGCTTCGGCACCAACGACCTGACGCAGACCTGCATGGGCCTGAGCCGCGACGACTACACGAAGTTCTCGAAGCAGTACGAGGAGAAGAAAATCTTCAAGGCCGATCCGTTCGCGGTGCTGGACCAGGAAGGCGTCGGGCAGCTTGTGAAGCTCGCGGTGACGAACGGGCGGGCGACAAGGCCCGACCTTGAAGTCGGCATCTGCGGCGAGCACGGCGGCGAGCCGAGCTCGGTGGAGTTCTGCTACCGCGTGGGGATGGACTACGTTTCCTGCTCGCCGTATCGCGTGCCGATCGCGCGGCTCGCCGGCGCGCAGGCGGCTATCACCAAGGGCGAAGCGTCGGCGGAGACGACGCGAACGGCGTAAAGAACGCAGGCTGAAGCCTGCGCCACCAACAAACCGGGCGACGCGGATCGCGTCTAATGGGGGTATGGTAAGGGTGCTGGTAGTGTCTCTGGCGGCTGGGTCCATGGCTCAGGCTGCACCCGCTCTCGTTGCGCGCGGGGGTTCCTCGATCCTGGGCGGGGAATCGCCGCGTCTGCTGGTCACCGGGGTGGCGCCGGGCGAGCGCGTCGTCGTGCAATCGTTCCGGACGGCGCAGGTCTGGAAGCAAGGCGTGAGCCAGCCGACGCTGGTGCTGGCGCATGCCTTCGCCGAATTCACCGCGGACAAGGATGGCCGCGTCGACATCGATCGCGCGACGCCCGTGCGGGGAACGTACGACGGCGCGGATCCGCTCGGGCTGCTGTGGTCGGGCGAGAAGGCCGATCTCACCGGCGATGTGAAGCTGGCGGAGAACGAGGTGTTGTTCCGGCTGGAGCGGAATTTGCAGACCGCCGCAGAAACGCGCATCACGCTGACCGACGGTGCGGACCGTCTGGACGTCGCGGAAGTCAAAGAGACCGGGCTGAGCGGTGTCTTCGCGAGGCCCAAGATTGCGGGTCCGTGGCCGGCGATCATTCTGCTCCACGGCAGCGAGGGTGGGACTAGGCCCGAGTCGCGCGACACGGCTACTCGATTCGCGCACCTCGGGTACGCCGCGCTGGCGGTGAATTACTTCGCCTGGCCCTACGCTCACATCGAAGGCATTCCCCAGGCGCTGGTGAACATCCCGGTGGAGACGATCGAGAAGGCGCGCGCGTGGCTGAAGGCGCAGCCGCACGTGAATGCCGAGCGGGTTACGCTGTGGGGCGCGTCGAAGGGCGCGGAGCTGGCGCTGGTGGCGGCTGCGCATTACGACTGGGTAGAGCGCGTCGTCGGCTGCGTGCCCAGCAGCCTGGTGTGGGAAGGATTCGGGCGCGCGCTGGCCGCGAACGAAGTGCTGTCATCGTGGACGATCGCGGGGCGGTCGCTGCCCTACATCCCGTACGACCACTTCGAGGACTACACGCACGGCAAGCTGTCGATGGCCGCGGTGCATCAACGCAGCCTCGATGTTGCGCCAAAGGACCGCGCGGAGGCGGCGCGGATCCCCATCGAGAAGACCCACGCGCGGTTGCTGCTGCTTGGCGCGGAGCGGGATCAGATCTGGCCGTCGGCTCCGATGACGCGGCAGATCCAGGAGACGATGCGCCGCGCGGGGCGGGCGAAACAGGTCACGGCGTTTGTGTTTGACGAGTCTGATCATCTGATATGCGGGACGGGCAGCAGTCCGACCCGCATCAACCCGGTGATCAAGCCGGAGGGGAACAGCCCGACGCCTGAGGCGAGCGCGCGGGCAGCGGCCAAAGCCTGGGCCGAGACGAAGAAGTTCTTGGCGCGGCCATGATGGCAGGCTAAAGCCTGCCCCACCTATTTGCGCTTTTCGAGACGGTCCAGGCGTTCGCGCGCGGATTTTCGCGTGGGCTGGATGCGCAGCGCCTCGCGGTAGACGGCGGCCGCGTCATCCAGCCGGCCCTCTTTCTCGTAAAGCTGGCCGAGCCATTCGCGGGCGGCGTTGTGCGACGGCCAATCGCTGCGCTCCGGCGAGTTGGCGATGTATTCCTTCAGGTCGCGCTCGGCCTGGTCGAAGTTCTGGCTCGCCATGACGCGTTCGACGCCGCGCCAATAGGCCAGTCGCGGGTCGGCGGGTGTGCCGGCGAGCACGGAGGCCATGGCGTCGGGACGGTTCTGCCGCTGGTAGAACTCGAGGATCTCGAAGTACGGATCGGCGGATCGCGGGTGCGCGGCCAGCACAGCTCGATACTCATTTTCGGCGAGGTCGGGACGCTTCAGCGCGCGAAGATCATAGATGGCCCGCGCGAGGCGGCCCTGCAAGGGATCGAGCCGTTCGATGGCCTCGACCTGCGCGCGCGCGTCGTCTTTGTCACCGCCGGCAAACCAAGGGGCGTCCATCTCGTACTCGGACAGGTCCCGGCGGGCGGGCGTGTTCGACGGGTCCAGCGTCACGGCCGTCTCGAACTCATGTTTCGCCTTGCGGGCCTGGAGCAGGCTGTGCTCGCGGTCGGCCCGTTCGCTGTAGACGCGGCCCAGCCAGCGGTGATATTCCGGCTCCTGAGGGTTCAAGCGAACCGCGCGTTCCAACGACTCGGCGGCGCCGGCGTAATCGCGGTGGTTATACCTGTCGATTCCCTCTCGAAAAGCCTTCTCCGCCGCCGGATCGGACGTGGCCAACAGCAGGCCGAAGGCGAACCACGCGAGGGTCACTGCGGGGCGACAACGGATGACCGGGCCGGCGAGGCCAGCACGCGGCGCGCGGCCTCCAGCCCGCCGGCCCACTGGATGCCGGGCACGAAGAAATCGCGTTCGAACTCCTGATCGGTGCCATTGTAGCGGGCCGTGTCGGCTTCGAGGATGACGGGGACAGGGGCCACGGCGGCCGCGAAGGTAGTCCACAGCGCGGCGCGGTCGAGGCCGACCAGGCGGAGCTCGGCGGGGTCCAGCGAGTGCGCGTAGGCGAGCGCGGTGAGAATGTCCTGCACGCGCGAGGCGTCGACGCTGTGCTGGTAGGTGAGATAGAAACGGTCGCCGCCGTGACGCGATTCGCGCGCGCGGCCGGTCTGGTAGGCGTCCACCAGCAGAACGCGGTAGCCGTCGTGCTGGAGGTCTCGCGTCTCGGCAGCGCCTCGCGCGGCGCCGGAGCCGTCAGGGTGAATCACGATGGCCACACGCTCGGCATCGCCCGGCAGCCAGACGGCGGGCACGCGGTCGCCTTCGCCGGGGCGGGTGAGAACCAGATCGCCGTCCTCGCCGCTGGTGAGGACCTTGCCGGGCCAGGTGACGCCCATGGCCAGCGCCAGGCGTTCGCGCAAGGTTTGGGCGTCGAGGGTCTGATTTTCTTGCGACGACTGGCGGCGCCACTCGCTGAATACGCCGGCTCCATTCAGCGCTCCGGGCGGCAGCGGCCGCACGGGCGAGATCAGCAAATCCTGACCCGTGAAGACCTCCCGCTCGGGCTCGACCGGAGGGTGCGGATCGGCATTCCCTATCAGATACTGCTGGAGGAACCGGTAGACCGCGCTGCGGCTGGCGCCGTTGTAATTGTGCCGGGCGTGGATTTGCGCCGACTGCACGTTCGCGGCCTTGCCGTAGAGAGCGTAGATCTTCTGGATCTCCGGAAATTCCTCCGCGGGAACGTGGCGCGTCCAATCGCCGGTGGCCGAGACCAGCAGCATCGGCCGGGGCGCCATCAGCGCGGCAATCTCGAGGTTGTTGGTGCCGACGCGCAAGCCGGGGGCGTTCTCACAGGAACAATCGCCCTGGAAATACGCCGAGATCATGGCCACGGGCGCAGAGACCGTGACGCGATCGTCGATGGCGGACAGCAGCATGGTCTGCGTGGCGCCGCCCGAGGCGCCGGTGACGGCGATGCGGGCCGGGTCAACCTCGGCGAGCGACTGGACGAAATCGAGCGCGCGGATCGAGTTCCAAAGTTGCAGCCCCAGCGGCCCGTAGTCCCACAATTCTTCCGCGCCGGTGGAGCCGAACTCGTGCCGGGTCTGGCGCGTGTCGTTGTAGCCGACCATGTCCCAGGCGAAGGCGACGAGGCCCTGGCGCGCGAGATTGGCCGCCAGGCGCGGCACCGAGTAAGAGGGGTTGTCTTCGACGCGGCCGTGTTTCCAATGGCCGTGCGGGATCAGGACGGCCGGCGCGTGGCGGACCGCTCCGGCGGGCAAATAGAGATTGGCGCCAAGATAGTAGCCGGGCAGCGTCTCGAGCAGGACGCGCTCGACGGAATAGCCGTCGTGCCTGACGCGCGAGAAGCGGCGCGGATTCAGCGGCGTGCGGACAGGGAGCGGATATAGCCCGGCCGCCACCAGGATCTGGCGGCGCAACTCCACGCGGCGCGTCTGCCATTCCTCCAGCGTCGCGTAGGTGCGCATCGTGACGTGGGTGTTGGCCCCGGCGGCGGCTGCGTTGCGACGGTCCTGATGGAGAATGCCAGCGAATAGACTAACCGCTCCGACAAGCAGTAACCACTTGAAGCGACTCATGACAATGAACGAGGAATCCGTATGAAGAACCCTAACTTTGTAATTGCGTCCCGGGCGTGGTTTGGTTTCCATTTTCTCATCACAGGCGGGTTACCAGCCGGAGACCTATCCAAAGATTGGGTCAGCGTTGCGGGGCGGGATTATCGTTGAAGGCTTTTGCGGCCAACTGGCGGAGATGCCGGGCCAGTTCACGGCTGGATTCGGGCGCGAGTTGGGAGACCAGGTAGGCGATGTGGTTGCCCAACTCGAACTGCTCCACCTGGAACTTGTCTTCCTGGCGGGACGACTCCGGGCCGGCTTGGGAATCGGGGTCGATTACAAGCGAGGCCAGGCCGTTGGCGGTCTGGAAGACGAAATGCTCGACGCGGTGGCCTTTATACTTGCACGCGTGGCTGGCGACGAGCTTGGCGTCGGCGGGGAGGGCCGCAGGTAGGGAGGCGTAGGGCGCGTCCAGGTGCGGGTTGGTCTCGCCGCCGTTGTCGCCGTGGAGCGCGCAGTTGACGTGATCGCCAACGCCGAGGCTGTAGGACGACGAGGAGCAGGCGGCGAATAGTAATGCGCCAACGGATAGCGGCCAGATTGAGCGCACTCGTCCAGTGTAGAGGAGCATCAGCGCCGGTTGGCGGGGAGGATTTTCTTGCGCAGGCGGATGGAGTGCGGCGTCACCTCGACGAACTCGTCGTCGTTGATGAATTCGATGGCCTGCTCCAGGTTCAGCAGGCGCGGAGGGACCAGGCGGATGGCTTCATCGGCGGTGGAGGCGCGCATGTTGGTGAGCTTCTTTTCCTTGACGATGTTGACGTTCAGATCGTCGGGGCGCGAGTTCTCGCCGACGATCATGCCCTCGTAGACTTCGGTGCCGGGGGCGACGAAGATCTCGCCGCGCTCCTGCAGATTCCAGATGGCGTAAGCGGTGGCGGCGCCGGCGCGGTCGGCCACCAGCGCGCCGGTGGTGCGCATGGGGATGTCGCCCTGCCACTCGATGTAGCCGTGGAAGAGCGAGTTCATGATGGCGGTGCCCTTGGTGTCGGTGAGCATCTCGCTGCGCAGGCCGATGAGGCCGCGCGAGGGCGTCAGGAACTCCAGGCGCGCGCGCCCGGCGCCGTGGTTGATCATCCTCGACATCTTGCCCTTGCGGATGCCCAGTTTCTCGATGACGACGCCGACGTAGGCCTCGGGAACGTCCACCACGAGCAATTCCTGCGGCTCCAGCAGCGCGCCGTCGGTCTTCCTGGTAATGATCTCGGGCTTGCCCACGGTCAGCTCGTAGCCTTCGCGCCGCATCATCTCGATCAGGATCGCGAGCTGCAGCTCGCCTCGGCCCATTACCTTGAACGCCTCGGGACCTCCGGCTTCTTCGACGCGCAGCGAGACGTTCGTGAGGAGCTCCTTGTCGAGCCGCTCGCGCAGATTGCGTGAGGTGACATAAGAGCCTTCGCGGCCGCTGAAGGGCGAGGTGTTGATGGTGAAGTACATCGCGATGGTCGGCTCGTCGATCGGGATATGCTCCATCGGCGCCGGCGTCTCGGGGTGCGAAACAGTTTCGCCGATGGTGATGCCCTCGACGCCGGCGATGGCCAGGATGTCGCCGGGCAGCGCTTCGGTCTCCTCGACGCGCTTCAGGCCTTCGAACGAGTACATCTTCGTGATGCGCGTGCGCTCGATACTGCCGTGGAGCTTGCAGATGGAGACCTCGTCGCCGAGCCGCAGCGCGCCCTGGAATACGCGGCCGATGGCGAGGCGGCCGAGGTAGTCCGAGTAGTCGAGGTTGCCGACCTGAAATTGCAGCACCGCCGACGGGTCGCCCTGCGGGGCGGGGATGTGCTTCACGATCGCATCGAACAACGGGCGCAGGTCCTGCGACGGTTCTTCGAGCGAGTTCTTCGCGATGCCGTCACGCGCAACCGCGTAGACGATGGGGAAATCGAGCTGGTCCTCGGTGGCGTCGAGATCGATGAACAGATCGTAGATCTCGTTCAGCACTTCCTGCACGCGGGCGTCGGGGCGGTCGATTTTGTTGACGACGACGATCTGGGGCAGGCGGGCTTCGAGGGCCTTGCTGAGGACGTAGCGCGTCTGCGGCAGCGGTCCTTCGCTGGCGTCGACCAGCAGCATGACGCCGTCGACCAGCTTCAGCGCGCGCTCGACCTCGCCGCCGAAGTCGGCGTGGCCGGGCGTGTCGACGATGTTGATTTTGACGCCGTTGTAGTGCACGCCGGTGGTCTTGGCCAGGATCGTGATGCCGCGTTCGCGCT
>Ga0187771_10003523_pt1 | contig 10936 bp, 11 predicted proteins | sample 0116_SJ02_MP15_1_FD_133139 | JGI IMG/M metagenome (GOLD analysis project Ga0187771, IMG submission 133139) | Tropical peat soil microbial communities from peatlands in Department of Meta, Colombia - 0116_SJ02_MP15_10_MG | ecosystem: Environmental > Terrestrial > Soil > Wetlands > Peat | place... | reverse complement strand
TCCCTTGAGCCCGCGCGGAGCCTCGAGACGGCTGTCCGCGCCCTCGACGCTGCCCGTGCTTCCCATCGGTCGATTCTCGGTCCGCGTACGCCATGCAGTCAAGGTGACCGGCACTCGGGGACCGAGCCGGACATCGACTTCGCGCTCGCCGCTACGGCTCTACGGGGTCGTCCGGTACCCGAGTACCGTGCTGGCATGAGGCGAATCGCGGTGCTGATCGGCTCGACGGCGATCGGCGCTGGCGCTGCGGGAACCGCGTATCCGCCGTCGGTCTACCCGCCGCCGGTCGAGGCGCGCCCGGGCGGGGGGCTGGCCGCCTGCCCGAACCAGTCAGGCCTCGAGACCTTCGGCGTGGCCGCCACACGGCTGGCGGTTGGCATCGCGGACACCTATGACAGGCACAGCCTGCGAAGCGACCTCCGCAACTCGGATCGAGCGTGGTGGCCCGAGGTGCGGCGCACCTGGCGCTCGGGCAAGCCCGGCCGGGGAGTGACCTACCAGGTCGTCTACGGGTCCGAGCCGCTGTCGCGGAGCGGCTACTCGGTGATCGTGCGCTCTTCGTGCGGCAGCGCGCTCGTCGCGAAATCGCTGCTCGTGAACATCGGCCCCCGGCAAACGCATCCGCCTTACTGCGAGGCGTGCATCTCGCAGCTCTTCTTCGTCGATCGGCGCGGGCGGGCGTTGATCTACTACCTGTATTGAGCGCCACGCGTCGCGGCCGGGCGCAAAGTGTCTCTGCGCTACCGCCTAGACCGCGGGCGCCACAGGAGGAGTCCGCCGCCGCCCGCGAGGAGGATGACGCCGATGATCACGGCGACCAGACCCCGCTTGGTGCGGTGGCCGGTGTAGCCGTGCAGCTGGCCGAGGAACGACGGCAGCGACTTCGCCTCGACCGTGTAGTAGATGATGCCGACGACCACGGCTATGAGGCCGATGATGATCACGACGGTGGCGAGAAGGCGACGCTCTTGAGCGGTCACGGCGCGCAGACTAGCGCAGGCTGGGCAATCGGGACCGCCGGCGCGAGAACGGCTGTACGTGATAACGTACGCTCGTAATGGCGCTTTCCGCATTGCCGCCCGAGCCCTATGACGCGACCGCGGTCGGACCGCGCGTGCGGGCCCTGCGCGAGGCAATGGGACTGTCGCTGCGCGAGCTCGCGCTGCGCTGCGGTGTCAGCGCGCCGATGCTCTCGCAGGTCGAGCGGGGTGAGACGAGCCCGACGCTGCAGGTCGCGTCGCGGATCGCACAGGGGCTCGAGCTGCGCCTCTCGCAGCTGCTGCGTCTCGACGAAAGCGGGTCGGTTACGGTCGTCCGCGCGAACGAGCGGCGCAGCGGGGGAAGCGCGCGCGACGGCCATAGCTTCGAGATCCTCACGCCGGCGCTGCCGGGTCAGCGCGCCGAGCTCTCGCTGCACAGGCTTGCCCCGGGCGCGGTGACGGGCGGGCCGAGCGACCCGCCGCTGCACGAGCCCGGCAGCCGGGAGACCGCCATCGTGCAGCACGGCGCCGTCGTGCTCGTGTGCGACGGGCGCCGTCACGAGCTCGGTACCGGCGACTGCGTGACCTTCGACGCGGACCTGCCGCACCACTTCGAGAACCGCGGCACCGAGCCGGCCGAGCTGATCGCCGTCCTCAGCGCAGGATTGCGGCGCAGCTGATCCAGTCCCGACAGGAGAGACCATGCCGAAGACGATGCTCGACAAGATCTGGGAGGCCCACGAGGTCGCGCCCGGCCTGCTCTACATCGACCTTCACCTGATCCACGAGGTGACGAGCCCGCAGGCCTTCGAAAGCTTGCGACTCGTCGGCCGCAGCGTGCGCCGGCCCGACCGCACGCTGGCCACCGCCGACCATAACGTGCCGACCGACGGCACGCCGCGCGCCGCGGCGATCCGCGACGAGCTCTCCCGTGTCCAGGTCCAAACGCTCGAGCGCAACTGCGCGGAGTTCGGTGTGCCCGTCTACTCGATGGGCTCGAGGCGGCAGGGGATCGTCCATGTCATCGGTCCCGAGCTCGGCGTCACGCAGCCCGGCATGACGATCGTCTGCGGCGACTCGCACACTGCGACACACGGCGCGTTTGGCGCGCTCGCCTTCGGCATCGGCACGAGCGAGGTCGAGCACGTGCTCGCAACGCAGTGCCTCGTCCAGCAGCGCCCGCACTCGATGCTGATCCGCTACGAGGGCACACCCGGCTTCGGCGTCACCGCCAAGGACCTGATCCTCGCGACCATCGGGCAGATGGGCGTCGACGGCGCCGCCGGCCACGCGGTCGAATACGCAGGGCCGGCGATCGCGGCGCTATCGATGGAGGGACGCATGACGATCTGCAACATGACGATCGAGGGCGGCGGGCGCGCCGGGATGGTCGCGCCGGACGAGGTCACATTCGAGTGGTACGAGCGCACCGCGCGTCCCGGAGCGCCGCAGGACCTCGACGAGGCAACCCGGGCGTGGCGCGAGCTGCGCAGCGACGATCGCGCGAGCTTCGATCGCGAGGTGGTCGTTGACGCTGCCGCCGTCTCGCCGCAGGTCACGTGGGGCACGACGCCCGGGATGGTCGTCGGAGTCGCGGATGCGGTTCCCGACCCATCGAGCTTCACGGCGCCGGCTGATCGCGACGCCGCGGAGCGGGCGCTCCGCTACATGGGCCTCGAGGCGGGCACGCCGATTCAGGAGGTGAGGCTCGATCGCGTCTTCATCGGCTCGTGCACCAACTCGCGGATCGGCGACCTGCGCGCCGCCGCGGCCGTCGTCAAGGGCCGGCGCGTGGCGAGCCATGTCAACGCGATGGTCGTCCCCGGCTCGCAACAGGTGCGCGCCCAGGCCGAGGCCGAGGGACTGGCCCAGGTCTTTCGCGCTGCCGGTTTCGAGTGGCGCAGCGCCGGCTGCTCGATGTGCCTCGGCATGAACCCGGACATCCTCGCCCCGGGCGAGCGCTGCGCGTCGACCTCGAACCGCAACTTCGAGGGCCGTCAGGGTCGTGGCGGGCGCACGCACCTCGTCTCACCGGAGATGGCCGCAGCGGCAGCGGTCGCCGGCCACTTCGTCGACATTCGCGATTGGAGCTAGGACATGGAGCCAGTGAAGATCATCGCCGGTGCGGTCTCAGACCTCGACCGCGCCGACGTCGACACAGACCAGATCATCCCCAAGCAGTTCCTCAAGCGGATCGAGCGCTCCGGCTTCGGCGAGTTCCTCTTCTACGATTGGGCGAAGCAGCCCGGCTGGAACCTGCCCGTCAACCCGATCCTCACCGCGGGGCGCAACTTCGGCTGCGGCTCCTCGCGCGAGCACGCTGCCTGGGCGCTCGAGGACTACGGCTTCAAGGCGATCGTCGCCCCCAGCTTCGGCGACATCTTCTACATGAACTCGACCAAGATCGGGCTGTTGCCGGTCGTGCTCGAGGAGGGTGAAGTACGCGCGCTCGCCGCGGCCGGCGAGGGTGAGATCGACCTCGAAGCGCAGGAGGTCCGCTTCGCGGGGCGCGTGGTGGTCTTTGCGATCGATGCCGAGATCCGCCGTCGGCTGCTGGGGGGCCTCGACGACATCGCGCTCACGCTCCACGAGGAAAGCGCGATTGCCGCATACGAGCGCGACCGGGAACGCAGCGGGCCAGTCACAACGGCGCTCTAGCGGGCCTGTGCTCGCACGCGCGCGTGCACGAGCGGCCGGAGTCAACGTCCGTGTAACAAACCGCACGCGACTCACCGATACCCGTCGTGTTGGAGCTGGCAGGACAACTCCACCCCGACAAGGAGTCGCGCTATGAACACGAAGACACTCTCCGGTGCGGCGGCAGCTCTCGCCGCGACCATTGGCATCGCCGCGTCGGCAGGCGCGGCCACGCCCGGGACCCTAACGTTCGACCAGACCTATCCGGTCGCCTCCCAGCTGTGCGCGAAAGCGACCGCGGGAACGCTGCCGAAGCGCCTGCAGGCGAGCGAATCGCAGGTGGTCACCGCCTGCAACACGCTCCAGAACGCGTTCGGTCCGCTTCAAACGACAGTCACGCAGGCCGAGCAGACCTTCCAGAGCGCGATCGCCGCTGAGCAGACCAAGGTCGCGGCCGTCTGCCCGCCAGCGAACGTGAGCGGCCGCCCGGCGTGCCACTCAGCGCGCGTTGCGGCTCGGCTCGCCGATGCCACCACCCGTCTGACGCTGCGCGAGGCGGTTCAGACCTACCGCGACTCGGTTGAGTCCAACCGCCAAGCGTTCTGGAGCACGATCGCTTCGCTGCGCAGCTCGAGCTGAGCTCAGGGTCTCTCGCGGTAGGGCGGTCGCCCTATCGCGAGAGATGCTCCAGTAGAGGCTGCGCGCGGATCGCGTTGCTCCTAGACTCTCTGCCGCAGATGGGTAGGGGGATGCTGGTCTTGCTGTTTGCGGCTGTCGCCATCGCGGCTTCGACGGCGGTCGCCGCAAACGCCCCAGGACCGGCCGTCGCGCAGCAGACGTTCTACGACCCGACCCTCGGCGTTTACTGGCTCGCCAACGCTGATCTGCCGGCGACGCTCAAGCTCGGTCTAACGAGCGCGCAGTCGAAGTACCCGCCGATCAACACCGACGGCTCGATGCAGTACACGACCGCCGTCGAGTGGGTCTACCGGCTCAACCACTACAAGGGCAAGGGCTGGCTCAGTCACGACAACTGGACGCTCCCGATCACCGTGACCCCGTACACCGACCCTAGCTGCAGCGGCGGCCCCGACGGTCGCGGCCACTTCGGGCTCGGCTGCACGCAGGCGCCGTACGCCGAGCTCTACGACAACCTCCTCGGCCTCCACTGGCCGTCCACGGCGGTCGGGATCCCGAGCGCCAGTACAGGCCCGTTCTACGACTTCCAGCCCTACCTCTACTGGAGCAGCGAACAGGTGCCGGGCAAGCGCAAGGGCCTACCCGGCGGCTTCGACACCATCTCGTTCAACACCGGCTGGGCCGGCCAGAACGAGGGCAACCACTACATGTACGTGCTGCCCCTGCTCGCCGGCAACCCGTTCGGCGGCAGCGCGCGGACGGGTCTGCAGCCAGTCGACGCCGGTAAGGCGGTGTACGAGCCGAGGGCGGGCGTCACCTGGCTCGCCGACGCCGACCTCCCAAAGACCGAGCCGTTCGACTACGGCTCGCAGATCGACCTCGAAGACGGCTCGATGATGCAACAGACAGCCGTGAACTGGGTGGGCGCGCTTGGCAGCCACCGGTGGCTTGGCCAGAAGCAGTGGTCGCTGCCCTCTCCAACAGAGCTACAAGCGCTCTACAAGGAGCTCGAGGCCACGAAGCTTGTGAGCCCACAGCAGCCGATCGTTCCGGTCCCGGATACGACGATCCATGGCTTCAGCAGCATCCAGCCCTACCTCTACTGGTCGTGCGCCGGCTCGCGCGTGACTGGCAGCTGCGGCGGCCCGCCGCCCGAGAAGAACCAGCAATGGAGCTTCTCGTTTGGCAACGGCTACCTCGGCACCGACCTGCTGACGAACTCGCTTTACGTCGAGGTCTACTACGTCCCGCGCTCGATCGAGCCGAAGCCGCCGCTGCGCTGCCGGCCAGTTGCCGGTCATCACTGCCCGAAGCGCGCCTAGCCGACAGGCGCTGACGCCGAGCCACCATCAGCTATTGGTACGTTGCGGCCTCGGTGACTCGCATCGTCACACTCCCCGGCGACGGCATCGGCCCCGAGATCATGGCGCCGGCGCTCCAGGTGCTGGGCGCGGTGACGAGCTTCGATGCTGAGGAGCACCTGATCGGGGGAGCGTCGATCGACGCGCACGGGGTCGCCCTGACCGATGAGGTGCTGGCCGCCTCACGCGGCGCTGACGCCGTGCTCCTTGCCGCCGTAGGCGGCCCTAAATGGGACACCACCGACCCGCAGCAGCCACGGCCGGAGCAGGGGCTTCTGGGCCTGCGCAAGGGTCTCGGCCTGTTTGCGAACCTGCGGCCCGTGCGAGCGCTGCCGGCGCTCTACGGGGCGAGCCCGCTGCGCGAGGAGCGGATCGCCGGAACCGATCTGCTCGTCGTGCGCGAGCTCACGGGCGGGATCTATTTCGGCGAGAAGACGCGCACGACCGATGGCGCGAGCGACGTCTGTGCCTACACGCGCAGCGAGGTGGCGCGGATCGCACGCGTCGCGTTTCGCGCGGCGCGCTCGCGTGTCGCGAGCGTTGACAAGGCGAACGTGCTCGAGACCTCGCGCCTGTGGCGCGAAGTTGTGATCGGCGTCCATGACAGCGAGTTCCCTGAGGTGGAGCTCGAGCACGTGCTTGTCGATAACGCCGCCATGCAGCTCGTCGCGACGCCCTCGCGCTTCGACGTGATCCTGACCGAGAACATGTTCGGTGACATCCTCAGCGACGAGGCAGCGATGATCACGGGCTCGCTCGGGATGCTGCCGAGCGCCTCGTTGGGTGACGGCGGACCGGGGCTGTTCGAGCCGGTGCATGGATCGGCCCCCGATATCGCGGGGCAGGGGATCGCGAACCCGCTGGCGATGTTCCTCTCGGTCGCGCTCCTGCTGCGCCACGGACTGCACTTGGAAGCCGAGGCAGCGGCTGTAGAATCCGCTGTAAACCGGGCACTAGCCGGCGGCTTGCGCACCCGAGACCTGGGTGGAGACGCGACGACGGCACAGGCCACGCAGGCCGTGCTCGTCCACCTATAGGAGAGGGACAAGAGCTGAACGTGCAACCAACCGAGCTGATCTGGCACAACGGCGAGCTCGTCGCCTGGGAGGACGCGCGGGTCCACGTGCTGACGCACGGGTTGCACTACGGCACCGGCGTCTTCGAAGGGATCCGCTGTTACGACACCGAGCACGGGCCGGCGATCTTCCGCCACCTGGACCACCTCGACCGACTCGAGCGCTCGGCGAAGCTCTACTACATGGATCTGCCGTACTCGCGCGAACAGCTGCGCCAGGCCGCGCACGAGCTGATCGTGCGCAACCGGCTGCGCTCCTGCTACATCCGCCCGATCGCCTTCCGTGGCTACGGCCAGATGGGGTTGAACCCGCTTGAAGCGCCGATCGACGTCGTGGTCGCTGTGTGGGAGTGGGGCGCCTACCTCGGCGAGCACGGCAAACGCGAGGGCGTGCGGGCGAAGGTCTCCTCGTGGGAGCGGATCAGCCCGCGCTCGCTGATCCCGCAAGCCAAGGCGACCGGCCAGTATCTGAACAGCGTGCTAGCGAAGATCGAATCGCTGAAGGCCGGCTACGACGAGGCGATCCTGCTCGACGAGCACGGTCATGTCTGCGAGGGCTCGGGCGAGAACGTCTACGTCGTGCGCGACGGCGGGATCATCACGCCACCGCAGACCGCGTCGATCCTCGACGGGATCTCGCGACGCTCGGTGCTGCAGATCGCGCGCGACCTCGGCTACCCGACGGTCGAGCGCGACCTCGCGCGCGCCGAGCTCTACCACGCCGACGAGGTCTTCCTGACGGGCACGGCGGCGGAGCTCGTGCCGGTGCGCGAGATCGATGACCAGGCGATCGGCGACGGCCAGCCGGGGGAGATCACCCTCGTCCTGCAGCGCGCGTTCGACGACGCGCTGCACGGTCGCAGCGAGCGCTACATGGAGTGGCTCGACATCGTCGAGGTGCGGGAGCGGGCGGGCGCCTGATGCTCGGGTGGTCCGCTTCGTCGGGCGAGCGAATTACGCGAGCGGCCGCATAGCGCAACTGCGCTTGCGATCGCTGCCGTCCGTTTCGCTTTCCCCGACACTGAAAGGAACCATCTGTGAGCACCGAGACGATCCAGCTGTACGACGCGACGCTGCGCGACGGGATGCAGGGCGAAGGCATGTCCCTGTCGGCGGAGGAGAAGCTGCGCGTCGCGCATGCGCTCGACCAGCTCGGGGTCCCGTTGATCGAGGCCGGCTTCCCCGAGTCGAACCCGAAGGAGCGTGAGCTCTTCGAGCTACTCGCCGCCGAACGCTTCGAGAACGCGGAGATCGCCGCGTTCGGGATGACGCGCCGGCGCGACGTCGAGGCCTCCAATGACCCGGCGCTTGTGCTGCTCGCCGCGTCCGTCGCCCCCATATGCACGATCGTCGGCAAGACCTGGCGGCTTCACCTCGACAAGCTGGTCAAGGTCGATGCGGCGGAGAACCTGCGGATGATCGGCGAGTCGGTCGCTTTCCTGCGCGCGGCGGGCAAGCGCGTGATCTACGACGCCGAGCACTTCTTCGACAGCTTCCGCGCGGACCCCGCATACGCGATCACCTGTCTGGAGGCAGCAGCTGAGGCTGGCGCCGAGACGGTCGTGCTGTGCGACACGAACGGGTCGTCACTCCCGTTCCAGGTCGCGGCGGCGACGGGCGCAGCGGTGGCGGCGCTCGCCCCCGTGCGCATCGGGATCCACTGCCACAACGACGCCGAGTGCGGCGTTGCGAACACGCTGGCGGCGGTCGAGGTCGGCGCGCGCCAGGTGCAGGGCACGGTCAACGGGATCGGCGAGCGCACCGGGAACGCGAACCTGATCTCGATCATCGCCAACCTGCAGCTCAAGATGGGCTTCGAGTGCCTGTCGCAGGAGCAGATGACGCGCCTGACCGAGACGGCTCACTTCGTCGATGAGCTCTTGAACGTGTCCTCGAATCCGCACCAGCCCTACGTCGGGCGCCACGCCTTCGCACACAAGGGCGGGATGCACGTCGCCGGCGTGAGCGCCGAGACGAGCCTCTACGAGCACGTCGAGCCCGCCGTCGTCGGCAACGAGCGCGAGCTCGTCGTCAGCGAGCTCGCGGGCCGCGCGAGCATGCTCGAAAAGGCCGCCGACCTCGGTCTCGATCTCGACGGCGCCGCGGTCGCACGCTCGCTGGCTCGCGTCAAGCAGCTCGAGCACGAGGGCTACCAGTTCGAGGCCGCCGATGGCTCGCTCGAGCTGCTCCTGCGGCGCGAAACCGGCGAGCACCAGCCGCTCTTCGAGCTCAAATCCTGGCGCGTCGTCGTCGAGTCGGACGCGTCGGGGGAGACCTCGACACGGGCGACGATCAAGATCCGGGTCGGCGACCGGAGCCTCGAACGCAACGCGTCTGGCAACGGTCCGGTCAACGCGCTCGACGCGGCGCTGCGCTCGGCGATCGTCGAGGTCTTCCCGCACCTCAGCGAGATCGAGCTCGTCAACTACAAGGTCCGCATCCTCGACGCGGCGAAGGGCACCGACGCGGTCACGCGCGTGTTGATCGACGCCTCGGACGGCCACGAGGTCTGGGGCACGATCGGCGTCTCCGAGAACGTGATCGTCGCCTCCTGGCAGGCGCTCGTCGACTCGCTCGAGTGCGGGATGCTGCCGAGCAGGCTCCGGCAGCCCCCCTCCGGGGGCCTGTCCTCGCCTGGCTCCCTGGGCGTCGCGACGTGAGTGGACTGCGTGTGCGCGACACCGGCGTGAGCGACGCAGTCAGCAACCCGATACCGCTCGCCCGGCCCTCTCTCGGTGAGGCCGAGGAGCGGGCGGTGCTCGAGGTGCTGCGCTCGGGCCAACTCTCGCTCGGCCCGCGGCTGGCGGAGTTCGAGGAACGCTTCGCCGAGCGCGTCGGCGTCCCCTTCGCTAGCGCTGTCTCCAGCGGGACGACGGGGCTTCACCTCGCCTTGCGCGCCGTCGGCGTCGGCGACGGCGACGAGGTCGTGACGAGCCCGTTTTCGTTCGTTGCCTCGGCTAACGTCGTGCTCTACGAGCGCGCGCGCCCCGTCTTCGCCGACATCGACCCGCGCACCCTGACGCTCGATCCGGCCGCCGTCGCCGCGGCCGTGACCGAGCGCACGACGGCGATCCTGCCGGTGCACATCTTCGGCTGGCCCGCCGCGATGGAGCCACTCGAGGCGCTCGGCCTGCCGATCGTCGAGGACGCCTGCGAGGCGCTCGGCGCGCGCTACGCGGACGGGCGGCCCGTCGGCTCGCGCGGGCATCCGGCCGTGTTCGCGTTCTACCCGAACAAGCAGATGACCACGGGGGAGGGCGGGATCGTCGCGCTCGCCGACCGCGAAATGAAGCAGCGAATCGACAGCGAGCGAAACCAGGGCCGCGCGCCCAGCATGGACTGGCTCGACCACGACCGGCTCGGCTTCAACTACCGCCTGTCCGACATCGCATGTGCGCTGGGGATCGCCCAGCTCGAGCGTCTCGACGAGCTGCTCGCCGCACGCGCGGCGGTCGCCGAGCTCTACCGCGAAGCGCTCGCAGGCATCGACGGGCTCGAGCTGCCATGCCCGGACGGCGGTGGCGTGGCGCGCGGCTGGTTCGTCTTCACCGTGCTCCTGCCGCACGGCGTCGATCGCGACGCGACGGTCCTCGCGCTGCGCGAGCGCGGGATCGCCAGCAAGCCGTACCTGCCCGCGATCCACCTGATGAGCTTCTACCGCGAGCGCTTCGGTCACCGCCCAGGCGAATTCCCCGTCTGCGAAGACGTCGCCGAGCGCTCGCTGGCGCTGCCGTTCTTCCCGGGCCTCGACGAAAGCCAGGTCGCGCGCGTCGCCGTGGCGCTCGCCGCGACCCTCGGCCAGGGGTAGGTCGGTGTCGCGCCTCGGCGAGCCCCAGGACCCGGACTTCCGCGCGATCAACGCGTCGCTGCGCTTCGACCGCCGGCTCTGGCCCTTCGACATCGAGCAGTCGCGCGCGCACGCGAAGATGCTCGCGAGCAGCGGGATCATCAGCGAGGCGGATGCGGGCGAGTTGCGTCGCGGCCTCGATGCCGTCGCCGAGGAGCTGCGCGCGGAGCGCTTCAGCTTCTCGCCCGAGGACGAGGACATTCACATGGCGATCGAGCGCCGCCTGACCGAGATCGTCGGGCCGGTCGGTGGCCGGTTGCACACTGCGCGCTCCCGCAACGACCAGGTTGCAACCGACGTCGCGATGTTCGTCCGCGAGGCGGCTCGCGACGCTCTCACGGCTCTCGCCAGCCTGATCGCGGTGCTGCTCGATCGTGCCGAGGAGCACCTCGATGCG
>Ga0187771_10003520_pt1 | contig 10938 bp, 8 predicted proteins | sample 0116_SJ02_MP15_1_FD_133139 | JGI IMG/M metagenome (GOLD analysis project Ga0187771, IMG submission 133139) | Tropical peat soil microbial communities from peatlands in Department of Meta, Colombia - 0116_SJ02_MP15_10_MG | ecosystem: Environmental > Terrestrial > Soil > Wetlands > Peat | place... | reverse complement strand
GAAGTCTCTACGAGGTCCTCGTCAAGCGCACGTGCATCGTTGTCACGGGCTGCCCACCCAAGGTATCTTCCTCGGAAATCTCCAGCTCGTCCGGAGTACGGAAATCTAGGCTCAGTCGCTCAGAGTAACGTTCGGTTCCTCGTTGACCCTCGTAGGTCAGCCGGAGCGACCGGTCGTTGAGCCACGCACCCTTGTGATCATAGGCGGCGGACGTGTTCGTCAAAGCGAAGAAATGCACCGCGTCTTCCATCGTATCGTACCCCAGGATCCCAGTCTCAAGGTAGGTCCCAAGTCCCTTGAACTCGAGCCTGTTCTGTAGAAGGACGCCCCAGCCACCGGAGACCGAGGCAAATGTCGCGCTTCCCTCGGCCACGAAGCTTCTCCCTCGGTTCTCAAGCGTTCCGACCACTTTCCATGAGCCCAAGAAACAGTGTAATCGCCTAGCGCCCTCAGGCAACGGAAAGAGGTCGGAGAGTCGGTCTTCCTGCGACATGAGAGATCTCCCTTGGATTCGCGACGTTTGATTGGTTCGAACCTTCTTGGGAAGTGATCGCGAGCCATCCGCTCGATCGCAAGCTCCCCGGAGGGCTCGTGGCGCCGAATGCGGGGCTGCAACCTGGGCGAGGTCGATGACCACTCTCCTTGCTCACCCCCTCAAATCGGGCAGTCCGTGGACCATCGGACCGCGTCTCACTCCCAGCGGAAGAGCCGGACCGCCAGATACCCGAGGACCGCGATATACGCGACAAGGACGCCGAGCGAGAGGATCGTAGGGAACGTGCCTTGCATCGCATCGGTCATCGCTTGGCGAGCGGCTCCCACCGGCGAGAGGTTGCTCACGGTCTGCAGCCAGCCGGGAAGGTACTCGGTAGGCAGGTAGGCTCCGGCGAGGAATAGAAGAGGGTACAGCAGTGACTGGGCGATTCCTGCGGCTGACTTCTCGGAAGGAGAGATGGCAGCGACGAGCAGGCCCATCACAAACATCGCGGCCGTCCCCAGCATCACCCCGAGCACGAAGCCGCCGAGCTGGTGGGGCACGCTTACGCCGAACACAACCACGCTGCCAACGAGCAGGATGCCAATCGCTATCGCCGCTACGACCAGGTTGACCGCTACCTGAGCTCCAAGCAGCATCGATGGGGGTGCAGGAGTGGTGGAGAACCGGCGCAGCCAACCCAGCTCTCGGTCCCGGGCGAGCGGGATGGGAAGCCCGAGGAGGGTCACCATGAGCAGGACCGTTACGATGAGGATTGGCAGATAGACCTCGAAATCGGTCAGGTTGGTGCCAGGCACGATGTGCGAACTCATGTAAGGGATGCTCGCGAAGACGCCGAGGAGGAAGACCGGGAGGGCAAGTCCAAAAATGATTCCGATGGGTTCCCGAAGGGCCATCTTCCCTTCGAACCGCACTAGTTGCCAGAACGCGCCGGAGGGAATCCGCTCCGTGGCGAGACCTCCAGAAGAGCTCATGATCCTGCCACCTCCGTGGTGGGACGAGTTCTTTGAGAGGTCAGCCGGAGAAAGGCGTCCTCAAGGCTACCGCTCGTCACTTGGACATCCTGGGCGCGGACACCCACGATCTGCAATGCCTGCATCACGGCAGGAAGCAGGTCGCCCTTTCCGGTCACCTCAACATGTGGGCCGACGTGCTCGACGGACGACACCCCCGGCAACGAAGCAAGAATCTTGTCCGGGAACGGGGCGGACGGCACGAATCGCATGTGGGTTCCCCCGCCCTCCTGCTCCGCGAGTGCTTCCGGCGTGGCCATCGCCACGACTTCGCCTCGATCGATGAGGACCACCCGGTCACAGAGGCGCTCCGCCTCGTCCATGAAGTGGGTGACAAGGATCACCGTCACACCACGGTCCCGGATCTTCTCGATGAGGCCCCAGGTCTCGCGTCGCGCTTGAGGGTCGAGCCCCGTGGTGAGTTCATCGAGAATGGCTACCTTCGGGTTCCCTACCAACGCAAGCGCGATGGAGAGGCGCTGCTTCTGGCCCCCGGAGAGCTGCTTGTAGTAGGCATTGCGCTTCTCGGTGAGTCCCAATTCGCTCAGAAGTTCGTCGGGGTCCGCCGGTTGGCGATAGAACGAAGCGAAGAGCTGCAGCACTTCCCGAACCTTGGCTCGGGGTGGCAGGGATCCTTCCTGGAGTTGCACCCCCACACGGTCGCGGACCTCTTGTCGGTGTTTCTGCGGATCCAACCCGAGAACGTTGATCGAGCCCGAGTCCGGGGCTCTCAATCCAGAGATGCACTCCACCGTCGTGGTCTTACCGGCACCGTTTGGTCCGATGATGCCCAGAATCTCTCCTTCCCCGACGGAAAATGAAACCTCGTGGACCCCGTTCGTTCCACCGTAGGTCTTGTGCAGCCGGTCGACCGTTACAACGGCCCGTGTCTTTCGCGTCGGCGATTCAACCGACACGCTGTTGGGCGTTGCGGTGGTCCATGGGATTGGGACCGAGTGCGCGTCCAAGGTTGTCAGAGCGTGTGGATTCAGTTCTGCTTCGTTCATCCAATTCACCTTTCCCTGCAAAGTTGTCCCGACCCTACCTCTCGAACCGCGACGGGTATCACGCTCGCGCCTCCGCTGACGTGCTCTGGATTCCTAGCAAGCCTCGAAGGAATTGCCACTCCTCGATCAGTCGCTTCTGAGAGAAGGACCGTTCATGGGCGATCCAGCCATCGCCGAGCCGCTCGGGATTGTATCTTCGGGCGGTCAGTTCCTCCTCGACTCGGGCGAACTGGCCGCGGGGGGGGTAGGTCGGTGGCCCAGCTCCGGTCGGCCAACCATGCAGGACGACCAAGCTGATTCGCGGCGAGCGCGGATCGCGAACCTCCACGGTTATGCCGAGACGAAAAGTTGGACCTCGCGCCAGCTCATCGTAAGCTTCGCCACCTGGAGTCCGTCGGGCCTCAGCCAGGAGGCTTCTAAGGAGGGCACCCGTCGGGGCCACCCTGGAACGGCGGGCGGAATTCCGCTTACCCTTCCTCCGCGGTTTTCGTTCCACGGCGTTCGGTAAGTCTGCGACGAAGAAAGACGCTCGTTAGCCCGACGGTACGGAATCGACGCAATTCCCGCCCAGAGACTGCCTGTTTGGCAACCCGTTCGGAAAAGAAAAGGAACCGTTGCTAGAGAAGCAATCTCAGCCCCCTGGTCGAGCGGTGGCGTTCTCTTCCAAGAGCCGGTCCCGCCATGTCTCGAAGAAGTCGAAGTGAGTGCTGATGTGGCTGACGGCATTCTCCACGCACGCGTCCGCGGAGAGACGATCGAAGAGATCCTCATGGGCAGCCGGCGTCGGAGACCAGATCAGCAACGTGAGTGCGTTCGGCGCATTGCTGATTGGTGTGCTCCAGATCACGCGCGGTTCAAGCTGTGAGAGGAGTCGTCCCCGCCACTCCAGCGGCTCGGCATCCGTCTTGAGGGACAACATGAAGAACGCAAGTACGCCGGCATCCTTTCCGATCTGCAGCTGCGCGTAGAATTCGGCCACCCCAAGTTCCCACATCCGCCGAAGACGGGTCCGGACGGTTTTCGGCGACACGCGGATTTCCTGACAAACGTCCGCGATGGGTTTCCTCGAGTTGTCATGGAGGGACCACAGGATTCGATAATCGACGGGGTCAAGCTCCGATTCTTCTGGCTCGCGGTATGGTGGATTGCTGCCGTAGAGGACACCTGCCTCGATTCCGATACTGGGGTTCGAAATGGCCGCAGCCTTGCGGCAGAAGGAAGCGTAGGGTCCGAGGCCCTGGATCGACCGAAGGTGCGCCTGAATGTGCAGGGAATTCTCGCTCCCTTGAACTACGATTCTTGTGGCCTCGTGTTTTCCCACCCGTTCAACGGCCTCTCTGAGAGGGAAGGCTGCCGAGAGTCCGGAGACCAGTACGGGAACCGCGTTCAGAAATGGCCACGAAAGGTTCGCCGTAAACTTCGTGATGATTCCTGCCTCTCGGAGCCCCAGGATTCGCTTATGGACCGCCGGGATGCTCAGCTTGAGACGCCGTGCTAGGCTAGAGTACGTGGCCCGAGAATCTCGAAGGAGAAACAGCAGCAACGACAGGTCGGTCTCATCCATCGGGCCGTCCCACGCCGACGTAGCGGGATAGCGTGCCGCGTCTAAGTTCTATCGTCTTCAAGCTAGAGGGGAGAGTTCTCCTCCAAGCTCGGATGGCACTCGGTCCCCTCAAGGGTCGTTGGGCGTTACGAGACGGAGGAGAGCAATGATACCCGTTCGGCTTGGCCGATGCGGTGGCCTCGCTCGGGGCTATGGTACGATACCAGCCGGGGCTACAACCTGAAGGGGGTGGGTACCGAGTGGCTAACCGACCCTCCGAGCCTACAGGCCCTGGTGTCGGCCCGGAGGTGATTGGGAGTTCGGCCCTCGCCGATGCCAGAGAGTACCCCACCCCCCGTAAGGGCCCTCCGCGGGACAGGGCGTGGCGCAGCGGAAGCGACGGGGTAGCGAGACTGGCACCCCCGGCGACCCTAATCGTCGGCGCGGTGGGGGTATGTAGGTCCCTGCAGTATCACCATTCCCTCGCGGAGGTATCCGGATGGTGCGGGTCCATGCGTCAGGACCCCGGGCGACTCGACGGCGATCGAAAGTCCGGGGGCGTCTAAGGCGCCGTCTGTCAAGTCCGGGCGTGCGCCTGGTTGTCGCGGGTATCGCCGTGATGGTCGGTATCGCCGGTTACTCGGTCGCCGCATTCGTGATATCAACGTTCCCCTCGCAGGCCTCTGCGGTCGGAGCACCTTCGGCCCCGGCCGGGGTATCGACCGTTCTCTCCGGGGCCCAGTTTGCAAGTCCGACCACGGTGCCCGCGGCGGGAGCTTGCTCGGCGTCCAACCTCGGTACGCTAGCGGTCCCGACCAACCTGACGAACGGAGGCGACACCGGAATCTGTCTTACCACAGCGACGGGGGGCATCGCCACGGGTGACACGATGTACGTCTTCGAGATCTCGTTCAATCAGAGCGCGCTCGTCTCCCATGTCTTCCAGGTGGAGATCCGCGTCTCCGTGACGCCGGCGGCGAACGGCATCGCGGTGACGGCGTACGTTCGAACCTCGGCGGCCATCGCGGTGGCGGAGTATGCGACGTTCGCCCTCGACCTGACCAGCGCGGGGGACACCGCCGTCCTTCAGTACGCCCTTCTGGTCACTCAGTAGGGAGGGTCCTCCGGAGCCGGAGCACGCGATGAACCGTGGAATCCTCGTGACCCCAGACCGTGGGTTTCAGCGGATCCCCGGGCTCCATCTCGAAACGTACTGACCGCGGTGGGCTCCGGGAGCTTGGACGCCGGATTCCACGGTCGCCCGCTCTTCCGGCGAGGTGTACCCCGGTTGATCTGAAGCCTCAGGCGAATCCGTTCGGGGCGCCTCGAAAGGGGGGCATCCCCCTGCCAAGAGAGGGGTCCGCGTGGCGCACGGCCCCCCGACGGGGCTCGTCCGAGGCCGCTTGCCTCGAACCGCGAAGAACGGTCGCTCCAGGTCCGAGGGGTGCCGACCACGGTTCGCGAGGCGGGAGTCCCGCCCCGCGCGCCCTCGGACCGGCTCGTCCTACGCGGTCACCGCGAACGAGCCCGCGTGGATCGTGGTGAAGGTGTTGGCCCCTCCGGAAACGGACTCGACAACGGTGACCGGATCGGAGCCCACGGGAGCGTTGCCTGCGATGGTGATGGAGACCTGGATGCTGGACGGGCCGGCGATGAGCACGGAGTTCACGGCGACCATCGAGTTGGCGTTCCCGAACGTGACGGTCATGTCGGAAGCCGAGGGGGCGACCGTGAATCCGGTCAGGGCTACGACCAGGGTCTCGCCCTGGGACCCGCTCGACGGGCTCAGGGTCACGGCGAACTTGAGGACGTGGAATCCCATCAGCGTGAGGGAGGTGGACGTGTTCGGCCCACCGGGCACCGACTCCGCGATCTGGATGGCCACCGGGCCGGTCTTCGCGTTGTCCGCTATCGTGATCTCGACCAGGAGGCTCGAGAGGCCGGCGAGGGCCACGGAGTCCATCGTGATCCCCGAGGTAGGTTTCCCGAAGGTGACCGACATGTCGCGGGCCATCGGCGACACCGTGAATCCCCCCAGGTAGATGTCCATCGTCTCATCCTGGGTCCCGGCTCTCGAGCTCATGGTCACCGCGAAGGCGAGTACCCGGAAGTTCCCGAAATCGAGGCTGTGCACGACCCGGTGCGTGGAGTTCCCCGTGAGCCACGATATCGCGACCGGGTCCGCCTGGATCCTGGCGTGGCGGCCGATGGTGATCTGGACGGTGAGGTTGGAGAGCCCGGTCATCGTCACGGCATCGACATGGACCTTGGCGTTCAGGCGACCGAACGTGACCCGCAACGGGGATTGGAGGCTCGAAGCCGGCGGGGGAGTGAACCCTGCAAGGACCACGTCCAGCGTCTCATCCTGAGTGCCGCTCGCCGGGGTGATCGTGAGATGCAGAGTCGTCACTCGGAAGCTACCGAACTCGATGCTTTGCTCCCCCCAGGGCGAGGAGACCGTCACGATGACCCCGTTGCCTTGGAGCGTGGCGTTCAGCGCGATGGTGATCTGGACCGTGATGCTCGAGGGCCCTGAGATCGTGACGGAGTCGACCTGGATTCCGCTCTCGGCGTTCCCGAAGGAGGCGTTCGTGCCGGACGCCACCGGGCTAAAGCCTCCGAGGACGACGTTCAGGGTCTGACCCTGGGACCCGCTCGTCGGACTCATCGTCAGGTCGATGCCCGTGACGGTGAGGGAAGCCGCTCCGGGCTCGGAAGCGTAGGTCGCATCCCCGCTGTACGTCGCGGTCACCGTCAACGCTCCGACGTGACTGGGCTGGAGCTCGCAGCTCCCGCCCCCGGAGCCGTTCAGCGAGGGGATGGTGCAGCTGTCACCCGGTTCCGTGAGGCCGTCGGAAACGCTCACCGACCCCGTCGGGGTCGGCCCCGTTCCCGTGACCACCACGGACACGAACGTGCTCTCGTGGAGCGAGATCGCGGCGGGGCTCAAGGCCACGGTCACGGTCGGCACGAGGGCGCTCGCCACGGTTACGGCCGCCGAGTTCGAGGTCACCACCGTGTCCAGGGTGTCCGTCACTTGCAGTTCGAAGGCATACGCGCCGGGATCCGCGGTGCCGCTGAACGTCGTCCCCGGCAGGCTGCCGGGGGCACAGGCGAACGACGTCAGGAGGTCCACCCAGCCCGACCCGCTCGGCGTCTCGTCCAGCCACTGGCACGCGTAGGGCGACGTGCCCCCCCCGAAGGGGGCGGTGGTGGTCAGCGTCACGGTCTGCCCCTGGTCGACGGTTCCGGGGGCTGCGGCAATCACGGGAGGCGACAACGTCGGGTCGACGGTCACGGTCGCGTAGCCGGACGGCTGCGAGGCCGAGGCGCTGTCGGTGACGACGTAGCAGTAGTAGTATGTCCCCGGCCCCGTGATCTCCGAGCCCGTCGTCCACGTCGGACCTATCCCCAAGGCCGTCTCGGTGGACGATGAACCGCAGGTACCCGTGTCGACCGTGTCGAGGTACCAGGTGTACGCATACGGCGGGGTCCCCCCCGACACCCCGGTCGGCGAGATCGTCGACGCTTGCTGGGAGTAGTCGATCGTTGCCGGCCCCGCCGACGCCGTCCCTCCAACCAGAGGCGACGCGGTCAGGGCAAAAATCGCCCCACCGCAGTCGCCGACTCCGTCCACTCCCCAGAACAGGTAGGTCCCGGCGGAGTATCCTGCGGGTACGGTGACGGTCGCAGTCCAGGTCGTCATGCCCGTGTCACCGCTGCCGACCTGAACGGGCAAGGAGCCGTCAGGACTCGCCCACCAGAGGTTGGTGGCGCCCTCGGGATAGAAACCGTTGACCACCAGGTTGACGGAGGTCCCCTCCGGTCCGCTCGCGGGAGACGGAAAGAGCTCCGACGAGCCGAAGTTGACGCAGCCTAGGTTCGGCGGGGGCACCGCCGTGATGGTGAAGGCCGCGGAGGCACAGTTCGAGGCTACGTCGAGCGCCCAGAACTCCGACACGCCTAGGGTATCCTCTAGGCTGCCGTCCGGGACCGCGACGGTCCTCTGGAACGGCTCGGACGTGCCCGCAGGTACGGAAGCCACCTCGCGACCCTGCGCGCCGCCGGGCGGATAGAAGAACAGGAAGACCGACCCGGTGGTGACGAAACCGGATCCCTGAAGCCGGACGTAGCTGCCGACGATCCCCGAATCGGAAGCTGGGGACAGGATCGACAGATTCCCCACGGTATTCACGGTCGCACAACCCAAACCGCTGGGGCCACCCGCAACGTGGACCGAGGTCGCCCCGCTCTCGGTCGCCTGAACGCCGGGCGGGCGGATCGTCAGCGCGGAACCTAGGACGAGCAAGACCACGAGCCCGCCCATGAGGCAGGAGCGGGTCGCTCGCGAGGGCCGGAAACCCCTTCCGGGACGACCTACCCCCGTCGGCGCCTCTCCCCGGCGTGCCTGAGCCGCCTCGGCATCGCGGTGCGGACACTCTGCCAGCATCGCGACCCCGGACCTACATGCCGAACGATGTCTCGGGCTTAACCCGACTGGATACCCAGGTTGCCAATTCGGACAGCGAGGGATTCCCTCCCCTACCGTCACTCCAGGGTGCCCTGGGCTGCCTTGGCACGGCGGGAGACTCCATCGGGCGGACCTCGCCCGGCCCTCGCGAGCTCGATTCGGCCGTCGAAGGCCTGGGGGAAGTGCAGGTTCTGCGTGGGGAAGCCCACCAGGACATGTACCACGCCTGGAATCGCCCCGATATCCCGTCGCAGCTGGTCGCCGGTCGAGGCCGAGGGCACGGGCAAGAGAAACGCGAAACTCCCGCCGAAGGCAGGTCGAACGGCTGGGGGAAGCAAGACCTCGAACGGGAAGATCGGCTCTACCGGCAACAGGTCCGGGTACCGACGCGCGAGGTCGGACTCCAGGCGTCGTGCATCTGCCGACCGGGCGAAGAGGGCGCCGACCCAGGCGACCGACCCGGGGGAGCGTCGGAAGTCCAGTTCCGGGAAGAAGAACAGGGCGTGTTCCGCCATGAGCCGGGCCACCCGACGCTCGAGCCCTCGCACCGTGACCCCCACGTCCTTCGCCACGGCGGCCCAATCCGTACCGGAGGCCCGTCGCAACGCGGCGATGATCTGCCAATCCCGTGGGGTGAGCCGCATCCCCGAGGACGGAAAGGGAACCTCGAGGGGAGGGCAGTTCGCGACACCCGAACCCGTGTCGCGGAACACCCGTTGACGTCTCGCGGACTCTTCGACCGATTCCGCGAGCACGACGGGATTGTACACGTCCTCGGTTTGGAACAAGAATACGGGCTGGAAGACCTCGTTCAGCGCGCTCTCGAGCCGGGTCCGTTCTTGCCCCCGTTCGAGGACGAACGACTGCATCTGGAAGTTGGTCCCGAAGGCGTTCGGATTCGGGAAGGCGACCACGCTCTTCCAAAACCCTTCCTCTCGCCACCGAGCGAGCCGGCGGCGGACGGTGACCCGGCTCGCGTGCGTAGAACGCGAGAGGTCCTGCACGGACGTCCGAGGGTCGATCCCCGACAGGGCGAAGACGTGCGACGGGAACATCGACCGCAGGAGTCGCATGTCGAGGGAGTCCATCTCCGGCGATGAGCGGGGCCGAGACTAAAGTCTCTCGGACCCTCTGATATCGTGTCGACTTGGCCCCGGCTAGCCGGGAGTCCGCTCGGGACCACCCCGTCAGGCGGACACCCACCTCGGACGAGCCCAAGGAGGCTCCGCGCTCTGCTTCCCGCGGGCGACCGGGGATGTGAGGCGGGGCTGGGACGCGCCGGTGTCAGTGCGGGGGTCCAGCGCTGGACGGGGGACCTCAGCCGGGCGACGGACCCCGTCGCCCTTAGGGCGGTCGGCGAGCCTCCGGCTCGAGCAGGGGCGTTCCTACCGAGTGGCAAGCTCATCGAGCGGTGGCGACGCCTCACCGGGGCCCGCCCGGCCCCTGACGGCGTCCCTTCCAGGGTAGTCGAGACGGCCACGCCCGGAAGGGCGTGGGATCCCGTCCGTTCTTCCCGCGACGGACAGTCCGTAGCCGGTAGGTCAACCCGGAGGCGGTGCGGAGGGCGGTCGCCCGTGCGTCCCCCGGAACCTCAGTCCGGCACCGAGAAGCATGAGGAAGGCGGAGCACAGAGGCAGCGCCCATCCCCAGAGCGGGCCCCAATGGAACGACTCGAAAGGCGGACCAGACAGCATGGACGCGCCCCAGAAGCTCTGCGCGTAGGGGTCGGATGGCGACCAGGCAGCCCAGTCGACCGCGAGGGCGTGGGGAAGAGCGAGGGCGAAGTACGCCACCGCCGTTACTTCGGCTGCGGCGGCTACAGCCGCCGTTACGAGGGCGGCCCGGGCCCATCGGAGGGCGGACCGCCCTGACCGCTCCTTCGGCCGGCTAAGGACCAGCGAAGCGCACCCGAGAGCGACCCCCGCGAGGACAATGGCGCCACAGGTGAGCGCCACGGTCCCTGAGCTCGAGAAAGGGATGCCTCCCGAGTACCACCAGTTCACCGAAGTCGTGGTGGCCGTGCACCCCGCAGAGGACTGTTGGACGAAGAACGGGAAGTAGCTCTTGCTGCCGAGGCACCCGGGGTACCCCGTTTGGATCAGGGAGAAGTCCCACCATGGCTGGGCAAGGGACGAGCCTCCAAGGATCACCCCCGAAATGAGGAGCCAGGTGCCGACCCGCGCGACGGAGCCGGGCAGTGAGAGCTTCGGCCGGCGGGCGACTGCGGGGCCAAGGGCAGCAAGGAGAGCTCCTCCCAGGAGCAGGGAGAGCATCCCCGGGGCCTCGCTCGCGTCCGGTAGATAGAGACCGTGGTTGACGTTGTTAGGATCCTGCGACCAGGCGAGCCCGCTTTGAATCGTGAGCAAGAGGACGACCGCTCCGAGCGCGCAGAGGGCCCAACCCAGGAT
>Ga0187771_10003519_pt1 | contig 10938 bp, 10 predicted proteins | sample 0116_SJ02_MP15_1_FD_133139 | JGI IMG/M metagenome (GOLD analysis project Ga0187771, IMG submission 133139) | Tropical peat soil microbial communities from peatlands in Department of Meta, Colombia - 0116_SJ02_MP15_10_MG | ecosystem: Environmental > Terrestrial > Soil > Wetlands > Peat | place... | reverse complement strand
TAGGGATAGCCTCCGTAGCGGTCTGCTGCCAGTCTGGAGCGGAACGGGTCTTCGCAGTTGACATCTCCGATTACCGCCTGAAGCTGGCGCGTGACTTCGGCGCGTCATCCGTGGTGAACTCTAAGACTGTGAATCCTGTCAAGGAGATAATGTCGCAGACGAACGGGAGAGGGGTAGACGTCTTCTTGGAGATGGCGGGGGTGCCTGAGACTATAAGGCAAGGATTGAAAGTGCTCCGTGCCGGAGGCCGCGCCTGCATGCTGGGCTTGCCGTCACAGCCGGTGGAGCTCGACTTCGCGAACGACATTGTCGGAAAGATGGTCGACATGCACGGCATCTATGGAAGGCGGATCTTCGAAAGCTGGTACCTGGTGGCATCTTACCTTAGGTCCGGGAAGATAGACCTATCGAAGCTGATCACTCACCGTATGAAGCTGTCAGACTACCACAAGGCATTTGAAATTATGAAGTCCGGCCAAAGCGGCAAAGTCGTCCTGACGCCCTGATTGTTAGCCTTCCAATCTCCTCTGTCATGCGGGGTCAAATCGACGCGACTCACTCGCACGAAGCATTAGAGCAGTCTGCATAATAATCAAGTAAGGGCTCGAATCGGAGTGAACCCGGCCCGGCCCAAACGAATTCGCCCGAGATGCCTCCAGGCTGGGTCGGGCTCGCCATCTTGCAATATGACTGCGGTCGGTCGACGCTTCGCTGCTGGAATCTGCGGCCCACTGCCACACACTCACGCCGAGTAAGGTTGAGGGGTCAAACTTTATGTGATGGCGGAGCCCGATGGAGATGTAATGGCAGTGGAATATGCAGAGGAGTCGGCCCTTACATCGACAACTTGGGTCAACGAGCACTTCAGGGATAAGGATGTTCGTGTAGCTGAAGTGGATTATGACCCTATTTCTAACTACTTCCTTGGTCACATTCCGGGGGCATCGCTCCTTGATTGGCGGAGGGACTTCAGCGATCCGGTCATCAGGGACGTCGTGAGCAAAGTGGCCTTTGAGAGGGTGATAGGGAACGCTGGCGTGAATAGTGACAGCACCCTGGTCCTGTACGGGGACTTCAACAATTGGTTCGCGGCCTTCGCCTTCTGGGTCTGCCGGTATTACGGATACCGGAAAGTCAAGCTGATGAACGGGGGCAGAAAGCGATGGCTGTTGGAGGACAAGCCACTTGCAAAGGAGGTTCCGAGGTTCGACCCCGAGCCCTTCCGCGTGTCAGCCCCCGATGAATCTGTCAGGGCATACTTGCAAGAAGTTAGGGAATCGATTCACGCTCAGGGGAAGGTATTAATTGACGTGAGAGGGCCCCGTGAATTCAGGGGCGAGGTCCTAGCCCCACCCGAGTACCCGGCGGAAATGTGCCAGCGAGGTGGTCACATCCCCGGGGCGGTCAACGTCCCCTGGAATTGGGCGCTCAAGGACGATGGGACCTATAAGGCTGCCCAGGACCTTACGTCCATCATTCAGCCTCTCGGTGTGACTCCAGACAAGGAGGTGATAACCTACTGCAGGATCGGGGAACGCTCCTCTCACATGTGGTTCGTGCTCAAATGCCTTCTGGGCTTCTCCAAGGTGAAGAACTACGACGGCTCGTGGGCTGAATGGGGAAACATGATAAGAAACCCCATCGAAAGATGACTGGAAATCCTATGGGATTGAGGGCATCGTCCCGATTTCAGAACCATCTAATGTAGCTGACATCTCTTGCGGCGACGATGACCGCGATGATGGTCATTATCGCGGTAATTATCACCGACGCCACGAGGCCAGGGTTTACCATCAGGATGACGACGACGGTGATGAAGTTCAGGGAAACGAACATCATGAGGAAGTACTTGATGAACCGAAGCATGCGTCTAGTGTTCAGTCGAATGTCATCTGACCTGCCGATGCCATCAGATTCCCTTCAATGCATTTAGAGGTTTCCACCGGCGTTCCTTAATGCGAAACCTGTTTGACAGCCTTCACGTGGCAGTGCTTGTTCTTCTGAGCGGGTCCGTCCTTCCTGCGGCGAAATTCGAAGCACAAGCAACCGTCGGCCGGGCCCTTCGGTGCCCATCGTCAGGTCGGGCCTCCAGGATGCTCTGCCGCACTTCGGATACTTCGGAAGGTCCCCCCTCTGTTCCAGCTCTATCTTGAATCCATCCTTCCCGAGGGCCACCCCCACAGATATCGCGCTCAACCTGTGTGCCAAGCCTCTGTCCTTGGTGTTGTCGCTCTAAAGGTGTCGACAACCCAGCCCATCATGTTTGACGCAGAAGCTTCGGGTATGCTCGTTCGCGATCGACACCAAGACGACCACTTCTCTCTGCGCCCCCCGACAAAGGTTCGGCGTCTCGACTCAGCTGCGCAAGAATTTTGGGCACAGCCCCTTTGGAGAAGGGGTTATATGGATTTGGGGGCACCCCATGGTGAATTGCCGGCGAGCGTACTGAGGATCTCTTATGAGGAGGCCGTTACCCGGCTCAAATCGAACCTTAAGGTCCGCCCCTCAAAGGCGATCTCGGTGTCGGACGCTAAGGGCTGGAGGCTTTCCGAGGACCTGGTCGCCGGATGGCCGATGCCTCGGTACAGCATCAGCCATATGGATGGCTACGCAGTCAGGTTCTCCGACGTGGAAGCAGCTTCAGATCGTTCTCCCGTTACCCTGAGGATCGAAGGCCTGTCGAGGCCCGATGGAATGGGACCCCGAGCCCTAGCCCTGGGGACCTGCGTCCGCGTCCTCACGGGTGGCCGTCTGCCCGAGGGAGCTGACACCGTCGTCGCCCAGGAGCTCACCAGGCGAGCAGGTGAGGCGGTGATATTCTCAGAGAAGCCTGAACCACACGCCAACATCCACGATGCAGGCTCGGACGTTCGCGAGGGGATGACCCTGTTCACGAAAGGTCATCTCCTCAACGCAAGGGACCTGAGCTTCTTGCTCTCCTACGGGGTTACCTCCCTCCATGTCAGGCCAAGGCTGAGGGTGGGGGTCCTCGCGACTGGGAGCGAGCTTACGGAGCGTAGGGTGGGAAGAATCGAAGGAAAGGTGATCGAAACGAACAGAATGGTGCTTACCGAGGCGCTCGAGGCGTGTGGGTTCTCTGTCGATGACCTTGGGCTGGCTAAGGACGACCCAAAGGAGATAGCTTCCCTTCTCTTGAAAGCGAACGGACGCTGCGACGCCATACTGACCACCGGCGGCTCGTCCGTGAGCGAAGCGGATCTGGTCCCCGATGCGGTTGGCTTGCTTGGAGGCACAAAGATCTTCCACGGCCTCCTCGTCCGCCCTTCAAGGACTCTCGGGGCCTACCTCCTTGGAGACACCCCGGTCTTCCTCCTCTCAGGCCTCATACAGGGAAGCCTCAGTGCCCTGTTCAACATGGTGTACCCTGCTCTACGTTTCATGGCAGGGGATGGGTGGCAACCCCTTCCAAGCGTTAAGGCCTTCCTTTCGCAGGGGCTAAGGAAACGTGAGGGGGACAAGTTCAGGCAGGTTTCATGGGTGACCCTGAGGGCCGAAGGGGGTAGGATACTCGCCGAGCCGGCCGTTGCAGCCAGTAGCACGCGATTCGTCGTCACGAAGGTGAGCGGTTTCGTCGTGGGCGACCCCGGTCAAGGTTTCCAAGAAGGCGAGATCGTCGAGGTCAGGATCCCCTACGGGTTCGGCCTGGAAGACTCCTTGGGCGGCCGCTGACCAGAGGTCCCTGGGGAAGGACGGTTGCTTATCGGGAAGAGGACGGTTTCCGCGCTGAGAGTTGTGACGATAGATTCCACATAGGCGACTTGCGATCTCCAAATGGACCGTCAGGTGAGAAACCCTTTTATCGCCAAACGATGAGAAAAGGGCTCGACCCATCGATGCCTTTCTGCGTGAGATGTGGCAGACAACTGGGGGACGGCGACATGTTCTGCCCCGGGTGCGGGTGCCCTGTTGGCGGGGCAACTGGACCATCGTCAGCAGGCCCGTCCTCGCAGGCTGCAACCATCAGCGGAATAGACGCCCTGATCAGAGAGCAGCCCGTCCAGAGCTACTGGCTTGAGAGGCTGATCGCCTTCATCATAGACGCAGTCGTAGTCTACGTCGCGTTTGCCATCATCTCAGGCATCCTCATCCTCCCATCCTTGGTTACGGGACTCGTCTCCGGAACAGTATTGAGCGCAGCCGCGATCTTCGGAGCGAGTGCCTACGCTTTGATAGGCAGCGTCCTCCTGGTCCTCTACTTTGCCTTCGCAGAGAACCTCTACGGCACGACGCTGGGGAAGAGCGTGATGCATCTGAAGGTGGAGACGCTCGAAGGGAGGACACCAACCCTCGAGCAGACGATCATTCGCGACTTCAGCAAGATCAACTGGGTCCTCCTGCTGCTGGATGTGGTGTTCGGGTTGGCCACGCAGACCGAGTACAGGCAGAAGTTCAGCGATAAGTACGCGAGAACTCTGGTCGTCAAGCGGGCTTAGGCTCGCGGTGCACTTAAGACGAAATGTTCTGGCCTAGTGGGGGCTGTAGCACTCGTAGGGCTTTCCGCCGTTAATGTGGTCCACGGCCTTTGCGATGATGGCATCGGAGACATCGATCCACTTGTGATCCCAGTCCAGGCCCGAAACCGACATCACAGGGCGACCCATTTCGTTCAGGGCGATGAACCAGAGGGGCCTTCCGAAAAACGGCCTTACGATCTTGACCTCCCACTTCTGGCACCTCAGCCTCTCCCCACGTCCGCCGAAGTAACGGCAGCTCCTGCAGTATTTCGAGAGCCAGATTATGTCTCGCTGGGGGCGATGCACCTTCGCGACCTCTTCCAAGATCCTTTCGTTCTCCTTCTTGGCCAGGTCCAGGAGGCGCTGCTTCCCCTCCTCAGTCTTCAGATAGTAGTCAAGGTTCTTGGTCACCTCTTCGACCCATTCCGGCTTCTCAGGTGGCTCTTCAGGGGCTTCCAAGCTTGACCGTTTTAGCGGCTTTCTCTTAATTAAACGTATCAGGCTTTTGTGCCTGCACGCCGTCCGCGAGACGATCACTCTTGTCGCCTCCGAAGCTTAAAGAGTTATTAAGGAAAATGGGATGCGATATGTTCCGTGGAGAAGGGAGACGCAACGCCCCTCACCAGGGTTCTGAGGGTCGACCCTCTTAACCCCGAAGTGGGACCGATGCAGATAGCAGCGGAGTACATCCGCAGGGGCGAAGTCGTCGCCTTCCCTACTGAAACTGTGTACGGCCTCGGTGCGGATGCGACCAATGACGCAGCAGTGCGGAAGATCTACGCCGCCAAGGGGAGGCCTTCCGACAATCCCATAATAGTGCACATAGCATCGATGGATCAACTGCGAACCGTCGCCGACTCCATCGACCGAAGGGCCCTTGAACTGATCGAGGTGTACTGGCCGGGGCCGCTGACCATCGTCTTCCACAAGACCCGACTCGTTTCATACGAAGCGACAGGCCACAGGGAGACGGTGGCGGTGAGGATGCCGGCCCACCCGATCGCCCTGTCTCTCATAATGATTTCGCGGAGGCCCATCGCCGCCCCCAGCGCCAACGTCTCGGGCGGGCCCAGCCCTACCTCCGCCAGCCACGTCATCAAGGACTTGGGTGGCAAGATCCCACTTGTAATCGACGGTGGCGAGGCCGCCTTCGGGGTGGAATCCACAGTTCTGAGCCTCGCTACCAACCCCCCTACCATCCTGAGACCGGGGCCAATAACACTGGACGAGATCGCCGGCGTAATTGGCGATGTCAGGGTGGCCAGGGTAAGGCCAGGCGATAAGGAGGTGGCTCCTGAGGCGCCAGGCATGAAGTATCCGCACTACGCTCCAAAGGCCCCCTTGATCCTGGTGACGGGTACGCCAAATGGCATGGTCGACAAGATAACGAGCCTGGGCCGCGAAAAGCGTCAAAGGGGCCTGAAGATCGGCGTCCTAGCCACCGACGAGACGTTCGAATTCTACTCGAAGGACTGGACAGTGATCTCTGTTGGCACCAGGTTCAACCCTTACTCCATTGCCCGCAACCTCTACAACACGCTCAGAGCTTTCGATGTCGCCGGCGTCGACCAGGTGTATGCGGAAGGCTTCGAAGAGAAGGGGATACTTCTGACGGTGATGAACAGGCTGAGGAAGGCCGCTGCCGAGGTCATAGAGGAACCCTAAGAGCCAGAGTCGCTCGGCCGACTAACCTCGTCACGTCATGTCCCGTACGTTGCTGCAGTGCCCTGTGGCCTCCCGTTCGCTCGCCGAAAGGTGTCTTGGCGCGCGAGTTCGAAAAGGTTCTGCGGGACCGCACCACGTAGCTTATAATACCGTTGCAGGGCCTATGCATTCGCCCTTGGACTCCCTCACAGGTCTGAAGAAGAACACCGAAGAGCTCCTTGGCCTTTTCAACAGTCGAGTTGACAGGATGCGGAACAAAGATGGCTACTCCCAGCTAGTCAGGAGATTGGATGAAAGGAGAGCAGGCGAGACCCTGCTGAAGATGTTTGGCAGGGGCACCTTCACAGCGATTGGCATCGACGGTTCCATGGACCAAGTCGAATCTTTGGAGATGCTGCTCTTTTACGTCAACGCGGCAGCCTACAGCTGCGATCTCGATATCTCCCAGTCCGGGGTGACGTTCGACCTTCGGGGAGCGAGGAGGGAGAACGCGCTTGGAACCACCAGCGCTGTCCCGCTTTGGCTTGAGGACTGCGCGACCGTTGCAGCGACCACCGGCTCCCAGGAGAGCGAGTTCGACCACATGGCGGCCCTGATGAATATTTCGTTCTCGCTCATGCTCATGGCCGAGCTCACGTCCGCCCGAAGTTCCCTCTCCACAAGGGGGGTCAAGGTCCTGTTCATGGACAGGCCCCTATCAGGCTCACATCATACTCTAGGGCGAGACGTCCGTCAGCTGCTGCTCAAAGAGCACTCCCCCTTGGAGCTCCTCTACGGCAAGGGGCTGAAAAGGGACCTCTTCCTCGCGACGGCACTGCCTGTGCCAGGGACGGCCGTGGTGACCCACGGTCCCTACGCCATGCACGCTGTTCTCCAGCGTCTGTCCGAAGGGATCTCATTCGTCGATGCTTTCAAGGAGCTCGCGTTGGACCAGGCCAAGGGTGCGAGCCTCCAGGAGGCGCTCTTTCGAAGGGACAGAGCCTACGCACTGTTCGACAAAGGCTCGAAGGAGGTCATCCTCGATCGCGAATGCATGGGCTTCAGGGAAAGGCTTGATGAGCTCGCAAACAGGGTCACTGGTAGGCTCTTCTCGTCGGAGGAGTACCCCCTCAGGGTGGACGGTGAGTGGCTGACGACCGTCGAGCTCAACGCCGTGAACTACATCCTGCTGTGGTCCCTGGTGGACAGAGCCCGAAGGGACGAGATCCTTCTTCTCGGGCTCACCAAGGACACCGGCTCATCTGATGTTTCGAGGTCCGTGCTGGGGATGAGCGGCGTGCCCGATTCATTGAAGCCTGGAATGCGGCACGATAGGGTGATGTTCTCGATTATCAGCGCGACGAACCCCAAGATCTGCGTCCCTCCATGGCGGAGCGTGGGATACGACTCTTGTTTCTCTACGCTCGCTGAGAACGCGGAGAGCGTGTCGGGAAAGGTACCCCGACTCCGCGCCGCAAGAAAGGTGGCATCGCGTGAGCGCCTCTTCATCCGGACCTACTTCCAGACGAGGGCTTCCTCGAAGACGGCCTATCGCTCCCCGGTCTTCCTCTTGGACAGGCCCTACGACGAGCAATTCGACAGGAGCGGATTGATCGACTTTGAGTACGTCGAAAGAGGAGGTCTCCAGGAGATGAAGCCTTATCTTGAGAGAGAGGGGTTCAACGAGCTAGACAACGCAGTTCTGCTCCTGCTAGCACGCTCAGACAACCCGGAGGTCTTCGAAGCCTATGGCCACAACGAGCTCCTTTACCTTGCTGACAAAGCCGTGAAGGCGGACGTCAAGCTGATGCATGGGACCCTCGAGGGCCTTGTGAACCTGGAGCTCACCCCACTAGCCCGAAGGGAGAACCTCTTTGCAATAATTCGCCGGTACCGAGACGCTCGTTCGCAGATGGAGGCCGCTCGGGAATCGTCTTCATCGGTCTAGGCGCCTAGCCTCTGACCTACCTACAACCACCTCTTCTCCCGTAGCCTACGCTGGTAAGCGTGGAGCCGGCCGCCCCAACCATCTGAATTCGCGAATTGATTAAGAGCAACCCCCGAATTCGACAGGGGGTATGAACTTGGGGCCCCGAGCCGTTTCAACGATGAGGCGGTTCCTATTCGTAGCCTCCGTCATACTCATCCTCCTCTCGTTGGCAATGGGTTTCTCCGGAGACGGCACCGCCAGGGCGGCCCAGACGTATACTGTGCAAATGGGTGATGACTACTACTATCCTTACAGGATAGTGGTCAATGTCGGCGACACGGTTGTGTGGGACAACGTCGGCTCGGAGACTCATACCGTGACCTCTGACACCGGTCAGGCAATATACTGGAATTCAGGAGACGTCTTGCCTCAGAGCTCCTTTTCATATACCTTCACGACGGCCGGGAACTTCACCTATGGCTGCTTCTATCATCCTAGCATGACAGGAGAAGTCGACGTTCTCCAGCCTGCCCCCGAATTCCCTGGCTACGTGCTCTTTGCGGTACTGGGGATGGCTTGCGCATGTGGCCTGGTCATGGAGCGACGATTAAGGAAATAGGCCGGCGAGGTCGGATCAGGGAGCTGCGTCTCATATTCCTATACCCAAATAAACCCGCCCGGTCCCAATCCCAAGGATTGGCGAGGACGAAGCGATTGACGAGGACAAAGTTACGTTTTAGGCTGAACGGCAGGGCGGTGGTGACCACCGTCTCGCCAGCCAAGACGCTCCTTCGGGTCCTTAGGGAAGACTTCGGCCTCACGGGGGCAAAGCCTGGCTGCGAGGCGGGGGAATGCGGGGCCTGCACGGTGCTCCTCGACGGAATCCCCGTAACGTCTTGCATGGTGCTCGCATCGCAGGTGAGGGGCCGCAACGTGATCACTGTCGAGGGGTTGGACGAGGCGGGAGAACTGGACGCCCTTAAGGAATCGTTCGCGTCGGAGGGCGCGGTTCAGTGCGGCTACTGCATACCTGGCTTCGTGGTGGCTTCATATGCCCTGATAAAGGCCAACGACATGTCCTCCCTTGATCAGCTCAAGAAGCAACTCGAGGGCAACATCTGCCGCTGTGGCGGCTATCCGAAGATCCTCGCCGCCGTGAAGAAGGCCGCATCTTTGAGCACGGGGGCCCAACGATGAAGTACTCGCATATATCGGTGACTCCCGCCGGCGGACTTCAGGATGCTCTGACGCTCTTGGCCGGGCAGGGAGAAGGGCTGCGTGTGATATCGGGTGGCACCGACGTCACGGTTTACTTGAAGGATGGCAACCTGAAGGAGACCAGTCTTCTGGACGTGAGCGGTCTCAAGGAGCTCGATTATGTGCGCGACGGCGGGAAATACGTCTCCATCGGGGCAAGGGTCACCTTCTCGGAGCTGCTCAACAGCAGGCTCGTGCGGAAGTGGGCTCCCCTCCTCTGCGAGGCAGGGGTCGAGGTGGGCTCCTTGCAGATTAGGAACCTTGCCACCTTGGCTGGCAACATCTGCAACGCTTCGCCCGCAGCGGACTCCTTGCCTCCTCTCTACGTTCATGAATCGTCCGTCGTCTTAGCGAGCCTGAAGGGGAAACGCGTGCTGCCCCTTCCGAGGTTTGTAGAAGGCCCGAGGCGGACCGCGAGAAGGCCTGATGAGCTGCTTACCGAAATCAGGGTCCCGAAGATGGCCGAGGGGAGCTCCTGCTTCTTCAAGAAGCTGGGCCTCAGAAGCTCTCAGGCCATTTCAGTCGTAAGTGTTGCGGCGGCTTGGAAGGGCAGAAGTGCGAGGATCGCCCTCGGGGCCGTAGCGCCCACCGTAGTTCGAGCTCGAGCGGCCGAGGCATACATCGCCCGGCATGGCTTGAGTTATCGTGAACTGGACGAGGTGTGCCTTCTAGTGGCGAGTGCGGCGACCCCGATCACTGACCTGAGAGGCACGAAGGAGTACAGGAGCAGGGCAATCCGCGCCCTTTCCTACCAGGGCTTCTACGAACAGCTCGAAGCGAGGTCATCTTGATGCGTGTCATCCTTGAACTAGGAGGGCCTCTGAGAGAGCAGAAGGGCCAGTGGCACCACCTGCGGCTTCCCCGTGGTTCGACGGTTCGGGACGCACTCCGAAGCGTGGGAGTGACGGAGGAGCTCTACCTGGTGGTCTTCAGGAATGCAAAGAGGGCGGACCTGAACGACGTTCTGGCGGAAGGGGACGGCTTGGTCGCATTTCCGCCGGTGGGAGGGGGGTTACTTTGAAGCATGAATCGAGCTGGATCCAGCGTTCGCTCCCGCGACTGGACGGCGAGGGCAAAGTCGACGGCTCCATCAAGTTCTTTTCAGACATGTATCCTCCCGGATGCCTTTACGCTGCAACGGTCAGATCTCCCTATCCGAGGGCGAGGATCTCTCGAATCGATGTCTCAAAGGCCGAACGCGCATCTGGGGTCCGCTGCGTCGTGACCCACAGGGACGTCAAGGGGGTCAACGGCTATGGAGTTTTCTTCACTGACGCGCCCGTGTTATGCTCCAAGGAGGTGAACTTCAAGGGCGACCCAGTGGTCCTGGTTGCGGCTGACTCAGAGGAGGATGCTGGCCGCGCCGTCGAGCTCGTAGACATAGGATACGAGGAGCTTCCTCCGGTGCTCTCCATTGAGGACGCCCTGAAGCCCGAGGCGCCGGCGATTCACGCCGAAGGGAACGTCGCCAGGCGGAGCGTGATAAAGAGAGGGGACTTTGGCAAGGCGATAAAGGAGGCGACCCATGTTCTCCATGCAACCTACAGGACACAGAAGCAGAAGCACATGTTCATCGAATCCGAGGCTGGAATCGGGTTCGTGGACGACCAAGGGGTCGTGAACCTTCTGGTC
>Ga0187771_10003518_pt1 | contig 10941 bp, 5 predicted proteins | sample 0116_SJ02_MP15_1_FD_133139 | JGI IMG/M metagenome (GOLD analysis project Ga0187771, IMG submission 133139) | Tropical peat soil microbial communities from peatlands in Department of Meta, Colombia - 0116_SJ02_MP15_10_MG | ecosystem: Environmental > Terrestrial > Soil > Wetlands > Peat | place... | reverse complement strand
GCTTTGGCATCTAACGGAGAAGAGGTGTTAAAGCTGATCGAAAAGGAAATTTTCGATTTGATCCTCATGGACATCCGGATGCCCAGACTGGATGGGATTTCTGCCCTGAAGAAAATTAAGGCCGTTTCGCCAGAAACAATTGTGATCATGATCACCGCTTATGCCTCTGCCGATACAGCGATCATGGCGATGAAAGAGGGAGCCTATGATTATATTACGAAACCGTTTAAGGTCGAAGAGATAAAGTTGATCATCAAAAATGCATTGGAAAAGAAAAATCTCCGACAGGAAAACGTCCTTTTGAAACAAGTGGTCAGGGACCGTTATCACTTTGATAATATTATCGGCCAAAGTTCTAAAATGCTCGCCTTGTATGATCTCTTGGAGAAGGTGTCCCCCACCAAGACAAATATCCTCATCACCGGGGAGAGTGGAACGGGCAAGGAGTTGGTGGCGAAGGCGATCCACTACAACAGTCCGAGGAGAGAAAAGCCTTTCGTGACATTGAATTGTGGTGCCATTCCCGAACCCCTCATCGAAAGCGAGCTTTTTGGCCACATGAAGGGCGCGTTTACAGATGCCATCGCGACCAAGAAGGGATTGTTCGAATTGGCCGACGAGGGAACGATCTTTTTAGATGAAATCAGCGAACTTCCCCTTCTGATGCAGGTAAAATTACTTCGTGTGTTGCAGGATCGGGAATTCAAGAGAGTCGGCGGGACGGAGGATATCCGAGTCGATGTCCGAATCATTTCTGCAACGAATAAGGATTTGGAGGAGGCCGTAAGAGAAAAGCGATTTCGAGAAGACTTGTTTTATCGACTCAATGTGATCCAAATCAAGATTCCTCCCCTAAGAGAGAAGAGAGAAGACATCGCTCTTCTGGCCACCCACTTTTTAAAGAAATATTCGGAAGAGTTAAACAAAAATATTTCGAGGATCTCCCCGGAGGCGCTTCGCATTCTGCTCAATTATGATTATCCTGGGAATGTAAGAGAACTTCAGAACATCATCGAGAGGGCTGTTGCTTTAGAGGGAACGAATGATCTGACCGCACAAAATCTGAGTTCTTATCTCGATGAACAACTCCCGATGAAAAAAAAGGCGATCGATCTCGAAATTCCAACCGAAGGCATTGACCTCGAAAAAGTGGTGGAGGATCTCGAGAGAACCCTTCTGTTGAAAGCCTTAGAAAAAACAAAAGGGATCAAAAAGAAAGCTGCGGAACTTTTGCACATTAATTTTCGTTCGATGCGATATCGGTTAGAAAAATATGGACTGAATCATGAGGAGGATTTCTGAGCCCGGATGGGTGAAACCCCGTCAGGCCTTTCACCCCCATTTCAAATTCCAAATCACAAATCTCAGACCGATTCCAATCACCGAGACGAACTAACTTCCGACTTCTCAATCTGTAATCCGTATTCTTAATTAAGAAAAGAAAGAATTAGGAATCTCATCTATTCCTGTAGCCGACCGACAACCAGCAATTTGTCCCCGAATCTGTCAGCCCCTTCCCCTCCTGACACTCTGCCGTGACCATGATGGATGCCGATTCCTGCAGAAGGAGTTTCTCGATGATGACGACACAATCTCCCTTCGGCCCCGGGAACCAGTACTGTCATTCACAATGGCTCTTTGCGATTTCTCACCTCCTTCTGAACTGCTTATCCAGTTCATCCCGAGAAAGGAAGAAAAAGATGGGCCGGCCGTGGGGACAGGTGGTGGATAAACTAAAAGGATAAAGTTTTTCCACTAACCCTTCCATTTCTTCCCTCCTCAACGGGAAATTTCCTCGTATCGCAGAATGACAAGCCAAGGTGATCAAAATGGTCTGGATTGTTTCCGCCCCATTCCTTTTTCTCGTTATAAACGATAATTCCTCTAATATTCCCTTGACCATTTCTTTTGGATCTCCTTGATCCAAAAAGGAGGGGATGGAACGAATGGCGTAAATCTCTTCGCCGATGGGGTCGATTTCAAATCCCATCGATTGAAATTCCTGAAGATGCGAGGAGAGGGTGAACGATTCTTGAGCGGATAGCTCCATCGGGATAGGGATGAGAAATCTCTCTGAAGAGATCGATCTCGTTTCATACTCGTTCTTATATTTTTCAAAGAGAATTCTCTCATGGGCCGCATGTTGATCGATAAAGATCAGCCCCCTTTCCTCCTCACAAATAACGTAAGTCCCTTGCGTCTGCCCTAAAATGCGGCATTGGATTTTTCTCTCCACCTCCCACCCAGGAGAAGGCGCATCCTTAACAGTGGGAGCCCCCTGGCCTTGATCCCATTTCGTCCAGAGGGTGCCGATGGATTGGGGTTTCAGGGGGGGAGGCGCAGCCGCCACGGTCCTGAAAGATGTCAAGTCTTTTTTCTTTCCTTCCAGCAAGGGCTCTCCGAGGAATGGCATGCCGTCAAGGGCGGTCGAAAGGGTTCCCATGACGGTATGGAAGACTCTTTCAGGATTTTTGAATTTCACTTCTGCCTTGGTGGGATGGACATTCACATCCACGGCAGCGGGCGGTATCTCAAGGAATAATATGGCGATGGGAAATTTCCCGGCTGGAATGCGATGCCGGTATGCTTCCATGATCGCTTTATAAATCAGGCGATCTCTCACAAATCGTCGATTGACGTAAATATAAATGCCATCCCCCGTTCCTTTGGAAATAGAGGGGAGGCTGGAAAATCCTGAGATCTTCATCCCCTCTTCCTCAAGCTGAAAAGCCTCGAGGTGATCATAGATGTCCTTCCCTAAAATGGTTTCGATCCGAACCCATGGGGATTCTGTTTTCAGGTGTTCATAGAGCGTCCGATCATCATGAATGAATTTAAAAGAAATCGCGGAGTGGGAAAGGCTCAATCTGAGAAAGTAATTTAATGAATAGTGAAGCTCTGTGCGGATCGATTTTAAAAACTTCCTTTTCACAGGAATATTATAAAAGATATTCCTCACCTCAACCTCTGTCCCAACAGGACAGCCGATGTCAGAAATGCTTTTTATGACACCTCCTTCACAGATGACCCTTGTTCCGCTGATGGATTCCCGCACCCGCGTCTTAATCGTTATCTGCGCAACCGAGGCGATGCTGGGCAGAGCCTCGCCCCTAAACCCTAACGTGTGAATGGCGTAAAGATCTTCGGCATTCCTAATCTTGCTGGTCGCATATCGTTGGAGGGCAATGGGAACATCTCCGGGATCCATTCCCTCCCCATTATCGCCCACGCGGATGAGTTGGAGGCCTCCCCCTTTCAATTCAACAATGATCTCTGAGCTCCCTGCATCGATTGCATTCTCCATCAACTCTTTCACGACCGATGCGGGTCTTTCTATCACCTCTCCAGCGGCAATACTTTGGGCGACGTCTTCGTGTAAAATTTGAATTTTCCCTGGCATCGTTTAGACAACCTATGCGCAGAGCGGCTGCCTGAGGTAGGGCGGCTAAGCGCTTACCATCTCTTACTCGCGGGGGGTCCCATCGTCAATAAAGGTTCCCATCCTTCTGAACTTCTCGTATCGGATTCTTAATAAATCTTCGATACCTATCTTCTCCAATTCCCTTAAATCTCGTTCCGTCACCTCTTTTAAAATCCCTGCCATTCTCTCTGGGTCCCGATGTGCCCCTCCGGGTGGTTCCTTGACAATCTCATCAATCACGCCCAATCGATGGAGGTCAGAAGCTGTCAACTTCAACGATTCCGCTGCCACGATTTTCCCCTTCTCCGAATCTTTCCAAAGGATCGCCGAACATGCTTCCGGAGTAATCACCGAATAGATCGAGTACTCCAGCATCAAAATGCGATCTCCCACCCCGATGGCCAAAGCCCCTCCGCTTCCTCCCTCTCCGATCACAATAATGACGATGGGCGTCCGGAGCATCATCATGATTTCAAGATTCTTGGCAATGGCTTCGGCTTGGCCTCTCTCTTCGGCACCCACCCCAGGATAGGCGCCAGGCGTATCGATCATCGTCACAACAGGTTTTTTGAAGAGCTCTGCCAATTTCATCAACCTGAATGCCTTGCGATACCCTTCCGGGTGGGGCATCCCGAAGTTCCGATAGGCCATCTCCTTGGCATCCGCGCCCTTCTGATGACCGATGACGACCACAGGTCTTCCATTGAACTTAGCGATTCCTCCAACAATGGCGGGATCATCTCCGTAGTTACGGTCTCCGTGGAGTTCGATGAAATCTTCAAACATCCACTGGATATAATGAGACACCCGGGGCCGATCAATATGCCGCGCCAATTGCGTGACTTGCCATCCGCTTAGGTTTGAAAAGATCTCTTTCTGTAATCGATGGAGCTTTTCCTCCAGATTTCTCAATTGTTCGCTGAAATCAATCTGCCTGCCCCTGGAAAACCGCTTTAAATGTTCAATCTCTCTTTCCAATTCAATGAGGGGCTTTTCAAAATCTAAATAATGTTTTGCCATTTCGATGCCTGTTTATTCAAAAGAGAGAGAGGAAGATTGGAAAAGATTTCTCATGTGATGTTGAAAATTTTGAGAGGGGTCGACCGAATAGTCTTCTGACAATGCAATAACGGTTTCTCGGTTTTCTCCATCGACGAGATGGAGATGAACTTTGCAGAACCCTTTATTGGCCATAATCATTTCCCTTAAATCTACAAGATTGGATTGGGTCAACGAGGAGAGGGCGATTCGAAGATGAACGACCTTCCTCGGGGAAGCTGGCGGCTCAGAAAGCGAACATACGTCCATGCCCTTTATCTTTATATGGTCTTCAGATTGATCGATCGTCCCTCGAACAATAATAGGGTCCCCTCCTCTTAAAGAAGGCAAGGCAGCTTTATAGACCTCTGGGAAAAGAATGACCTCTACAAAACCCTTCATGTCCTCCAGGTTCAAAAAAGCCATCCGATCCCCTTTCTTGGTAACGATCTCCTTTAACCCGCTGACGAGGCCACAAATCTTTGTCTCCGCACCATTTGGAAGCCCAGAAAGCGTGGAGGTATCTTCACCGGTATATTTTCTGATTTCCTCCTGGTAGCGTGACAAGGGATGGCGCGAAATGTAAAATCCGATCGTCTCCTTTTCAAAGGCAATCAATTGATTCTCTGGGAATTCATCGATTTCCGGATAGCCCTCATCCCTCTCCGTGACACTCGGCATCAACATACTGAGTTGAGCCTCCCCTTTCTTCCGCTGAGCCGATTGGGAACGGTTGAGGAGATCCTCAAGGACAGCCAACATCTGAGATCGATGGGCTTTTGAGAAGTCGAAGGCGCCGCACTTAATCAAACTTTCGACCACCCTCCGGTTCACCTTTCTCAAATCGACCCTTTTGCAGAAATCGTGCAGGGATAAGAATCTCCCAGCCCCCTCTCTCTCTTTTATCACGGCATCGATGGCGGCATCCCCTACATTTTTTACCGCGGCCAGTCCAAATCGAATTTGACCTCCAATCACCGTAAAATTTCGATCGCTTTCATTGATGTCGGGGGGCAAAATTTGAATACCCATATCGCGGCATTCGGCAATATATTTTAGGATCTTATCCGCATTTTGAACTTCGCTCGTGAGCAGGGCCGCCATAAATTCGAGCGGATAATGCGCTTTCAAATAGGCGGTTTGATACGCAATGAGTGCATAGGCAGCGCTGTGGGACTTATTGAAACCGTATTCGGCAAACTTGGCCATGAGATCGAATACCTTCTCCGCCTTTTTCAGATTGATTCGATTCTTTCTTGCCCCCTCCAGAAATTTCTCTTTCTGCATTTCCATTTCTTTAGGGTCTTTTTTCGACATGGCCCTGCGAAGAATATCTGCGTCCTCCAGGCTGAAATGGGCAAGGGAACTCGCAATCCTCATCACCTGTTCCTGGTAAACGATCACTCCGTAAGTGTCTTCCAATATCTCTTTCAACTCCGGCAGATCATAGCGAACCGATCCCTCCCCATGTTTCCTTTTGATGAACTCTTCGACCATCCCGCTCTTCAGGGGACCGGGCCGGTATAAAGCAACCAAGGCGATAATTTCTCTAAAATTTTCCGGCTTTAATTTGATGAGCAGATCTCTCATGCCCGAGCTTTCCAGCTGAAATATCCCAAGAGCGGATCCCGAACCCAGTTGCTCAAATACCTTTGGATCATCCAAAGGGATCTGCGACAGCTCGATCCTTAACCCGAGGTCCTTCTCGATGAGCTGAATCGCATGGTTGACGACAGTCAGGGTCTTCAAACCCAGAAAATCGAACTTGACAAGGCCAATGGCTTCGACCTCCTTCATGGGGTACTGGGTCATCACCTCCCCATTCTGTCCACGATAGAGAGGAAGGTATTCCATCAGCGATTTGTTCGAAATGACAACACCAGCCGCATGGGTGGAAGCATGGCGCGTCAGCCCCTCCAGCGATTTCGCAATGCTGAAGAGAGATTCCACCTTGGAATCTCTCTTCAGCAGCTCCTTCAACTGGGGTTCCTGATTTAAGGCCTGATCGAGGGTGATATTCAACGGAGTGTTAGGGATCAGTTTGGCAATCCGATCCACCTCCGCGTAGGGAAGATCCATGACGCGACCGACATCCCTGATCACCGCCCTGGCTTGCATCTTGCCAAAGGTGATGATCTGGGCCACATTTTCCTTTCCATATTTATCGGTCACATACTGGATCACCTCATCCCTTCCTTCCATGCAAAAATCGACATCCACATCCGGCATGCTGCTCTTTCTTCCTGGGTTCAAAAATCTCTCGAAGATCAAACCGTATTCGATCGGGTCCAAATCCGTGATGTTCAGCGCATAGGCCACCAAACTGCCAGCGGCTGACCCCCTCCCCGGACCGACAGGGATGCCCCTATTTTTCGCAAAACGGATAAAATCGGCTACGATCAAAAAGTATCCGGAATACCCCATCGACTTTATAATTTTGAGTTCCTCTTCGAGACGGCTCGAATAATGTGCAAATCGCTCTTTGAAATCCTTTCCCTCCTGATAGAGGACCAATCTCCTCTTCAATCCCTCTCGAGAAAGCCTTTCCAAATAGCTGTCCAGGCTTTCTCCGGATGGAAGAGCGATTTTGGGGATATGCTTCTCATCGAATCTCAACTCGAGGTTGCATTGTTCCGCGATCTCTAACGTATGGGTTATCGCCTCGGGGCGGTCTTTAAACATCTCTGCCATCTCCTGGGGCGACTTGAAATAGAATTCTTCTGAAGAGAATTTCATACGACTGTTATCCTGGAGGGTCTTCCCCGTTTGAATGCAGAGGAGCACCTCATGGGCTTTAGAATCCTTCCGGTGGAGATAGTGGCAGTCGTTGGTCGCAACAATGGGAAGAGAAAGTTGATGCCCAATTTCCGAGAGGCGATCATTCAACAGCAGCTGGTTTTCGACACCGTTATTTTGGATTTCAATAAAAAACCGGCGGTGATCAAATATCTTTGCATATTCCTCTGCCGATTGAAGGGCTCTTTTCATCTCCCCTCGACCGGCATGGACTGCAATCTCTCCCTTCAAACATCCGCTGAGAGCAATCAACCCTTCGTTATATCGAGCTAAAAGCTCTTTATCCACCTTGGGCTTATAGTAAAACCCTTCGAGGTGGGCGAGGCTGACCAATTTGATGAGATTGAAATAGCCGATCCGATTCTTGACGAGAAGGGTCAGATGATAAGTTCCCTCCGGTCCCTCCGACGCCTTTTTTTCAAATCGGCTTCCCGGCGACAGATAGACCTCGCAGCCAACAATGGGTTTGATTCCGTGCTGGATAGCCTTCTGATAAAATTCGATCACTCCGAACATATTCCCGTGATCCGTCAAAGCCAAGGCATCCATTCGATATTTTTTGGCCAGATCGAAGAGCTCTTCAAAACGAATCGCGCCGTCCAACAAACTATATTGGCTATGGACATGAAGATGAATAAAATCAGAATGCTGCATATTCAACCAGTCATTTCAAATGTCAAAATCCCAATATCAAATCAATCTCAAAATTCAGGCTAAGGTTAAGGTTTAGGCTCGGGCTCAGAATCGAATTTTCCTCATCTTAACCTCAACCTGATCCTTAACCTCAATTTCAAAATTTGAACTTTGAGCTTTGACATTTCTATCTGCTCACTCCCATTCGATCGTGCTCGGTGGCTTGGAGCTGATATCGTAAACGACCCGGTTTACTCCTCTCACTTCGTTGATAATTCGGTTGGAAATATGTTCTAAGACTCGGTAGGGAAGCCGCACCCAATCTGCCGTCATTCCATCTTGGCTTCCGACCACCCTTAAGGCAATCACATTTTCATAAGTCCTTTCGTCTCCCATCACACCCACGGTCTTGACCGGGAGCAAAACGGCAAAAGACTGCCAGACCTGGTCCAGTCGATGGCTCTTTTTCATTTCTTCCAAGACGATCTCATCCGCATTTCTCAAGATTTCTAATCTTTCTTTATTGACCTCTCCGATAATCCGGATGGCGAGTCCCGGACCCGGAAAGGGCTGACGTTTTATCACTTCCTCTGGCAGGCCCAACTCCTTTCCTAATTGCCTTACTTCATCTTTAAATAGTTCCCGAAGCGGTTCGACTAACCTCAATCTCATTCTTTCGGGCAACCCGCCCACATTGTGATGGCTCTTGATCGTTGCAGACGGTCCTTTCGACGAAATGCTCTCGATGACATCGGGGTACAGGGTCCCCTGGGCCAAGTATTCCACTTCCCCTATCCTCTTTGCCTCTCTTTCAAAGATGGAAATGAATTCCTTTCCGATCCTTTTCCTTTTATCTTCTGGATCGACCACTCCTTTCAATTCTCCAAGAAATTGGTCTTCCGCATCCACATAAATCAGCGGTATCTGAAAGTGATATCGAAATAGATTCACCACCTGAGAGGCCTCGTTCTTCCTGAGTACACCATTATTCACAAAGATACACTTTAGTCGATCGCCCACCACCTGATGAAGAAGAAGGGCGACGACGGTGGAATCGACCCCCCCGCTCAAGGCGCAGATCACTTTTCCCAACCCGATTCTTTTCCTCAGGTCCCTGATCGTCTGCTGTAAAAAAGACCGCATGGTCCAAAGGTGGGAACACCCACAAACATGGAATAGGAAATTTCGGATGATCTCAATCCCTTTGTGCGTATGAACAACTTCCGGATGGAACTGGAGCCCATAAATCTTATTTCGAATATCCTCAATCGCGGCGAAAGGTGTGTTTTTCGAATGGGCAATCGCATGAAACCCAAGGGGCAAGGTCCTGACCTGATCCCCATGACTCATCCACACCTGGACCGCGCTTCCCTTTGCCCCGAAGTTTTTGAATAATCTTCCGCCCCGATCAAGAATCAATTTCGCTTTTCCGTACTCCCTTTTCTCCGAATGGGTGACCTTCCCTCCTAATAAGTGGCCTATCAACTGCATCCCGTAGCAAATTCCTAAAATGGGGATGCCGATTCTCAAGAGAGCGGGGTCGCATTGGGGGGCACCTTTCTCATAGACGCTGGCAGGTCCCCCTGAAAAAATGATCCCCTTCGGGGCCAAGCCTCGTACCTTCTCAACAGGAATGTTATAGGGGTGAATTTCGCTATAAATCTGGCATTCTCTCACCCTTCTGGCAATCAATTGGGTATACTGGGAGCCAAAATCAAGGATCAATATCTTGTCGAAGAGGACTTGGTTCTTCATCGTCTTCCCTTCTTGTCACCGGGGCCCCTCAAACCTTATCGATTCGGCCCCAAGCAGGATGGGATTCCAAGGTGTGTTCAGATCAATGTTTCAAGAAATATTTTCCATCTTTTAACTCATATTGATAAGAAACTCCCTTACGATAAAAGAGGTCGCTCCTCCGAAGCAGTTGAGCAGAAATCAGTTCTTCGAGCCGAGAGGGATATCTCCCATTTTCCAGGTAATAGATCTCTAAGGCATTTTTTATTCGATCCAATTGACTCTTATGAACAAAACGAGTTGGAATTTCAATATCAACTCGCTCTATTCTCGAATCCCAAAAATGGTGCAAAAAAGTTGGTCTAAAATAGACGAAAAGCAAAAGGACGAATAATAAGAAAGCCCCATAGTAGCCAAACGCCAGGGCCTTCCTGAAATTGATCATGCTCACTTTCTTGATGAGGCTCGGCGTTTGGACACCAATGACCTTAATCAACCCCATTTCCAAGAGGGCATACAAAATCTCACTTGCATTGAATTTCCCTAAGAGGCTTCGGTCAATAATATCCTGTACCGTTCGGGTCCCGTCCACCAGATTGTAAATCAATTCCTGTTCCGGAGTCAGTTTCTCTTTCAAATAACCCTGGAACGACGAAGCATCGACGGGCTTTTCATCGGTTCCCATGGCCTTTTTAAACACCAGGTGAGGAGAATAAACCTTCTTTTCAATCTCCGACCACTCGTCCACCATTCGTAGGATATTCAATAAAACCTGTTCCGTGCTGAGGGCGAACGGAATCTTTTTGTAGCTCTCCACCAATTTTAAATCAAAGTTAAAGGTTCCATCTTCCCACCAGAAAAGGTCATAGATGGTCTCATAGATCTGTGTTGAAACAACCTTCAACACATCCTCCTTTGTCAGCAACTGGAGCTCAACAAGAATTTCTCCGAGGTACTTGAGTGTTTCTTTTTGAATCCTCAGCACCCGATTCAATTGCTCTTCTGTTATCAATTGGGCCTTGACGAATATTTCACCGATAAGATCCTTCTTCCCCCGATAATTCGAATAGATGTGGACGATCATCCCATCTACGAAAGAGATCTCTACAATATTCTTGCCCCGCCGGATTTTCAGAACTCCTGTTTTTAGCTGTTGACCGATCAGTTGGATGATTTCTGTGATACTGAAATCCTTTAGGGTTCCCTGCAGGGCCATTGCCTTCCCCCTTCAGCGCTTAATCCTGTTTTTTGAGCATAGCAGACATCCCAACCCGAGTGAGATCATCCTCCAATGAAAAACATTTTCAAGGCATCTGGAT
>Ga0187771_10003517_pt1 | contig 10942 bp, 9 predicted proteins | sample 0116_SJ02_MP15_1_FD_133139 | JGI IMG/M metagenome (GOLD analysis project Ga0187771, IMG submission 133139) | Tropical peat soil microbial communities from peatlands in Department of Meta, Colombia - 0116_SJ02_MP15_10_MG | ecosystem: Environmental > Terrestrial > Soil > Wetlands > Peat | place... | reverse complement strand
ACTCTCCGTCCTAATGGGCTTATCTGTCCTACTTGACCGATTTGATCTACGCCACCTTGACGTGCTTGCATTCTATTTCTCATGTTGTTTCCCCCCTTCCGTCAAAGCATACTATCAGTTATTTTCTGAATCTTTAACCTGCTACGTTGGTTTGATATTATCCCTCGCCCATTGAATGAGCTCCGGTACAGAGGTCCCTATAGGAAAGAATTCAATTACACCTATCTCGTTTACCTCGGGGATTTTATCTTGCTCTAAATAGCCTCCTGCGGTAACCCCGATGTGTGGTGAATCCTCTTTCTTCAGAAGCTCTACAACTCTGGCAAGGTCTTCAATATTAGCTCCTGGCAATGTCGTTATGCCGATATGGTCGACACACTCCTGGATTGCTGAAGCGACGATGGCCTCCGGTCTCTGGATATCCGTATATATCACTTCATACCCGGCATCCCGGAAGGCGAGGGTGAGGGTCGTCATGGCCTCATTATACCCATCCCCGAGTTTGGCCATTAAGATCCTTACAACTCTTTTTTCTTTTCTTTCTGACTCCTCCCTTTTCATTGCGTCCGACAGCGTAAGCGGATTGAAATTGCGGCCTGCATATAAATTGCTTTCCTTGAATTGTCGAATCGTCTCTTCTATCATGCCTTCGTTCCAGAGCATCGGATTCTGCAAGATCATGTTCACTGTCTCATAATTTTTTGCCTCGTACATAATTGCTCCCTCCCTTCATGGTCAGGAATTGTTTGCTTTATAAAACGGCCTTTCCGGGTGGAACGGGTGCATAGAAATTTCTTTTTTCTTATTACGCCTAATATCAAATGGTGTCCTATCCATAGAGTTATACATAACCTTGTTGCAGCATATCCCCACAAAGCCGTTGCCAAACCTCATGACCTCGACTTCTTTTTTACAGACATAACAAACTATGGTCATGACTTATTCCTCTCCTATAGATTAGCACCCGTTCGCAGCACCATTAATTTAGATTCCTGACACTAAAACATTGCCAAAATCACGCGAGACATCTTCCTTTTTTCTTTCTTTTCTTACCGACTCTTCTTTTTTCATTACATCCGACAATGTATATAGATAGTTCTTGATGAGTGCCTGGACATTTAGCGTATTGAAATTGTGGTCCGCATATGAATTGCTTTTCTTGAATCGCTGGAGAGTTTCTTCTATCATGCCTTCGTTCCAGAGCGTCGGATTTCGCAAAATCATATTTACCGTCTCATAATTTCTTGCCTGGTACATAATCGTTCCCTCCTTTTCAAAATTATTAAGAAGTGGTTAGGTCAGTTATCCCTATTCCCGCATCATTGAATGCACCCCACTTGGGGCTAATAAAATCTGCCTTAGTTGAGTGCGAACGCTTGCAGATCATGACCCATTCTGCCTTGTAAATGAATTTTTGATTTTTATAAACCCTTAAAGGTTACTAAAATGTTACAAAATGGGGAATTCGACGGAAGCTAATAAGTTGATTTTACTAAACAAAATAAAATCATAGGTTGGGGAAAATAAACATATATTCTATTATGAATACTGGCTATACGGGCAAAGAGGAAAAAACATATGGGCTATTGGAAAACGAATATGTGAATTAAAACCTTAAATGATGTTTCTACAAGTGGAGGTTGTTAGTTCATGCCAGGGTTAGAGTAATTTTGATAGCGATGTTTTCAGTCATCAAAACGTCTTTGCAATCATAAAATTTTAATATTGCCAAAAATCACTTGACAATTATGTGAATAAGCCCAAAGTATTAATTAATGTAGATATTTTCAGTTACCATGTTAACTGCTCGAACAAACTACCCGGATGGCCCTGACCACAGCGGCGTTTCCTCCTTATCCGTAGCACGAACGGCATCACTTTTAATTAAGGACATAGAAGATGAAATGTCCTAAATGCCAGTTTCAGAATCCAGAAGGAAAGAAATTCTGTGGTCGATGCGGCACTAAGTTAGAGATAACCTGCACAAGTTGTCAATCTATCAACCCCCCAGATTATCAGTTTTGCGGTGAATGCGGCCAGAACCTCACTCTTCCCCTTGAAGCAACCCGCAAGAAAGCTACCTTTAATAAGAAACTTGAGAAGATACAAAAGTATTTCCATCCAGATATCACAGAAAAAATCCTCTCCCAACGTGAAAAGATTGAAGGGGAACGGAAGCAGGTCACAGTGATGTTCTGTGACATGAAGGGATTCACCGCCCTCTCTGATAAACTCAATTCTGAAGAATTATTTCTCATGATGGATAAGGTGTACGAGATCCTCATTCATAAAGTCCATGATTACGGGGGTACAGTCAATGAGATGACTGGCGACGGCATCATGGCTCTTTTTGGTGCCCCCATTGCACTTGAAGATGCCTCACAGAGAGCCATACGTTCAGCCATGGCCATACACAGGGAGATGACGAGGTTTAATGAAATAGTAAAGCAAGAGAAGGCAGACATCCAACCTCTCAAGATGCGTATCGGTATTCATACGGGTCCTGTAGTGGTGGGTACTCTTGGCAATGATCTCCGTGTAGAGTTCAAAGCTGTTGGGGATACAGTTAATCTCGCCTCCAGAATGGAATCTCTTGCAGAACCTGGAACGACTTATGTTTCAGATAACATCTTTAAACTCACGGAGGGTTTATTCCGTTTTGAAGCATTGGGGGAAAAGGAGGTTAAGGGCAAGGAGAATCCTCTTAAAGTTTATCAGGTCATCGCCCCCAGTACCCGGAGAACAAGATTCGATGTCAGTATCGAGCGAGGGCTGATTCCATTCGTAGGCAGAGAAAGAGATATGGAACTATTGTTAGATGGTTTTGAACGATCCAAGGGAGGCAGGGGCCAAGCCATCTCCATCGTATCTGATGCGGGAATAGGGAAGTCACGACTCCTCTATGAGTTCCGCAAAGCCATTACCAACGAATATGTCACCTTCCTAGAAGGCAGATGCCTTTCATATAGCAGGAATGTTGCCTATCACCCCGTCGTGGATCTCCTGAAGGCCAATTTTGATATTCATGATAATGATACAGATCAGCAGATCAGAAAAAAAGTCACCGCAGGAATTAAAATCCTGAAAGTGGATGAAACATCAACCCTCCCCTATCTGTTGGAACTTCTCTCTGTAAAAGACAGCGGCATAGACAAAATCCCCATGACTCCCGAGGCGAGGAAAGAAAGAACCCTAGATGCCTTGAAGAAGATCATCATCAAGGGATCAGAACTCCGACCTCTGATCATGGCCACAGAGGACCTCCATTGGATGGATGGGAGCTCCGAGGATGCTTTCAAGGAACTATTGGAGAGCATATCCGAATCGAGGGTTTTTCTCATCTTCACATACCGCCCTGAGTTTATCCATTCCTGGGGGAGCAGATCCTACCATAGCCAGATAACCTTAAACAGATTATCTAACCGTGAATCCTTGGCCATGGCAGCCCATATGCTCGGCACCCCGAACATCGACAAAGAACTGGAAGATTTGATCCTTCAAAAGTCAGAAGGAATTCCGCTCTTCCTTGAAGAGTTCATAAAATCTCTTAGGGATCTAAAACTCATGGAAAGAAGGGACAACACATATCTCTTATCCAAGGACATTAAGAAACTCACAGTCCCCTCCACAATCCAGGATGTAATCATGGCAAGAGTAGATAACCTTCCCGAGGGATCAATAGAAGTCCTGAGAACAGGTTCTGTGATAGAGAGGGAGTTCAGCTATGACCTGATCAAAAGAGTAACAAATCTTTCCGAAAAGGAACTCTTGTCCCACCTCTCCATTCTCAAGGATTCAGAACTCATTTTTGATAGGGGTATCTATCCAGATTCCACATATATCTTCAAACACGCCCTCACCAGAGAGGTTATCTACAATTCCATTCTGACTAAAAAGAAAAAACAAATTCATGAGAAAATTGCAAACACCATAGAGGATATCTATAAAGATGATATCTGTTACCATTATGGAGCCCTGGCCGGTCATTGTATTGCCAGTGAAAATTACGAAAAGGCAGCGGAATATGCAAGACTCGAAGCAAAGAGATACTAGAAAGCCGCCTTGTTTAAGGACGCTATTGAGTATGCCAAAAAAGCCGTATTATGTTTGGAGAAGTTGCCTCAGAAGGAAGCCAATCAGCGGAAGGTTATTGATGCTAGGACAACTCTCGCAAATTACTATTTGAATATGAATTTCCATTCCCATGCAAAAGAGGCTGTAGAATCTATTCTTGATTTGGCTTTGAAGCTGAATTATCGAAAAAGGCTCCCGGCAATATAAACGGCAATGGGGCTTTATTATCTATGGGTCGAAGAGGACAGCCGCGAAGGACTTACATTCATTGATAAGGCTACGACTATCGCAAAAGAGGTTGCAGACTATCTTTCGTGGTGGGCCGCACTCTATCAGTCAGGTACTTTTTTGACATTCATGTCTGAATTCAATGAGGCACACCAACGCCTCAAGAAATGTCTCGATTTCAGTATTTCCGCAAATCATAAAATCGGGATAGCATTTTCAAAAACATCCATATCTGTGTGTTACCAGGTTGAAGGAAACACGAAAACCTCCTATAAATTTGCACAAGAAACATTGGAACTCGCAAAAGAAACAGGGGATGCCTTCATCAAAGGCATGGCTTACGCTAATTATGCCACGTCTTGTTATTACAAAGGGTTATTTGATGACGCAAAGACCTTTTTTTTAGAATTTACTTCCTCCTATGAAAAATCGGCCCCGATATCTTGGATCGTATGGGCTTACGTAAACTTGGGATTATTGCTTATTGATTTAGGAGAATATGACGAGGCGGTAAACCGTTATAAGAAGATAATTTCAATCATGGAAATGTTCGATTTCATGCCTTCCGTAGTTAATTATTATCAATTATTTCTGGTGAGAGCCAAAGTGTTACGACATGATTATGACATCGAACTGGATGAAATTTTTGCATTCTATCAAGAGAATAAATTCAAGTTTTGTGAAGGCAGGATGGCCCGCAATATAGGTGATGTTCTGTTAAATATGGGCGATAACTACCTTACTGATTCGGTGGCTTGGTTTCAGAGAGCCATCGAAGCAGACACGAGAAATGAATTGAGATGGAATTTAGCGGAGGACCACGCATGTTATGCTGACTGGTTCAGAAAGAAGGGAGACGTTCAGGGAGCGAAAGAACAACTCACCAAGGCAATCAATCTTTTCAGGGAATGTGGTGCTGATGGCTGGGTGACACGGACTGAGAAAAAACTGGCTGAGTTACATTAACCACCTCATCGATTTCCATTTGTTATCTAGAATTTTTTATGACAAGAGGAGTGTGTGGATAACAGAAATGATCTGAACCGTTCCAAAAAGGGAATTTGGCTGTCTGCCTTATACGTGTGCTTTCAACCAGTTTTCATTGATCTGTCCCGTTTAGCCGACACCAAGATTTGTAGGTGATACAAATATCCGGCGCATTTCAATTTTCGTTGCTTGTCATTGTTTCTATCAAATACGAAGTATTAGGGTGGACTTCCGGAGTTACGTATTGAGTATGGGCTGAAAGATTCTAAGATATTTGACATTACATTTCCTGTTTATGTAAAATGTGGCTGTGGAAAGATTCGTATTGTGAAAGTTGACGATGATAAACCATAATCTTGAGGCAAGAATAACCTAATTATTAATCTAATGAGTTTTGCTATCTGGAAATATCTAGTTGCGTTCCTATTTATAATGATTACCACAAACATGGCCATAGCGCAGGATTCGGTCTACCCCAACACGCAGAGAGCGGACATTCCGGGGAGTCTAGGCAGATCCCTCGACTTGGGCACTAGCCAACTAGGCTTCTGGGCGGGATATTCTCCGGACAATCCCACGCTGATCGGCAAAACCACTGACCGCCCTTTTTTTGAGTTAAACGTTCAATATGCGCACGTAGTGAGAACCGGAGATAACTGGGCGCTGAAATACACAGCGGAAATCATTCCTGTAGCAATCATCAGACAGCCGAAACAGGTCTATACAGTGAGCGGAAATCTGGTGGATATGCCCGGCAGCAAACAGAATATCTACGGCTCTGGCATTTCTCCAGTCGGGTTACAGATGAACCTCCGGCGAGGCTGCGTGCTGCAGCCTTATGTCAGTGGAACAGCCGGAATCCTATACTTCACCGACAATGTGCCAGTGGCAGGTTCCTCGAATTTTAATTTCATGTTTGGCTTTGGTGCAGGAGTCGAAATATGGTATCAAGAGAACCAATCCATTATCCTTGGCTATAAGTACCAACACATCTCAAACGCCAACACCGCTCCTCAGAACCCAGGTGTGGACTCGAATTTGTTCTACATAGGATTTGCATGGAGTTGGCGGCAGTAAGTCAGAGTGCCTGGCTTTATGTGATATTTATATGGCTAGGAAGATGTACTGGTGAGGATGTTCAACTGATGGCATTATTATCTCGAGCTTACATTGTTTCTCTTCATAAAATTTCCGGTAGAAGATTATGACTTTTAATCGATATTATTTATGGTAGATTGATTCTAACGTATAGGTAGATGCAGAAAATAACAAGGAGCCTTGATATTTTTCTTGGTCATATCTGTGTAGTTCAGACTGAATGCGTGTCAAATGCACATCATCTGGGCGCCTCGATGACAAATACAAAGGTGCTACCGATGATTCGTTCCCGTTTATATTGCGTCTCCGCCACTTCCTGAAATGTTGCATTTGTAATTTTCCTTCCGGATGAAGTATTTCAAACACCAATCCGCACACTAAGGCTTAAAACTGGGACCATTTCAAACAGTAAGTTCCGCCTTGATTATCCTTGGCGTTAGGAGTATTCTTCGGGCAATCGCGATTTTCCCCGTAGCTCATTAAGCCACAACAACATAACCATTTACCCTTTGGAGAACCTCATGAAAAGAAGGTTTCTTAAGGTCCCAATGTAAAGCCTCCAAGGGAGTCGTTTCATTCCTTTGAAAGATTTCTCAATTTTGTCTATCATAAACCGGAAGGGTCCCACATTGAAGTCAGGTACTATAATTTTTCGAGACATTACTAACTTTAAATGTGGTACAAAATTTGGGGGTCAGGTCAGTGCAGCGAAGGTGCATGCCTGTGATGTCACGGAAATGGTGTGCAACAGAGGGATGGAACTCATGGGTTCCTACGGATATGCCCGAGAATATCATTGTGGAGAAATATCTGAGGGACATCAAGATTATTCAGATCTGGCTGGACGGTGGGCAACTGGCGAGACTGGACGTAGTTCAAAGCTACTATCCCTACATGGAAAGCGGAAAGTAACAAAAAATTGAGGAGGGCAAGAATATGTCACTAAAAACCCCTGAACAATATGAAGAGAGTCTTCGGAAACTCAGTCTCAAAGTGTATTTGATGGGTGAACTGGTAAAAAGCGTTGTGGATCATCCTATCATCCGGCCATCGATGAATTCGGTGAAGATGACTTACGCCCTAGCCCAGGACCCTCAACATGAGGACCTGATGACGGCGACATCCCACCTGACGGGACAAAAGATTAACCGGTTCTGCCACATCCACCAGAATACCGACGATCTGATCAAAAAGGTGAAGATGCAGCGGCTGATGGGGCAGAAAACTGGGGCGTGCTTTCAGCGCTGCGTTGGCATGGACGCCATCAACGCCATAGACAGCGTCACCTTCGAAATGGATAAGAAACTGGGCACTACATATCGCAACCGCTTTATCAAGTTCTTGCTCATGATGCAGGAAGAAGACTTGGCGGTGGATGGAGCGATGACTGATCCCAAGGGCGACAGAAGTCTCTCACCGGGTAAACAGGCCGATCCAGACCTCTATACCCACGTGGTGGAAAAGAGGAAGGACGGCATTGTTGTCCGCGGTGCGAAGGCCCATCAGACAGGCGCCGTCAATTCCCACTGGATTCTTGTCATGCCGACGATTACGATGACAAAAGAAGACAGCAACTATGCTCTTTCCTTTGTGGCGCCAGCCGACGCCGAGGGAATCTTTTATATTTACGGGCGCCAGTCGTGCGACACCCGAAAGCTCGAGGGGAGCGAGATCGATGTAGGCAATCCTCAGTTTGGCGGCCACGAGGCGCTGATGGTATTTGATAATCTGTTCGTTCCCTGGGAGAACGTCTTTATGTGCGGCGAGTATGAATTCACGGGTTCCCTTGTCGAGCGTTTTGCTGGGTACCACCGTCAGAGCTATGGCGGCTGCAAGGTCGGTGTCGGAGATGTGCTGATTGGCGCAGCGGCGCTGGCTGCTGATTATAATGGTGTTTCTAGGGCATCCCATGTCCGCGACAAGTTGATTGAAATGATTCACCTCAACGAAACATTATACGCCTGCGGGATTGCCTGCTCCTCGCAGGGCCATCAAACTGCGTCCGGAAATTATCTCATTGATTTGCTTCTGGCCAACGTCTGTAAGCAGAACGTAACCCGGCTTCCCTATGAGATTGCGCGACTTGCGGAGGATATTGCCGGGGGCCTGATGGTAACAATGGCCTCGGAGAAGGATCTGCGCCACCCCGAAATCGGTAAAATCGTGGAAAAATATTTGAAGGGAGTGGCATCTGTGCCGACCGAGCATCGCTGCCGTGTCTTACGCCTGATTGAAAATATCACACTGGGAACGGCGGCAGTCGGATACCGAACGGAATCGATGCACGGCGCAGGTTCGCCGCAGGCGCAGAGAATTATGATCTCACGCCAGGGCAACCTGGAACACAAGAAGTCTCTTGCGAAAGACCTGTTAGGAATCAAGGATTGAAATTGACTTCTAAATGAATCTGATAGGCATCAAGTACTGCGGAGGTGACCTTCTCCCCGAAATCTGGACCAGTTTTCGGGGAGAAGGTCAGATCGAGCATAATGCTCAGACAGTAACAAGGATCCTTGATATTTTTTGATCCTGTCTGCACAATGCGGCTTGAAAGCGCATAAAAAAGCACATCTATTGGACTTCTCGATGACAAATACTAATCAACGCCTATAATTGCCGCGCCGGATCATTGAATCTAGGATGAAAGCACAATAAGAGACAGCTCGTTTTTCCATCTCACAAATTAGTAAGCAAGCTTACTGCAACAAAGCATCCCGTCATTTTGACAAACATACATCAAGTGGGATTCGCTAATGTTCACGGGTCATCACTTTTCATGGAGATCATAGGTGTAGGGATATGATACCCGGTCTAATCATTGTCTCTCCAAGATATAATTTTCATGAATTATTCCATTGACATGCCGCCAGTTCACTCGTAGCATTGTTATAAAGCTCTTCTTATATTTTGGAACTGCGGAGCGGCAACTCCCTATTATCGCCATCAATAATACGCACATAATTTTTCAGCAAAACAAATTTGTCCACAAATGTTTTTGTGTAAGAATCTTTTTGACCAGTGTAAATCCAGGTGTAAATACCACCAACTACTTCATGGGTATTCTTCACTTCTGCGATAATATCCATTTGCCAGCCTTTATCATTTCTTATATAAAAATGCGGCGTCAAAAGAGGAGTATCTGTAAAGTATTGCAAGGCTAAATTATCTTTTATGACGATTTTATATTTTTTGCCATACTCACTCATCAAGACGTAATTAAAATATGCTTTTGTAATTGGTAATGCCGCCATATAATTTTGCGATTGTGTAGTAAAAATATTGATTCGTGGATTATTCTTTTCTTGGACAAGCCATTCAATATACTTTACGTAAACCTCTTCCGGGCTTCTTTGCGGTACATATCTTCTTTGTTCAACTTCTTGCATACTTGAATGCCATTTTACTCCTTCCTGCCCTTTTCCCGGCATATAAGCAGAAATGCCGGCACCACCGGATAAATAATTGCGGTTGTGAATCATATCAATTAATCGTGGGTCAAATCTATTACCAAGAACTTGCTCACGTATACGATGATGCAGCATACGAATGAGCAAACGCAACCCAGTAGTTATATCTCCAGAAGCAAAAAAATCCTTCACATGATCATGAACGAGATAGCCGATAAAAGCATCAGGAAAATATTCTTCAAGACCGTATCCGATTTCAACGCGTAGTTGTTTTTCAGCAACATCATATAACAGCAAAATACCGCGCTCCATTTTATTTTCTTTGCCAATTCCCAGCTGCTGCATTTTCTCGACAGCGAGCTGTTCAATAGTTTCATTACCGGTATTTTTTACAAAAACAAACCGAACATCAATGTCAGATTCATCAAATATATGGTTAGTATATTCGTCGAATTTAGCAATATCATATTTTGAAATTATACCGGCCTCATCATGTATGTGATGTTTTTTAACAACATAACCTGTAAACGGATCAATTAAATTGATTTGCCTGTTGTATATCTTCCAACAGATAACGATAAAGATCAACAGTAAAACTGCTGCAATTATTTTCTTAAGAGATATTTTCATATTCCTTTTTTATCATTATAACTATTTGCGCAGATATTTTTGCAATTCTTTTAAAGACTCTTTTGCATATTTGTGGTCTGGTTCAATTTTCAAAGCCTGTTGAAATGATTCTTCTGATTTTTTTAACAATGTTACATCTCGTAGATTATAAGCATTACGTTTATAAGCAACACCAAGAGCATAATAAAAATTTCCAGTAGGGTTATAAAAGTTAGCGCGTTCTAAATTTTCTATTGCCATTGCATATAGACCTCTTTTCCACACCAAATCTTCGCCGATCTTGTAATAAGTAAACGCTCGCGCTTTGTTATAACTTTCCAATGAGCTCCAACGCACATTTTCTATCCATTGATCACCAATAAGCTCAAATTGTTTTTGTGCTATATCCAGCTTCATAGCCGTGTAAGCATAAAATGCATACATAAAATGTCTGTTAATATCATTTGGGTACTTTTCAAAAACAGCAGTGAAAATATTTTCGATGTTCTTCCATACATCTTCTTTACCTAAATAGTTTT
>Ga0187771_10003516_pt1 | contig 10942 bp, 7 predicted proteins | sample 0116_SJ02_MP15_1_FD_133139 | JGI IMG/M metagenome (GOLD analysis project Ga0187771, IMG submission 133139) | Tropical peat soil microbial communities from peatlands in Department of Meta, Colombia - 0116_SJ02_MP15_10_MG | ecosystem: Environmental > Terrestrial > Soil > Wetlands > Peat | place... | reverse complement strand
GATCATGGACACCGGTCTCGCCTACGAGATGATGACCTTCAAGACCAAGGACCATGATGAGGCGGTCAAGGCCTTTGTCGAGAAGCGGAAACCGAACTTCGTCAAGGCGAACGAGTAGCCTGGCTTTCCCGCACCCGCCTCTCTCGACGAACGGGGCGGGTGCGTTCGTTCGCTGACGCGACGATTCTCTTTGGCGGTGCCGGTTCGAGCGTATGCTCGTGCTGCGCGTGCAATGCCAATCCTTGCGCCATCGCCGACGCGCCGCCCCAGTGCGCGGTCGCTTCACGCACCTCTTCCGGTGTAGGCATGTGCCCGCCGAAGTAGAGCTTGCCCACCGCCTTGCGCACCCCGAGGTCCAACGCGGATACTCGCGGCCGTCCGAGCGTTCGCGCCAGGATCCATTCCGCGCTCCACAGGCCGAGACCGCGCACCGCCGTGATCCGTGCAATTACGTCGTCGTCACTGAGCGGGGTGAAAAGTTCGATACTCAATTCGCCGTTCGCGATCGCGCGCGCCACGTTGATTATGTATTCGGACTTGCGATTCGTGAACTGCAGCGCGCGGATATCGGCGGCGTCGAGCGCGGCGATTCGATCGGCATCGAGACTGTAGACGATATGGCCACCGACGCGATGCAGCCGGCCGAAACTTTCGGCCAGGCGCCCGCGCACGGTCGAGGCCCACTTCAGATTCACCTGCTGCGCGCTGACGCAGCGGACGAGTGCCGCAAAAAGATCCGACTGCATCACGGGGCGGAATCCTCGATGCAACCTTGCGAGCCGCCCGATCGCCGCGTCGCGGCCGCACAGTTGCTCGAATTCGCAAGTGAGAGGGAGAAAGGCCGCGCGCACCGCCCGCTCGACCGTCTCGCGATCGCGGGCGCTCGCGATTGTCACGCTCAGGCGGGGATGATCGATATTGCCCGAGATGCGACCGGCGTAAGGGACCGCGCGGCCGCTCTTCGGCGTGGTGCGCACGGCGCAGGCGCCGTCGAAGCGATCGATCATGTCGTCGCCCGAACGCCGGAAAATCTCGAGCGATGAGGCGAGATCCAGCGGGCCTTCGAGTTCGACCTCGAACGTGGTGGACGCCATCGTCTGCGTTTGCTTTGGGCGCGGGCTCAGCCGCCGCGCTTCGCCATCATCGCGTTCGCCTCCGGATGGCCCATCGTGTCGCCGCCGAAAATCTCGAACGAACCGCTGCGCGCCAATTCGGCTGCGAGCTTCTTCGTGGCCGTCATCGCCACGCGCGCCGGACCCGAAGCGGTGCTGACGCGCGAGACTCCCAGCCGCTCCAGTTCCGCGACGGTCGGTATGCCGGGCATTCCGATTATATTTATCGGGCCGTTGACCGCCTTGGCGACGCGTCCGATCGTTTCGGCGTCGAGGAATCCGATGGGGTAGAGGCAGTCGGCACCCGCCTCGCGATATGCGTTCAAGCGCCTTACGGCGTGCTCGAAGCGCGTCGACTTCTCGCCGATGCCAAGCAGAAGGACGTCCGTGCGCGCGTTGATCACGATCGGGACGCCGGCCTGGTTCGCGGCCGCACGCGCGGCGCGAATACGCTCCACCGCCTCGGACAACTCGTAGAGTTGGCGATGGGCGCCGCCGTGGATCGTATCTTCCAGATTGACTCCAACCGCACCGGCTTCGATCACTATCCGGACGGTTTCGGCAACATCATTCGCGCCGCGCCCGAAGCCCGATTCCATATCGGCGGTGACAGGAACGTTGACACTGTGCGCGATCCATCTGACGATCGTGACCATGTCGTCGCGCGGAATCATCTGGCCGTCGGCATAGCCGGCGGTATAGGACACGCCCGCGCTGGTGGTCGCGATCGCTCTGAAGCCGGCATCCTCGAAGATGCGCGCGCTGGCGCCGTCCCACGCGTTGGGCAAAACGAGAATCGGCTTTTGCAGATGCATCCGCCGGAAGGTTTCGGCTTTGACCTTTCGAGCTTCGAGATTCATTGCAGCTGCTCCGTGATGACGATAGTGGCAGCAGACGGTGGCTTGAGCAAACCGCGCGTGAATCAGTGGAAATCGTGCGAGGGCGGGACGGGGCCCGGGAGTTTGAGTTCCATGAAACGGCGGGCGCGCACGTGGATTACCCCGTCCTGCTTCTGCAAGCGCCCTTCGACCACGAGAATCTGTGCGCGATGGAGCAGCGTGCGGTTTGCCTGGAAAATGTCAGGAGTGACTATCGCATTGGCTATTCCGGTTTCATCTTCGAGCGTGAGAAAGAGAAATCCCCTGGCTGTTCCCGGACGCTGGCGCACGATCACCACGCCCGCCGCTTTGGTCCACGACGCATCGGGCGCTAATGCCAGTTCCGCCGCGCTGAGCACGCCCTGCGCCTTGAGCCGCGCGCGCAGATGCGCCATCAGGTGCGGGCCGATAGTGATGCCCGTGGCCGAGTAATCGGCGAGCGTCTCTTCGACCGGCGCCATTTTCGGTAGCCGGAATTCCGGCGCCGGACCGCTGTCCCCGGCGGATTTGCCGATTGGCCGCGCCGGTTCGATTCCGGCGAGCAGGCTCGACGGGTCGCGCTCGACCGCCGCCGCCTGCCACAGCGCCTCGCGCCGCGTCATCCCGAAAATGGCGAAAGCTCCCGCGTAGGCGAGGGCATCCAGTTCGCGTTTGTTGGGCGCGACGCGCGCGGCGAAATCGGCGATCGATTCGAATGGCCGCCGGGCGCGCTCGCGTTCGGTGCGCAGGCCGGTTTCCTCGCGCAGTCCCGCCACATACTTGAGCCCGAGCCTGAGCGCGGAGCCCTCGATCGTGCATTTCCAGTCCGATCGCGCAACGTCGATCGGCCGCAGTTCGACACGATGGCGCTGCGCGTCCTTGAGCAGAGTCGCCGGATGGTAGAAGCCGAGCGGATAGCAGTTCAGCATCGCGGCGAAAAAAGCCGCCGGATGGTGGCATTTGAGATAGACCGAGGCGTACGCGATCAGCGCGAAGCTCGCGGCGTGCGATTCCGGGAAGCCGTAGAGCGCGAAGGAGGTGATCGAACGCACGATGCGGTCGGCGATCTCGCCGCGAATTCCGTTGTGCGCCGTCCCTTCGCGCAGCCGCCGCTCGATCTTTTCCATCCGCGCGGTAGATCGCTTGAAGCCCATCGCGCGGCGCAATTCCTCGGCCTCGCCGCCGCTGAAACCAGCCACCGTCATCGCCATCCGCAGCAATTGTTCCTGGAACAGCGGCACCCCGAGCGTGCGCCGCAGGATCGGTTCGAGCGACGGATGGTCGTACTCGACCGGTGCGCGGCCGTTGCGCCGGTCAAGATACGGATGCACCATCTTGCCCACGATTGGCCCGGGCCGGATGATCGCGACCTCGACCACGAGATCGTAAAAGGTGCGCGGCTTCATCCGCGGCAGCGTCGCCATCTGGGCGCGGCTCTCGACCTGGAAGACGCCGACCGTATCGGCCCGCTGCAGCATCGCGTACACCGCGGGATCGTCGGCCGGCAGATGGGCGAGGTCGACGGTTACCCCCTCATGCGCGCGCACCATCGGAATCGCCTCCTCGAGCACCGCGAGCATCCCCAGCCCGAGCAGATCAATCTTGATGATGCCGAGGTCGGCGCAATCCTCCTTGTCCCATTGGATCACGACGCGTCCGGGCATCGTCGCCGGCTCGAGCGGTACGACCTCATCGAGCGGGCCGGCGCCGATTACCATCCCGCCGCTATGCTGCCCCAGATGGCGCGGCAGGCCCTTTAACCGGCGCACCATCTCGACCAGCAGGCGGACGCGCGGGGCGTCGGGATCGACGCCGCCCTTGCGCAGGAGTGCGGCGAATTCGTCGTGCTGATCCTGGAACTCGTAGACGTAATTGAGCTTGGCCAGGCGATCGACCTGGTCGGGCGGAAAGCCCAGCACCTTGCCGGTTTCGCGCACGGCGCTGCGGGTACGGTAGGTAATCACATTGGCGGTCATCGCGGCGCCGCGTTCGCCGTAGCGCCGGTAGACGTACTGGATGACCTTTTCGCGCTGGTCGCCGCTGGGCAGGTCGATGTCGATATCGGGCCATTCGCCGCGTTCCTCGGAGAGGAAGCGCTCGAACAGCAGTTCCATCCGGACCGCGTCGACGGCAGTGATCCCGAGCGCATAACAGACCGCGGAGTTCGCCGCCGAGCCGCGGCCCTGCGCCATGATCCGGTTCTCGCGGCAAAACTGCACGATGTCCCAGACGATCAGGAAGTAGCCGGCGAGCTTGAGCTTCGCGATGATCGTGAGTTCGTGCTCGAGTTGGCGGCAGGTGCGATCGTCGGGTGCGCCCCAGCGATCGCGCGCGCCGGCGTGGGTCAGCGCGCGCAGATAACTGTCGGGAGTCTCGCCCGGCGGCAGCGGATAGTCGGGAAAACGGTAGCCGAGATCGCGCAAGGTGAATTCGCAGCGCGCCGCGATCGTGCGCGTCGCAGCGACCGCGCCCGGCAGGTCGCGAAACAGCGCCGCCATCGCGGCCGGTGTCTTCAGATGGCGTTCGTGGTTGACCCATAGGGCCCGCCCCGCGTCCTCGAGCGTCGTACCCAGCCGGATACAGGTCATCACGTCGAGCAGCGCGCGCTCCATCATGTCGCCGGCATGCCAGACCGAGGTGCGCGTGTCATAAATCTTCGGTGACCCGCGCCGGCCGTCGAGGGTTATCGAATCCGACGGCATGCACGAATGCATCTCCGCCGGCGCCCCCACTCCGCGCGGAGATCCGGGCGCTCCCAGCGTAAAACAGACGCCATTGGTTGCCACAATCGGAACGCCGCAAGCCTCCGCCAAGGCCGCGAGCTTGCGGTTAAGCCGCTCCTCGTCGGGATCCAGATGACGCTGGAGATCGAGATAAAGATTTCCACGTCCAAAAACCGAGCTGAGACGATCGCACAGCGCGCGCGGATCCTCGCCCCGCGTCAGCATCCGCGCCAGCGGGCTCATCGCGCCGCCGGCAAGACAGACCATCCCGGCGCCGAATCGCTCGAGATCCTCGGGCATGACGCAGCTCTGGCCCTTGGCCGGATATCGCGGCGAGCCGTCGGCATTTGTGCCGATCACGCGCAGCTTCGACGCGGTAATCATGCGGCAGAGGTTGCGATAGCGTTCGCGATCGGGCACCAGCAGATAGAGCCGCGCAGGTGCGGCGGGCGAAGCGGCCAGGCCGAAGCTCGCCTCGTCGAGCGTGAGTTCCGCACCGACGATTGCCTTGATCCCCGCGGCGGCCGCGGCCTGATAAAAGCGCGGCGCGCCGTAAAGCCCGTCGCGATCGCCGAGCGCAAGCGCGTCGTAACCGAGCGCGGCTGCGCACTCGGCCAGGTCCTCCGGGGCGCTTGCGCCTTCGAGGAAGCTGAACGCGCTGCGCGCGCGCAATTCGACGTATTCCGGATGATTCCCCATTTACCGAAGCATCAACGCTCGCAGACTGCGGTCCGGATTCCCCGAACGAGAGCATATCGGCTCAATCGTAAAGCCCATCGACGAACCATTTCCCGGAGTAAAGATCACAATACACTCTGTAGACGCCACCGTCTTCGAGCGCGAGTTCGTAATAGTCGCGCGCATACGCCTGCGGCGCATGCGCCTGCCACGACGGCGCCTGCTGGTGCGAAGCTGCCCGGCGATTGGGGAGAGGAGCCTCGTCCGCCGCCCACCATTCGCCCTGGCGCCGCCACGGCCCGGCGGCCGAGACCACCCGCGCGCAGACGTTTTTGCCGCGCACGAATTCGGGCGTCTCCCGCGCACACATGACTTCGAGCTCTTCGGCCGGCCGAATCGTCCGCATCACCATCCGCGCGACGGTATTTCCGGCCGCGCCCGCCGCGGTTACGCCATTCATCGGTGCGGCGGGCGGCGGGGAGAACCTGCCGATGTGGAGCGCTTCGGGGCGATGCGAATTTGCGGGCGCGATAGTTCCGACCCGATCCGGTCCGCATAGCGCGGCGATACGTGCGATTGCCGCCTCGAGCCGGTCCGGCGCGGGTGCGGGCGGCAGGAACATGTCGGCTTGCGCCGGACGCGGCGATCGCGGTTGCGCCGCGAGCCGGATCGTTTCGACCGCGGCGGGCGGCGGCGACGCTTCCAGGCTCAGGTTGAGCAGCGTCAGCAGCGCGCGTACTTCATTGGTCGCGGCGGCAACTGCGACCCGGCGATCGTCGCGGCGATGGTCGGCCAGCCCGAGCGAGAGCGTGAAATCGCCGGCCACCAGCCCGCGCAGCGCCAGGCGCTGCGTCAATCGTCCGATCATCGCGCTTATCACGAAGTCGAGCGGCTCGAGATTCTCGATGCCGTATTCGAGTTCGACCGCTTCGGTGAAGGTTTCCGCGCGCGGGCGCACGATTACCGTCGTCGAGCCTTCGCCGCGCGCGAGCCGGACCAGTTCGGCGCCGCGGCTGCCCAGCCGGCTGCCGACCTGACGGTCGTCAAGCCGCGCCAGATCGCCCAGGCGGCGGATACCGAGGCGTTTGAGCATGGTTTCGGGGTCGTCGCCGCGATCGTTGACGCCCAGGCCAATCAGATCGATCGGCATCCAGTCGATAAATTCGCGCTCCTTTCCGTACGGAATCACTCGAGCGCCGCCGCATCGCGCCGCCAGATATGCAGTTTCCTTGCTCGCGGCAATTCCGGCTGCCGCTTCGAGACCGACCCGCCGCGCGCGCCGCATGATTTCCTCCGCGATCGCGCTCTCGATCGTATCGTCCGGGTCTTGCGCCGCCGTTGCGTGCCGGAAGAAACGCTCCGCCCCCGTGAGGTCGAGCCATACGCATCCGGGCTCGCCTTCCTCGACGATCGGCGAGATCGATTCGGCCACGTCGATCAGCGCGTCGATCGCCGCGCGCTCGGCCGCCGGCGACGGATGCGCGATAGTGATGTCAGGAATCAATGCGCGCGCCTGCGCCACGGTCATTCCGGGACGCAAGCCGGCCGCACGCGCAGGCGGCGAGACATGGGTCAGTCGGCTATGCGGCTGCGGTTGTCCCGCGGCACCCGGCTTGCCCGCATTGATCGGCGTCTGGGAGAGCGCCAGCGGCTGATCGCGCAGGTCGGGATTTGCCCGCACAATTGCCGCGCGCGGGAAGTCCGCCACCAGAATGCACGCGATTCTCCGCGTCGGCATTCCATGCCGACGGTCGACATGCTCGCGTTGCCCGGATCCATGGCAAGTTTTGGGGGGCACACGTGGTTCGTTAAAAGAGGCGCCCATTCCATGCTGGTGATCGGCGTGCGCGCGCGGTTCGGGTCCGCCCGAGGAGGCTGGTGGCGGTGGCGCGAGACGGCCGCAGGTATCGTCACCGGGATTGAATCTGCCGCGATACATCGGAGGTGAACCATGCGGCTAGAGCGCTGCGGAATCACCGGTGATCCGCCGTGCGGTGCGTTCGTCCCGATGCGTTTCCACAACAGCAGCGGTCGCATCGATCGCCGCCTTCCAGGTTGCGGTGCTGCCCGAACCGCCAAGCTTGTTGCGTGCAACCCGGGCCTCGATGACCATTGCGTCGAACAGAATCGGCGCATCGGCGTGCGGACGGCTGAAGCAGGCGCGATCGCGGCGCAGCGCAACGCTCAAGGCGGCAAACGTCCCGCACATCCGATGCGCCGCGAGCACGATCACTGCCGTACCGCTCCGTTCAGCAGCGCGAGCCAGCCGGAGCGCGGCGCTTTGCGGCAACGCGCGGGTCCATCCGCCGAAATCGATCACGACGAGGCCCAACCCGCCCGCTGCCAGGAGCCATTCTGCGGCTTTGAGTTCTCTCGTGCCTGCGGACTTGAGGAATCTCTGACGCGTCTCGCAGTCCCGTATGTTGGTTTCGGTTTCCCCTTCGCTGGTGCCGAAATTGCCGCACGACACACATAGGACCCGTGCCAGGTCGACATTCGCCGCGGCGAAACTTTCCGGATCAAAGTCGTTGGCGGCATCTATCCATGCGGCCACTTCGCCATGGCGGGTAGCGGTGGCGACAAAGGACGCGGCGAGTGAGGTCTTGCCCGAACCCGCAACACCGGTAATTTCGCTGATTCTTCCCCTGACGATTCCACCGCCGATTAGCCCATCGACGGGAAGCAGGCCCGAACGCAGTCGGCGATCCTTGCGAGTCAGCTCGCGACCGCGAAAAACTCCTGCAAATTCAGGCAGTTCGAGGATTTTTGCGGCGTGCTCGCGGCCTTCCCAGAGAGCCGGGGCGGGTTCACACCGATGGATTTGCAACACCGCCGCCATGGTCTCGTTTTCGTCTTTTTTTCGCTTTTTGTCAAGGAAAAAAGCAGCGATCTAAAACCGCGGCCTTACCAACCGGCGCGGAGTCGCAGAGACTTAGATTCTCTCACCATCAATAAAGACAACTTAATTGGGGGCGGGCCCCGCGAGCTCGCCCCTTGATTGTAAGGCCGCGTCTCGACAGCGGTTTAGCGGACGGTGAACTCGTTGCGATCGAGCCGCGAGTAAGGTCCGTACGCGTTGGGCAGCCGGCGGCAATAGTCGTTGTCGGCGTCGCATACCATGCAGTTGTTGCCGCGTGCGTCGCATACCTCGTGTTTCGGGCCGTATTGAAATTCTTGTTGCTCATGGACCTGGCGTCCGGGTCCCCAGTAATTGCTGTCGGGCTCGAAACATCCCTGCAAACCGATCGCCGCGAACGCTACAAGCGCGATAATCAATGGGTAAATCTTCGTTTTCATTTACGTCCACCTCCCGTCAGGAGGCGGATTGCATCGAAGATGCCAGTCAAAACACCGAGAAACATCAAGGAATTTTGCGGCGGGGCATGGGCACCTGTAACCGAAACGCGTCCCCACTATTCCAAATTTTACTTAATGTTCGTTCAGCTAATGGGCTTAACCCGTCAAAGCACGCGCTTTGCCCTGCGTCTTGGGGCAAGCCACAATCATCTGCATGAAACGCCTCGGAATTACGCTGGGCGCAGTCGTCGCTCTCTTCATCGTCATCAACCTCGCGCTCCATTTCGGCCAGAAGTACCACGACCGGCTCGACTATGACGTCGAGCGCGCCTTTCCTTCCGATAAGCCCTTCGTGCCTGGAGAGATTTACGCCACGACGCTCGCGGAGATCATGGACCACGAACTGCATACTGGTTTCGGATGGCGTCCCAACGACTTTTTCCTCTGGGGGCCGACTGTGATGGCCGACAACAATGCCAATCGCCAGTTGGGCATCATCATGGCTGTGCGCGAGACGATGCGCGTCTTCAAGGACCATCTCACCAAGATCTCCTCGAACGAATACGATCCGAATCTCGTGATCGCCGATACTGATTTTCGTAACGACGCCGAGAAATGGATTCTGCCGTCGGCGGAGAGCAAGTACAGCGACGGCGTGCGCCATCTACGAATGTATGTCGAGGGATTACACGCAAATCCGCAGACTTCGCGCGAATTGAATCAGCGCAATATCGAATTAATCAGATTGTTCCAGGCATGGAGCGACCTTCTCGGCGATGCCCACGCGATGCTTTATATGTCGCAAAAGCCCGACGGCAGCCCGATCTATCCGTGGAACGACGACGATTATTTCTATCACGCTCAGGGTTACGCCCATGTGATTTATCACATGTTGATCGCAGTCAAGCGTGAGTACAGCCAGACGCAGAAGACCAAGCCGGTACTGGCGCAACTGATCGACGAAGCGATCGACCCGTTGGGCAAGGCCGCGGTGATGAAGCCGCTAGTCGTGCTCAACGGCTCGCCCACCGGGATTTTCGCCAACCATCGGCGCAATCTCGACGCCTATATCTCCGAGGCGCGCCAGAAGATGTACTCGATTCGCGAGGAACTACAGCAGTAGCGCCACACGCCGTCGCGGACCAACCCGCCCGGTCATCCGATCCAGGGGCAGAGCAACATCGCGGCGCCGGGCGACATCAACCGCAGCAGCGCGGGAGCCCAGCGCTCGGGCAGCCCGATCGCACGCGCTCCCAACCCAAGCAACGTCGGCGTTTCAGTGCGCGACAGGGTCAGGGTGAGGGCGGAGAGAACACTGGGCGCGGGGTAGGGGACGAGGTCATGCGGCTGATCAGGACCGAGCCCGGCCTTCGCACAGGCGATTTCCACGGCGCGGCTCAACCCGCCCAACTCGTCGACCAATCCGTGCGCCTTTGCCGCGACGCCGCTCCATACCCGGCCACGTGCGGCCGCCTCGGCCACGTCTGCCTCGAGCTTGCGTCCCTCGGCCACCTTCGCGGTGAAGTTGGCGTAAAGCTCGCTCATCACCTGGTTGAGTTGCGCCAGTTCCGCCTCGCTCATTGGACGCGCAAACGAGAGAGCGTCGCCGCTGTCGTCGGATTTGGCGACATCGATAGCGATGCCAAGCTGGTGCAGCAGACCGGGCAGACTGAACTTGACGTAGACTACCCCGATCGAACCGGTAATCGTTGCCGGCTCGGCCACGATCGCGTCAGCCGCCATCGCCACGTAATAACCACCCGATCCGGCCACGTCGCCCATCGAGGCGACCACTGGCTTGCCGCGCCGGCGCGCCTCGCACACCGCGCGCCACACCAGGTCCGAGCCGACCGCCGAGCCGCCGGGAGAATTGATGCGGAAGACGATCGCCCGCACGCGCTCGTCCCGCGCGGCGCGCCGGATTTCCTCCGCCACGCGCTCGGCGCCGAGAAACTCGCCGGCGGCCGGCGGTTCTCCCGCCACCACCGGACCCAGCCCATGGACCAGCGCCAGCCGCGGGCGCCGGCCGGTCGCGCGCGAGTAAGCAAGATGTCGCAGGTAGCGGCCGAGTCCTACCAGCCTGCTCTCTTTGTCCTCGGGTTCGAATTCCGCGCGTAGGTCCTCGACGTAACCGGCGCGATCCACCAGTCCGGCGGCGCACGCGGCACGCACGCCGAGGAAGCCCATTCCGATCAGTTCCCGCGCGCGATCGACTGCGAGGTTCCGTGCCGCCGCCACGTTTTCGGCGATTACGGTTTTCCAGTCCCCGATGATG
>Ga0187771_10003515_pt1 | contig 10945 bp, 9 predicted proteins | sample 0116_SJ02_MP15_1_FD_133139 | JGI IMG/M metagenome (GOLD analysis project Ga0187771, IMG submission 133139) | Tropical peat soil microbial communities from peatlands in Department of Meta, Colombia - 0116_SJ02_MP15_10_MG | ecosystem: Environmental > Terrestrial > Soil > Wetlands > Peat | place... | reverse complement strand
GGCCCATTTCCGTGATGTCGAGAGCGCGCCCACCGGAGCTTTGAGCGAGAAGGGCTTTCAGACCAGCGAGGTCGCTGCTCGAACTCCGGAAGGTGTTCCACTCGTCGGCGAACCTTGCGGCAAGTCTCACAACGGGCTTGGTCCTCCCCCCGATTATCATGTGCATGCGCCCCGCAGGCATCGGCACGCAGTCTGTGTGAGCGGAGAAGTAGGTTCCCTCGTAGTCGACCTCCCCCTTGTTCAACATTGCCGAGATTATCTCGAGCGCCTCCGCGAACTGAGCGACTCGTGTTCGGAAATCTGGGAAGGGAAAGCCGTGTGCCCTGTACTCCGCTTCATACCAACCCGCCCCTACACCTAGCTGGAGCCTGCCGTGCGAGACCGAGTGAATTGTGCAGGCCATCTTGGCGAGAAGCGCGGGGTTCCGGAAGCCGATGGGGGAGACCAGAGGTCCGAACTTGATTCTGCTGGTCGACGCGGCGAGGACTCCTAGGCTGGTCCAGCACTCGGGCGAGTCAATCCCCCGCCTCTCGTCCGTCGGGAGGATGTGGTCCGACCGGAAGAAGTATCCGAATCCAAGCTCCTCTGCCTTTTTCGCAATACCCACCAGCCCTTCCATGCTCATCCCGAGCTGGGGTTCGACCATTATCCCCGATTCATTGATGGAGAAAGTCAGTTTGCTACCCGGGGAGTGCCAGGTCAGGGGCGCTTAATACTCATCGGCACTGGTAGAATTCCATGAATCTTCGACCAACTCCCAGATGGGCGGGATGAAGGAACTGTCCATTGATAGGATGTCCCCCGCTCTATGATAGCAGGGTGGAGCCAGAATCCATAATTGCCTTTATCGTCCGCAGTTCGCTACGAACGTAGTATCGAAGATGCGTTCTGCCGACCCGGCTAGCTTAGGAACGAACAAGATGCGAGCTTAGATGAACACAAACCATTCGTTATTTGACGCACTCAACGCGGTAATTAGTAAGCACCATCGCGCAATAGTCATAGCCTGGGTATTGGCACTATTAGTCTCAGCTCCCCTGATTTCAAGCTTCTTTTCTTCAGTCTCGTTCAACGTTTCGGGAAGCAGCCTAAGCGTCCCGAACTCTGAATCCGACAAATCGCAGGCCGTACTCGATGCCCAGTTCCCGTCAATGAACTTTAGCGGCAACTCGGTCATCGTGGTCCTGCAGAATCAGAATGTCTACGCGAAGGACGTCAGGTTGGGCATTCTATCACTAAACGACACCCTGTCAAAAGATTCGAAGCTTCCCGACTACACAGGGATAACGAGCGTCTACTCTGTAGAAGAGAGCTTGCTGGATTCTACCGTTCCTGCCTATGCCAAGCAGGTTGCGCAGATTGTAGGCCAACTCCCCAGCTCAGGCAACGAATCGGTAGCATGGGACCTAGCCTCCCGAGAGGTGGCCGGAGGTGTATCGCGCTCGTTCGACTCTTCCCCCCTTTTCGCAGCGAACGCGACGGCGCTCTACGGCCTTCTCTCTCGGCTTAATGCCACCAGCACCCCTGGCCAGATTCGCACGTCCGTAGCCAGTCTCCTCCTAACCCAGAACTTCGAAGAATACCCCTACAGGCTATTTTCTCCCATTACCCAGGAGTTCGCAAGTCACGACGGTAAAACGATGATATTCGACCTGGGCTTCGCTTCGGCCCCAAGCAACGCGGAAATCGCCCAGGCGCGGGCACAGGTGCACAACTCCAGCCTGGCGAGCGTTGGTACGCTCTACGTAACCGGAGGCGAGGTCATCGCGGCGGACTTTCAGGCCGCGGGGGGGCCCGCCCTTAGCGATAGCGTCGTCCCTGGAATAGCTGTATCACTACTCGTGGCTGGGCTGCTCTTCTTTTCGCCCGTCGCGGCTCTCGTCCCGCTCCTGATTGGAGGCGTTGCCATTGGCATCTCTCTCGGCTCAATCTACGGCCTCATCGTCTACGTCCAGAACAGCCAGATCAACTTCGCAGTCCCATTCTTGATGATTCTCACCATGCTCGGCCTCGCTGTCGACTACTCCGTCCTCCAGCTCAGGAGGACCAAGGAAGAGCTGTCCAAGGGGAAGTCCCTCCAAGAAAGCGTCGCTGTTTCCGTAAGGTGGGCTGGACAGGCTGTACTCACGGCGGGGTTGACAGTGGTCGTAGCCTATATCGTCCTTGCCGTGACAAGGGTGCCGTTCTTCGGAGCCGTGGGGACAGCCATTGCCCTCGGTGTCGCAATCCTCTTGGCAGCGTCCCTTACGCTCCTCCCATCAATCGAACTCCTGATCGGGAAGAAGTTGTTTTGGCCCAGGCGCGATCGAACTGCGGCGGAACGCCCCTCCAGGGCGAGGAGGCGCCTTGACATGGTTCCAGACAAGGTTCTGAGGCACAAGGTCGCAATCTCGGTCATCATTGGCCTGCTGGCCCTAGGAGCGTTCTTTGTAGCATACGAGACTCCTACGGGAATCGATTTCTCGAAGCTCATTCCGAACTTTGAGAGCAACCAGGGAATCAATGCGATAACAAACAACTTCGGCGGGTCGATCGTCTCCCCAACACTGGTAATGGTGACCTTTCCATCCCCTGTAGCCTACAGCGGGGATCGGTTCAACCAGACACTTCTCATGGAAATCGAATCGATGACATCAACCATATCTGGTTCCGCAGGGGTCGATACCGTTAGCAGCCCGACGCAGCCCTACGGCTCTGCATTCAACTTCACCGGCTTGGCAGAGCTGACTCCCCCGGTAAGGGCCCAATATCTGAGCGGCATGATGTCGCTGGTCGGAAAGGACAACAAGACAGCCCTGATAATCGTGGGGTTTTCTCAGTCCGCTGAGAGCTCGACGGTGGTCTCGGAACTGGGGGGAATTGAAGCTTCGGTCGAAGCCACTCTCCCCCGGGGGGCGGTCGTCTACTTCGGAGGGGACACCCAATCCATAACTGACAGCATCGACCTTGTCAACGGCGTGCTCCCTTCGGTGGTGCTAATCCTCGCCGTCGGGGTGTTCCTGATTCTGTTTGTCCAGTTGCGCTCTATCTTCACCCCCCTGCGTCTGATATACACGCTCCTCTGCAGCGTCGCTTTCGCACTGGCGACGCTCTCAATCCTATTCTACTATCTCCTTCAGACCCCCATAATCATCTTCGCCCCGCTCTTCGTGGTCGTTACGATGCTCGGAGTGGGCGTGGACTATGACATATTCCTGGTCACCAGAATAAGGGAGGAGGCTATGGGTGGCATGTCGGATCTGGACGCGATTAGGACCGCAATGAACAGGACATGGGGTACCCTTCTAGGACTGGGACTGATACTGTCTAGTGTTTTTGGGGCCCTGATAATCAGCGGAATCGGACTGTTCCAGGAGATCGGGCTCAGTGCTGCTTCTGCGATTATGGTGGACGTCGGAGTCGTCATATTCCTGTTCGTGCCATCCCTCATGGCAATTGCTCAGAAGTATAACTGGTGGCCCGGCAGGGTAAGGTAGGGAACCCCGGGAGTACTGCGGCCTCGAGCGGGTACCGGGCCTTTGCTCCAGATCACAGATTTCACGCTTGTCTGCTCGGAGCTCATCCTAGCATAAATATTGAGGTAGGCCGCATGGCGGCGTGCACAAGTCCGCAATAATCGGCGCGCTAATGATCATTCTTGGCGCAATCATTCTGGTTCTTCTCGCAGGGTTCATTCTGAGCGTAATCATCACACTCCTGAAGGTACTGGCAGTGGTGGTGGGGATCGTTCTGGTCATTGGAGGAATAGTAATTGTGCTATTCGGGGGAAGATGGTGGACGCGCGGGCGATGGCAACGGGGGTCCCCGCCGTCAAGCACCTAGCGCTCGTTAGCAGAATCGCCTAAATACGGACGAAGGATTGCCCTTTCTCGTTGCCTGCCATCGTAGTGGATGGACTGCAGAAGAACTATGGGCAGCTTCGTGCCGTCGATGGAGTCTCATTCAACGTCGAGAAAGGAGAGGTGTTCTCGCTCCTCGGACCGAACGGGGCGGGGAAGACGACTACTATCGAGATTCTCGAGGGGCTTAGACAGCAGGACGGCGGCACAGCCAAGGTTCTCGACCTCAATCCATGGAATAAGGGATACGACTTGCACAAGAAGATTGGTGTGATTCCACAGGGATTCAAGTTCCTCGACTACCCGACGCCGAGGGAGGCGGTCGCCTACTATGGCGCGCTCTTCGGGACGAAGGTTGATCCCGACGAGATGTTGAAGAGGGTCATACTCGAGGACGCGGCGAACGTCTGGTTCCAGAACCTATCTGGAGGACAAAAGCAGAAGCTTGGCATGGCTTTGTCCCTGGTGAACAATCCGGAGCTGATCTTCCTCGACGAGCCAACAACCGGGCTAGACCCCCAGGCGAGGAGGGCGGTTTGGGAAGTTATCAGGAAGCTGAAGAACGAGGGGAGGACGGTCATGCTGACGACACACTACCTCGAGGAAGCGGAAGAGCTCGCCGACAAGGTTGCAATCATGAACCATGGCAAGATCGTGGCCATGGGGACCACGGAGCAAATCGAAACGAAATACGGTTCGGGACAGAAGATGATCGTGAAAGCGAAAGAAGACCTTCTCACCTTTCTGAAGGAGAACACGAGACTGCAGGCGAGCGGGGACGGCGGGTACGTGACCATTATGCTCAGGGACAAGGACGACGCTCTAGTCGCACTGGGAGCCATCGAGGAGTCTGGCACTGACTGGGGAGACCTCACGGTTCGGCGTGACACCCTCGAGGACGTCTTCCTTCGCCTGGTAGGGCCCGAAGGCAAGTCGGAGAAGGAGGGCGGGGACGAGTAGATGGCCTTCAGCCCGAGGAGGATGGCGGCGGAACTCAAGGTCTATGCGCGCAGCAATGTCAGGAGCAGAGAGGGATTCTTCTTCACCCTGATATTTCCGATAATCCTCGTTCTTCTCTTCGGGGCCATTTTCGCCGGGGGCGGCGTAAGCCAGGCCACGGTTTACGTCCAGAATCACGACAGCGGGGCACAGCTTCCTATCGGGGGCACGGTCAATATTGGTGACCAGCTCGTCTCCGCTTTGAACAGCACTTCCTACGACTGCAGCCCCAACGCCTCGAGCGGGCTCTGCTTGAGACCCGTCTCAAACGACCAGAACTTCTCCAGCTACCTGTCCTCGCACTCTGCATCTGACGGAATCGTAATCCCTTCGGGGTTCTCGGCGGGATACCTCTCCAGTCAAAAAATCAACCTGACACTCTTCCGCAACCCATCGTCAACGACGAGCGCGGTGGTCTATGGAATCGTCAGCCAGGTCGTGAATGGTTTCAACGTCAACGGAGCCTCAGGGGTGCGTAGTGTAGGAATATCGCCTCGAACGGCAGTATCGTCTTCGTACAAATACATCGACTTCCTCATCCCAGGACTGATCGGGTTCTCGGCGCTTACCAGCCCTATGTTCGCCCTCGTGAATATCAGTTCCACCTATAGGAGGGATAAGGTGTTCAAGCTGCTTTCGCTTACGCCTCTAACCAAGACCGAGTGGCTGCTTTCCAAGATAATCTGGTACATAGGGACGACCATAATCTCGTTCATCCTCATGTCAGTGGTTGGGGTGTACGCGTTCGGGGCTCACATCACTCTCTCGTGGGGAATCGGCATGTTCTTGGTGATTGGCCCCTTCTTCTTTGTCTCCCTGGGGATGCTGGTGGGTACCATTTCGAACACCCCCGAGTCTGCGGCCGTCGTGGGGAACCTGGTCACCTTCCCGATGATGTTCCTTTCGGGGACGTTCTTCCCCGTGTCGTCGATGCCCATGTACCTCCAGGGGGTTGCGCACGTGCTTCCGCTCTTCTATATGATTGATGGGCTCAACAACGTGATGATATATGGGAACTACGGTCCGGCACTCTTCGATGGGGGGATCTTGATCGTGCTTTCGGTGGTTGTTTTCGCCCTGGCTGTCAGGTTCTTCCGTTGGCGCGAAGACTGAGTGTCTCTACCTTCCGTCGTCTCTACTGAGAGGAGGCGACTCGGTGGGTCTAACTTCCAAGACACCTCGCCGCCCCATCCTGTTGACGTCTATGCTGATGTTGTCTCCTGCTCCGACCTTCGAGATGGCGAGGAGGAGGTCCTTGGTGTGCTTCACGTCACTGCCTCCTGCGCTCACCACCACATCCCCATTCCGAAGTCCTGCGTAGTCGGCGGGGCTCCGGGGAACAACCTCTGCCACCAGGAATCCGGACTCGGTCTGCAGGTTGTATCTCCGAGCAAGCTGGGGCGTTACGTCGATGCCAGAGATGCCTATCCACCTCCTTGTCACCCTGCCATTTTCCAGTATCTCTTGGGCGATTTTCTTCACTGTGTTGATGGGGATTGCGAATCCCATTCCCTGGGCGAACGGGATCATCAGCGTGGTGATGCCTATGATTCTGCCGTCCAAGTCAGCGAGGGGGCCGCCGCTGTTGCCTGGGTTTACCGCGGCGTCCGTTTGAAGCAGGCCTTCGAATATGAAGTCGGAGCCAGGCAGGGGCCTCCCCTTCGCGCTTAGAACACCCATCGAAACTGTGGGACCGCCGGGGAGGGCAAGTGCGTTGCCAATAGCCAGTACGATCTGCCCGACCCTCAGCGCCTCTGAATCCCCCAGCTCGGCCGCCGGGAGGTCCGACGCCTCGACCCTGATGACTGCGACGTCCGTGGCTTCGTCGGAGCCGACGACCTCTCCTGTGAACGTCCTGCCGTCCTTTAGGCTGACGTGGACCTGGTTGGCTCCATCGATGACGTGGTTGTTGGTGATTATGAGACCTTTCCTGTCGAGTATGATACCAGAGCCTTGGCCTTCGCTTGGGATGATTCCGAAGAAACGACGCTCGAGGCGCATGCTGCTGACGCTCACGATGCTTTCGCTCAGTTTCTCGACGGCCTGGGTAACCTGATTCTCAAAGCCGGACAGTGCCATGATCAGGCCTCCAGCCCCCAACTCCTAATATTGAGTGGGAATATCCTAATCATACTCACGCCGTCCTCGGAGACCACGGGCTCTGCCCGTCCCCTGATCTCGATCCCTCGCACCTTCCACGGCTTCGTGGACACTACGTCGTCCACGACGAAGGCGACCCTGTCGTTTGACATGAGGTTCCTGAACTTGAGACTCTTGGAAAGGTTCCAACCGCCGAAGGTTATGGTGCTGCCGTCGAACCCATACCCGACAGGTACTACGTGTGGTTGTCCTGAGGGAGACGTGGTCGCGACCCTCCCGATGAAGTTCTCGGCGAGGTATTCGGCTTCCGAGTCGCTGAAGGTGGCCGTCCTATTCGCCATGGGTTCTTTCTCGATCATTTCTGGGACTCCCAGTCGAGACAGGTTTTTAAGGCCAGTAGTTTTTCCTGACTAACTAGGTATGAGCAACCTCACCAAATCCGAACAGCTTGACCAGAAGACGCTTGACTCGTGTGCCGTCGTGCACCAGACCTGGAATCAGATAACCAGAACCTGGACGCTCCCGACCATTCACATGTTGGGGCAGATGGAGCCTGCGAGGTTCAACCAGTTGAAGAACCGAATAAAGGGAATTAGCGCGACATCCCTCGCGGAGAGGCTGTCGCAGCTCGAGAAGTTCGGGGTCGTCCAGAGGAAGGTCTACGCTGAAGAGAAGCCGAGGATCGAGTACTCCCTGACGGTGAAGGGGCACGAGGTGTACAAGATCCTGTGCGACCTGGCTAGCTGGTCAAAACGGTGGGAAGGCAAAGAGCCGAACAGCAGAGAATTCTTGGTTCCAAAGTGAGACCTCCGGCGAATCGCCGGTTTTCGGTTAATCGCCACTAGGCCGTTCTCTTTCCTGGACGGCGACCCTGTAAAGGAAAGCGCCCAAGAGGAAGGCGACTAGAACCGGGACAAAGATTTCAGCGTTGGAGACTATGGGCTGCTGCGCGATGCTGGCCAGTTGGGTTGGCTTGGTCGTTCCAGCAGGACCAAGGTTGTAGTACGGCGTTCCACCGTTGGCGCTTGTCCCCGCAGACTGATTGGCTGGGTTAGAACTGGTGGTGGAGCTGAAGACCGACCTGGCTGTGCTGGTCACCGTCGCGCTCGAGGAACCTCCACTGGAGGGATAGGTTACATTCGAAACAAGAGACCCCGGACTTGCACTCGTGGTGCTGGTGATTGACATTGTAGAGGTGGCAGTCTCGGTAAACGTGGCAGTCGAAGTGGCCACTGTGGAGGTGGCCACTGTTGTAGTGGAGGCAGCATTTTCGGCGGGGGCCCATGAGGCCAATGGTGTTGAACCCAGGCCCCCTGAGACCGTTACGACGGCTAGGGCTAGGAGCATACCGGCTGCCAGCCCTAGCCCTAAGCGTTTCCCGTCCATCATGGTACGTCCACCATGGGTGGGTAGATAGTTCTAGTTCTCAGAACGGTTTGCGCCTCCACACACGCCACGCCTCATACCAGAAGACACCGGCCCCGCCTAGGGTGCCGATGAGAGCGTAGAGGTCAAGGGATCCCCTGTTGACCGACATGTAAGCGGCTGCGATGGTGGTGAAGAATGCTGCATAGAAGCCCAGCCGAGGGAGGGTGAGACCCCCTATGCTTACAAACGAATGGAGGATTCCGGTGTCGACCTTCTTCGCCAGGACATATCTCTCGTACTGGTCTTTCTCAACGACGCCCAGCTCCACTAGCTTGTCGAGGTGATGAAACGCGACGGACGGGCTTGAAAAGCCCAGGGCCTTCTGGATTTCACGGACGCCGATTGCCTTCCCATGTCTCAAGAGATAGAGGTAGACGGTGAGGGTCTTTCCGCGCAGCGCGTACTCGACCTGCTCCCTGGAGGCCTCTGCCATCGGCCAACGTTCGCCATCCTCACGGAGATAAGTGTGTGTTCGCATCTTGAGAACAGGGCGTTCTTCACACTGGGACTAACTCTGGTGGTGTGAGACCTCCTGCCGTGAACCGGCTCGGAGGCATGACGAAACGGAGGGTGCTCTACGGGCTTGTCGCCCTCATACTTGTTGGCGGCTTCGGGCTGGCTCTGCTATCAAACCTAGGCATTTCCGCATCTGAATCCACAACGATCGCAGATCTCCAAAACCTGGCTGCGAGCCAGAGCGCATCCAACGCAGCTGGGAACACAAATTTCTACATGGCAGGTCTCCCGGGCACTAGTTACGGGGAACAGGGAACGTCCCAGGTGCTGGGGACACAGACATCGACCTTCACCGCGACAGTCACCATGAGTACAACTTCCATGGCCACCAGCACGTCCAGCTCCCCACAGGGATACCCCTCGTCGGGACAATACTCCAATGTTACCCAGGGGTCGCCTGGCAACAACGGTGGCATGATCGAGTTCTCCACGGACCTTGCAATCACGGCCCCCAAGCCCAACATGACGGCATCGGCGGTCTCCGCCCTCGCATACTCCGTCGGGGGGTATGTGGCGTATCAGTCGACCTACAGCACAGCAGCCTATTTGGTGATCAGGGTGCCAGCAACGGACTACCAGAACATCCTGAACCAAGTCATGAAGCTCGGCGTCTTCGTTAGCGAGACTTCCAACTCGAACGACGTGTCGGTCCAGTACACAGACTTGAACGCGACTCTGGCGTCCCTGCGCACGGAGGAGGCGGCTCTCCTGAAGCTCCTCAATCAGACCGCATCCATCAACTCGACCCTTGCTGTCGAAACTCAGTTGCAACAGGTGGACTCACAAATCAACTCGGTGGAGAGCGAGCTACTTCAAACAAAAACACTCGTCGACTACTCCACTATCAACGTCACCGTAACGCAGACTCCCCAGAAGGTGCCCCTCGCCATGACGCTCAGCACCATCCCTGCAAATGGCACCGCTCCACTCAGCGTGACCTTCAACGCGATAGTGAAGGGCGGAGCACAGCCCTACGTGGTCAACTACAACTTCGGGGACGGAACAGCCACGCAGGGACAGATAGTCATCCACACCTACTACCAGGCCGGCGACTACAAGGTCGTCGTAACAGCCACGGACCAAAACGGGACGGTTGTCCAGCAACACGCCTCGGTCACAGTAGTTGCACCCCCGGCTCCTTCCGGAGTCAGCGGCTTCTTCGGCTACGTAGGGGGCCTGTTCCTCAACGTGATCGAGGGAATCGTCGAGGTGGCGGTAATCGTCCTCCCTCTTGCTGCAGTCGGGCTCGCCATAGTAATCCCCATACAGAGGCGTGGAAGGTCTCAGAAGACCGTCAAGCAGAGCCAGTAGGCGCAGCCGCCTTCATCCTTTTGTTTTTCCGCAAATAGTAGTAGGTGATAGAGGGCCCCGTAATCAGGAAGATGGCCACCAAGACCAGAATCAGGTAGGAAAGGGTGTTAGCTGTGCCCAGTGGGACGTTCGAAAGCAATGAACTGAACATCAGGGGCGGGTTGCCTGCAGGGGCTTTTAGGCTTTAGAGGCCCGGGGATTAACCCCCGAGCGTTTCCAAGGCTGGACGAAGGGAGGAACGGTTAATGGCGAGGCGGAGCTCGAGGCCCTATCGCCGATAGGCTGGAGAACCGATATTAGGTGGGCATCACAACGCGAGTTATGCCGAAATCCACTGTCAGTCCCACCGAAGTCATGCGTCGGTACAAAGTGATCGCGGTGGTGGGAGCCTCGAAGAACCCCGAAAAGGAGGCATTCACCGTGCCGGCATACCTTCAGCAGCACGGATACACCATAATCCCTGTGAATCCTACGACGGATATGGTAAACGGCATGAAGTCGTACCCTTCTCTTGCAGATATCCCGCCGGAGCTGGCGAGGAAGGTGGACGTGGTCGAAGTCTTCAGGCCGTCGGAGGAACTCCCGGAGGTCGCCAGACAGGTCGCAAGAATGAAGGAGAAGGCAGGGAGGCCCTTCGTCTTCTGGGGGCAGCTAGGCCTCGAGAACGATGATGCGAAGATGATTCTTGCCGAGGCGAAGATCGACTATGTGATGGACAAGTGCATGCGAGTCGAGCACCAGCTGATGGGGAG
>Ga0187771_10003514_pt1 | contig 10945 bp, 14 predicted proteins | sample 0116_SJ02_MP15_1_FD_133139 | JGI IMG/M metagenome (GOLD analysis project Ga0187771, IMG submission 133139) | Tropical peat soil microbial communities from peatlands in Department of Meta, Colombia - 0116_SJ02_MP15_10_MG | ecosystem: Environmental > Terrestrial > Soil > Wetlands > Peat | place... | reverse complement strand
TTCCTTATTCCTTTAGTTTTCACTATCCCCTTCTATGGGTTAGAATTACTTATCGGCTTTATCCAGGCTCTTATCTTTGCCGGTTTAACTTTGGTATTCGGCATCATTGCTGTAGCTCCTATGCATGAGGAGACAGAATAAAATCAAAAGGAGGAAATAAATGACACCGGAAGTAATGAAAATGCTAGCAATAGGATTGGCTGCAGGACTAGGCTTCCTGGGCCCGGCACTAGGTCTGGGGCTTATCGGCTATTCAGCCATGCAGTCTCTGGGGCGCAATCCTGAAGCGAGGGGTCCTATCTTGACCAATATGATTTTGATTGGCGCGTTATGCGAAGCTATCGGGATCTATGCTTTGATAGTGGCTATTATTCTGGCCATGGTGGTGGCTTAGTATTCTTTATAAGGAGGGTTAATCATGAAAGACGGTGATTTTCCTATCGGATTAGCGTTAATCATTGGTGCGGCGGTGTTGGGGGTATTTCTTGTAGCGGCAGTCACAATTGGTTTATTCTTAGTCTCGGTACATTAGTCTGCCACTGGAATGATATGTAGTTAGGAGGGCGAAATGGGAGCGCTAGGAATCAATTTGCCATTGTTGGTAGCTTTTGTCATAAATTTTGTCATCCTGTTTGGCCTGCTGGGTTTGGTTCTATATAAACCGGTGATGAAGATGCTTGACGAGAGGTCCAAGAAAATAAAGGAGGGCATGGAGCAAGCTGAAGCTACCAAGGCAGAGTATGTCCGTGCTGAGGAAGAGGTTAAGAAACTGATCAGCAAAGCACGTGAGGATGGCCAAGCTTTAGTCAGTCAAGCCACTCAGATAGGGGAAAGGCTTAAGGAGGAAGCAAGGGAAGGGGCAAGAAAAGAAGCGCAAGTTATCGTTGATCGGACCCGAGCTGAATTGGAAGAGGAGCGCGACAGGATTATTGATGACCTGCGCCGGGAATTTGTGGATATTTCCATTTCGGCTGCTGAGAGAGTGATTAAGGAGACTTTAGATAAGGAAAGGCACCGCAAGCTTATTGAGGAAACTCTAGAAGAAAGTGCCACTTTCAGAGAGAATTAGAGTGTTATTCGTCATTGCGAGCGAAGCGAAGCAATCTCAGCCAAAAGGGGATTGCTTCGGCACTCCGTGCCTCGCAATGACAATTCAATAAAATGGCAAAAGTGATTTCTGGTAAACGCTATGCTCAAGCTGCATTCAAGCTAGCGCTGGAGAAGGGCGAGTTAGACAGCTGGCAAGCAAGCTTGAGAAAAATAGCTGACATGACTACAGATGAAAAGCTTGTGTCTTTACTGGAAAATCCCAAATTGCCTTTCGAAGCCAAGAAAACCATCTTGGCAGAATTATTGGGAAAAATAAACCTTGGGGCCCTAAATCTAGCTTATTTGTTGGTGCACAAAGATAAATTAGGCATTGCCGGTGATGTTTCACAGCAGTATGATAGGTTGCTAGATACCTACCATGGTATTGAACATGTTGAAGTGATCACTGCCTTGCCACTAGATGATGAAGATAGAGAAAGGATTTCCAGTCGCTTCGGAGAGATAATAGGGCGTAAAGTTATCCTTGATGCTCAGGTCGATCCTTCCGTAGTTGGCGGGATTAAAGCCAGGATTGGTGACACACTTATTGACGGGAGTGTGAGAGGCAAGCTGGGAGCTTTGAGGAAGAGCTTGGTGGAAATTAGCAAGTAAGGCATTTCAGGAGGCTAAATGGCAAGTCGGGAGCGAGATATTGTCTCTGTAATTAAAGAGCAAATTGAGCATTTTGGCGCTACTGTAGCTGTGGCCAATGTGGGCACAGTGATAGAGGTAGGCGATGGCATCGCCCGCATCCATGGGCTGGGAAACGCAGCTTACAACGAATTGCTGCAATTCCCCCATGATGTCATGGGTCTAGCGCTGAACCTGGAAGAGGATAATGTTGGTGCTGTCATCCTTGGCGATTATAGCCAGATTAAGGAAGGAGATGAGGTGAAGGCAACAGGGATGGTGGTTGAAGTTCCAGTAGGCGATGGCCTTATCGGCAGGGTAGTTGACTCTCTGGGACGTCCCCGGGATGGCAAAGGAGCAATTAAGGCAAAGAGGACCCGCCCTGTAGAAATAGTGGCGCCAGACGTAACCAAAAGAAGGCCGGTGGATACACCGGTGATGACAGGCATTAAAGCTATAGATAGCATGATTCCCATTGGGCGGGGACAGCGTGAGCTTATCATTGGTGACCGCTTTACGGGCAAATCAGCTATCCCCATCGATGCCATAATCGCCCAAAAAGGCGGCGACCTCATTTGCATCTATGTTGCCATCGGGCAAAAAACATCCAAGGTAGCTCAGGTGGTGGCTATTCTAGAGAAGTATGGAGCTATGGAGCACACCATCGTGGTGGCTGCCGACGCTTCCGACCCCGCTCCGCTACAATACCTCGCCCCTTATGCGGGCTGTGCTATGGGTGAAGAGTTCATGGAGCAGGGAAAGGATGCACTGATTGTTTATGATGACCTTTATAAACATGCCTGGGCTTATCGCCAGCTCTCCTTGCTGCTCCGCCGTCCACCAGGCCGGGAGGCTTATCCAGGAGATGTTTTCTATTTGCATAGCCGGCTTCTGGAAAGGGCGGCTAAGTTAGCCCCGGAGTATGGAGGTGGCTCGCTTACCGCCTTGCCTATTATCGAGACTCAGGCTGGAGACATGTCAGCTTATATCCCTACAAATGTGATTTCGATTACCGATGGGCAAATTTATCTAGAGACGGACTTATTTAATGCTGGGATTCGTCCTGCGATCAACGTGGGACTGTCAGTATCTCGAGTTGGCGCTGCTGCTCAGCGCAAGGCCATGAGGCAGGTGGCTGGCAGACTACGGCTGGAGCTAGCTCAGTTTCGTGAGCTTCAAGCTTTTGCCCAATTTGGTGCTACTGACCTGGATAAGGCAACCAAGGACCAGTTGGAGCGAGGCAGGCGTATCACTGAGGTGCTGAAGCAACCACAGTATTCTCCTATGTCTTTAGGGAAGGAAGTAATGATTCTCTATGTTGCGACCAATGGCTATCTTGACGATGTGCCTGTGGATAAAGTTATTGCGTGGGAAGGAAACTTTCATAGATTTATGGAGACTGGCCATCCTGACTTAGAACAAAAGATTAACGATGATAAGGAGATAAAGACCGAGACTGAAGAGGCTCTGAAAGCAGCAATTAAGGAATTCAAGGAGCAGCTGTTAGCTGTTGGTTGACGACTTTTGGCTAATGATTAGTACTCAAATTCTTCGTCGGCGAATACGCAGTGTTCAGGGCACAGCCAAGATTTGCAAGGCTATGGAGATGATTGCCACTGCCAAGATGAGGCGGGCTCAAGAGCAGGCAATAGCCGGGCGGCCCTATGCTGAGGAAATAAGCAAAGTGGTGTCTGACCTTGCTGTGGAAGCTCAAGCCAGTGGCAAAGCTCACCCCTTGCTGCAAAAGCGCGAGGTTCAGAAGATAGCCATAATCCACATGACTACTGATCGTGGCCTATGTGGCGGGCTAAATGCTAATCAGAATCGTCTTGTGGCCAGCTTTATTCTGGAGCAAACTGTGCCCGTTATCTTTGTTACCGTAGGTCGTAAGGGACGAATTTTTGCACGCAGTGCCCAGTGTGATCTCTGTGCTGAGTTCACGGGAATCAGCGACCGACCTAGTTTACTAGAAACTCTGCCTATTTCACGGGTGGTTATCGATGACTACAGCAATGCTGAAGTTGACTTGGTGTATTTGGCCTATCCGCGTTTCATTACCACTGTGATTCAACAACCCACAATGGAGGTATTGCTTCCCATTGAGCCAGCCGTGCTGCCCCGGGTCCAGGTAGCAGAATATATTTATGAACCTGACCCCAGTGCTGTTCTGGGCGAGCTACTGCCAAGATATGTAGAGATGAAGGTATACCATGCTATGCTTGAGCTTGTTGCCAGTGAGCAATCGGCGCGCATGGTGGCTATGCGTAATGCCAGCGATAATGCTAGGGAACTTATTGAGGACCTGACGTTGGCATTGAATAAAGTCCGACAGGAGATGATTACCAAAGAGATCTGCGATATTAGCGGAGGAGCTGAGGCTTTAGCTTGAGTTACGGTCTACATGGTTTGATAAAGAAACCCTCGCTATGCATCACTTTAGCTAACAAGGTAGGGAGGTAATAAGATGGCAAAGGGTAAGGTAGTTCAAGTTATCGGCACGGTAGTCGATATGGAATTTCCACCTGATGCACTGCCCGCCATATATAATGGCATAGAGATTTCTGTAGATAATCGCAAAATTGTTCTTGAGGCACAACACCATATTGGCAACAACTGGGTGCGAGCTGTTGCCTTAACCCCTACCGACGGATTAATGAGGGGGGCGGAAGCAATTGATATGGGGACTCCGATAACTGTGCCGGTGGGCAGGGCGACTTTAGGCAGGCTGTTCAATGTTTTTGGTGAACCTTTAGATGGGCTGGGAGAGGTGAAGGCTGAACAACGTTATCCTATTCACCGCCCACCTCCTTCTTTAGTAGAGCAGGAGACAACTCCTCAAATGCTGGAGACAGGACTCAAAGTTATGGACCTCGTTACCCCCTTTACCAAGGGAGGAAAGATAGGGGCCTATGGCGGAGCTGGCGTAGGCAAGACGGTTATCATTACGGAACTTATTCGTAACATCGCCACTGAGCACGGTGGTTTTTCTGTTTTTGCCGGTGTAGGTGAAAGATCGCGTGAGGGGAATGACCTGTGGTTAGAAATGAAGAGGTCTGGGGTTCTGGATAAAACTGTTCTTGTCTTTGGTCAGATGAATGAAAGTCCTGGCGTTCGCTCCCGAGTGGGCCTCACTGGGGTGACCATGGCTGAGTATTTCCGTGATGTGGAAGGCCAGGATGTCCTTCTGTTCATAGATAACATATACCGTTATGTTCTGGCTAATATGGAACTATCGGCTCTTTTGGGACGCATGCCCTCAGCAGTAGGTTACCAGCCCACATTGGGCACAGACGTTGGTGAGCTGGAAGAAAGGATTACCACGACTAAGAAAGGCTCGATCACGTCCTTTCAGGCTATCTATGTACCTGCTGATGATTATACTGACCCCGGCATCGTGGCCACTTATGGGCATCTGGATGCCGTTATTGCCTTGGAACGTTCCATAGCCGAGATAGGCATATACCCTGCTGTTGACCCTCTGACCTCGACCTCTCGTATACTTGACCCTGCCATTGTTGGTGAGGAACATTATCAAGTGGCCCGAGGGGTGCAGCGGACATTACAAAGGTATAAGGAGCTACAGGATATAATAGCTATCTTGGGTATGGAAGAATTGAGCGAGGAGGATAAGCTCGCTGTAAATCGGGCCCGACGGATTCAGAGGTTCTGCTCCCAGCCATTTCATGTGGCTGAGGTCTTTACCGGCATTCCGGGCAAATACGTGCCCATTAAGGAAACCGTGCGTGGCTTTAAGGAAATTCTGGAAGGGAAGCACGACGACCTTCCTGAGGCTGCCTTTCATCTGGTGGGCACTATTGATGAGGCGGTAGAAAAAGCCAAGAATATCAGAGGAGGATGATGGCTACATTCAGATTAGAAGTCGTTACTGCTGAGAAGATGGTTCTTGCTGACGATGTCAATGAGGTCGTCGCTTGGGGAATGGAGGGGCAATTAGGCATTCTCCCTCATCATGCGCCTTTGATGACCATGCTACAGCCCGGAGACCTACTTATAAAGAAAGATAATCGAGAGGAGTACCTAGCGATAAGTGGCGGTTTTCTTGAGGTGCGTCCGGATAAAGTAATCATCTTGGCTGACGCTTGTGAACGTGCAGAGGAAATTGATATCGCTCGTGCTGAAGCTGCCAAGCGTCGTGCTGAGGCAACTTTGAAAGAACGACCACCCGAGGTAGATACCGCTACCGCTGAGGCGGCTTTACGACGCTCCATAGCCAGGTTAAAAGTAGCAGAGAAAAGACGCCGCAAACCTAGGGGGACGGTTTAACTATAATATTTCCAGTCTGCCTCTACTCTAAATTGCCAAACTGAAGCTAATTCCATAGTAATGACTATTTATGGGACGGGACGCTAGATTTATCTGTGGGCATTACCAGAGTGTCATATTGGGCGTCGCCTTGGCACTCCCGGACGACGAGGATATTTACTCGGTGTCGGGTATATTTTGTCAATAATGACCAAATAACGCACATCGGCGAATTCGTCCAATTCTATTTTCTTTATTTGGTCTAATTTGCCTCCTAGGATAGCAATGGCTTCTTTCGCCCTATTCACTTCCTGGCCAACCTCCCCTTTCTTCTGAGCAATAAATCTTCCCCCAATCCGGCAAAATGGGAGAGTTAGTTCCACCAAGGTAGGCAATAAGGCGACAGCACGGGAGAGAACTAGGGCGAATTGCTCACGATAGAGCGGCAAATGAGCTGCTTCCTCAGCTCTATTATTCACCACTTCTACGTTTTCCAGTTCCAGTTTGCCGATGAGGTGATGGAGAAAAGCAGTCTTTTTTGTTGTGGGTTCAATGAGTACCAGCCTGGGCTGAGGGAAAAGAATTTTGAGTGGCACTCCTGGGAAACCGGCACCTGTGCCTATGTCCACAATATTGAAATCCGGGTTTTCCATTCCTTCCTCCGGCAAAGCTAGAGTGACGGTCAGAGAATCAAGGAAATGTTTTATCTGTACCGAGGAGTAATCTGTTATGGCTGTGAGGTTAATTTTTCTGTTCCATTCAATTAACTCCTGGTAGTAAAGCTCGAATTGCTTTATCTGTTTGGATTTGAGCTTTATCCCCAGCTTGCCTGCTCCTTCAATTAGTTTTTCCATCTCGAGCCACGCTTCAAATTCAGAGGTTGTTTAATAACCTAATTGTATCGTAACCGGTAACCTTTTCTAAAATTCGAACTTTACATGTCCTATAGAACGCAGTAAAATCATGCGTAGGTTCTGAGGGAACCAAGCTATCACTAGTTAGGTTTCCAAGGCTACACAGCCCCTTAAGTATTTATTGGACTGGAGAGTAGTTGTCGTATAATGGGATAAGCAACTTGTTTGGAACGAAAAGAGGCGAAGGAAAATGAAAAAGAGACGAATACTAATAATAACAATCCCCTTGGTTTGTATTGGTATAGTACTCGGTATCGCGCTTACTAGAGGTACTGGTTCCCAAGCTACGCCGACGACTGTTAACGTTACTCGAGGCGATATAGTGAACACTGTTTTAGTGGATGGTCATTTAGAAATGCCTAATAAAGCATATCTATCGTTTGATGTTACAGGCACAGTGACCGAGGTACTGGTTTCTGAAGGGGATAGCGTGACAAAAGGCCAAGTGTTGGCCAGGCTCGATGCCCAGTCCCTAAATTCAAGTGTAGAGGTGGCTGAGTTGCAAGTCAAAATAGCACAGGAACAAGTAGAGGCAGCTCAAGCACAGTATGAAATCGCCCAGATTAACTTGGACAAGGGCGTACCGGCCGAGTCTGAGGACGTGCTTGAGCAGCAAGTGGATATAGCCGAAGCCAACTGGGAAACAGCAGAACTGAATCTGGAAACTGCAAACCTCAACTTGGACTCGGCACAGCTTAACCTGGACAAGGCGGTAATAGTGGCTCCCTTTGATGGCATAGTAGCTGACATCAGCATAACTGAAGGGGAAGAAATCTCGACAGCGGCATTGGCTACCCCGGCGATAACCATGGTTGACACCAGCGAGATAGAGATGCAGGGCTATATTGATGAATTGGATGTTGCCTCGGTCAAATTGGGCCAGGCAGCAAATATCACATTAGATGCCCTGCCCAACGAGCAAGTAACGGGCAACGTAACTTTTATTTCCCCGATAAGCACAGTCCAAGCCGGGATAGTATCCTACGCAACCACCATAACTCTGGAAAATCCCTCCGCGGAACTCCAAGACGGCATGAGTGCCACTGCTGAAATCGTGGTCGAGCGTCGCGATAATGTATTGTTGATACCGAACACAGTTATTCAGGGTACCCTGGAAAACCCGATGGTTGTAGTGCTCGTAGATAAGCAAGAGGAAGAACGGGAAATTACCTTAGGGCTATCTGACGGGATAAATACCGAAGTCTTGTCAGGACTGGAGGACGGAGACAGAGTAGTATTGCCTACTACCACTACTACTGGGACGCAAACTGGTGGTCTCTTTGGACGGTTAGGGTAGCAAATGCTGGAACTTGAAAATATAACCAAGGTGTATAAAGCGGGGCAGACCGAGGTCCCTGCTCTGCGTGGAGTCAGTTGCCGCATCAGGTCTGGGGAGATGGTATCTATAGTAGGGCCCTCCGGCTCGGGGAAATCCACCCTGATGAATATCATCGGCTGTCTGGACCGGCCCACTTCGGGGAAATATCGTCTAGAGGGTATTGAGGTGGACAAGCTTAACGATAATCAATTAGCCGAGATAAGAAGTAAAAAGATAGGCTTCGTCTTCCAGAGCTTCAACTTATTGCCCAGAGTCACGGCTTTAGCCAATGTGGAACTGCCGCTTATTTACGTCGGCGCCAGCAATCGGCGGCAAAAAGCATTACAGGTCCTGGAGTCTGTGGGACTAGCTCATCGGGTCAATCACACGCCAAGCGAACTGGCTGGAGGGGAGCAACAGAGAGTGGCTATCGCTCGAGCCTTAGTCAATAATCCCTCTCTTATTCTAGCTGATGAACCCACAGGCAACCTTGACACTCGGACCAGCCAGGAAATCATGGCGATCTTCAAAAAGCTGAATGAGCAGGGCATGACCATCGTTTTGGTCACTCACGAGCCAGATATTGCCGCTTATACCCAGCGCACCATTAGGGTCCGCGACGGCCAGATTGAAGGAGGTGTTTGCTGAGAGCATCACAATGCTTGAGTTTGAAATAAAGATAATGGGATGAAACTTTGGGACTGTTTCGCTACTGCACTGCGGGCTTTGCTTAATAACAAACTGAGGTCAATTTTGACCATGCTGGGCATCCTGATTGGCGTGGCCGCCGTTGTTTCTGTGCTATCTCTGGGAAGGGCACAGCAGGCTCTGGTGGAGCAGTCTTTTGCCAGCATGGGGTCTAACCTGATATACGTTACGCCTCTGCAGCTCGGCATAGCTGGAGCAGGAGCTCAGTCAACGCTGACTCTGGAGGACGCACAGGCGATTGCGCGTTATGCCCCCGCCGTACAGGCGGTGGCGCCAACGGCGCAGACTTACGCTCAGGTCGTAGCTGGAGGGCAGAGTTTGAGCTACACAATTATTGCTGGAGTGACTCCCGGAGCCGAACAAGTGAATAACTACGTCGTGGCCGAAGGCAACTTTATAACCGACTTCGATTACGGAGGAATATCAAGGGTAGCCGTCTTGGGGAGTGAGGTAGCCACCACCCTTTTTGGTACACTGAATCCTGTCGGCCAGAGCATAAGGATTGGCGGGAGTCAATTCCAGGTCATTGGCGTACTGGAAAGTAGAGGGGTAGGATTCGGGACTGAAGATCTCCAGGTCTATGTGCCTCTATCCACCTTTTATGCCACTCTGTCATCATCGCAAATAGGCAGCCGTGGAAGCACCGTGAATACAATCAGCGTCCAGGCGAAGAGCAGCAGCGACCTGCAGTCTGCCGAGCAGCAGATTACCGCCGTCCTGCGGCAACAACACGGCCTCAGGTCGGGAGAAGCCGATGACTTCAGAGTTATCAGCTTGGCATCTGTGGTAGCCCAGCTTACCCAGGTGCTGGCGATAATCCGGCTCGTCCTTGTCGGTATAGCTGGCATATCCTTGGTCGTGGGCGGCATCGGGATTATGAATATCATGCTGGTTTCGGTGACCGAGCGCATCAGAGAGATCGGTCTACGTAAGGCAGTAGGAGCCAAGCGCCGGGATATCCTGATTCAATTCCTCGTCGAAGCTGGCACACTGGGTCTCTGCGGTGGTGCTCTGGGGGTGGGCGTGGGGTGGATTATAGTTAAAATCATATCTGTCGTAGCGACAAATGCTGGGTTCGCCTTTACTGCCGCGCTTGCCGCCGCTGATGTTGGTTTAGCGGTAGGTGTAGCAATTTTCATCGGACTTGTTACCGGACTGTACCCGGCCGTCCGGGCGGCGCGACTCGACCCTATCGAGTCCTTGCGTCACGAATAAACTACTTCCCTTGAATCAAGGATAAAAATTCGCTGCGAGTTGCTACCTTGCTTCGGAAATTCCCCCTTACCGATGAGGTTATCACAGTGGTTCCGGGCTTTTTTATCCCATGCATCACCATTCATAGGGGTTCGGCCTGGATAACCACGGCTACACCAGCTGGTTGAAGTGCTTCAAAGATGGCATCAGCAATTTGCTGGGTCATCCTTTCCTGAAGCTGGGGGCGTCTGGCACAGATTTCTACCACCCTGGCCAGCTTGCTTACCCCTACCACTCTACCACCAGGGCTAGGAATATAACCGACATGAGCTACGCCATAGAAGGGCAAGAGATGGTGTTCACACATGGAATAGAAGGGAATGTCCCTTAGAATTACCATCTCTTCATATCCTTCCTCAAAATCCACCGTTAGTTCAGCTTTAGGGTCGACGTCCAAACCGGAAAAGAGTTCAGCATACATTTCAGCCACCCTCTGTGGTGTGTCCTTTATGCTCTCTCTGTGGGGATCGTCACCAATAGCCTTTATTATGGAGGTCATTGCCAATTTGATTCTATCTTGATTAACCATCTAAATCCCCCTCTTGACAAAGCTTACGCTTTTTTCATCCGTGCTGGCATAGAAATCTGAACCGAGGTAAAGGAGTGGCTTTATCTTATTCAGATCGAGAAACTCCTCTGGGTTAAATGCTTCCTTGAGAAAGTGAACAGCTACAATCTCACCGACTATCCACATGTGGTCACCATATGATTTACTGTCCATCAGCTTGCATTCATAGGCAGCATAGGCATCTTTTAAGATAGGTGCCGT
>Ga0187771_10003513_pt1 | contig 10946 bp, 12 predicted proteins | sample 0116_SJ02_MP15_1_FD_133139 | JGI IMG/M metagenome (GOLD analysis project Ga0187771, IMG submission 133139) | Tropical peat soil microbial communities from peatlands in Department of Meta, Colombia - 0116_SJ02_MP15_10_MG | ecosystem: Environmental > Terrestrial > Soil > Wetlands > Peat | place... | reverse complement strand
CCTTTTCCCGAATATGGACCCGATCGGGCAGAGGATCAGGATAAGGAGCGAGCCGTTCAAAATAATAGGTCTTCTTACTCCAAAGGGTTTCTCGGGAAACGGTCAGGACCAGGATGACATAATACTTGCCCCGTATACAACTGTTCAGTACAGGCTGAATACCAGCCGGTATATAGGGTCAATCCTCTGCAGCAGCAGTTCACCCGACCAGATGGAGGCTTCACAGGATGAGATCAGGACGATACTCAGGGCTTCCCACAAGCTTTCTGAAAGTGCGGATGACGACTTTACAATCAGGAACCAGGCTGATATAATAAATACGTCGAATCAGGTCACAGGAAGCGTCACTATTCTGCTGGCTGTAATAGCCAGTATTTCACTTATAGTCGGCGGCATCGGGATAATGAATATCATGCTTGTTTCAGTAACTGAAAGGACGAGAGAGATCGGGATCAGGATGGCGATCGGGGCCAGAGGGAATGATATTCTTCTTCAATTTTTGGTTGAGGCTGTCGTATTATCGCTTGTGGGAGGATTGATTGGCATATTAATGGGCTATTCCGGCGCACTCTTTATAAGGATTGCCCTTAACTGGCCAATAGTCTATTCAATACCGCCGGTGTTACTGGCATCAATTTTTTCTTTCATGGTAGGAGTATTTTTCGGTTTTTATCCGGCCAGGAAGGCTTCAACGCTTAATCCAATCGATGCTTTAAGATACGAGTAAGCATTAAATATAGAGCCGGTCAAGTGTTATCACCCATTTTTTTGATAATTATTAGTCTATAATTTATAATCTCAGATTAATGCATGGTATAGTTGAAGGTGATCCTGTTCATTTTTTCAGGGGGAAAATATGTTTGAAAAGAAAGAAGCCTCCGTTTATTTAAGCGATAACCTGCTCAGATACATCGATGAATGGAAGAACATTAATGGCAGCCTCATTATGATACTTCACAGGGTTCAGGAAGAATATGGTTTTATACCGAGGGAAGTTGCGATACAGCTTTCGAGAAAGCTGAACGTTCCCCTGGCTAAAATATATGGTATCACGACATTCTATCATTTCTTCAAACTTAAAAAACCCGGCAAGAATAAAATTGCGGTATGTCTGGGCACGGCCTGCTACCTGAAGAGGGGGGAGGATATCCTGAAGGAACTTGAAGCGCATCTTGGAATAGGCGTCGGCGGTGTGACTGAGGATGAGCTGTTCTCGCTTGAAGCAGTCCGCTGTGTTGGCTGCTGCGGTCTGGCGCCAGTCCTCACCATAAACGATGAGGTGTTCGGAAGACTTACGAAAAAGGAATTGCCTGAGATCCTTGGCCGCTTCAGTACAAAGTGACAGGTGGGGTTTATGGAAAAATTCAATCTTAAAACATTACAGGCTTTCAGGGCCGGTGAGAAGAAGAAATTTAAAAATAAAGAGGTGCAGGACTTGACTACCATCCTTGTGGGAATGGGTACCTGCGGAAAAGCTGCCGGTGCCGCTGAAACCCTCAGGGCATTCAGTGATCTTGTCAAGAAATCTGGATTCAAGAATATTGAAATAAAACAGACAGGCTGTATGGGGAGCTGCTATGCAGAACCTACGGTTGAGGTCTGGTCACCCGGCATGCCTGACACACTTTATGGCAGGGTTACCCCGGCAGTCGCCGGCAGGATTATGGAGACACATGTTATGCAGAAACAGCTTTTAAGCGATTATGTTTACGACAAGCCTGCAATAGATATCCTTGAATAAAGGGGGAGGAACTTCTGCACATGGTACATAAAAAATTTATCATAGTATGCGGGGGAGAGTCTTGCAGCGGGAAAAGTTCTCTGCAGATCTATGATAATATCAATAAAGAGCTTGTTGCCGGGGGTTTCAGAGATGAAATACAGGTAGTGAAGGGGGGCTGCCTTGGTTTCTGCGGAGAAGGACCCCTAGTTAAAATAATTCCCGATGAAACCCTTTACGTCGGAGTAAAGAGTGGCGATGCGGAAGAAATTGTTAATTCACATATTAAAAAAGGGAAAGAAGTTTCACGCCTGCTTTATGACAGGAAGAAAAGTACGCGTAATGTCAGGCTTCCGGGAACAGATTTTTATCAGAAGCAGTTCCGCATTATTTTAAGGAATTGCGGGGTGATAGATCCGGAAAACATTAATGAATATATTGCCAGGGATGGATATACCGGACTCGAAAAGGCCCTGTTTGAAATGACACCTGACGATATAATAGAAGAATTGAAGGTTTCAGGCCTTCGGGGGCGGGGAGGAGCCGGTTTTCCTACCTGGATGAAGTGGGATTTTACAAAAAAAGAGAATTCCGATGTAAAGTATATCGTATGCAACGCAGATGAGGGTGATCCCGGGGCTTATATGAACCGGAGTACAATAGAAGGAGACCCTCATTCAATTATAGAAGCAATGATCATAGGTGGTTATACTGTGGGAGCCAATGAAGGCTACATATATATAAGGGCTGAATATCCTATTGCCATTCAGAGACTTGAAATGGCAATTCAAAAGGCAAGAAATTACGGTCTCCTGGGTAAAGATATACTTGGCAGCTCTTTTGATTTCGATATAGAACTCCGGCTGGGTGCTGGAGCTTATGTCTGCGGAGAGGAGACCGCCCTCCTGGCATCAATAGAGGGAAGCAGGGGCATGCCCAGGCCGAGACCTCCTTTCCCGGCAACAAAAGGCCTTTGGGGCAAACCGACCGTAATAAATAACACTGAAACCTGGGCCAATATTCCCGTCATATTAACAAAGGGCGGGAAATGGTTCGCAAGCATAGGAACTGAGACCTCCAAGGGCACTAAAGTTTTCGCGCTGACCGGGAAAGTCAATAATTCCGGTCTTGTTGAGGTGCCTCTCGGAACGACATTAAGGGAGGTCATTTTTGATATTGGCGGTGGGATTAAGGATGGAAAGAAATTCAAGGCGGCTCAAAGCGGCGGACCATCCGGAGGTGTAATACCCGAAGAATATCTTGATGTACCAATAGATTTTGAGAGCCTGAAGAAACTCGGAGCTATCATGGGATCTGGCGGTCTTATAATAATGGATGAAGATGACTGCATGATAGACATAGCAAAATTTTATATGCAGTTTGCGGTTGATGAATCCTGCGGGAAATGTTCCCCCTGCCGTATCGGAGGGAAGCAGCTCCTGGAAACCCTGGAACTGATAAGCAAGGGGAAGGGTAATATGGAGCATATGACCAGCCTCAAAAGGATCTCTGAGGCAATGCAGAAAGCATCGCTTTGCGGGCTCGGCCAGAACACGCCCAATCCGGTGCTTTCCACGATGAAATATTTTGAGGACGAATACATAGAACATATCAAAGATAAAAAATGCCATTCCGGCTCTTGCAAGAGTCTTTTGAGTTATGTGATAGATCCTGAAAAATGTATCGGCTGCGGGCTTTGTGCGATGAAATGCCCGGTAAACTGTATAAGCGGCGAAAAGAGAAAACCATACACGATAAATCAGATTGAGTGCATCAAATGCGGTTCCTGCTACGAAGTATGTAAATTTTCAGCCGTGATAATGGAATAGGGGGGAATATGGAGAATAAGATCAAGGTAAATATAAAAATTAACGGTATTCCTTTCAAGGTTAATAGTGACAGGACAATTCTTGAGGCTGCGAAATTAGTTCAGGTTAAAATACCAAAGCTGTGTAATCACCCTGACCTTCCCCCCAGCGCGGCCTGCGGACTGTGCATTGTTAAGATAAAAGGCTCACCAAGAATGGTCAGGTCCTGCACAACTTATGTTGAGGAAGGGATGGAGATTACAACCCATGATTCGGAAATTTTTGAAATCAGGAGGACCGTTCTGGAACTCATTCTATCGAACCACCCGAACGACTGTTTGCAATGCGCAAGGAATGGGAATTGCGAACTCCAGCAGCTCGCAGGTGATTTCGGCATCCGGGAAGTAGATTTTCTGAGATTGCTTGTTAACCATCCTGTTGACAATTCCACTGGTTCAATTGTCCTGAATCCTGAAAAATGCGTAAAATGTGGCCGGTGTGTGGAAGTATGCCAGATTATGCAGAACGTCTGGGCGATAGAATTTATCGGAAGAGGCTACAATATGAGAATTGCTCCAGCCGCCGATACCTTCCTTCAGGACAGTTCCTGCATAAAATGCGGTCAGTGCACTGCTCATTGCCCAGTGGGGGCTCTTTATGAAAAGAGTGATAATGTCAGGGTATGGGATGGTCTGAAAGACCCTGATTTCCATAAAGTGGTGCAGATCGCACCGGCTACCCGCGTAGCACTCGGAGAGGCTTTCGGGCTTGAACCCGGTGATATAACGACGAAGAAGATGTATACGATATTAAGAAGACTGGGTTTTGACGCCGTGTTTGACACGAATTTTGGCGCCGACCTGACCATTATGGAAGAAGCTTCCGAACTTGTTGAACGCTTCAGCCGTAAAAAAGGCGAGCTGCCGCTTATAACAAGCTGCTGTCCCGGCTGGGTTGATTACCTTGAAAAATTTTATCCTGAGATGATACCATACTTCTCAACTGCAAAATCTCCCCACCAGATGGTCGGAGTACTTTCGAAAACATATTACGCCCAGAAAATGGGGATTGATCCGGCAAAAATATTTTCTGTTTCCATAATGCCCTGCACGGCGAAAAAGTATGAGATAACAAGGGTGCATGAAATGTTCGCCAGCGGTTATCAGGATATAGATGTGGTTCTTACAACGAGGGAGCTTTCCCGGATGATAAAGGCTTCAGGAATTGATTTCCTTAATCTTCCTGATTCGGAAGCTGATTCTCTGCTCGGTGAATATTCCGGGGCCGGGACGATATTCGGAACAACAGGGGGTGTAATGGAAGCAGCTTTAAGGACAGCATATCATTTTATTACGAAGAAGGAATTAGCCAATGTCGATTTTGTTGAAACTCGGGGCCTCAAAGGAATAAAGACAGCAATAGTTGATATAGAGGGGACCCCTCTAAAGATTGCAGTCGCTCATGGAATAGCAAATGTTGGTGTTATTCTTGATGAAATAAAATCAGCGAAGCAGGGAGAGAAGGATCTCCCATACGAATTTATAGAAGTTATGGCCTGCCGCGGAGGATGTGTCGGGGGGGGCGGACAGCCCTACGGAGCAACTGATGAGATAAGAAAGAAAAGGTCAGCAGGTCTTTATGAAGATGACAGGGATAGAATTAAAAGATCTTCGTACCAGAACCTTCATATAAAGGAACTATACGATGAGTTTCTGGGTACGCCCCTCTCGGAAAAGGCTAAAAAATTGCTCCATACTACTTACCATGAAAGGCCTCTGTACAATAAATAAAATTTTCTGACTTTACCATTTTTCATTCTGATAAATAAGGGAAAGAAATTCACTCCTCGTGGTATGTGACGACCGGAATGCACCCAGAACTGAGGATGTGATCATATTTGAGTTCTGCTTTTCAACTCCTCTCATCATCATACACAGGTGCTTGGCCTCGATAATTACTCCAACTCCGTCAGTCTTTATTGAATCCTGAATCGCCCTTGCTATCTGATCAGTGAGTCTTTCCTGGATTTGCAGTCTCCGTGCAAAGACGTCGACAATCCTGGCCAGCTTGCTGGCTCCAAGAACCTCTTCAAGAGCGATATAACCTATATGGCAGCGTCCGAAAAACGGAAGAAGGTGATGTTCACATAAACTGTAGATCTCAATATCCCTTATTATTATCATATTGTTGGTTTCCTGCTTGAATACGGCTTCATGAAGAATATCATTGACGTTCATACTGTAGCCTGATGTCAGGTACTGCATGGATTCTGCAAAACGGTGAGGCGTATTCAAAAGGCCCTGCCTTGCAGGGTCTTCTCCTATTTCGATAAGAAGCTCTTTAACGAGTTTTTCCACCTTCCTGATGTCCATATAAAAAATCCTCCCTTAATATTTCTGTAAATTCAGTCAGAGCCTTCAATTTTATATCTTCAAACCCCCGGTTGATTTCATTTATTGTCAAACCCCATTCAGGGAAATAGAGATCACAGTCAAGTTCGCTGAGCGCGGCTGAGAGAAAAGGCCTTGTCTTGATATCGGGATCAGGAATATCGAGTGACCTGTTATGTATTGAGAGATCCCCGTAAACAAGAATGTCAAGGTCAATCGTACGGGGTGCAAATTTATCTATCCCCCTTCTGCGCCTGAGTGCTGATTCTATATTTCTCAATATGTTAAATTTAAGATAATCCGGTGAATAAACCGTTTCTATTTTCAAAACACCATTGTAATAAAAAGGATCTTTATTCCTGCCAAGGGGCAGGGTTTCATAAAATGTGGAAATCCCCCTTATGGCCATTTTCTCTGACAAAAGTGTCAGAGCCTTAATTATATTCGATGAGGGGTCAATGTTTGATCCCATGCCGATGTAAGTCAGGGCCACGTTCTAATCCTTTTTCCTATTGATTTCAATCCCTACGCTTCTTGCGAATCTTAATGCTGAGGGTTTTTCAACCAGGACTTTCACGGCTTTTACTCCGCTGAAACCCAGACATAAACCGGCCACTTCTTCAGCGAGGGCCTCAACAAGAAAAAAGCTTGAAGATTCGACTGTTTCAAAAACCCTTTTTTTTATACTCCTGTAATCAACCGTATCCTCGAAATTATCCGATAAACCGGGTTTTTTCAGATCGGCGGTAAGGGTAATATTGATTATGACATCCTGTTTTTCTCTTCTTTCATCATCGTTAATTCCGATTATGCACCTGGCAAGAAGGTCTTTTATTATAATGCTGTCCATAATCGTCTCCTTAAATGTTCATTCCGCCATCAACAAAAATGATCTCACCTGTTATGAAATCATTATTAACCAATAACATGACGGTCTGGGCTATATCGTGAGCGCTTCCATGACGTTTTAAAGGGACAGAGTCAATTAAATTTTCAAGGTAAGACTCATCTTCTCCCTGTGGTGGCAGGATCAGGCCCGGCGCAACAGCATTTACCCTGATCCCGGGTGCAAACTCCCCTGCCATCATTAATGTCAGGTACTCAAGGAGTTTTTTACTGAGAATATAGGCAGCATGAGACGGATTGAGACTCCTGATCCTTGAATCAAGGAGATTTATGATCACACCCTTTCCAGTTTTTGCTGCAAAAGACCGGCCGAGGTAAAAAGGGACCCATGCATTTACCCGGATATTCCTTATAAGCTCCGGCCAATCTAATTCATTAATACTTCCAGCTGGAAAAATCGAAGCGCTGTTGATGAGAATATCAATTTGACCGCAGCAGGCTGATGCTCTCTCTATCAGTGTTTCATAATCCCCGGGTTTTTCAAAATCTGCCTGTACCAGCCAGCATTTCACATCTTTCTTTTGAAGAACTCCGGCAAGACTCTCAGCCTCAGATTTCGAATCCCTGTAATGTAGGACTATATTTGTACCAGCTGACGCTAAAGCAAGAGCTATCTCTTTTCCGATTCTCTTTGCTGCTCCTGTAATAAGTGCGTTTTTACCTTTAAGCAAATCAGGACTCCGTCAAAGAAGATTCATTAATAGCTAAATCGGCAACATTATTTAAAAAACTATAGCATTCTTTATCGATTCCCTGCTAAATTTTTCTTTTTTATTTATTATTTCCCTGGCCGCTTCGATTTTATCCCATACGTTACAGAGCATTATGCCCATCACATTCCCATTATTCATATAATAGATGATGCCTGTCTCAAATTCCTTTTTCCATAGAGAAACTGTTTCAAGCTTTGGGTTAAGTTCTCCTGCTGCCTCATATCCAAACTCGAAAAGGTCTGAAAAGAAATACGGAATATGTTCAAACGGCGTTTTTCCTCCGGCCATATTTTTGCCAGCAGTTTTACCCTGCCAAATTGAATTGTCCCAGTGTTCAACACGGGTTCGTTTCTCAAGGGCTTTTAATATAAAATTGGTGTTGTCTCCGGCGGAATAGATATCGGTGTCTGAGGTCTGGAGGTATTCGTTGACAGTTATCCCGTTATTAACTAAAAGCCCGGCTTTTTCTGCAAGACCTGTGTTCGGCAAAATTCCGATTCCGGCTATGATGAAATCCGATTTTATTTCACTGCCGTTCTTTGTTTTTGTAAGATAAAAGCCCTCTTTTCTTTCAATCGAAACCGGCAGATCGCCTCTAATTATTTCTATGCCGCGTTTCATGTAATGTTCCTGTATCGATGTCCCAAGCTCCTCAGTAAAAACATGGGAAACCAGGTAATCGCCGGGAAAGAGCATGGTTACTTCAACTTTATTAATATTGAGGGCCGCAGCCATTTCGGATCCGATAAACCCGCCGCCTATTATAAGGGCTTTTCTGCCTTCCTCTGCAATACTTCTGATATTTTGATAATCATTAAGCGTCCTGAAATAGCAGATCTCCTCAAGATTCCCGCCGGGTATATCCAGTCTGCGCGGACTTCCACCGGTTGCAAGAAGAAGTTTTGAATACCTTATACGCCGGCCGTCATTGAAAATAACTGTTTTATCATCTGGCAGCAATTCAAGGGCAAGACTGCCCATAGCAAGCTCAGCTCCCATCTCTTTATAAAAGTCGTTACCGTGCAGGAATATTTCAGAAATTTTTTTAGCACCAGTCCAGAGCTTTTTTGTAAGAGGAGGTCTGTCGTAGGGCATATTTTTTTCATTTCCTGCAAGAAGGATCTCCCCTTCCTTATCGATTTCCCTTATTCCCTCAATTGCGGAAACTCCAGCCAGACCTCCGCCGATAATAACATATTCATAATGAATTTGAGGCATAGGACCCTCCTTTTTTTTCTTCTTTTAATTTAAGCAATTTGATCTAAATCGTACAGATGTATTAATTCCCATTTTTCCGCGCCTTGTATGAGTTATCTTGATCTGCTAAGGCTCAAAACTGCTGAAAGCTGAACTCACACAGACCCTGAAAGATATTAACTTGATTGATTAACAGGGTTTGTGCTCGGACAACAACTTGTTTCTCGCAGTTTTTCGCTTTGCAAATCTGCGCTTACTTCAAATGTTGCTGAAAAAGGGGAATTAGTGGTACAGATGGCCTTTATTGATTTTTAAGTGAGTTTTTTTTAAAATGATTGATTCTAATGAGAGGTTCCTTATGCGGAAAATCATAAACCCATTTACAGGCATTGAAGGGTATAATTGTTTCGCCTGTTCACCGAATAACGATCATGGGCTGAGGATGGAATTCTTCGAGGATGGAAATGATGTTGCTGCCATATGGGAACCTGACGGACATTTCCAGGGGTACGGGAAAATACTTCATGGAGGCATCCAGGCAACCCTCATGGATGAGATTGCGAGCTGGTATATCTATGTTAAGAGAAATACTGCAGGAGTTACCTCAGCTATTGATGTCAGGTATATCAAGCCTGTTTATACGGACAGAGGGGCAATAGAGATACGGGCAAGGCTCAAGGAAATTCGTAAGAATATTATGGTAATTTCGGCAGAACTAAGTGATAAATCAGGATTTATTTGCACGGTCGCCGCTGTGACATATTTTACATACTCTGAAAAAACAGCCAGAATACGTCTTCATTATCCTGGGAGGGACGCATTTTTTGAAAAATGAATTGGAGGCCTGTTATGCCTGGAAATCCACTTGAAACAATTACAGCGATGGACTCGCTTTTTATGGAATTCATTAAAGGCTCTGAGAAGCTTGTTTTTGATGACGGTGCTCTTCCCCGGAAATTCAAGCTTCTGATTGCCCTGGCTTTCGACGCAGCCCATGGCGCCGGGGAGGGTGTCAGATCACTCGCAAACTCAGCCATTAAAGCCGGTTCAAACAAACAGGAAATCTCGGAAGCCCTGAGGGTCGCTTACCATCTTTCAGGGGTCGGGAGCCTTTACACAGCATCCATGAGTCTTGAAGGTTTGTTCTGATAAATTTAATAAACTAATAATATTTGTTCCTTTTTTTCTTTAAAAATGCTATAATTCATAAACAGGTATGGTCGATAATGCTTATTGAAACAGGAATTATTTATGGACATTATCACAATAGTTGCAAACTGTTTTTCGGATATCGAGAGCAGCATAGATATTATCATTTTTAATCATGGCATCCTGACTTATTTTCTGTTATGCATGGTCATATTCTGCCAGACCGCCTTCTTATTTATGTCATTTCTGCCCGGGGATTCTATTTTATTTGCGACCGGGGCTCTTGCCGCTTCAGGCTCCTTCGAGTGGTATATTCTCATCCCGATATTGATTACAGCCGCTTTCCTGGGAAATATTTGCGACTACTGGGTCGGTTATTACATTGAAGAAAGGGCTTTTCATGAGAAAAAAAAAGGGATTTTCAATATTAAAAATCTAATAAAGGCGCATCAATTTTATGAAAAATATGGAGCCATTACCATAATTTTCTCACAATTTTTAATTTTTGTCAGGGCGTTTGCCCCTTTCATAGCTGGAATTGCAAGAATGAATTTCAGGAAGTTTTTAATTTTTAATTTGATTGGAGCGATATTATGGGTATCCGCTTTTGTGGTAATGGGCATGCTATTGGGTGAAATACCATTCCTGAAGGAAAATTTACTTTTTTCGATCAGCATGGTGATTATATTTTCCATTATTTTCCTTCCAATTCTCCTGATCATTATAAAAAAGATCGGAAAGGTTGAAAAGACCGGCTGATAAAAGCTGCCGTTTCAGCATTCAGGATATTTATATCTCAACCATTAAATTATAAAAATATTGAAGGTGGATATGAATTTTGATAAGGAAAGCGAAATTCTCAAAGTACTGGGGCATCCTGTAAGATTGAAAATAGTCGCCCGCCTGATTGATACGCATGAATGCAATGTAAACTCGATGGTAAAAATTCTCAATGTTCCCCAATCAACCATTTCTCAGCACCTGGGTGTATTAAAAAGCAGGGGGCTTATTAAAAGCAAGAAAAAAGGGGTGGAAAATTGTTATTATATAGCTGATGAAAGGG
>Ga0187771_10003512_pt1 | contig 10946 bp, 8 predicted proteins | sample 0116_SJ02_MP15_1_FD_133139 | JGI IMG/M metagenome (GOLD analysis project Ga0187771, IMG submission 133139) | Tropical peat soil microbial communities from peatlands in Department of Meta, Colombia - 0116_SJ02_MP15_10_MG | ecosystem: Environmental > Terrestrial > Soil > Wetlands > Peat | place... | reverse complement strand
TTCATATATCATGACAAAACCGAATATCGAATTCAGGCTGTTTGGACAATATATGGCTGACAAGGGACGTGCAGAGCATTTTTCTACGAATGAAAATTATTGTGTGTACTTGCTTCATGTCATATAGCAAAAGATACAACTGAATCCCGTTTCCCGCTCCACACAAAAGGACTTAGGCCGAGCAGCCTAAGTCCTTTTGTGTTTCGGGGTTTCCCTTGGGAGCCCTTTGTGAATTTCCGGATACGGTCCGGCCGTGAAAGGTCGGCTCGCGCATGTATTTATCCTTGTCGCCGGTCGTTCCTTACGCCCCTCTGCGGTTCATGACCACCGACGAGCCGGAGATCTTCTTGGCCGCCTTTTTGACCTCAGTGGAGAGGGAGGCCAGTTGGGCGTAGGAGGACACCGGCGTTACCCTGGTATTGACGATGCCGATGGATAGGGAGAGCAGGGCAAAGGTTTCCTGCTCCCCTTTGCGGTTCGTCGAACGGTAGCTGCCGATGGCGAAATCTTCTTCGCCGTGGAATTCCGCCAGGTTCGCCTCGAAGGAGACGATGATGTCGTTGGCCACCTTTTCCGACAGATGGGGTTCGGTAATCACAATGAAATCGTCGCCGCCGATATGGCCGAGAAAGGATCGCGAGCCCGCTTCGCCGAGCACCCCCATGGCCATATCCCCCAGGCTCTTGATGACCGTATCCCCCTTCTGGAAGCTGTAGTTGTCGTTGAAAGGCTTGAAGTTGTCGATATCGATATAGGCGATGTCGAACGGCATCTTGCGGGCCAGACGCTGGTGGATCTCCCGCTGGATGCTCTCGTTGCCCGGCAGGCCGGTCAGGGGGTTCGCCCCCTTGGCGAGGGCCAGGTTGATGGAGGTGATGGCGTCCACCAGCCGGTTCACATTCACGATGCCGAAATACTCATCCCCATTGGTCACGCAGATATTGTCGATGCGGGTCAGGACGTGCCGGGAGGCCTGAATCAGCGTGGCCGCCTCCTCAATGGTCGCGCTCCGGTCCACGGTCAGTTCCACCGGCAGCATCAGGTCGCGGATCTTTTTCGCGTAATTGATGTGCAATCCGAAACCGTGCCGGCCGATCACGTGCTCCTCCAGAAATGACGAGCGGTTGATGATCCCCACCACCTTCCCCAACTCGACGACCGGCAGCACGGTCAGCTCCCGGTCCGCCTGAAACCGGTTCAGGGCAACGAGGATCGTATCGCCGGGGCGAATGGTGGGTGGCTTGCAGGAGATGTCTCCGATGGTCTCGGTCCGCGGCAGGAGTTCCGGCTGGACCGCTGCATCCCGCCGGGGGGCGGCCGGCAGCATGTCGGGGGTTGTGACCAGGGACGGTTTTACCATCTGGAACGGATGGGGGAAACCCTGGCCGGCGTTGTGGCGCCAGGTGCCGGTAAAATGGCCACCGTGCATGACCCCGGCGACGCTCCGGTCGCCCTGGCATAAGCCACCCATGGCCGCCCCCCCCTCAAGCAGCAGCACGGTGCCGTAATTCGTCAGGTAGAGCGGGGCAGGGGCTTCAGATTGCGCTTCCACCCGAATTCCGGTCCAGTCCAGCTGCCATTCGGGCACGCCATGGTAGTGCCACGTGCCTCTGAACGAGGAACGGTCGGGGGAAAACTCCAGACGGCAGCCGCCGGCGGTCTCCAGGGTCTTGTTGCCGGAGCGGAGCTGGTATTCGAAATGATGGGACGACACCGGCCTGGAGAAGAAATACCCCTGGGCCTCCGGGCAGGAGCGTTGCTGCAGAAAACTCAACTGCTCGAGCGACTCCACCCCCTCGGCGACCACGTTGAGGTCGAGGGCGCCGGCCATGGCGATGATCGCCTCGACGATCGCCGTATTGTCCGGGGCGGTGGGGATGTCCCTGACAAAGGAACGGTCGATCTTGATGGTATCGATGGGGAGATGTTTCAGGTAGGACAGGGAGGAATAGCCGGTGCCGAAGTCGTCGACCGAGATGCTGACGCCATGCTCCTTCAGGCGCAGCAGTTTGCAGATGGTATCCTCCTGATTGCCCATGAGCACGCTCTCGGTCAGCTCAAGCTCCAGGTAGCGGGGGGCGAGCCCGGTCTGCTCCAGGGTCTGGATGACGAATGGAACGAAATCGTTGTCCGCCAGCTGGCGCGCCGAGATGTTGACCGCTACCCTGAGTTTGAGCAGCCCCGCCTCCTGCCATTCCCTGTTCTGCCGGCAGGCCTCGTACAGCACATAGGCGCCGAGGCGCACGATCAGGCCGTTGTCTTCCGCCACCGGGATGAACTTGGCCGGGGGGATGAGCCCATGCTCCGGGTGCTGCCAGCGCACCAGCGCTTCCATGCCGATGACAGTGGTGGTGCGGAGGTCGTAGCGCGGTTGATAGTGCAGCATGAAATCGCCGTTGTCCAAAGCCTTCAGAAGACCGGTCTCAATGCTCTGTCGGTCCGTGGCCTTTTGGTTGAATTCTTCGGAGAAATACTGGTAGGGGACCCCCTTCTTGCGAGCCTGGTTCACGGCCAGATGGGCATTCTTGATCAACAGGTCCCCGGTCAGGCCGTCGGCAGGGAAACAGGCGATCCCGAAGCAGGCCGGGATGATCAACTCTTGGTGCTGATGGGCGAACGGCTCGGCAAACACCTTCAGCAGCTTGTTGAGGACAACGGCGACATCGGCTTCCGATGTGCCTTCGCCCAGGACGATGACGAATTCGTCGCGGTGGATGCGGGAGACGGTGTCGTACTGGCGCAGGGCCGCCACCAGGCGGTCGCCGATGCTTTTCAGTACGTCGTGTCCGCCGAAGTGGCCGTAGGCGTCCACAATGCTCTTGTAGCCGGTCAGGCTGACATAGATGACGCAGGTGCCTATCTTCTTGCGGCTGCAGTAGGCGATGGTCTGGCCCAGGCGGTCAAGGAGCAGATGCCCGTTGGGCAGGCCGGTTTCTAAATCGTAATGGGACAGTTGCTCGATCTGTTGTTCCGCGTGGCGCATGGTCTGCTGCGAGGTGGTGAGCTGACGGGCGAAGTGCCGGATCAGGAAATACATGGCGACGGCGGTGGTAATGACGAAGAAGATGCCCTTGACGATCCCAGCCCGTTCGTATTGGTGGATATCGTGGATGAACCACGCCACCGCCATGTCCGAAAACAGAATCCAGGCGATGCCGAGGAAACCGTATAGGCATACTATCCTGCCCGGAGTCAGCCTGAAGAAAGGGGAGGCGAGTGTTTTCGGGAAGCCTACAGACATGTTAGAGCACCAAGTTGTCGCGGCAGCAGCCGGCAATATCGTCGTTGCTCCGCTGTTCGCGGCAACATGTCCCGTATGTTTTTTCCAAGCCGTTCTGGAGCTGGATGATTGCCTTGAAAGCGGTGATGATCGATGATCCTGCCGCTGACCCCGGGCAATTGTCGTAGGCAAGCTTTAACGCCTCTATGGCGTTATTCATGAGTCTTTGTGGACTGTCGCTGCTTTCGGACATGTCGTGTCTCCTTCGGCCCATTGCGTCGGAACCAGGCTTAACGGTTAAGTGGATCACCCGGCAGGTGCTCTCGACGGCACAAACCGGGTGGCCGGCGATTCTGCCGTTTGAACCGGCATGATCGGCAGCAGCGTTGCGCCGGGATGCCGTATCGGGCGGCTGTTGCGGAGGACCAACGGTCAGAAGAGTCCTGCACGACACGGACGAAAAGCTATTTCCTGGCCTTGCCCCCGATCCGCCGGGGGCGGCTGATGCGGGTCGTTCCGTTCAGCCAATAACCGCACAGAAAGCAGGACAGGCCATGCGCGCTTGGCGAGTTGTGTTCAACGACAACATGGGTCAACATCGTGGAATGGCATTTCGGGCAGGTCATGGAAGTACCTCCAATGAAGAATTGGTAAAAGCTGTTGCGTCCTGATTTTACTTCGAAGAGCGGTACATTGTCTGACATTGCTTTTTCTCCGGATATGGAGCGTCAAAGGCATGACGGCAAAGGGTGCGCATGTCGCTTTGGCCGGATGCCGGTGACAGCAGGGGGAAGACCGGACCAGCAAGGCTATCCTGGTGCCGATGATATAGCACGGCAACATTACAGATTGGTTAACGGAATGAAATAATCCTGTGACGCAGCCCGACAGTCTTTGCAAGCCGCTCTTTTTGATTGTAGGATATTTCCATCCGGAAACTCCTGATGAGAAACTATTGGTTTCCGATTTGGAAAGGAGGGCTTTTTTGTCCAGGCAAGGAAATCAAGGGATTGCGCGGAGGCGTACACCGGTACGCCGCACAAGCAAGCCCGAAGATTGACGCCGCATGGGCGGAAAAGAACCCTTTCCGGACGGAAACTAGGATATTTCCGGTGGGAACCGGGACACCTCCGCGCCATGTTCGGTACATTTTTGCCAAGGCTCTGTTTCATGATCAATTTATTACACTCTTTCATGGTCCGCTATCGCCGTCTTTGGGCCGCCAGGGGCAGACGGGCTCCATTTCTTGCGAACCTGCTGATCGGCGCCGCCATAACGCTTGCCATCTATTTCGTTGAGCAGGAGGGCATCCTCGAACACCTGCTCAACCGGGTGCTGTACGTGCTCCTGTCGGCCGTCGGCCTGATGTTCCGGTTCAACGAGTTTCAACTGTTCACCGCGGGAGGGATGGTGCTGGATGTTGCTACCGTCGTCGTGGCCGCAACGCTCTGGACATATGTGCGATCTCCTTCGGCACGCATTCTTGCGAACCTTTTGCTGCTTGCCGTTGTTATTCCGCTGACCCTCATGTTGCTGGACAATCCCGGCATCATCATCAGCGGAGTGCCGATCATCCTCGGCATTATCCTCGCCATAGCGATCGAGGCGACCGTTGACCTTGTCCGGAAAATGCTGCGCCGGAGGATTGCCGAAGAGAAGCAGGGGGCCGAATTCAGCGTTATTCGGCACCTGGCCCACAATGTGAAGCCGGGGCTGCAGATAACCCGCTCTCCGTTGGTGGCGGTCCGGGGCTTCCTGGACGAAAAAGGGCTTCTCTCCCTGGAGCTTTCCCGCCGGCTCGACGGGTCATCGGAAACGGTCGGCGAAGCCCTGGACAAGGCCATCGCCACCTTGGCCCAGATCAACGATGTCATCGACAACACGCGTCAATTGGTAACCAGGGAGATAAACCGTACGGATTTCCGGGAAATGGAACTCCGGGAATTGCTGGAAAAGGAGGTCTTTCCCCGGTTCTCGGGAAAGTTCCGCATGGTGGTGGAAGGCGGAGGACCCCGGCTCCCCGTGCATCGGGAATCCATGGTCGAACTCTTCAACAACCTGCTCCGCAATGCGGAAATACACGGTTTCCCGGCATACTCCCCGGCTTCCGAGGTGCGGTTCCGGATACGGCTGACCCGGACATGGGTTGTCATTGACTATAGCAATAACGGGAACCCATTTCCCCTGAACCTTTCGGAGGCCGGTTTTATGGCCTTTGGCAAGAAAAGCGCCGACAGTCCCGGAGAGGGTCTGGGGGGGGCATGGATCGGCAAGGTTATCGAGGCCCATGGCGGCGATTTCAAGATCATTCGCGGCGGAGAACCGGTCCATTTCCGGATCAGGTTGCCGAAAAGGGGTATTTAAGATGGAGTTGCAGGAACAGACACACGTAAGGATATTGATCATCGATGACAGCCTCCCCTATGTGGAGGCGTTGCACCGGGACGCCCAACGCTTCGGCATCACCCTCGTCCACGCGGGCAACCTGGAAGATGGCCGGGATATCTTCGAACATCAGAACGGTTGGTCGCTCGCCGGCATTATTCTTGACGTGAAATGTCTCAAGGAACGGAACCAGCAGGTTCCCGACAACAGCTTCCTGACGGCGGCGGTTCGTTATTTCAGCGGCAAGGCCCCCCACCTCCCGATGGTGGTCCTGACCGGCGAGCCGGACCAGTATCACAACATGCGGGAACTGTATGCCGGAACCTTGCAGGTCTTCTCCAAGGGGAGGGATGAGGAAGCCATGCTGGCCTTTCTCAACGATGCCGCAGGACGTCTCGATTACGTGAAAATCGTGACCGAATACCACGATGTTTTCAGTGTGGTGCGAACCTATCTGGACAGCGAAGCGGAACAGGAACTGCTGATCTGCCTGCGGGGGATGAAAAACGGGGATGCCGCCGGCACTAGGAATATCCTTGGCTGTCTGCGCCGCCTGCAGGAACGGGTGTATATCGCGCTCAGCCGTTACGATGCCAACCTGGTGCCGAGCCAGTTCGTTTCCGGCGAGATCAACCTGGTCGCCTGTTACAAACATCTGGTGGAGAAGGGGGTGGTGGAGCGTTACCGGATCATCGACCGCTTCACGGAACTCATTTACAAAATCACCAGCGACAATGGCGCCCATACCTCGTACTCGGCTCCCAAATATCCCCCCACACCCTATACGGTACAGGCCGTTACCTATGCGCTCCTGGACCTGTTGCTCTGGTTCGGCCAGATCATGGCCGGTACGGCAACCGCTGGCCAATAGTTCGCAGGGGAGGGAGCCGTATGAATCCGTTTGATCTCCCGGCATCTGAGGTTCGCACCGACGCAGCGATTGCCGTCCGGCATTGCTGCAACCTTTTGCTGGGGCTGCTCGTGTTGTTTGTCCTGCCGGCCGTAGCTTGCGCCGCCCCGGCAGTCGTCATCCAGTTCAACGATCATAACAGTTTTACGCTGCTTGCAAGGAATACGGACGACATTACCGGTGGCGAAATACAGATCGATTATCAGAGTTACAGTTCAACGCCACCGGTCGTCAATGCGGTAGGCCTCGGCTCCCAGGCCGGGCTCACGGCTTCCACCGAAAATGCCGGCACGATCACCGTTTCATTGGCCTCCCCCCGGCCGCTTCGTGGCGGCGGCTACCTGGCGATGATCCAGGTGGGGGACAAGGAGAACGGCCCCGGCCGGATACTTGGCCTGTCCGCTGTGCTGAAGCATTCCAATGGGTACGAGGAAAGCGCCGGAACCGAGATCATCAACCCGCCGGAAGATGCGGGAGGAAAAACGCCCGAGACGGCCGCAAACGGCGCGGCAAAATTGAAGAAACAGGGAAAACAGGCGGAGGCGGCGCCGGAAGAGATACGCCTGCCGGGCAACAGTCCCGCGGACCGGCTCCCGTCAAAAAGCGATTCCCCTCCCTTTCGTCGCCTGGACGGGGTGCTGGATCGTTTTCGCGCGTATGACGGCGCACTGACCCCGGCTGCAATCGAGCGGCTCTTTGCCCGGGTCGGCGACGGCGAGTTGGAACAGGAGCCGGCGGTGCTGATTGCCGACGGTGCTACTGCAATGCGCGTTACGATCAGGCCTGTCAACCCCGGCGATGAGATACGCTGTTTCATCGTCAGGGGGGGGCACAGCACCGGCCTGGAGAAAGGGAAATCGGCCGGCGAATGGGTATTGCACCTGGTTCCGGAACGGGGATCCATTACCACCAGTGTCACGGTGCTCGGTTCCCGGGAAGCGGTGGAATACCCCCTGACGGTCGCGCCGCCACTTGTGCAGCAGGGGGCGGAGAAGGATGCGAATGAGCCGCGTTATGTCACAACCTACGTGAAGATCGCCAATGAAATGGCCCGGTGGCAGTAGGGTGCGCGTGGTTCGGGCTAGTGCAGTCCCTGCGCTTCCCGGCGCCAGCCTGTGGAAATTCCTGTTCGTCGGCCTGGCGTCGATGGTGGCGGTCAACCTCCTCCCCGACAGTCTGTTCCTGCCGCTGAATCGCGTAACCGCCGAACTGGCCGGATCATGCCTGCAGCTCTTCGGCCAGAACGCATCGGTTGACGGTACGGTGATATGCGTGGGGAGTTTCCGGGCGCAGGTCATTACCGAGTGTACGGCGCTGTTCTGCAGTATCCTGTTCAGCGCCTTCCTCGTGGCGGCCCGGGCCACTGCCGGCGAACGTCTGGCCGGCTTCGCGGTTGGGACGGCAGTCCTGTTCTCCGCCGACGTGGTACGCATCGCAGCCGTGGTTGCGGCCGGTGGGGCTGATTCCAGGCTGTTCCCGTTCATGCACGTCTACCTGGGCCAGGTCATGATGGTGCTCCTGGTGGGCGGGATGTCCTCTGCCTGGATGAAATGGGTCGCCACCCGGACAGGCGGCGTTTCGACGGCCGGATTTGCCATGCGCCTTGCCGTGTACGGGAGCATCCTGTTCGTAATGTGGCTTCCGGTGCACCACCGGTATGTGGCGCTCCTCGACCGGGCAGTGACCGGTTTTCTCGCCCTTGCCGGCAAAACTGTGGTTATACCGCTTCGTCCGGAGATCTATCACCACACGTTGAGTCTTGTGGTTTTCACTGCGCTGGTCCTTGCCTCGAGCGGCATTGCCCCGGGGAGGAGAGCTGCCGGCCTGGCCTTGGGTGTTGTGCTCCTGGCAACGGTTCATGTCCTGTTCCGCCTCAACCAGGTTGTAGTGGTTATGTGGCAGCCGGCCGGTTTGTCGCGTCTCCACCCCCTTATCCATGTGGCGAATCAGTATCTGCTTCCGCTCCTGCTCTGGTTGGCGGTCCTCGCATGGGGATCGGCCCGGTGGGAAGGAGACGGAATCTGTGCATTTTGCCCCCCTCCTGATTCAGGAGGGGACGGGGGTGGTAGTCTGTAACCGAATTGACCACCCCCTGCCCCCTCCTTATCAAGGAGGGGAACATTACGCAATATAATGTGTTACAGCACACTGATAGATATCATGCCGTCTGGTTGTCCACCGGGCAAACAGGGCGGCAAAGGAGGATTGCAGGATGCGTTCTGCCGTCGTAATCGGGCTGCTGCTGGCGGTCATCACCCTGGCGGTCTACTGGCAGGTGGGAAACCATGAGTTCCTCAACTATGACGATAACGTCTACGTGACGGAAAATAGCCACGTCGTCTCCGGCCTGACCGCTGCAAACGCCGGGTGGGCCTTTACCTCGTTCCATGGGGCGAACTGGCATCCGGTCACCTGGCTGTCCCATATGGCGGATGTTCAACTGTTCGGCATGAACCCGCGGGGGCACCATCTCACCAATGTGTTCATACATGCCGCCGCAAGCGTGCTCTTGCTGCTGTTCCTGTTCCGGGTAACCGGTGGCCTCTGGCAAAGCGCGTTCGCCGCGGCGCTGTTTGCCCTGCATCCTCTCCACGTGGAGTCGGTCGCCTGGGTTGCCGAGCGAAAGGATGTCCTGAGCGGTTTTTTCGGGATACTGACCCTTCTCTTGTACGCCTCCTACGCGGTGAAGCGCACGGCAATGCGATATGCGCTTGCGCTGGCTTCCTTTGCCCTGGGGCTCATGTCGAAACCGATGCTGGTGTCGCTCCCCGTCATCCTGCTGCTTCTGGATTTCTGGCCGCTCCAGCGCCTGCGTTTCGGAGATTCGGAGCACGGGAGTGGTGACGGGGCGCCGTTTCCGGTCCTGTTGAAAGAGAAGGTTCCCTTTTTCGTCTGCGCCCTCGTGTCGGCCATTCTGACCATGATCGCCCAGCAGAAAGGGGGCGCAATCAGAAGCTTTGAGGCGGTTCCCCTGGCCGACAGGATAGGGAATGCCCTGGTGTCGTACGTATCGTATCTGGTTAAAACGGTCTGGCCCCACGATCTTGCCGTGTTCTATCCGTTTCCCGCGTCATTGCCGATTTGGCAGGTCACGGCCGCCTCGCTCACGCTGCTTTTTTTCTCGGCTGTTGTTGTCCGCGCCGCCCGGCAGCGCCCCTACCTCCTGCTCGGCTGGTTCTGGTTTCTCATCACCCTGGCGCCGGTGATCGGCATCATCCAGGTAGGGGGGCAGGCCATGGCGGACCGGTACAGCTACCTGCCCCTTGTCGGCCTGTTCATCATGGCGGCCTGGGAGGCGCCGCGCATTGTGGCGAAGATTCCCTGCCGGAGAGCGCTCCTGGCTGTGACGGCCGTAGCGCTGCTCGCGGCCTCGGCGGTGCAGACATGGCGGCAGACGGGATTCTGGCAGGATAACTTCACCCTGTATCGGCATGCCGTGCGGGTTACGGCCGGCAATGACCTGGCCCATTACAATCTCGGTTTTGCCCTTGACGAAAAAGGGGACCTGGATGGCGCGATTGGGGAGTATCGTGAAGCTATTGCGATCAACCCCAGGAATGTGGGCGCCCGGAACAATCTCGGCTTTGCCCTGGACAGGAAAGGGGACCTGGACGGAGCGATCAGGGAGTACCGGGAGGCGCTCGCGGTATCGCCTCGTTCTTTTGCGGCACATTACAACCTGGGGCTCGTCTTCGATGAATTGAAGGAATCCGACCGGGCCATGGAGGAATTTCGCGCCGCCGTGTCCATCAACCCCGGTTTCAGCGCCGCCCATTACAGCCTGGGCGCCGATCTTGCCAAACGAGGCGATGTGGATTCGGCCATCGGGGAATACCGGGAGGCGATACGCGGCAACCCGGACCATTTGGCCGCCCATTGCAGCCTGGGCATATGTCTGGCCGGGAAAGGGGACCTGGACGGAGTGGTCCGGGAGTTCAGGGAAGCGCTCCGCATCAACCCGGCCAGTGCCGCCGTGCATAACAACCTGGGAGGGGCTCTGGAGCAGAAAGGCGATCCGGGGGGTGCCATCAGGGAATTCAGGGAGGCTCTCAGGCTTTCCCCCGAGTATTTCGACGCCCATAATAACCTGGGGGTCGCCCTGCAGCGCTCAGGGGACCTGCAGGGCGCTGTTGCGGAATACCGGGAGGCGCTCCGGATCAACCCGGCTTCCCCATCGGTCCGCAATAACCTGGCGGTTGCCCTGGCGCAGGGCGGCGCCGGGACAGGCCACTGAAGGCGAGCGTCTCTCGCAGTCATGAACCTGAAAACAGCGGTTATTCACCACAAAGGCACAAAGAGCACAAAGGATTCACGAAGTTTGCAGGGAAAGGTTTTTTCCCGAAAGGTGAGTCCAGCCAATTATGAAATTGTCATATAAGCAACTGAAATTATTCTTTATGTAGCTTTGTGTCCTTTGTGCCTTTGTGGTGA
>Ga0187771_10003511_pt1 | contig 10949 bp, 12 predicted proteins | sample 0116_SJ02_MP15_1_FD_133139 | JGI IMG/M metagenome (GOLD analysis project Ga0187771, IMG submission 133139) | Tropical peat soil microbial communities from peatlands in Department of Meta, Colombia - 0116_SJ02_MP15_10_MG | ecosystem: Environmental > Terrestrial > Soil > Wetlands > Peat | place... | reverse complement strand
ATTTGCCAACGACATCAGCGTCATTGTGCAGAATGCCTTCCCTGCCCTTCCACTTCCGGACAGCCCCCCGAACCTCGTATCCCCTTCTCCGTCCCCAGGCGCGACTGGGTCGTTTGGACTGAACATCGCGGGCTTGCCGCCTGTTTTTCAGCGGCGCAATCGCTTCTACATCGACACGGCCAGTGCCACGTTGCGGGCTCTGCCGACCTGGAACGTGGGGCTGGGATATTCCTACCAGCAGAATAATCTGACGACCTACATGGCGTTCCAAAACGATAGCGCCACCGGCTACATCCTGGACGAGCCCAACGTCCCTTACAAGCAGATCGCGCAAGCATATTGGGGCGAGTCGACCTACACGTTCAAGCAGCGCCTGGGGCTGAATCTCCGGCTCACGTATAACTCGGCGCGCAGCGGAATGCGCCCCGACATAAACCCGGGCGATTATGCAAAACTCGGAAACAGCTACCTGGCCTCGCAAGGTAATTGCGACCTGGGAGCGACATTCCCTTGTTTTAGCCCGAACATGTTCGCGGCAGCCATGGGCAACCTGAACCTGATTTCAACCCAGATTTCGGAGGTGATCGTTCCGCAATGGATCGGGCAATCCAAGGCGTACTACATCTTCCCTCATAAGTTCGAAGCAGGCCTTTTGTTCTACTACGGTAGCTATCGCGACTTTTGGAATAATGGGCGCCTGGTGGTGTCGGCGCAAAACCCGACCGCCACCTTGCAAGCCCCGGACGTGAACGGGACTCTGCGAACATTCAACGTATACGTTGGGCGGTCGTGGTAGGAGAGGGTGGAAGATCGCGGCCCAACACTCTTACGATTCGCCGGCAGTTCCCGCAGCGCGCCGCTGCTGGCTCATGCGGTAGAGATGATGGACCGGTCCCGTTCCGTGGCCAAGCAGGTAACCATGGGAGATCGCAGCGGTGACGTAGGTTTTGGCGAGCAGCGCGGCTTCGGCCAAGCCGCGGTCCAGCGCCAGGTGGCAGGCCATGGCGGTGGCGAAAGCGCATCCAGTGCCGTGAGTTGAGCTGGAACGCTGGCGCTCAGCTTTGAAGACTTCCTGCTCCACTCCCCTCGTGGTGGTGAAGCTCAATAGATCAATGGCTTTGTCCAGATGGCCGCCGGTAATGACCACGGCGGGAGATCCCATCTCGTGAAGCTTGGCCGCAGCGGCCTTCATTTCCTCCGGTTCCCTAATCTTCATTCCGGTTATGGCGGCCGCCTCGTCCACATTGGGAGTGATCACGTCGGCTAAGGGAATGAGCCGCTCGATCATGAGCCGAGTTCCGGCAGCGTCCAGCAAGTCGGCGCCAGAAGACGACTTGAGGATCGGATCCAGCACGATGTTCCGCAGACGCTTCTGGGTTCGATCTGATGCGCGGCCACCCGGTTGGCCGGACAGGAAGTCCGCCAGCGCCTTGACAATCTTCCCTGATCCAAGCATTCCGATGTGGACGGCGGCAATGTCCAAGTCGCCCGTTAGCTCCTTGAGCGAATCGGTCAGCAGGGTGGGGTCGACAGGTTCCACCCGGCGCACGCCGGACGTGGATTGCACGGTCATGGCCGTGATACAGGCCACCCCATAGCAGGAATGGGCGGCGATAGTCTTGATGTCGGCCGTCACCCCAGCCCCGGAGGAGGGGTCAAAGCCCGCAACGGTCAGTACGACTGGTGGTCTTTCGGCCATGAACCTCGGTTTCTAATCAGCCCGATGATACGCCTTCTTAGGGAGCCACGAGCCCACATCGACCGGGCTGGAAGTTACTTTTGAAGCTGGGGGTTGGAAAAAAATCTCTGGTGCTGCCTTCCGAGTCAACTTGTAAGTATGTGATTTCAGATAGGTTCTCGACCGGATCTCTGTAAGCGATTGATTCTAATGAAATTGTAAATTCTACTCTGCTCGCTAGCGCCGATTATTTACTTCTTTGTTAATACGTAACCGCCGCTAAACAAAGGACCTCGTCTGCATGTGGTTAAATTACCAATAGGTTACGTATGAATTGTATTACTAGGAGGTTATCGCCAGGTCTCCGGTTTCACCTTGACACGCATTTGGCTCGCCGCTAGCATTTCACAATCAAGTCCAAAGTACAACCTAGGCTAGGACACTTTTGAGTATGCGAGGTGAACTGAATGCAAAGACGCTTGGCTCAAGGACTGGCGCTCGCTTCTATGATCGCCAGCCTGGGAGCGGCTCAGGGACCGAACATCTCGGAGGCGACACCAGCTCCAAGTAGTTCAGTTCCAAGTAGATCCGAGGTCCGCAAACAGGTTGGCAAGCAAAAACCATATCAGGTTGGGACAGCCTCCTGGTACGGCGAGAATTTCCACGGGAAACCGACCGCCAGCGGGGAGATCTACGATATGTACGGCATGACCGCTGCGCACCTGACGCTCCCCATGGGGAGCTTCGTGCGGGTCACAAATCTGCGGAATGGCCGCAGCGTGGTGGTCCGGGTCAATGACCGGGGGCCCATCGTTCCGGGACGGATTATTGATGTTTCCTACGAGGCCGCACAGGCGTTGCAATTCCGCGCTAAAGGCTTGCAGCGCGTCCGCCTGGATCTGGTCAGTGGTCCTCAGACCACGGTCGCCAAGGCGACGCTCAAGCCCACGTATCAGACCGTGGCGTATAACCATCCTCCCATAGCACAACTGCCGTAAAAGACGTAAACTGGCCAGGATGCCAGCGGCTTTGCCGAACCGCGTCCTGTACGGTGGCCTCACGAAATCGGGCGGCGACCCGCGCCAGCGGTTGATCGTCGCCCTGGATGTTTCCACTGCCGCGGCTGCACAAAAGATCGTGGCGGCGGTGGGAGACTCCGTGCTGACCTTCAAAGTCGGCATGCAGCTCTATACCGCTGAAGGGCCGCAGGTTGTGCGCGATCTGGTAGCCTCCGGGCGGCGAGTCTTTCTCGACCTGAAGTATCACGACATCCCAACTACTGTGGGTCGCGCGGTGAGCGAGGCAGCCAGGCTCGGCGTGAGCATGCTGACGGCGCACGCGGCGGGCGGCGGGAAGATGCTGCGCGCGGCGGTAGACGCGGCTCAGGCGCGTCCGGGACTGATGGTGCTGGCTGTCACCGTGCTCACCAGTCTGGAAGGCAGCGACTTGGAGAAGATTGGGGTTCGCGGCTCGGTCGAGGACAGCGTGTTGCGGCTGGCCACGATCGCGTTGGCCAACGGCTGCCAAGGCGTGGTGGCCTCGGCGCGCGAGGCGTCGAAGTTGCGCGCGGAGTTGGGGAACGATTTCGCCATCGTGGCGCCGGGCGTGCGCCCGGCCGGCACGAGCGTAGGAGATCAGGTGCGCATTGTCACGCCAGCAGAGGCCATTGCGGCAGGAGCTAGCCACATTGTCGTAGGCAGGCCGATCACCGAAGCCGCCGATCCCGCGGCAGAGGCGAGGGCAATTCTGGGGCAGATTGGCGGGTAGAGCTCATGACCTCTCTCGAAGTCGAGTCTCTAGAAGTGACCTATCAGCTCACCGAAGATGACTACCGAAATGGGTTCCGTGCATGGCGAACGAGAACAACGTGGCGGCGGTGGAATTACCGTCTGAGCATTGTCGTGATGATCGTCCTTTTCGCGCTTGGCATAGTCTCGCTCGCGTGGAGCCCGAACCTCGAGGTTAGATACTTCTCCTTCTTTGCAGTGGGCATGCCGGTGGTGTGGTTTCTCGGCGTTTCGATTGCCCCTCGAATCCACGCGCGGTTGCAGTATCGGCGTATGCCCAGCGCCCAGACTTCCATAACCATGGCGGTCTCAGACTCTGGGATGCACGTGCAGTCCAAGCACTGCGATTCTCACGTCAGCTGGCCAACGTATATCGGGTGGGCGGAAGGGAAATCGGTTTTTGTGCTCTTTCCACAGCCACGAATCTATGTCCCAATCCCGAAGCGAGCTTTCAACAACGAGCAACTGGCAGAATTCAGAGAGATTCTGCATCGTAATGTCGGCAAGAAATAGCGCCGATATGCAGAGTGTGCGATCAGTTACGATTTCCGAGTTTCGGGCCAAGTGCTCCGCACTGCTCAGCGGTGTGCGGAAGACAAAGCGGCCGATTCAGGCAACCCGATGGGGACGACCGTTAGTCAAGATTTGCTTACCGGGGCATAGTCCCGAAGAGCGAGCCCGCCGGAATGCTCGCGATCTCGCGTTACTCAACCAGTATGCCGATGAATTGAATGCCGACGCAGTCGATGGGCTGGAATTTCAAGCAGAAGTAGACATCGAAGAGAAGAAAGTCCGCGCCGGTAAAAGGAAATGGAACCGAAGACGATAGTCCCTTGACTCGACAAGTATCGAGCAGTCAAATTCCGTCCTTACAGCTTCTCAAAGAACTCGCACGCCGAGCAAGAGATGTAGATCCCACCGGGAACGCCGCGTTCGCGGTCTTTCACGCGCTTGACGATGCGCGTGGGCTAACCACATTTGGGACAATCGGTGCTTTTGGTGGTGTCCAGAACCTTCTTGCGATCGGTTGTAGCGATCTTTGGTGGTGTCCTAAGTTGACCACCAAGAGCACGAAGGACACAAAGAAAGCCCAAAACCGGCCTTCCTGGAACTTCCTGTCCTTCGTGGTTGTTGACTTAGGACAGTACCCGATCTTTCAGGAGGCTGCAAAGTTGCTGAGGATATGAGTCAATGTGCTCGCCGCTGTCGACTTGCCTTTATACGCGACAAATCCGAAGAGCCAACCTAATAGGAAGACCGACAGCGCACCGCCGAGGGGAGCGGTCAGCATCAAGGAAAGACGGCCTTGGAAGTACCAGCCTGGCAAATGGGCGCCGAGGAACAAACCGGCGGTGAGTGTGTTCGCCGTGGCGAAAGAGTAGCGCTGCAACAGATTCCCCAGGATAGCGCCACGAAAAGTCAGCTCCTCCACAACGGGAGCAATGAAGACGCCGGCGAAAAAGCTCCAGTCCGATTTTCCGGGGAAAAAAAGGCGATGGTTGGCCGCTTTTTGCGCGAGCGCCAACGCAACCAGCAGCGCGCCGACGCCGCCTCCCCACAGCAGGATTGACTTCACGCGATGAAGAACAAGAACGCTCTGCACTGTCCGTCCAGACCAACGGATCAGGCCAATCGCTGGAAGCACCCAGAGCACAACCTTCATCAGCGTCCAATATGCAGTCTGCCCGGCCGCCGTCCTCATCCACGGCAGGTTCACCTCGAGCCTTCGCTCAAGTGACCACGCGGCGATCCAGACAAGGTACAACCCGACCACGAACCAGAGCGTGACACTTGAGACGTAGGATGCAGCACGATTGTCCGCCATGTGCTCTTTCTGACTCCGTCGCCACAGATTCGCGGTTTGACCACAAAACGCAAAATCGTACCGAAAAGAAGGCCGGAGGCCGCAATACCACTGCTCTTTTGGCCCCGGGCTCCTTGAAATCCCCGAACCTGAAACGCTCTACAGCTTCTCGAAGAACTCGCACACCGAGCACGAGATGTAGATGCCGCCGGGGAGGCCGCGTTCGCGGTCTTTCACGCGCTTGACGATGCGGGTGGGCTTGCCGCACTTGGGGCAATCGGTGCTTTTGGTGGTGTCCATGACCTTCTTGCGGTCGGCTGTTTTTGCGATTTTGGCGCCTACTGCCATGGTTTCGCTCTCCTGATGCTCTCAAAGTTTGCGCAGCGCGATTCCCGTCGTTGTTAGCGCAGACGATTGTAGATGGGTTGCTTCTGAGCTTCGTCTGAAACTAGCGGGAATCGCTCGGGAAGAATCTGCGGCTTCGCTTGACTCTCTTCCGCCGGATTGATTTTACAGTAATGGCGAGGCGGCTGTCTCCAGTTTGCGTCCACTGGTAGCGTCCTAACTTTTTGGGACACCACCGCGTCGATCCGGCCGTTGACCGAGCTGTATTCACCCTGTTAGCTTCGTTTGTTTGCCCGCTGCAGGCATGGCCTGCCGGACAGGCCTGCCTCGGTCGCATCTTTGCTGGGTCTGGGGCCCAGTTCACAGTCACGGAGACCTCTCATGCCTGCTATCAAGTTTCGCGGGGTTGATTTTATCGGGTTCGATTCGTTGCTTACCGACGAGGAACGGCTTGTCCGCGACACCACGCGCCAGTTTATCGAAGACAATCTCGTTCCCATCATCGAGGAGTGCAACCGCGCCGGGCGATTTCCACGCGAACTGGTCAAGCCCATGGCCGATCTCGGCTTCTTCGGCGCTTCGCTTAAGGGCTATGGCTGCGCCGGCATGGGCAATGTCGAATACGGATTGATGAACCAGGAACTGGAGCGCGGCGACTCGGGCGTGCGCAGCTTTGTCAGCGTGCAATCGGGGCTGTGCATGTATCCGATCTACGAATTTGGCAGTGAAGAGCAGAAGCAGACCTGGCTACCGCCGATGCAGAAGGGCGAGAAGCTCGGCTGCTTTGGGCTGACCGAGCCGGATTTCGGATCGAATCCCGGCGGCATGCGTACGCGTGCGCGCAAAGTCGGCAACGAGTACGTGATCAACGGCGAGAAAATGTGGATCACTTCAGGTTCGATTGCCGACGTAGCCATTATCTGGGCGAAGGTCGAAAACGAGAACGATCGCATTCGCGGATTTCTGGTCGAGACCGACCGGCCGGGATTCACCGCTGAGGACATTCATGGCAAGTGGTCGCTGCGGGCGTCGGTGACGTCGGGATTGTCGTTGCAGGACGTGCGCGTGCCGGAGTCGAATCTGCTGCCGAAAAGTGGCGGTCTGAAGAGTCCGCTGATGTGCCTGAACCAGGCGCGCTTTGGCATCGCGTGGGGAGCGGTGGGCGCGGCGATGGCTTGCTACGACTGCGCACTGCAATATTCCCTGCTGCGCAAGCAATGGCGTGATCAGCCGATCGCTTCGCATCAGCTCGTGCAGGACAAGCTGACGTGGATGATCAGCGAGATCACGAAGGCACAACTGCTCGTGTTGCAGGTCGGGCGGCTGAAGGATGCGGGGAAGGTCGAGCCGCAGCATATCTCGATGGCGAAGCGCAACAACGTGTGGATGGCGCTGGAGTGCGCCCGGCTGTCGCGCGATATTCTGGGCGCAAACGGCATCGCTGACGATTATCCGGTCATGCGCCATCTGATGAACTTGGAGTCGGTCAAGACCTACGAGGGCACACACGATGTTCACTCGCTTATCATCGCTCAGAGCGTGACGGGAATTGACGGGTTCTAAGACCGCAACAGCTCGCAGCGCCTCGAACTAGGAGCATGGATCGCGTTGATCGTATCGCGCTGATGATCGCTGCAACGCGACGAGAACCCCTCTACTTACTGATACGGCCCAGCAATTCGCTGGCCGTGGCCAGCTCGCCATGACCATGCAGCCTTGCGACACGAGGACCAGGTTGAGCGATCTTTCCTGCTCTTTGCGTTTGTGCTTTGTTCTGTTTTTGTAACACGCTAGAAGCCGCTACAGCAACGGGGTTTCGGCGATTGTAGTAAGCACGACGTTTCCCATCGGCGCAGCCAGCCAGCCCTCTCTGCTCAGAAGTCCCACAAATCTGAGGTGGATTTCCAGATTCGTAACAAAATCGCTGTACGATTTACCCAATCGCGGTTCATCAGCTACCCTCAGCCCCGTGAGGGCTGGGACGCCTTTCCCCCAGATTCGCGCTGGTCTCCTCCTTCGTTTCGCGCGGGCCAATGCAACCTGAGTTTTAGAAGGGATCGGGGCATTCTCCCCCTCCGGAGGAGTTCATCCGTTAGCCCAAACCTGGGTAAGCACACGACGGTCAGTGGGGGTGGCTAAAGAGGCTCGTATGAACGCATTTCAGACCCTGTTGGCGCTCGCGGTCTTGGTTGACATTACGGGCACAATGTGTGTTGAACACCGGCGGGAAGAGAACGCAGCGAGCGGTTAAGTAGACCAGGAGGCTTTATGCCCAAAAACACAGCGAATATCACGGGAACGACGGGAGCAAAGTTCACCATCACCATCAGCTCGGGAACGATCCTCGCGGCATTCTTAGAAGTGCCGAAACAGCCTAAAGTGTCTCTCACGTTTAGCGGAAACGAGGTCACGATCCCCAGTCTTCCCGTTGGTGATTCACGAGTACGACTCGACTTGGCTTGGGCGCCGGCTGACCCAGACGGAACCATCAGCCTTGGAACGGTGATCACTGGCACTGTCACCGAGCGAAATAAGCAGATTGTTAGAGCCGGGCAGACACCGGGCTACGAGAAGCTTTTTGGAGAGTGAGTGCCGCAATGAAAATACGCAAATTAATTGTGTTTTGTGCCGCTGTTCTTGCTGGGCCCACGAGCCTTGCTGGGCAAGAAACACCTTCCGTGACGTCCGACCTTGAGGCTTCTTGCCGCAAGGATCCGCGCCCGGAGATTCGCGCTTACTGCAAAGATCTGGCTGCACTCCAAGCTGCAGTGAACCAGGATAAGTCGATTGACGCGGACAAAGCGCAAGTGCTCCTGGACAAACTCGATTTCGCAGACGTGAACGCCACCGTCAATTTCATAACCGCGACAGCCCCGTCTCTCGCCGTGAGGAACGCTTTGTCCAAGATTGCCCAATCAAACGCTGCTTCGTCGAATGCTCTGCAAACCGCGGGGCAGTCGCGGCCAGATCAGCAGCTCGGAACAAATGGCAGCGGCAGTGGCACGACGACGCTTGTGTCAAAAGCCGGCAGCGCTGAACTCCTCTCGCTGGCTCTGGATACCGGGGTCCTCGTCCGATCAGTCAATGGGACAACGGCTACCCTCAGCACGAACGCCGACCAGGTTTTCCGGCTGATCAGCGGGAGCGATCCGGATTGCACAGTGACATGCAACGATCTTGGGTGGTTTGAGAACAAGATGCTGAATCCAACGAATGTCTCCGCCACCCTCGATCTAGCACAGCAGGGCAGCAAAACCACGGCGACAAGCGGACAGGCTAGCGGCACCACCCCGACTCAGGTGAACACCGCGGCAATACCCACTGGGGCGGGGAAGCTCTCTGGGATCACAGTACGATATCAGCTTTTGAACAGATTCGATCCCCGTTCCCCGGCGTTCAGACGCAGTTGGGCACAAGCGGTCGCGGGCAGCGCGCTCAAATCCACATCCGAAGGAATAGGAGATGCGACGGACGACGTTGCGGATATTTTGGCGACTAGCGCAACCTCGCTGAAGAGGGATGAAATACTTGATGTGGCGCGAAACGATTCGACAGGCAGGAAGTTGATAGACTACTTCGAGAAATACTTCTCAGATGCCTCTCAAAAGCCGCTCCAGGACCCAAAGATTGTCACGGATATATCACAAGTGATGCAGGAGCGGGCTCTATATCGCCAAGCGTGGCTTGATGCTCTGCATCAGGCGGCGGGGAATTTGTTCACATTAGAATACGATTACACCCGCCCCTCGAACCAACCACTGACTCACGATTTTAGGCTGATCTACGCCTATGATTCTCAGACCATGGGGATGCTTACTTTTAACGGATCAGTGTCTCTTTATGACTCGATTCCCCCGGCGGCAAAGTATGGCCGCCTGCACTACGGTCAGGTCTCAACAGAATATGACCGAACCATCACCGGCAAGGACAAATCCTTTCAAACGCAGCTCAGTCTGGCAGGATACTGGCAGTATCAGCCTCATCCTTCGATTCTGAATATCCCCGCCGGGACGGTGGTTCCGGGCACCACCATTCCCCTTCCGAATGGAACACAGGAGTTCGTTGGGGCGGCAGGTTCGCTGTGGGTTACCCAAGCTAAGCTCACGATCAAGGGTTCGGGAGGGATCAACATTCCTATCGGCGTAAGTTGGTCGAACAAAACCGATCTACTTCAGGGCAGCAAGGTGGGCGCCCAGGTTGGTATCAGCTACAACTTCTCGTCGCTGGCTGGTCTTTTCACCGGCTCTAGCGGCCAGTAACGATTTCGAGACAACTAGCTGACGGCTGTTGCGGCAAGGCCCTCATCCATACAACTCTTCCAGCAACTCGTACGCACGGCGCAGCGTCGGAATGACGATGCTTCCTCCGACGACCAGGGCAACGGTGAGTGACTCTTCCTGCTCAGCGCGTGTCGTGGCCAGGCGATAGGCGTGAATGGCGTGGTAGGTGACGCAGTCGTCACAGCGCAGGCAGGCCGAGGCAACCAGCCCCATCAATTCCTTCGTCTTAGCTGGTAGCGTCCCTTCCATATAGACGTTGTGATCGAGGTTATAGAAACGCTTCACCAGGAAATTGTTGGCCTTGTCCACATTCGCGTTGAGGCGGGCTCGGGATTCAAGGAAGCGGCGCGCGATCTCGCTCTTTTCGGCGACTTGCTTCTCGGTGAACACGTAAGTCGGTTCTTTGCGTTCCGGGGCGGAGCGTTCGGGCCCGGCGTGTTCGGCCAAGGTGTGTTCGCTGGTGGTTGTACTCATGGGCAAATAGTAACAGAGGAAGCACGCGGTCATCGCGGGAAAGTCGCGACGCGGGTTGACACCCGGCCTGCCGCGGCAGCAATATGCATGCAGAAGCGTGCAAGAGCAATCCTGGCGTTGGCAGATTTTCGCAAAATCCACCCGGAGAAACTGTGCCGACGATGAACAAATCCTAGATTCGGCTTTCCGATCGGCCCGATTCGACCTCAAGGGCGATCACTCGAGGAGAACCACATGACTCGTCGCTGGTTGCTATTCTCATTGCTGGGACTTTTCCTCACTCATCTTGTTTTCGCCAGCGGTCCTACGGGGACCATCACGGGGACAGTAACGGACCCATCCGGAGCGGTGGTTCCAAGAGCGCACATCACGGTGCGGAATGTGGCAACCAACGCCGTCCGCGAAGCGGAAACGAACGACGATGGCGACTATACCTTGGCGCTCTTGCCGCTGGGCCGGTATCAGGTCACGGCTGAAAGCAAGGGCTTTCGGAAGAGTGTCTTCGAGAACGTCGTCGTCGATGTAGACCAGACGGTGCGCATTGACTTCACACTGGTGGTGGGCGCGCCGACGGAAGAAAT
>Ga0187771_10003510_pt1 | contig 10950 bp, 11 predicted proteins | sample 0116_SJ02_MP15_1_FD_133139 | JGI IMG/M metagenome (GOLD analysis project Ga0187771, IMG submission 133139) | Tropical peat soil microbial communities from peatlands in Department of Meta, Colombia - 0116_SJ02_MP15_10_MG | ecosystem: Environmental > Terrestrial > Soil > Wetlands > Peat | place... | reverse complement strand
TTCCCCTCGTTGTGATAGAGCGAGAGCATCTGGTTGGCAAAATTCGTGATGATGATGCTGGGCCGTCCCGAGCGGTCGTAATCAGCAGCATCGACACCCATTCCCGCGCGCGCCACGCCATCTTCGCTGAACCCCACACCGGCCAGAGTGCCTTTCTCCTCGAAGGTTCCGTCGTGTTTGTTGAGATACAGCTTGTTCGGCTGCGTATCGTTGGCCAGCAAAACGTCGGGCCAGCCGTCCCCGTTGTAATCGAGAATCGCAATGCCCAGGCTCTTCGAAGTCGGGTCATAGAGGCCCGCCTTCTGAGTGGCATCTTCAAATTTGCCATTGCCCAAGTTGTGCCACAGCCGCGCCGACGCCCCCTTGTAGGACTCCGGAGTGCAGTAGGATTTATGCACGCCGTCCAGCGTGCAATACAAGTCGCCTGCGATCGACCACTGCACGTAATTGGCGACGAACAGATCAAGCTTGCCATCACGGTCGTAATCCACCCAGGCGGCGCTGGTCGAGAACTCGTTCAGTCCCCACAATCCGGCGGCTTTTGTGACATCGGTGAACGTGCCGTTTCCATTGTTGTGAAAGAGATGGCTTTGGCCGAGAGCGCTGATGAAGATGTCGTCGTAGCCATCGTTGTCATAATCGCCCACAGCGACACCCAGCCCGTACATTGGAATGGCAAGTCCCGCCTTACGGGTGACATCGCTAAACGTTCCGTCGCGATTATTGTGATAAAGCTTGAGCGTGCCGGGATCGCCTTTGGCATGACCGGGCCAGTCGTCACCATTCACCAGCAAAATATCGGGCCAGCCGTCGTTGTCGTAGTCGATGAAGGCGCATCCCGGGCCCATGGTTTCTGGAAGATACTTTTTTCCGAAAGCGCCGTTGTTGTGGTGGAAATGAATACCGGCTTGCGCGGTGATGTCGCGAAACTGGATGCGCTGGGCCTGAGCTGGGGCTATCGCCGCGATGAGCAAGAACCACGGAGACACGGAGGCACAGAGAAGCTTGAGAAAAGCGCGGCAATGATGGCTCAGCACCTGACGTCCTCGCACGACTCGAACGCTCAATCGGATCCCCCGGACACTGTGCCATGTCTCAGATGCGCCGAGCTACGCTCGGCCGGACGGACGAGGGCGTCCGGCCCCACATGAGCCTTACTCAATGGCACTGAAACGTGCTCATGGATGGCTTGGCGCTCGTTGTTGTCTTCGGGATGAAGCTGCCGATACGGACCGGTGATCGCCTGCGAAGCCTCGTCAGCTTTGAAACGCAGGTAGCGAATTTCGTGCTCGCGGGCGCGTTTTTCATCGCCCAATCCGTTATAACCGAGCATCAAGTTGTAATGGGCCTGCAGGTCTTCGGGATCGATTGCGAGCACAGATTGGAGAACATTGACTGCATCTGCATATCTTCGCTGGAGAAATAAAATCCGGCCAAGGTCGTTCAATGCCACGCGATCGCGCGGGTATTGAAGCAGAACGTTGCGCAGATGATCGGCCGCTTCGTCATAGCGTCCCTCGCTCCAAAGAACCTTGGCGTAAAAGAAATGCCCTCGAGCTAGTTCAGGACTGAGAGCTAATGCTCTCTCGAGCACCGTGCCTGCACGGTTCATATCGCCTTCCTGGACCGCAGCGCGGCCGATGTTCACCCAGCCATCGGGATTCGCCGGATCAATTTCGGTGACCTTCTCGAAAGCAGCCTGCGCACCCTTGAGATCGCCCTGCAGCAATAGCCCGATGCCGTAATCGTTCCATCGTTCCCAATCATCTTTCTGCAGAACGACTTTTGCCTCCGATGCAGCGGCGCCATGCTCGACCACGGTCAACATAACCTCGTCCTCGGCGACGGCGACGATCGGGAGATCGGGGATCTTTTCCTCTTTTGCCGAAACCCCTTTCGGAGAAGCGGTAAAGACGTATTTCGTATCGTCGAAATCGGGTGTGACTTGGGGGTGGGCCTGCTCGGAATCGGCAACGCCAGCGAACGAGAATTGCGTGTTCCACCACGCGAACTTGCGATAGCAGAGACGAGCACGGAGAGTGATAGTGCCGCCCGCGTTTTCCGGGATGGGCAGGCGGTAATGAACCGTGTCGGCGGCTCCGGGCGGAATCAGGTGCACATAAACGACAGCGCGCGTCGCCCAGGCGTTGCGCTTATTGATCGGGTGACCGTGAGCATCGACCTGCAGCGAGCGATAGAAGTGCGCTCCTTTCTCGACCGGTCCTTTGCCATTGTCTTCGACCATGCCACTCCAGAAAATGGTTTGGCCTTTGTCGTCAGTGGCCTTCAATTCCAACCACGTGTCATAGGCGTCCACCGTGCCGCCGGGGAAAAAATGGCCGATGTTCCTGGTTCGAACCACCACGTCAACACGCACCGTTTCTCCGCGCCGGACTATGGGGTGGTCGCGGTTGAGCGGAGCTGTCACAGGCAGGGCTTCAGCTTCGGCCGGAGCAATGTGAGTCTCTGCTTCTTCGCCGACCGCGAAAGTGGTTGCCAGCTCTGATGGAACGGCAGCCGTTGACTTCAGTTCAGTCCGCTCGGGAGACAGCGCAAATATATCTACACTCAAAATTTTGTTTTTCAGAAAATCTTCGGTGATCTTCAGTTGCTCACGGTCCTCGTTAGCTGTCGGCACCGCGGTGTTCGCTCCCGGAAAACGATGCGAATGCACGAATCCGTTCACGTTCCCCTGATCATTCGATCGGGTAAGCGGCATGTGACAATCGGCGCACTGCGCCGGCTTCTCCGGATAATAAAAAGACCGCGCCCCCTGACCAGAAACTCCGCTCGCCTGCCAGTTGTCGTATTCGTTGAAGCCACGAATCCAGCGGTAATGATTCACCGGTACGTCCAAGTGAACCTTGTGGCAACTCGAGCAGAATTCGGCCGTCTGCGTTCGCATGAAAGGTCTCAAGAATACGCGGCGATGCGGTTCGGGATTCAAATTGACAAGAAAATCGTGAGCCCACCGCGCAACTGGATTTCTGGCGGCGGCCAGTTCGTGCAGCGTAGGATATTCGAGATAAAAATCGCCCTGCCCCATGGTGCTCTTCACATGGGCAATCGAATGGCACATCATGCAGCCGAGGCCAGCCTGCGATTCGGGGCGATGGACGATTTGCTTGATGGGCGTATCCATCAGACCGCTGTAAAGCACCGCCGGGTCGTGGCATCCGCCGCACCATTTGGAAGGCCTGGTACCGAGCGTGTCCTGCATGTACTCGATGCTTTTGCGATACCACTGATTGTTGAAGGATGAAAAGTGGTGGACCGAACTGAACCACTGGTTGTAGATATCCTGGTGGCAGCGCTTGCAAGAATCGGATTCCATGAAGAACGTGCTGGGAATTCTCTGTCCGCCGTAAACCTGCGCCGAACTCGGGAAGAATGGGCCCGCGGCACCGTCGCCTTCGTCATTCATACTGGCGGGAGGCATAGAAGGATTTTCGATGCGTGCATGGCTCTGCCAGCGAGCCTCTCGCACGTAACGCGCACCAAATCCAATGGCCGTGAGCAGCACAACTGCGAGAGCACAACGCACGACCGGCTTGCCCGGCAGCCATTCTGAAAGGACAGTTCCGATTCCAACACCCGAAAGGAGAATGTGAGAGTAGAGTAGATTCCATTCGGAATGTGGAGTGCCGGTCTTGATCAAAATCAATCCAACAATCGCTCCGGCGCTGACCAACAACCAACCCAGGCGAGAGATCGTGCTTGCTCCACGGAAGAGGCGATAAAGAAATCTGGCAAGAGAAGCTGTGGTAACCACGCCTACGACTGCGTGCAAGAAGACAACTGCTGCGTAGAAAAAATTCGGCTGCGGGAAGGCGTAAAGATAGATCGCCGAGACAAAGAGAAACGTGAGGCCAAGAACGAGCAGCTTTCGTCCGAGAGCTCCACCTGAAGACTTGGCCGGCATGAGGGATACAGTACTCAAGTGCGGAACTTTGTGCGCAACAGATTATCGCGTCAGCGAATTGCGGGCCAGTATAAAGCGCTATAAACGGATGGCGGGTTAAATCCTATGTCAGGCGCCGATGAGCTTTTCCAGGCCGGCCTTGTTCTGGATCAGCAACGTGGACCCACGCAGCTGTGCCAGATGTTTTTCGCGGAATTCACCAAGTACACGAGTCACAGTTTCCCGCGAAGTGCCGACCAACTGCGCCATCTCCTCGTGAGTCAGTGAAACTTTTATGCGTATGCCGTCCTTGGTGTTTTCTCCGCCGCTCGCCCATTCCAGCAACAGGCGCGCAACTTTCTCGGACACGGAGTGGGAAAGGCCGAGCGACCGAATCATCTCGTAGGCATCCTGGCAGTTCTGGCTGAGGTGCTGCGCGGCATTCAGGCACGCGTCGGCGTGGTTCTGCAGGAAGCGCATAAAATCGTCGCGCTTGATGAAATCCAATTGGCAAGGTTGTAGAGTTTCAGCGGTCAGTTCGTATGGTTTGCCAGATACAGTCGCATGCAAACCCAAGACTTCGCCAGCCTGGGCGATCCGAAGAATCAGAGTTTTGCCGTCGCGCGAAGTGGTGGAGAGTTTCACTCGTCCGGAACAGACGATATAGGCGCCGCGCGCCGGCTGCCCTTCGAGGAAGAGAACAGCGCCCTGGGGATAAGCGCTGGCGTACTTGATCTTCTCCAGATCTTCGAGTGGGCCTTTAGGGAGTTCGCAGAAAAAACCCGCGTGCCGCAGCTTGCAGATCAGGCAATTCTCGGCAAGTTGCAACCCGTAGGGCGAACTCATAGGCCTCCCATGTTACGGAATATATCACCATTTCCGGCGATTTGCTCAGGGATGCCGGACATCAACGATGCCAAACTTGGTGTCTGAGCAGCGATGCGAGCCGTCTCGGAAAACCCCTCCAGGCTGCCTCGTTACGCCGGGGGCGGTATCGAAAGGCTGACTTCAGCGCTGCAATCTCGGTCCTCAGGACTAAGCTCTTTCGTAATCTCCTGCGCCCAACCCCCAGCGTGGGATAGTGGTGGGAGTCAGCATGGCTAAGTTTACCCAACCCAACAAGACGGCTCGCTCTCCGCGCGTGAAGCTCGGCGGTACAGTCCTGAGCTTACTGCTGCTCGAAAATGGGCGACAGCTGTGTGCTCGCCTGCACCAGGTTTCGACGAGCGGAGGCTTGTTGCACGTCGATGAACCACTGGATGAAGGTATCAAGGTGGAACTCGCTTTTCACGTCGGCAAGACCACCGTCAGAGGAAAGGCTCGCTTGTTCTTTCCCATGTGGGCAACTCAGGGCTGCCTTCAGCCGTTCGCGTTCGATAGCCTTGCGGAAGAGGACGTCCGAAAATTGCAAGCCGATCTTGAGAGGCTCCTGAAGGCTTCAACTTTACCGGTGGACTCCACAGAAAATGGCACCCCACTGCCGGGCAACAACGCATAGGGCAACAGCAACAGCAGATTCCTCATGGCTGAAGCCATTCGGAATGACCACCTCCAACCAGGTTCCTTCAGAGTGCGGCCCTGCGGTTTGGAAGTGTCTTTTATAAAATCAATGTCAGAGGAGGCATCCATGGCACACCAACATGCGCCGGGTTTTCTGCGGCTGGTGAACGATGCGAGAAAACGGATCAAGGAAACTAACGTTGACGACGTCAAAGCCAGGCTTGACCGAAAAGAGAAGTTTCTGCTGATTGACGTGCGCGAGGAGAGCGAATATGCAAAGGACCATTTACCCGGCGCGATTCATCTTGGCAAGGGAATCATTGAACGGGACATCGAGGAACGCGTACCCGACCATGACGCGATGATGATTCTGTACTGTGGAGGCGGTTTCCGCTCGGCTCTGGCCGCCGACAATCTGCAAAAAATGGGGTACACCGGCGTGATTTCGATGGATGGCGGCATCCGCGGCTGGCGGGAAAAAGGGCTTCCCCTGGTAAAGGACTGACCACTCTGCCTTCCAGGCATAACCTCCGTAACTTGATGGAATAGCCGGCTACCCGGCACCATGGTGACGGGTAGCTGTCATTACATTTCGGCAGTCATACAGACACTATGGCGGAAAATCCAGATTCTTCCCGCGACTCCGGCGCAGCAGTGGCGCCGGCACTTGCTCCTGATAGCTCAGTCCAGTTTGTGCTAAGCCAGGCGGATACGCCGGAAAAATTCTGCACTGCTTTGGCCAAGCTGTTTGGAGTGCGCCCGAAAGAAGTTGCCATGCTCCGGCTGGAAAAGGGCCTGCTGAAGTTTGTTTTCCCGGAGCAATTGCAGACGGCTGGCTCCATTCCGGTCTCCAGTTCATCTGCGGTGGCTGCCCATACGGCATCGACCAGGAAAACCCAGCTCTTCAATACGTTCACCAAGGTGAAACATGCCCGGGTATTCGAGACAGTAAAACTCGCCGGAGCGGGCGAAGATGAATCCGAGCAAGCTTCCATCCAGAAGCTGATGTCGGCGCCGGTGCTCAGCCCGGATCGCAAAGTGCTGGGCGTGATGCAGGTTTCCCGCAAAGCGTTCGACGCCGCCTCCGCCGGGCCGGATTTTACCCTTGAGGATTTGCAGCAATTGGAACTCGCGGCGAAAGTTGCCGCCGGCCTGCCCTTCATGAAAGGGAACTCGGGCAGCTGAGCTGTTTATCTCCTCGCGCCTCAGAGTCCTTCGTAGCCTTTGTGGTTCGCTTTCTTGATGGCGGCATCCAGGCTCTGCTTTTCTGTTTCACTGAGCCGTCGCCAATCTCCTTTCGGAAGATCGCCTAGCGCCAACGGCCCGATCGCAACCCGCACCAGCCGCAGAACTTCAATTTCGAGCGCCGCCAGCATGCGGCGGATGTGCCGGTTCTTGCCCTCATCCAGAACAATTTCCAGCCATGTGTTCTTTTCGCCGCCGCGCAGAATTCGGGCAGCTTTCGCCCGCAGCCGGCCGCCTTCGGGTGTCGAAACGCCTTTTGTGATCTTCTCGATCAATGCAGAATCGGCCACGCACGCGACCTGTACGTGGTAAGTCTTATGCAAGTGGGTTTCTGGAGCGGATACACGCGCTCCCCACTCGGAATCGTTCGTGAGCAGAAGCAGACCTTCGCTGGCTTTGTCGAGGCGTCCGACAGGCCCAACCCAGGGCAAGTGGCCGCTGAGAAGGGCGTAGACCGTTTTCCTGTCCTTTTCGTCCGCAGCGGTTGTAATTACACCACGCGGTTTGTTCATCAAGAGATAGACCTTGGCTTGGGGTCGGATCTCGCAGCCATCCACTTCGATCCGATCTCGATCGAGGCGGACCGGGGTTTCCGGATCACCGCGAATTCGACCGTTCAGGCCTACGCGCGAGGCGCGAATCAACTCGAACGCGCGAGACCTCGAGCAATACCCTAATTTCGACAGCGCCCGTGCCAAGCCGACTTGCCTTGAAGCATGAATCTGGTGGCTCACGGCTTCATGCTAACCTAGGCAGCATTTGCCCAAAGTCGGAACGTTATTCCCAAAGCGGATTAGTTTCCGTGGGGCGGCCGCACAGGAAATAGAACTTGGCGCCCGCACGCGGCAGGCACTGGGCCGCGCCAATCTTGCTGCTGAGCTCGATTTTTGGCTGTCAGATATGAACCTGCACCATTACCGGTGCAAGACGATGGCCTGCGAGAAATTCACAGATTTTACTTCCCTTGCATCACGATCGGTGCAATAATGCTGGCCCTTGAATTGCTCTGGTTCAAGGCGTCAGGAAAACTCCATATAGGTGATCGTAGCTATGTGGCTGGAAAAACTCTCTTGGGGAGTACTTCGCGTCCTCACCCCGCTCGGTCCTCGTTATGTAAAGCCTTCCTTCGGGCAGCGGCTTTACCTGCTTTGGATATTCCGCAATTTCCACACGCTTCCAGCGAAAGTTTTGAGCCTGAGACAGCAGAAGTGGATTGATGGCATTTGCGTCACGCACGGGTTCGTGGCCCTTTTTGAACTTAGCAGCCTTGCGGAGACGCCTTTGCTTGGAACTCTGGAACAACGGCCGCCTTTAGAGCCCGTGGCAGTGCCGCCGCGCCGACCCAGCCAGAGCGTGCCTGGCGCTATGCCACCGTTTGTCGCCGACGCTCAGCAGCGCTCCTGACAACAGTTCATCCCATTTCACGGCTGTGGCGGAGTGGGCTGCGGGGCCGGGTTAGCAGGCACGTTGCCGCAAGGATTTCCACCGCGATGCATTCCTTGGCCACGCTGTTCCTGGCAGCTCTTTAGCGCCTGCAGTTGCTCCGCACTCACGAGAGCTCCGATCTGTTCCTGCGCCTGCTTGTGCAGTTGTCCAATTTGTTGCCGCTGCTCCTGTGGGGTGAGCGAGCTGTTGCTACAGACAGATTCCACCTGGCTGCGGGTACTCTTCTGAATCTCGTGAATCTGTGGCATCACTGAGCGCGAGATGCCCGCTTGTTGCCAGCAGGGCGGCTGCCGATAGGGCCGCCCGCCAGGAGGGGGAGCGGGACTCGTTTGCGCCCACAAAGGAGAGAGCCAGACTGAGCTGAGTAGCACTGAGGAAAGGGCAAGCCGTTTGGGCATCGTCATTTGTGCACCTCGCGTGGGATGAACCCAATGCTAGCAACAAAGTTGTACGGATCAAGATGAATTGATGGTTACGTTTGGCCTGCAGAGCCCGCCACTAGGCCATGTTCGGCGGGAAGGGACACTTGACTATCAACCCAGATTTCCCCAATCACACGCTGAAAATTCGCGCCCAGCACCTTCTCAATGACCGCGGCTGGTTGACCGCGCTTGGCTAGTTCGGAGGCGATGACCTGCATGTGATCAGGACCGTTCAGATCAGGCACGTAGGGATAACGGTCCTCGCCGGGCGCACCGATCCCAGCCTGCTTGCGATGCGCAATGTCTTTATCAAAATCCGCCTTCTGCTCTGGCGTGAGCACGGTCTTCTGAATAGCGCCATCGGAGCCGATGCCGACGTGATCCGCGCCGCACACGTTGATGGCATGCGACAGGTGATCCAGAACGTGCTCTCGGGTGGGCACAGTGGGCGATGCGACGAGGTACGGCATCAGGTAGACGCCAAAATACCCTCCACGATCGGCAAGCGACTTCAGGATCTCGTCGGGCTTGTTGCGGGGATGGGCATAGACAGCCGCGCAGCCGGAATGCGTAATCAGCACCGGTTTCGACGATCGGGCAATGCCCTCGGCGGTGGTGCGGTAGCCGCTGTGGCTCAAATCGACGGCGACGCCGAGCTCGTTCATCTTCTGGATCGCCGCAATGCCGGCCTTGCTGAGTCCGGCGTTGCCGGGTTCGAGGCATCCGTCACCGAAGATGCTGCGGTTGTTGTAGGTCAGCTGCATAATGCGCACATTCAGGCGCTGGAACGTGGCGATGCGATCCGGATTTTCTTCGAGAAATGCCGTGTACTGGAACCCGGGCATGATTCCGATCCGCTTTTCGCGCTTGGCGCGCGCGATATCGGAGGAACGGCGCACAATCAAGAACGCATCGGGATAGCGGTCGGCCAGCGCCTGCACTTTCGCCAGATTATTCACCGTCTCCTCGAAGCCGGGCGCTGAAATGGTGAAATTGACGGCAGTGATGCCTGATTGGCGCACTGCGCTGAGGGTCTCAGCGGTGGGAGAAGCGTCCATGTCTAGGAAGGGAGCGCACAGCGAATCGATGACAATGGCGTTGGCGTAAAGTTCGGCCACCGAAGCGGGCGCATCAGCGAGCGTCCCGGCCAGCAGGTGCGGTGCCAGCATCGCCGCACCCGAGGCTTTAAGCAGCATGCAGTTGAAATCGCGACGATGCACCCTGATAGTCCCCGCTGACGTTCACTGGCCAGTAGCTCGATACTAACAGGTGTTTCCCGGTCAAAACTCCCTCAATACGCGATCAGGCGATTTATCGCCAATCATATGTGGCAGTCGGTTGTTTCAGCCTGGAATCTGGTCTGAGGTGGATTCATGACGAAGACGCCGACAGCTTCCAGGAAACAGACCTCGTCAGGTGACAGCAGCTTGGGCTGGATCGGCATCGCGCTCGTATTAGTAAAACCCAATAAAAAACGCCTTGAACTTTTCAGTTCAAGGCGCCTGGCAGCCCTCCCCCAGAACTGCCACGAAACAGTGTTGATACTAAGGGTGAAGCATTTTTCTGTAAATTCCACTTTCGTAACGAAAGAGTAGCAAGAGGGTAACCATGATTCGATCTCATAAGTAATCGCCGCGCTGGTTACACGCACGTCCCGGGGCTGGGCATCTGAAAGGAACGGCGCGCCCGAAGGCGCGCCATATTCTGGAACGACATCAGCCTGAAATAACCTTTACGGCTTTTCCGGCTTCAATCCACAAGCTTGACGGGCCTGATGAAGGTCGAGGCCAGCGGGCGTAAATTCCGCGATCTGCGGACCATCCCTCGTCACGAATTCGACCTTGAAAATTTGCGCGCCGATCAGTTCCCGAGCCGTGTCTTCATCCATCGCGAGGAAATCGCCATTCACCCACTTCCAGTTATGTTTGGAGTGATGGCTATCAATGCGGACTTCGACGCGCATTTCTGGATGTCCCCAGAAGCTGGCGCGGTTCGGGCCGGCCAGCCTGAGGTTCGGGTGAAAGTCGGACAGCTTCAGCTTGCCATTGACGCAGAAGATCATGACTTCGGGTCGGCGGTCGCTGTTGGCCAAGTAATTGTCAGCGGGGAGATCAAACTTGATCCGCTTGTAGCCGGTCATTTTCTCTTCCGTTTCGTACTTCATCCATTTGCCGCCCACGGGGACACCAGTCTCCTGCGCGGGGGCAAAGGCCGCCAACATTGCCAGAATTGCGATACTAAAGCGCAGTGTTTTCACTTGCGCGCTCCTTGGATTTTACCTAATCAATATTACTCAATTACATAAACCCCGACTCCAGTGAAAGTTGCGGGGTTCCGAGCCGGACGCGCCCGGCGGTGCGCGCGTTGAACCAGTGTTCGTACCTTCTGGCCGTGGCTGCCTTCACATCGTCAGCACGACACGGAACTGCGCCTTGC
>Ga0187771_10003509_pt1 | contig 10951 bp, 6 predicted proteins | sample 0116_SJ02_MP15_1_FD_133139 | JGI IMG/M metagenome (GOLD analysis project Ga0187771, IMG submission 133139) | Tropical peat soil microbial communities from peatlands in Department of Meta, Colombia - 0116_SJ02_MP15_10_MG | ecosystem: Environmental > Terrestrial > Soil > Wetlands > Peat | place... | reverse complement strand
CTGGAATTTGACCTTGACATATCAGAGACTAATAAGCTCTACAATCTCAGAAAGTGCAATTCAGAGTGTTGTGACACATGGAACGTGAAGCCGACAACAATATTGCTGAACAGATTGGAACGTCCGAGGAGGAGCTGCGCACGAATCAGCGGCAATTGGCCGATATTATAGAATTCCTCCCCGATGCCACGTTGGCCATCGACAAGAACAAGCGTGTCATCATCTGGAACCGGGCCATTGAGAAAATGACTGGCATTCCGGCCCGGGAAATGATCGGCAAAGGCGATTACGCTTATACCGTCCCGTTTCATGGAGAGGCCCGGCCGCTGCTGGTTGATTTTGCCCTGGCTGATTGGCAGGCGATCGATGCCCTGTATCCTGCCGTTGTCAGTTCAGGTGGCTCAGTCATGGGAGAAGTGTTTTGCCCGTCCCTGTACGAAGGCAAGGGCGCCTGGGTCTTCGTCAAGGCATCTCCCCTGCATGACGGCGCCGGCAATGTTATTGGGGCCATTGAGATTATCCGGGACATCAGCCAGCAAAAGAAGACGGATGCCTACAGGGAAATGGGCAAGGAGATTCTGCAGAAACTTAACGAACCCAGCGACCTGAAATCCTTGATCCATGCCATCACTACCACCTTCCGCAAACAATCCGGCCTCGATGCCATCGGAATTCGCCTGCAAGACGGGGACGACTACCCCTACCTGTCTCAACTCGGGTTCCCCGATGATTTTTTATGCACGGAAAACTCGCTGGCTGTACAAGGCCCAAATGGCGCGGGTGCCTGCGGCAAGGAAGGCAAAGTCTCTTGGGCGTGTACCTGCGGGCAGGTGATTTCCGGCGACATCGACCCGGACAACCCCCGGTTCACAAAGGGGGGAAGCTTCTGGACAAATGATTCTTCCTTTTTGTTGGATAATCCTGCCCGTGAGGAACCGAGGGTTTACCCACGGAATTGGTGTATCCATCAAGGGTTTGCATCCATTGCCCTGGTGCCTATCCGGGATAAGGAGAGAATCGTCGGACTGATCCAGTTCAATGACCGGCGAAAAGGGCAATTCACGCTTGAAACGGTTGAGTTGCTCGAAGGAATCGCCTCCCATGTCGGCTCGGCTTTGATGCGCAAGCAAGCCGAAGATGAGAGGAGCAAGCTCGAAGCCCAATTCCTGCAAGCCCAAAAGATGGAATCCGTCGGCCGCTTGGCCGGTGGGGTCGCGCATGATTTCAACAATATGCTGACGGTTATCAGAGGGTACTCGGAACTGGGCCTCAGGAAAGCGGACAAGGACTCGTTGTTTCATGATTGCTTTGACGAGATTCTCAAAGCAGCCGACAAATCCGCAAATCTGACCCGACAATTGTTGGCGTTTGCCCGCAAGCAGACGATCGATCCCAAGGTGCTCGACCTGAACGGGACCGTGGCGGGCATGCTCAGCATGTTGCAGCGCCTTATCGGAGAGCACATCCAACTCGCCTGGCATCCGGGGGAGAGTCTGTGGCCGGTCAAGGTCGACTCGTCGCAAATCGATCAAATACTTGTCAATCTGTGTGTCAACTCCCAGGACGCCATTGCCGGAGCGGGGAGTATAGCCATAGAGACGGAAAACATTGAGATTGATAGGAATTATTGTGCAGACCACATGGGTTTTGTTCCCGGGGATTTTGTACGGCTGAAGGTAAGCGACAACGGCTGCGGTATGGATAAAGAAACGTTGGCCCATATTTTCGAGCCGTTTTTTACCACCAAAGGTCTCGGCATAGGGACCGGTCTCGGCTTGTCCACGGTCTATGGCATCGTCAAGCAGAATAACGGATTCGTCAATGTGTATAGCGAGCCGGGATTGGGAACGACCTGCACGATCTACCTGCCGAGAAATCCGGACGAGGTCGAACAGGCGGTTGCGGAACATTCAAAAGAATCGATCCTGTGCGGTCATGAGACCATCCTGGTGGTGGAAGACGAACCGGCAATTCTGAACATGACCAGGCAAATGCTTGAAATGCAGGGTTATCATGTCCTGGCGGCAGGCGCCCCCACCGATGCAATCCGCTTGGTCCAGGAGTACTCGGGCACGATCCATCTGCTTATGACGGATGTGGTCATGCCTGACATGGACGGTCAGAACCTGGCCAAGACCCTGCAACAGTTCAATCCGCAGCTCAGGAATCTGTTCATGTCGGGATTTGCCGCCGACATCATCGCCCGCCATGGGGTGCTCGACAAAGGAATACATTTTATCCAGAAGCCGTTTTCATTGCACGATCTGATGGCAAAAGTGCGTGTGATACTGGACGCATGAATTGCCTGAAAATTAGTTTCCATCCGGAAAGGGGGCTTTTCCGGACGGAAATCAATCAGGCGTCGAGCATATGCCGTACCTTTTTCAGTAACTCCGTCGGCTGGACCGGCTTCATGAGCAATTCGATCCCTTCCTCCGAAACTCCCCGGCTTTGGATAAAATCGGCGGTGTAGCCGCTGGAAAAGAGTACCTTGATGCCGGGCTTGATTTTTTGAATCTCTTCGTACGCCTCCTTGCCGTTCTTCTTCGGCATGATCATGTCCATGAGGATCAAGCCGATCCTGTCCTGATTGACCTTGAATTTATCCACAGCGTCCAAACCGTCGACGGCCGGAATAATATCATAACCGTAAATTGACAGCACCTCAGATACCAGGTTGCGGACCGTCGGATCATCTTCGGCGACAAGGATGGTTTCATCGCCGCCCGCAGGCAGCACGGTGTCCGCCTTAGGGGCAAGTGGCTGGCGGTCCGCTTCCCGGATGGGGAGATAAATCCGGAAAACGGTCCCTTGGCCCGGCTCGCTGTAGACGTTTATGAAACCATTGTGCTGCTTGATGATGCCGTAACTGATTGCCATGCCGAGACCGGTTCCTTTTCCGACCTCCTTGGTGGTAAAGAACGGTTCGAAGATATGGTCGAGATGTTCCTTGCTGATGCCGGTGCCGGTGTCGGATACGGTAAGCAGGGCGTATTTGCCCGCTGGGATGTCGTACTTGTGGTAGTCCGTAAACGATGCGTCCAGGACGGCAAGTTCGCTCTTGATGGAAAAGACTCCGCCGTTCGGCATGGCGTCACGGGCATTGGCGGCAAGGTTGACCAGCACCTGTTCCAACTGCCCCCGGTCGGCAATGATGGGCAGGTCCGTTCCGGCGCTTGATATGGTGAGGGTGATGTCCTCGCCGATGATCCGGGCCAGGAAATTGTGGACATGCTGAATGATTTCATTGAGGCTTTCATGCCTTGTCACCAGCGACTGCTTACGGCTGAATGCAAGTAAGCCGCGGGTGAGCTGGGCGGCCTTGTCGGCGGAGGATGCTATCGCATCCACCTTTTTCAGTTGAGGTTCGCTCAAGCTGTCGTCTGTCTGGAGAAGAGAGCAATACCCCCCGATTACTTGCAGGATGTTGTTGAAGTCGTGGGCCACTCCTCCAGCAAGCTGGCCGATTGCCTCCATCTTCTGGGACTGCCTCAATTGTTCTTCACTGTGGCGAAGCGCCTCGACGGCCAGCTTTTGTTCCGTTATGTCGGAGTGCACCCCGATTATGCGCTTGGCACGGCCTTGCCGGTCCCTGCCAAAAACTTTCCCCCGTCCCAGAATCCACTTGTATGCACCATCCTTGGCCTGCATACGGAACTCGACGGAAAAGTAATCCTTGTCTTTGTCAATGCCTTCTGAAAACTCTTTTCGTGCCCTTTGCCTGTCCTCGGGATGCATTAATGCCTCCCACGTCTGAACGGAAGGAGGAAACTCGCTCGGTTCATAACCGAGCATCTGGTAATAGTTCGGGCTCCAGTAGATGGAATCGGTTACAACATCGATTTCCCATAATCCATCGTTTGTCACCTCCATTGCATTCCGAAATCGTTCCTCATGTTCCTTAAGCAACTGTTCATTATGCTTGAGATCCGTAATGTCCCGCGTAAAGGCAAAAAATCTACCCCCTGCGTCTCCAGGGGAGTAAGTAATGCTGATATCAAGTTCGACAGTGCTTCCATCCTTGCAACGATGTCTGCTCTCAAAGCGTGCCCCGCCATGCTGGATGATCTGGGCTATCTTCCGTTCGGTTTCCTCGGGTGACTGTGCGGCCTCAATGTCGGCCAGACCCATTCCGTGTAATTCCCCATAAGTGTAGCCCGTCATGGAGCAATAGGAGATGTTCGCTTCCAGGATACGTCCGCAGGTATCCATGACCAGGAATCCGTCCAATGCCGTCTGGATTATGGTTCGATACTGGGTTTCGGACTGAATATTCTTGGCTCGAAGACGTAGTGTCGTGATGCCGAAAGCCATATCGGACGCCAGTTCTTCCAGGAGACGTATTTCATCGTCCGTAAAGGCGTGCGGCTCAGAAGAATACAGCATGAAAGCGCCAAAGGTGAAGCCCATCTCATCCTTCAGGGGCAGCGAGATTGACGAACGGAATCCTCTTTGCAGGGCAATTTTTCTCCAGGGTTTTGCTATGGGATCAGTCGCAATATCCTGAAAGAAGCCGGTCAGCCCGCTTCGAATTGACTGGCCGGTTTGCCCATGACCATATTCCGAATCCGCATCCCAGGATATGCGTGCAACGGAGAGGTAATCGTTATCGCTCCCGCTGAAGGCCACCGGGCGCACCGTCTTTGCCTCGTCGTTTTCAGCATATCCTACCCATGCCATGCGATAGCCGGCCTCGTCGCACACGATCCGGCATATTTCGCCGAGAAGCGCTTGTTCGTCCTGGGCATGGACGAGAACCTGGGTACAGTTTCTGATGGCGTGCAATTCCCGGTTCAAACGGAAAAGTTTTTCCCTGGCCTCCTTGTGTTTCCCGATTTCGGATGCAAGTGAACTGTTGGATATCTCCAAGGCAGCGGTCCGTTCATGTACCAGCTCTTCAAGTTGTAGCTGATTATTGCCCAGAGCCTGCTCAGCCTGCTTGAGATCGCGAAAAACCAGATCATATGGATTTCTCATTCCGGTGACTACCACGGCCTGATAAATAAACGCAAAAGCGGCAAGCTTCAGGAAATGCCCAATCATGTTTGCTTGGTCATACACGCTCAGGTAGGAGGTAAAAGCCAGCTCCGAGCAAACGGAACAGGCAATGCTCACGGCTATCAGGGCAAATACTTTTGCGTCGAATGCGGCACGCACCCGGCTGAAGAGTATGAGCGCCGTCAACATGAGGGTGCTGATTACATATTCACTCAGGATCTTGAATTGGGTCAGGCCGTTCTTCTCCATAAAACAATCAGGAAAAACACCCAGTTGAATCAGTGTAATGGTAGAAAGGGTGACGATGGCTGCGATGCAGAAAAATATCCGCTCGTCTACGTTCCGGCGGGCATAAAAGGGAGCCATCACGAGAAGGACGGCCTGCAGGAAACGGGCTGCTATCCAGAATTGGGTTGAAAAATTCGCACTTAATCCCGGAAATACCCCCATCCCCTTGTAAGCCAGTGTATGAAAAAGGTCCAGCAATGCATTGAGACCATAGCCGATGCCGATTATTTTAAGGTATCCGGATTGGAGAAACCGGCTGGTATTCCAGGTGAGGGACAGCATGGCAAAGGCTATGACGATCGTTGTCATCTCGATCAGGGAGTGGAAGAGGAGATAGTTTTGAAAGGAGCTGATATACAGCATAAAAACAACGACTAAAATTGTTCCCGCAGTGAATGCGATACGCTTTGGGGAGTCCACGGTCACCATCATAATCCATATTCCCATCCGGCCGGAGGACACAAGTCCCCCGACGCCGGCTCGGCATCAAAGAGATAGTGCAGCATAGCGCTTCTTTTACCACAGATGTGCAACAGTTGGGAAATTGAATATTTATTTCACACCATGTGCCGTCTCTTTGCCCGGTTTCAGGGATAAAAGGACCGATTGTTCCCGGCATGGGAATGGGGAGGACCGCTACAGAGGCTTCGGGGAAGTGATAATCACCGGTTTGGGGGACAGGATATCCGATGCACGGGCTTCAAATGCCAGTGCCCCACAGTAATTGTGCGGTGCGTCGATATCCAGAACGTGCCAGGTGGCCTCATTGCAGCAGACCAGCGCCTCTGCCGGCGCTTCGTTGCGCAGGGAGACGCTGAAACTGCCGCCGGGCAGCACAAAGCCTCTGCCGCACGCTTTCAGGCAGGCTTCCTTGCGCACCCAGCAGCGGTGGAAGGCTTCCACCTGCTGCGCGGCAGGCATGGCGAGCAGTTCTTCCTGTTCCTGCCGCGAGAATGCCAGCCGGGCCATGGCGTGAATGTCCTTGCCCGCGTCGATCCTTTCAATATCCACACCAATCTCCACATCAACGGTAACCGCCAGAACCAGTATCTCATCCGCATGGGACACGTTGAAACGGAGATTCGCCGCGCTGTCCGCCAGAAACGGCTTGCCATGTTCTCCAGCGGCAATCTCCACGTCCGCAGGATCGATGCCGAGATATTGGCCCAGGATGCGGCGCAGCATGCCCCGTCCGGCAATAAAGCGATTTCTGGCAAGGGGGCTTTTCAGCCGTTCTGCCCGGACAGCCTCGGCCGGGGAAAGCTGGCGCTCCAAACGGGTCAACTCCGGTTCATGGTGCGGCAGGGCCGGATAATGCAGATGTATTTCGCCGGCCGGCGGCAGAAGGAAGGGCCTCATGGGGGATGAACCTCCAGCGACCGGCGCAGCCGCCGCAAGCCCTCCTCAATGGAAATTTCGGGAGAGTACCCGAAGTCGCGGCGGGCGGCGCTGATATCGAACCAGTGGGCGGAGGCAAGTTCACGGGCGACGAAACGGGTCATGGGCGGTTCGCCGGGCAATCGCAGGAGGCCCCACAGGCCTTCGCAGATGCCGCCGATCATGACGGCACGTTGCGGCGGGATGCTGCGGGTGACCGGAGGGACCGAGGCCGCGTCGAGGATGCGGTTGACCATATCCCAGAGCGGCAGGGGCTCATTGTTGCTGATGAAGTAGCACTTGCCCGCCACCTTGCTTCCGGGAAAAAGTTTGTCGGCGGCCTGGAGGTGGGCGCGGGCGGCGTTGTCCACATACACGGTGTCCACCAGGTTGGGGCGGGTGCCGATCCGGCGCAGTTTGCCGGCGCGTCCCTTGGCAATGATGCGCGGAACCAGATGGTTGTCGCCGGGTCCCCAGATCAGGTGGGGGCGCAGGGCCGTCACTGCCAGCTCCGGAGAGTCGGCTGCCAGTGCCAGTTGTTCGGCCAGGGCCTTGGTTGCGGGGTAGTGCGCTTCGTAGGAAGCCGGGTAGGGGAGCGATTCGTTGCCCCCTTCAATGTCCCCGCCGTCAAAGACGACACTGGGCGAACTGGTGTACACCAGCCTGCCGATGCCGTTGCTCCGGCAGGCCGCTATCACATGCCCGGTGCCGGCCACGTTGGTCTGGTAGAAATCGTGGTAACGCCCCCACACACCGGCCTTGGCGGCCACATGAAACACCAGGTCGCATCCTTTGGCCGCCGCGGCTACGGCATCCCCATCCTCCAGCATGCCGCTCGCCTGCTCCACACCGAGTGCCGCCAAGGCCGGATGGAAAGCGCGCGAAAAGCTGCGCACGTCGTCGCCCCGCTCGCGCAGCATCCGGACAATGGCGCTGCCGAGAAAACCGCCCCCTCCGGTAACCAGTACTTTCATGGCCGTGCTGCCTCCGCCCAGACCGCCAGTTTCTCGCGGAATATCTTGGCATTGTGACGGATATCGACGGGAAAGGCGGGATGGAAGAGAATCGTGCATATGTTGCGTGTGTGGGGATATCGGCTGCCGAGTTCGAGAAGCTCCGCGCGGATTTGCTTATGCTCCGGTTTTCCGGCCTTTTTGTCTAACTCCACGCAGAGCACCGGTTGCTGGCTGCCCGGTCTGCCTACCCCGACCAGCGCGGTGCGGAAGACCGCCGGATGGGTATTGAACACGCCTTCCACCGGGATGGTAAACAGGGTCTCCCGGTCGGTCGTCACACGGTGGGATTTGCGTCCGCAGAACCAGATCCGGCCGCTGCTGTCCCGATAGCCCACATCACCCATGCGGTGCCAGACGCCGCCGTCGGAATCGGGTATTTTGGCCAGCCTGGTCGCGTCGGGGCGGTTCAGGTAGGCGCGGCTGACCTGGGGACCTCTCACGGTGATCTCGCCGACCTCCAGGGGGGGCAGCGCCAAGGCGTCGTTCCAGGCGGCTATGGGGGCGTCGCTGACCGGGATGATGGCGACGGAGATGCCCGCTACCGGACGGCCAACACAGACACCATACCCTTTGCCGGTCATCTCCCCGGTTTCGGCCAGGACTTCGCGGCTGCCGATGGAACTGACCGGCAGCGCCTCGGTGGCGCCGTAGGGGGTGAATATCTCGGCATCATCGGGGAGGAGAGCGGCAAAACGTTTCAGTACCGCGGCCGGGACAGGGGCGCCGGCGGAAATGACCCGTTTGACATGGGGAAACCTGCCGCCATGGGACTCGCTGAAACGGCCGATCCGGTTCAGTAGGGCCGGGGAACCGAACATGGTCGTGGCGGCATATTCATCCGCCGGTCCGAGTATCTTGCGGGGATCGACCGATCCGGGGCGGGTGAAATCCATTTCCGGAATCAGGGCCGTCATGCCCAGGGCCGGAGCAAACAGGGCAAAAAGCGGGAAGGTCGGCAGATCGACTTCGCCTGGGAGGAAACCGTACATCTCCCGCAGGGCCTCGATCTGCGCCGCAAACGTGCCGTGGGTATAGACAGCGCCCTTGGGCGGGCCGGTGCTGCCGCTGGTGAACAGGATGGCGGCCACATCGTCGCGGCGGGTGTCCGCCGCAACGAACGGCGCAGGTTGGGCCGGGCTGCCCAGTCTGTCCAGCGGCACGCCGCCCCAGAATGAACCTCCCCCCACAACCACCGTGCTGCGGATGCTGGCGCGTCCCCAGCCCAGTAGCCGCCGGGCCACATGCGCCCTGGGAATGCCGATGAATGCCTCCGGTTCCGCCTCGGCAAGGCACCCCTTCATGTTACGCGCCCCGATGCCCGGGTCTATAAACACCGGTACGGCCCCGGCCTTGAACAGGGCAAAGGTAAGGGCAAACAGCTCGGGAGAGGGGGGGACCAACAGCGCAACCCTGGTGCCGCGGCCAATGCCGATGCGCCCAAGGCCGACTGCAAGACGGTCGCTGTCCCGATCCAGCTCCTGAAAGGTCAGGGAACGCTTCTCCCGCGGAAAGATGATGGCCGGCGCATCCGGCTGCAGCCGGGCCATTTCGGTCAAGGGGCGGGAGATGTTGACGACGTCCGTCGCGTCCATGCCCTAGGGCTCCGTCCGGCCGAGAAACCCGGAGATCAACGGAACGACCTCTTCCCTGGCGTCTTCCAGGATATAGTGGCCGCAATCCGGGTAACGGTGGACCTCGGCATCCGGAAAACGTTTTTGCCATTCAGCCAGAAAGTGCCGGTCAAAGACAAAATCCCGTTCACCCCAGCAGATCAGCATCGGCAGGTTGTTGAACCGGCCGATGCCGTCGGCAACGGCGCTGACCAGATCATAGCCGTTGTCGCCGGGAAACAGCGGGATATCCTGCACGAACCGGAGCGTGGCAATGCGGTTGCGCCATGAATCGTAGGGTAACCGGTAGAGGGCGCGGAGTTCCGGAGGCATGGGATTGCGCTTGCATCCCACCCGGGCGGCGCCGGCGCTGAAGGCGTTGAAGCCGCGTACCAGCAGCGTACCGAGAACCGTGTCGCGGCAGATGATCAGGCTGAGGGGGAATGGTTTGCCGTGGGGCAGATGGAATGCCCCGGTATTGAGAATCACCAGGCGCGAGATCCGTTCGGGGTGTCGGACGGCATAGGCCATGCCGATCATCCCGCCCCAGTCGTGCATGACGAGGGTGATGTTCTCCGTGACCCCGATGGCGCCGAGCAGGTGTTCCAGGTCGGCGACGCGGCGGGAGAGCGTGTATTCATAGCGGTCGTCGCCCGGTTTGTCGGACAGGCCGCAGCCGATGTGATCGGGCACGATGCAACGGTACCGGTCCCGCAGCGCCAGCACCAGGTTGCGGTAATAGAACGACCAGGAGGGGTTGCCGTGCAGCATCACCACTGGCGCGCCGGTCCCCTCATCCAGGTAATGATACCCGAGTCCGTCCAGTTCAAGCCGTTTCCCGTTGAAAGGGTATTCCTTTTTCAGTGCGTTCTCTACCATTCCATCCCCAGCATCAGGCAGTTCAAGCCACTGCCTATTCCAAGAAACGCCACCTTGTCACCCGCTTCCAGGATGTCCCGTTCGTCGGCAATGGCAGCGGTCAGGGGCAGGGATACGGTGCCCATGTTGCCCAGATACTCATAGGTGGCGAAGTCTTTTTCCGCCGGGATGTCGAGCGACTTCAGGATCGCACTCTGATGGGCCGAACCGACCTGATGGCAGATCACCTGGTCAATGTCCCCGGTTTTCCAGCCGACCTCGGGGAGGAACGCCTCCCAGGTGCGCCGTCCCAGTTCGACACCGTAGTTCATGACATTCACGCCGTCCGTGGACATGGACTGCGAGTAGCCCCCCTTGCCGTCGGAGGTGACCCCCCACAGGCAGAGCCGGTGGTGCTCCGGGGCGGTCTGGGTAATGCCGCCCAGCAACTGTCTGCGCATAGCGCCCGAGAAAGATCCGTCGGTCAACAGGATTGCCACGGCGCCGGACCCGCCGGTCAGAGTTGCCAGCGAAGCGGCAAAGTGCTGCATGGTGCGCTCCTCCAGCATCCGGGCAATCATGATTTCGTTGATCTCCCGGGCGCTTTCGCAGGAGACCACCAGTCCAGCCTTGATCTGCCCCAGTTCGATCCGGTTGGCCACGTCGAGGATGCCGTTCAGTACGCCCAGGCAGGCGTTGGAAAGGTCGAACACGGCGGTTTTTCCGCCGATGCCGAGCCCGGCTGCCACGCGGCAGGCGGTGGCCGGCTCGAACTGTTCACGACAGACGCCGGCATAGATCAGG
>Ga0187771_10003508_pt1 | contig 10951 bp, 10 predicted proteins | sample 0116_SJ02_MP15_1_FD_133139 | JGI IMG/M metagenome (GOLD analysis project Ga0187771, IMG submission 133139) | Tropical peat soil microbial communities from peatlands in Department of Meta, Colombia - 0116_SJ02_MP15_10_MG | ecosystem: Environmental > Terrestrial > Soil > Wetlands > Peat | place... | reverse complement strand
TTGATGCCTGCGAGCGGCTTTGCCATGGCCCATGTCCTCAGCGCGCGCGAAATTGAAATTGATGATGCGACTATATCGACAAGGCGACGACGCACGCAACGTGTCCGCAATGTGAACATTACTTTCGCATGCGCGCCTTGCTCGTCACTTGCCGAAGTGTTTCACTTGAAGCGCGCTTACAAATTTCAAGAACAACAACATCGCAGCAATTGGGGGGTAACACGTCATGAGGCGCGCGCGTGAATGGTTGTCGATCGTCTGCATCGCTGCGTTTGCATTTGCAATCTTTCTCGTGCCGGCGCGTGCGGCCTGGCCTGAGCGCACCATCACGATCATCGCGCATTTCGCGCCCGGCGGCTCGAATGATTTGCTCGCGCGCCTGATCGCTAGCGAGCTTGGGCCCGCGCTCAAGCAGAATGTGATCGTTGAGAATCGCCCCGGCGCCAACGGCAATATCGGCCTCACTTATGCGGCGCATGCCGCGCCCGACGGCTATACGCTGGTGGTCGCTTCCGGCGTGGTGGAGATCAATCCGAGCATCCGCTCGTCCGGCTACGAGATGAAGGACTTCGCGCCGGTCGCCTATCTCGGCGCCTCGCCCAACGTCATTCTGACGCGGCCAGCGTCGGGGATCGCCTCGGTCAAGGACCTGATCGCCCGGGCGAAGGCTGAGCCGGGCAAGATCACCTATTCCAGTCCCGGCGTCGGCAGCGTGTCGCAGCTCGCCGTCGAACTGTTGGAGCTGCGCACCGGGACCAAGCTCATCCACGTGCCGTTCCAAGGCGCCGCACCCGCGGCGCAAGCGGCGATGGCCGGCACCACCGACATCGGCTCGGTCAACATCGCCGGCCTAATCGGCTTCATTCAATCGGGCAAGCTCAAAGCGCTGGTGCAGACCGGTGAGGCGCGCTGGCCGGATCTGCCCGACGTACCGACCATGCAGGAGGCCGGCATCCCCAATGCTGTGGTGGAAACGTCACAGATGCTGCTGGCGCCGGCCGGTACGCCGCAGCCGATCATCGATCGGCTGGCCAAGGAAGTGAGCACGATCATGAGCAAGCCCGACGTGCGCGAGAAGATGCTCAAGGCAAGCTTCGCGGTGCAATTCGAAGGACCCGAGCAGTTGCGCGCCCGCATCGCCCGCGAAGTGCCGATGTGGAAGGAACTGGTGGATCGCGCCGGCATCAAGATCGGCAACTAGAAATTCGAGGACTGGCCATGGTGTTGAAATTTGCTGCGGACAGTTTCGGGTCACGCGCGGCCGGCCAAGCGTTTGCGGCCATCTTGATTGCTCTCGTAAGCCTTTTTGCCGTCATGCCGGCGCGGGCGGACTGGCCGGACCGCCCGATCACCATCATCGTTCACTTCGCGCCGGGCGGTGCCAACGATCTGCTCGGCCGGCTGATCGCCGCCGAGCTTTCGCCGATCCTGCATCAGAGCGTGATCGTGGTGAATCGCCCGGGCGCCAATGGCAACATCGGCGTCGAAGCCGCCGCGCACGCTGCGCCCGACGGTTACACGCTGCTGGTCGCCTCCGGCTCGGCGCTGGTCAATCCCAGCCTGCGCAAGGTGCCGTACGATCTGGAAAAGGACTTCGTGCCGGTCGCCTATCTCGGCGCCTCGCCCAACGTCATTCTCACCAGTGCGAAGTCCGGCATCGCGAGCATCGACGATCTGATTGCCAAGGCAAAGGCGCAACCCGGCAAGTACACCTTCGGCACGCCCGGCGTCGGCTCGACGCCGCATATGGCGATGGAGCTGCTGATGGCGAGCGCCGGCATCAAGCTCGTTCACGTGCCATTCTCCGGCTTGGGCCCCGCGGTGACGGCAATGCTGCAGGGGACGACCGACCTGACCGCAGTCACCGTCGCCGGCGTCATGGGCTACATCAATGCCGGCACCGCCCGCGCGCTGCTGCAGACCGGCAAGGAACCGTGGCCGGAGCTGCCCGATGTGCCGACCATTGAGAAGGCCGGCATCAAGGATGCCGCCTCGGAAACCGTGCAGATCGTGCTCGCCCCGGCAGGCACGCCGGAGCCGATCCTCGCCCGTCTCGAGAAGGAAATCGTCGCCATCATGCAGCGGCCGGATGTGCACGAGCGCATGCTGAAGGCCGGCTTCCGCACCGCGCCCGAGGGCCGCGACTATCTGCGCGAGCGGTTGAAGTGGGAACTCGCGTTATGGAAGAAGGTGGCCGAGCGCGCCGGGCTGGCGGGAAAATGAGCGCGCTCGGTTTTGTGCTAGATCAAGGCGCGTCCCCCGCGCTCCGGTAATTGTATTGCGCCTGCGCCTCTGTGCGCGCAATCTTCCGTAGGGGGATGTCATGTCCACCACGTATGACGCCGACCTCCGCTGGCGGAATATGTGCGCGATGCTCGATCGCCTGGGCTTGGACGCTGCGACGCTCGCCCATGGCCGCTTGGCAAGCGACCTGCGTAGCGCGGTGACCGCGTGCCAGTCCTGCTCTGCCGAGCACCCCTGCCAGGAATGGCTGACGCGCGCGCCGGAATATATCGAACGGGCGCCGGCCTTTTGCCCCAATGCGGAACTGTTCGCCTCGGTGCGCGACATGATCCAGCGCGGCGTCGACGACGGGCAAAATGCCTGAGTTGCTCTGCCCGAGCGCCAGGGTGGCGTTGGGCTGGCTGCAAAATTGCGGAAAATCAAAGAGTTGATTTCGCGGCGCGGCAATATGCGCGCGGCGGCTGAGACGTAAATTGCGGCAAATCAATTTGCGCCGCGCGCGCGGTCGTATGGTGGCACCGCTCGGTTGGGAATGAACTCGATGTTCCAGATTCGCTTTCACGGCCGCGGAGGCCAGGGCGTCGTCACAGCGGCCGCCGTCCTCTCGGTCGCCGCCTTTTTCGAGGACAAATTCGCCCAGGCCTTCCCGAGTTTCGGCTCCGAGCGCATGGGCGCGCCGGTCGTCTCCTTCTGCCGCATCGACACGAAGGAAATCCGCCTGCGTGAGCCGATCGTCGCGCCCGATGCGCTGATCGTGCAGGACGCGACGCTGTTCAAGGCAATCGACGTCTGCCAAGGCCTCAAGGACAGCGGCTATCTCCTGGTCAACACTCACCGCAGTTTCGCCGATCTCCACCTCGAGCCGCTGGTGGCGAAGCTACCGCCCGGCCACGCCGTCACCGTGCCGGCGACTGATCTCGCCATGAAACATGTTGGCCGGCCGGTGCCGAATGCAGCGCTGCTCGGCGCCTTTGCCGCGCTGACCAGCGTGGTCCGCCTCGACTCGGTCGCCAAGGCGATTCGCGAGGAATTCCCCGGCAAGATCGGCGACGCCAACATTGCCGCCGCCATCGAGGCGCATGACGCGGTCGCCGCACGCATCAAGACGGCAGCGTGAGGACATTGCGATGCTGAAACAGATCGAAGGTTCCCGCGCAACCGCCGAGGCGATCGCCCTGTGCCTCCCCGAGGTCGTCTGCGCCTATCCGATCACGCCGCAGACCCATATCGTCGAAGGGCTCGGCGAGATGGTGCGCACGGGCGAATTGAAGAATTGCGAATTCATCAATGTCGAATCGGAATTCGCCGCACTCTCGGTCGCCATCGGCGCTTCCGCCGCCGGCGCGCGCGCCTATACCGCGACCGCGAGCCAGGGCCTGCTGTTCATGGCCGAGGCGGTCTACAACGCTGCCGGTCTCGGCCTGCCGATCGTGATGACGCTCGGCAACCGCGCGATCGGCGCGCCGATCAACATCTGGAACGACCATTCCGATGCGATGTCGATGCGCGATGCCGGCTGGCTGCAGCTCTTTGCCGAATCCAATCAGGACTCGATCGACCTGCATATCCAGGCGTTCAAGCTTGCCGAGGAGCTGTCGATACCGGTGATGGTCTGCGTCGACGGCTTCATCCTGACCCACGCCGTCGAACGCGTGGATATGCCGACGCAAGCCGACGTCGACACTTTCCTGCCGCCGTATGAGCCGGTGCAAGTGCTCGATCCGGCGGCGCCGATCTCCATCGGCGCCATGGTGGGGCCGGACGCCTTCACCGAAGTGCGCTTCCTGCAGCATTACAAGCAGACGCTGGCGCTGCGATTGATCCCCGAATTTGCCGCCGAGTTCAAGGCGCGTTTCGGCCGAGACACCGGCGGCCTCTTGCGCACCTATCACGCCGACGATGCGGAGATGCTGGTGGTGGCGATGGGCTCGATCAATGGCACCATCAAGGATACCATCGACGAGATGCGCGCCGACGGCTTCAGCATCGGCCTCGTCACCATCGTCTCGTTCCGGCCGTTCCCGACGCAAGCGCTGCGCGCGCTGCTCGCCGGGCGCAAGCATGTCGTGGTGATCGAGAAGAGCTTCTCGGTCGGCATGGGCGGCCAGCTCGCCAACAATGTTGACCTCGCCTTGCGCAACACGCCGGCCGCGCCGCAGGTGCATTCGGTGATCGCCGGGCTCGGCGGGCGCTCGATCACGCGCGCGTCGCTGCATCGCGTGTTCCGCCGCGCCATGGCGCAGCCCTGGGAGGGCGCGCATTTCCTCGATCTCAACGAAGACATCATCGGCAAGGAGCTGCACCACGTGCGCAAGGTGCGCCGCTCCGGGCCGACCGCCGAGAACCTGCTGCGCCGGCTCGAGCAGGCCGCGCAGGCGCCGGCGGCCGAGTGAAGGCAAGTAAGATGACTGATGTAACGACCACGACGCCAATCCAGAAGCTCCATTTCTACCAGAAGGGGACCTTCACCGTCGGCAACCGGCTGGTGTCGGAGGCCGCGCGCTCGGTGCAGGCCTCGATCGACCGCTCCAACGCGCTCACCTGCGGACATCGCGCCTGCCAGGGCTGCGGCGAGGCGCTCGGCGCGCGCTATGCCATGGACGCGGCGATGCGCGCCACCAACGGCAATCTGATAGCGGTGAACGCGACCGGCTGCCTGGAAGTCTTCACCACGCCCTATCCGGAGACCTCGTGGCAGATTCCTTGGATGCATTCGCTGTTCGGCAATGCCGCTGCGGTCGCTACCGGCGTCGCCGCCGCCATGCGGGTGAAGGGCCGCAACGAGGTGCGCGCGATCGCGCAAGGCGGCGACGGCGGCACCACCGACATCGGCTTCGGCTGCCTGTCCGGCATGTTCGAGCGCAACGATGACGTGCTCTATATCTGCTACGACAACGAAGGCTACATGAACACCGGCGTGCAACGCTCCTCGGCAACGCCGCCGACCGCGCGCACGGCGACGACGCCGGCGGTCGGGCCGGAGCCCGGCAACGTGTTCGGCACCGGCAAGAATGTGCCGAAGATCGCCGTTGCCCACGGCATTCCCTATGTGGCGACGGCCACCGTGGCGGACCTGCACGACCTCGAGCGCAAAGTGATCAAGGCGATGGGCATTCACGGCGCGCGCTACGTGCACATCCACGTGCCGTGTCCGCTCGGCTGGGGCTCGGCCTCGCATGAGACCATTCACCTGGCGCGGCTTGCGGTCGAATGCGGACTGTTTCCGGTGTTCGAGGCCGAGTATGGCGTCGTCACCAGCAGCCGGAAAATCCGCCGGCCGGTGCCAGTCGCCGAATATCTCAAGCTGCAGCGCCGCTTCGCGCATCTGTTCAAGGATGCCGCCGGCGCGCAGAAGCTCGCCCGGTTGCAGGCGATCGCCGACAGTCATATCGCCGAGTACAACCTGCTCGCGCATGAGGAGGACGAGGGATGAAACACCCGTTCGCCGTCACGCTCGACAAGGGCAGCAGCCTGGTCAATCTGACCGGCTCCTGGCGCACCATGCGCCCGGTCTATGTCGATCGCCTACCGCCGTGCAACCACGCCTGTCCAGCCGGCGAGAACATCCAGAACTGGCTCTACTACGCGGAATCGGGCGACTACGAAAAAGCCTGGCGCGTGCTCACGCAGGACAATCCGATGCCCGCCGTGATGGGGCGCGTCTGCTATCACCCGTGCGAGAGCGCATGCAATCGCGCGCAGGTCGACGAAGCGGTCGGCATCAATTCGGTCGAGCGATTCCTCGGCGACGAGGCGATCAAGCTCAATTGGCGCTTCGCACCGCCAGACAAGGACACCGGCAAACGCGTGCTGGTGGTCGGCGCCGGGCCGTCAGGTCTGTCCGCCGCCTATCACTTGCGCCGCATGGGCCACGCCGTCACCATTCACGATGCGGGGCCGGCGGCCGGCGGCATGATGCGCTTCGGCATCCCGAAGTACCGGTTGCCGCGCGACGTGCTCGATGCGGAGATCAATCGCATTCTCGCGCTCGGCGTCGAGCTCAAGCTCAATGCCAAGGTCGACAATGTTCTCGAGACAATGAACGCCGGCCGCTTCGATGCGGCCTTCCTCGCGGTCGGCGCGCATATCGGCAAGCGCGCCTATCTGCCTGCTGGCTCCGCCTCGAAAGTGCTCGACGCAGTGACCCTGTTGCGTTCGATGGAAGGCGAGGACAAGCCGCTGCTCGGCCGCCGCGTCGTCGTCTACGGCGGGGGCAACACGGCGATCGACGCCGCCCGCACCGCCCGCCGTCTCGGCGCCACCGAATCGATCATCGTCTATCGCCGCACGCGCGACCGGATGCCGGCGCACGACTTCGAAGTGGAAGAGGCGCTGCAGGAAGGCATCATGCTGAAATGGCTCTCGACCATCAGACGGGTGGACGAGGGCATGCTCACCGTTGAGAAAATGCAGCTCGACGAGAAGGGCTTCCCGCAGCCGACCGGTGAATTCGAGACGCTGGAAGCCGACTCGCTAGTGCTGGCACTCGGTCAGGACGTCGACTTGGCGCTGCTCGACGGCGTGCCCGGCTTGGAGATCAAGGATGGCATAGTGCAAGTTGGCGCCAACATGATGACTGGGCATCCTGGCATTTTCGCCGGTGGCGACATGGTCCCCTCCGAGCGCACCGTCACGGTGGCGGTCGGCCACGGCAAGAAGGCTTCGCTCAACATCGACGCCTGGCTGCGCGGTGCCGTCCACACGTCGGGGGAAAAGCACGAGCTGGCCAGTTTCGACAAGCTCAATGCCTGGTACTACGCCGACGCGCCGAAGACGGTGCGGCCGATGATCGAAGGGCCGCGCCGGCAGAACACCTTCGAGGAGGTGCAGGGCGGGCTCGACGAGACCAACGCGCTGTACGAGGCGCGGCGCTGCCTGTCCTGCGGCAATTGCTTCGAGTGCGACAACTGCTATGGCGTCTGCCCGGACAATGCGGTGATCAAGCTTGGGCCCGGCAACCGCTTCCGTTTCAACTACGACTATTGCAAGGGCTGCGGCTTGTGCGCCACCGAATGCCCGTGCGGCGCCATCGCCATGGTGCCGGAATCGATCTGACCTGACATCGCCGATGGGCGTTGTCGCGTCCGCCAAAGTCGCTATGCTGCCGGCCGCCTCACCGTGGGGCGGCCGGGAATAGCATCATGACGCAAGCAACGCGCGGCTATCGCGATCTGTACGAACACCTGCAGGAATTGGACAAGCGCGGCCTCTTGCGCACCATCGACCGCCCGATCGACAAGGACGCCGAGCTGCATCCGCTGGTGCGCTGGCAGTTCGTCGGCGGCATGAACGAGGCGCAGCGCAAGGCCTTCCTGTTCACCAACATCGTCGACGGGCGCGGCCGCAAATACGACATTCCCGTGGTGGTCGGTGCCATCGCCGCCAATCCGCAGATCTACTCGATCGGCATGGATGCCAAGGTCGAGGACATCCAGGCCAAGTGGGATCATGCCATCGCCAATCCGATTGAGCCGCGCCTGGTCAACGAAGCGGTCTGCCAGGAGGTGGTGATCGAGGGCGACGCCTTGCAGGGCGAGGGGCGCGGTCTCGACGCCTTGCCGATCCCCGTCTCGACGCCCGGCTTCGACAGCGCGCCGACGCTGACCGCGACCAACTTCATCACGCGCGATCCCGACAGCGGCATCCAGAACATGGGCACGTACCGAGCCGCGCTGAAAGCGCCGGATCGCCTGGTGGTGCGCATGGCGACGCGCGTCGGCGGCGCCGGCGGCTATCAGCATTATCTGAAATATCAGAAGCGCGGTGAGCCGATGCCCTGTGCCATCGTGCTCGGCTGCCCGCCTTACGTCGCCTTCATGGGGCCGCAGAAGCTGCCGCTCGATGTCGACGAGTTCACGGTCGCCGGCGGGCTCGCCGGCGAGCCGATCAACGTGGTGCGCGCGCACTCGGTCGACCTGCTGGTGCCGGCCGAGTCCGAGATCGTCGTCGAAGGGCTGATCGACACCGAATGGCTTGAGCCGGAAGCGCCATTCGGCGAATCACACGGGCACGTCGCGCTCGAGGAATTCAACATGCCGATGCAGGTGACGGCGATCACTCATCGCAGGAAACCGGTGATTCCCTCCTATATCAGCCAGGTGGCGCCGTCGGAATCGAGCGTGATCAAGCGCGTCGCCTACGAGCCGCTGTTCCTGCATCACCTGCGCCACACGCTGAGCATCCGCGGCGTGAAGAAAGTGAATTTGCACGAGCCGCTCACCGGCCTGTTGCGCGTTCTCATCGTCACGCTGGAGAAGGGCACTTCGCGCACGGAGGTGTGGCGCGCGCTGCGCGGCGCCGCCTTCTTCAAGGCCGACTGCGGCAAGATCTGCATTGCCGTCAATGACGACATCTCCGCCGACAACGCCGATGCGCTGCTCTGGGCCATGGCCTATCGCATGAACCCGGTCGAGGACGTGGCCCTGGTGCCGCATCGCGGCCAGGGCCATGGGCCCAAGCGCGAGCACGACAACGAGGAAGACTCGACGCTGCTGATGGACGCCACCATGAAGGGCGACATGCCACCGCTCGCGCTGCCCAAGCAGGAATACATGGAGCGCGCGAGAAAGATCTGGAACGAGCTCGGTTTCGAGCCGTTGCGGCCGCAGCCGCCCTGGTTCGGCTATTCGCTCGGCGACTGGCTGCCGCAGTGGGACGAGGCGGCCAAGCGCGCGGCGCTCGGCCGCTACCTTGAGAACGGCCTGATCAGCGCCAAGCAGAAGCGCAAGGGGATCAAGCCGGAAACCAAGTTCCGCCCCGACGGCGGCAATAGCAAGGCTTGAGCCATGGTCGCACAAGAACTATCGTTCACATACTTTCCCGACAATTACCGTTGGTCGCACGGGCTCTTGATCGGGCTGAACATGGCGCCCTGGGGCGGCGCCGAGATCGGCGAGGTCAACCGCATCGGCCTGCGGCTCAAGGATAAAGTCGGCGACGACGATGCCTGGTTCCGCGAATGGACGCGCGAGGCGCGCCTCGTTGAGGAGCGCGGCCGCGCGCGCATCGCCGAAGGCTTCGCGACAAGCGGCGCGCAATATCTGCAGCGCGCCAGCGCTTACTATCACGTCGGCGAGCGCTTCCTGCAGCCGAAGAGCCAGGAGGGCAACGCCGCCTATATGCGCGGCGTGCAGTGCCTGCGCGTTGCGGCAAGGCACATCAAGCGTCCGCGTCTGGAGCACGTCGAGGTGCCCTATGGCTCGACCTCATTGCCGGCGATCTTCGTGCACGCCGAGCCCGCCAACGCCAGCGGCAAGGTGCCGGCGATGGTGTTCTTCGACGGGCTCGATGTCACCAAGGAGATTCAATATTTCAAGGGCGTCGCCGATCTCGCCGCGCGCGGGATCGCCTGTCTGATCGTCGACGGGCCCGGCAACGGCGAGAGCATCCGCTTCCGCAATCTCTATCTGCGTCCCGACACCGAGCACTACGCGACGCCTGTGTTCGACTATCTGGCGGCGCGACCCGAGGTCGATGCCAAACGCATCGGCGTGATGGCGATCAGCCTGGGCGGCTATTATGCGCCGCGCGCGGCCGCCTTCGAGCAGCGCTTTGCCTGCTGCATCGCTTGGGGCGCGCAATGGGATTACCAAAAGATCTGGCGCGACCGTTTCGAGCGGCTGGCACGCGCCGACACGCCGTCATTGTCGGTGGCGCATCAGCACATCGCCTGGGTGCTCAATGTGAAGACGCAGGACGAAGTACTGAACGCGCTCGCGCCGTTCAAGCTCGACGGCGTGGTGCAGAAGATCACCTGCCCCTTTCTGATGCTGCACGGCGAGGGCGACGAGCAGATTCCGCTCGCCGAGGCGCAGAAGTGCTTTGACGCGGTCGGCTCAAAGCAGAAGACATTCAAGCTGTTCACGCGCGAAGAGGGCGGTTACCACCACTGCCAGATCGACAACCAGAGCATCTGCTCGGCTTATATGTGGGACTGGCTCGAACAGGTGCTGCAGCCGGCGCGCTGAGCGTCGCAACGCCGCGCGCTACGCGAATTAATATTAACGCTTTAACTTAATCGGTGACGTTCATTGCGGCGGTCCCTGCGACCGCTACATTGAATTTGAGAATTCATAGGTTGAGTCCTGGAGAGGGAGACATGACGAGAACCTTGGTGGCGCTCGGCGCCGCGCTCGCGATCGGCGCGGCTGCCTTCACGCAATCCACTCCTGCATCGGCCCAGTCATGGGTTGCTCCCGTGGTTGCCGGCTCGGTGATCGCGGGCGGCATCGTCGGCGCGGCGGTCGCTTCGTCGCCTTGCCACGGTGGCTACACTGTGAGCGTCGGCTGTTGCGGCAGTGCGCCGCGCGGTCTGTTCACCAGCGGCTTCGGTGGCGGTTGCGGATGTGGGACCTCCGGCTATCCGGCCTATGGCCCGACGCCGTATTACACTCAGCCGGGACTGCCCTACGTGCAGCCGTATTACTATCATCATCGTTTCGTGCATCCTTATGTGCGGCACTACTACCGCCCCTATGTGCGGCACGACTACCATCGCTATGGCGCCTATCGGGCGTATCACCGCGCGCACCGGCATTGGTGACGAACTCCAAGCGTGAAGACGTAAAGAGGCCGCCGCCTTCCGGGCGGCCTCTTTCATGTGCGCCCAGCATGGGCATTGACTTGGAGGTGGGAGTCCTCCCGCGAGCTGGTCATAGCGAGCGAGAGCGTCGTTCCGTGAGGCCGTGGTGAAGGAAGCGGGGAGCGA
>Ga0187771_10003507_pt1 | contig 10952 bp, 6 predicted proteins | sample 0116_SJ02_MP15_1_FD_133139 | JGI IMG/M metagenome (GOLD analysis project Ga0187771, IMG submission 133139) | Tropical peat soil microbial communities from peatlands in Department of Meta, Colombia - 0116_SJ02_MP15_10_MG | ecosystem: Environmental > Terrestrial > Soil > Wetlands > Peat | place... | reverse complement strand
GCGCGCATTCTGCTGGTGCCGATCGTGGTCTGGGCGATCGCGACCCCGGGTGCCATGTGGATCGCCTTCGTCCTGTTCCTGGTGGCCGGGGTGAGCGACGCCATCGACGGCTATCTCGCCAAGCGCTTCCAGATGACCAGCGTGCTCGGCGCCTATCTCGATCCGCTCGCCGATAAGGCGCTGATCGTCTCGATCTATCTTACGCTCGGCATCAACAACCTGATTCCGCGCTGGCTGGTCATCCTGGTGGTGTCGCGCGACATCCTGATCGTCGGCGGCATCATGCTCGCCTGGGTGATCGGCAACCCCCTCAAGATCAAGCCGCTCCTGGTGTCCAAGCTCAACACGGTGGCGCAGATCATGTTCGCCTGCGTGGTGCTCGGCTCGCTCGGCCTCAATTACGAATTGCCGACGCTGACGCTCATCCTCATGGGCCTGGTGGCGGTGCTCACCCTGTTGTCGATCGCCGGCTATGTCGCCGAATGGGTGCGCCACATGAGCACGGCAGGGAGCTGAGCTATGAACCCGCGCGCCCGCCCGCAGCCGCGTCCCGGGCCGCCGCAGGGCGGCGGCGTGGCGTTCGAGCGGCAGGTCGCCTTCTGGCTGGCGGCGCTCGCCGTACTCGTGCTGATGCTCTGGCTGCTCAGCGACATCCTGCTGCCCTTCGTCGCCGGTGCGGCGATCGCCTATCTGCTCACGCCGGTGACCGACCGGCTCGAGCGACTGGGCGTCAACCGCCTGGCGGCGGCGCTCTCGATCATCACCTTGGTGGTGATGGCGATCGTGCTCATCATTCTGCTGATCGCGCCGATCCTCGGGAGCCAGCTCGCCTCCTTCATCGACAACATCCCCGGCTACGTGGCGCGGCTGCAATCGCTGCTCAGCGATCCGAGCCGGCCGTGGGTGCAGAAGATTCTCGGCGCCAGCTTCAATGCCGACAAATCGCTCGGCGATCTGGTGGCGCAAGGGGTCGGCTGGCTCACCAGCTTCCTGCAATCGCTGTGGTCGCGCGGCCGCGCGCTGGTCTCGCTGTTCTCGCTGGTGGTCGTGACGCCGGTGGTCGCCTTCTATTTGATGCACGACTGGCACCGCATGATCCAATCGGTCGACAGCAGCGTGCCGGTGCAGCAGCGCGAGACGGTGCGTCAGCTCGCGCGCGAGATCGATACGGCGATCTCCGGCTTCGTGCGCGGGCAGACCGCGGTCTGCCTGATCCTCGGCTCGTTCTACGCGGTGGCGCTGACCTTGAGCGGGCTCAATTTCGGCCTGCTCATCGGCTTGCTCTCCGGCGTGATCACCTTCATCCCTTACGTCGGCTCGATGACCGGCCTCATTCTCGCCCTCGGCGTCGCGGTGGCGCAGTTCTGGCCCGACTACAGTTCGATCCTCACTGTGCTCGGCATCTTCCTGGTCGGCCAGTTCGTCGAGGGCAATGTGCTGGCGCCCAAGCTGGTCGGCGAGAGCGTCGGCTTGCATCCGGTCTGGCTCATCTTCGCGCTGCTCGCCTTCGGCTATCTATTCGGCTTCGTCGGCCTTTTGGTGGCGGTGCCGCTCGCCGCCACCATCGGCGTGCTGGTGCGCTTTGCCATGCAGCGCTATCGCGAAAGCTCGCTCTACACCGGAGGGCCGTCGGCGTGAGCACGGCAGCCGGTCCGCGTCAGCTTGCACCTGCGCTGCCGCATACGCAAAGCTTCGCGCGCGAGGATTTCCTTGCCGGTCCTTCGAACGCCGCCGCGCTGGCGCTGATCGAGCGCTGGCCGGACTGGCCCAATCACGTCGTCGCCCTGGTCGGGCCGGAAGGCGCTGGCAAGAGCCATCTCGCCGCGATCTGGGCGGAGGCTTCCGGCGCGCGCGTCTTGGCGGCGAAACTGCTCGCCGACAGCGACCTGCCGGCGGCGCTCGCCACCGGCGCGCTGGTGCTCGAGGATCTCGCCTTCGCCGGGCTTGACGAGCGCGCACTGTTTCACCTCATCAATCTCGCGCGCGAGCAAGGCGCCTACGTGCTGATCACCTCGCGCTCGCCGTTAACCAGCTTTCCGGTGGCGATCCGCGATCTCGCCTCGCGACTGCGCGCGGTGCCGAGTGTGACGCTTGCAGCGCCCGACGACGCGCTGCTGCGCTCGCTCATCGTCAAGCTCGGCGCCGACCGCCAGCTCACGCTCGACGAGGCGCTGGTCAACTATCTGGTCAACCGGATCGAGCGCTCCTTCGCCGCCGCGCGCGCCGCCGTCGCCCGCCTTGACGAAGAATCCATGCGCCAGCACCGCCCGGTGACGCGGGCGCTGGCGGCGGAACTGTTCCGAGAGGTTTAAGCTCGTTTTTGCTTCAGACTTGACCGCGCGGCCCGCCTGCGTGAACTGTCATCCGCCGGCCACTATATTCGGTTAGGGATTCGGCCTTTCGGGGCCCTGAACACTATGGCAGATCGCGCACAAGCTTTTGTATCGACAGAGGAAATCGCTCCGGTCGCTGACCGTGCCGAGCGCCAGGCCGGCACGGCTTTGCGCGCGCAGCCGCAGCGCTTCATCAACCGCGAACTGTCCTGGCTGCACTTCAACCGCCGGGTCCTGGAAGAGGCGGCCAATGAGAGCCACCCGCTGCTCGAGCGGGTGCGCTTCCTGTCCATTTCCGCCAACAACCTCGACGAATTCTTCATGGTGCGCGTGGCCGGCCTCAAGGGCCAGGTGCGCCAGGGCATCACCACGCAGAGCCCGGACGGGCTCACCCCCAGCGAACAGCTCGCGCGCATCGGCGAAGCGGTGGCGAGCCTGGCGCACGATCAGCAACGGCGCTGGATCGAGCTGCGGCCGCAGCTCGCGGCCGCCGGCGTCACTCTGGTCGGCGGCGCCGACCTCAACAAGAAGAGCGAGCGCGCTTGGCTCGAGGAGCGCTTCCTCACCCACGTGTTCCCGCTGCTGACGCCGCTTGCCATCGATCCGGCGCATCCGTTCCCGTTCATTCCCAATCTTGCCTTCTCGATCGCGCTGCAGCTTGCGCGCACCAAGGACGGCAAGGCGATGAACGCGCTCATCCGCATGCCGCAGAAGATCGAGCGCTTCATCCGGCTGCCGAGCGGCAACGACCAGGGCATCCGGTTGATCACGCTGGAGGAGACGACCGCGCTGTTTATCGGCCGGTTGTTCCCCGGCTACACGGTCAAGGGGCAAGGCGGCTTCCGCGCCATCCGCGACTCGGAAGTGGAAATCGAAGAAGAGGCGGAAGACCTGGTGCGGCTGTTCGAGACAGCGCTCAAGCAGCGGCGGCGCGGCTCGGTGATCCGCCTCGAGCTCGACACCAACATGCCAGTGGAGTTGCGCAATTTCGTGCAGCGGGCGCTCGCGGTCGCGGACGACGAGGTGTTCCTGGTCGACGGCGTGCTCGCGCTCAACGAGCTGTCGCAGCTTACCCGGCTCGACCGGCCCGACCTCGAATTCGTGCCGTACAATCCGCGCTATCCCGAGCGCATCCGCGACCACGGCGGCGACTGCTTCGCCGCCATCCGGCAGAAGGATCTGATCGTCCACCATCCGTACGAATCCTTCGATGTGGTGGTGCAGTTCCTGCAACAGGCCGCGCGCGATCCCGACGTGGTCGCCATCAAGCAGACGCTCTACCGCACCTCCGCCGAGTCGCCGATCGTCAAGGCGCTGGTGGAAGCAGCCGAGGCCGGCAAGTCGGTCACTGCGCTGGTGGAGCTGAAGGCGCGCTTCGACGAGGAGGCCAATATCCGCTGGGCGCGCGACCTCGAGCGCGCCGGCGCGCAAGTGGTCTACGGCTTCATCGAATTGAAGACCCACGCCAAGCTGTCATTGGTGGTGCGGCGTGAGGGCGGTGCGCTGGCGACCTACATCCATTGCGGCACCGGCAACTATCACCCGGTCACCGCGCGCATCTACACCGACCTCTCGTTCTTCACCGCCGACGCGGTGATCGGCCGCGACGTCGCGCGCATCTTCAACTACATCACCGGGTATGCCGAGCCGGACGAGCTTGAGCTGATGGCGATTTCGCCGATCTCCTTGCGCCAGCGCATCCTCAATCATATCGCGCAGGAAGTCGCCAATGCCGGGGCTGGCAAGCCGGCGGCAATCTGGATGAAGATGAATTCGCTGGTCGATCCCGGCATCATCGATGCGCTCTATGATGCATCGAGCGCCGGCGTCGACGTCGACCTCGTGGTGCGCGGTATCTGCTGTCTGCGTCCCGGCGTGCCGGGGCTGTCCGACAACATCCGCGTCAAATCCATCGTCGGCCGCTTCCTCGAGCACGGTCGCATCTATTGCTTCGGCGCTGGCCACAGCCTGCCGCATCCGAAGGCCGCGGTATATATTTCCTCCGCCGACATGATGCCGCGCAATCTCGATCGCCGCGTCGAGGCGCTGTGCCCGATTCTCAATCCAACTGTGCATGAGCAGATTTTGGACCAGATTATGGTCGCGAATCTGAAAGATAATGAGCAGAGTTGGACCGTCTTGCCGGACGGCAGTTCCACGCGCATAAAGGCCGCGCCGGGCGAGGAACCGTTCAACGCCCACAAGTACTTCATGACGAATCCAAGTCTGTCGGGTCGTGGCAAATCGCTCAAAGAGTCCTCACCGCGTAGCCTTATACGCCGCCTCGTCGAAGGGGCGTAAGCGTTCGCCCGCCATTGCGCAGCCGCACGTGATGGTCAATTCCGCGAAAGGCCGGCTCGACCACGGGCCGCCGGTCGCTGTCATTGACATCGGCTCGAACTCGGTGCGCCTCGTCATTTATGAGGGGCTCACGCGCGCGCCGACGCCGATCTTCAACGAGAAAGTCTTGGCCGGCCTCGGCCGCCAAGTGCAGACGACCGGCCTGTTGGCGCCGGCCGCCATCGATGCAGCGCTGGAGACGCTTAAGCGCTTCCGTGTGCTGTGCGACAGTCTGCACGTACGCAAGATCTGGGCGATCGCCACCGCCGCCTGCCGCGACGCGCGCAACGGCCGCGCCTTCATCGAGGAGGCGGAGCGCATATGCCACACGCCGATCAAGATCCTGTCCGGCAAGCGCGAAGCGCATCTCACCGGGCTCGGCATCGTCTCCGGCATCCACCGGCCGGACGGCATTGTCGGTGACCTCGGCGGCGGCTCGCTCGAACTGACCGACGTGCGCGGCTCGCGCGTGCGCGGCGGCGTTACGCTGCCGCTCGGCGGGCTGGCCTTGCAGGACATCGCCGGCCGCTCGCTGAAGAAGGCGGAGAAGTTCGTCGAGGAGTCGTTTGAGGATCTCGACATGCTGCACGACGGCGAGGGCCGCACCTTCTACGCGGTCGGCGGCACCTGGCGCGCGCTGGCGCGGCTGCACATGTGGCAGACGGGCTATCCGTTCCACGTGATGCACAATTACCGCATCTCGGCCCGCGAGGCGTTGGAATTCTCGCGCCTGGTGCACCGCGTCGACACCGAGACGCTATCCAAGATCGAAGTCGTCAACGCCGCGCGCCGGCCGCTGCTCGCCTATGCCGCGCTGGTGATGGAAAACTTGGTGCGCACGATCAAGCCGAAGCAGGTGATCATCTCCGTGCTCGGCGTGCGCGAGGGACTGCTCTATTCGCTGCTCAATCCGCGCGAGCGGGCGCGCGATCCGTTGATCTCGGCGGCGGCCGACCTCAACGTGCTGCGCTCGCGCTCGCCGCGTCACGGCGAGGAACTGATCGACTGGACCGACCGCTTTATGGCCTCGTCCGGCCTGGACGAGACCGCCGAGGAGCGCCGCCTGCGCCACGCCGCCTGTCTGCTCGCCGATATCGGCTGGCGCGCACATCCGGATTATCGCGGTGAGCAGTCGATGAACATCATCGCGCATGGCGCCTTCGTCGCCATCGATCATCCGAGCCGCGCTTATCTCGCACTGTCCGTCTATTTCCGCCACGCGGGGCTGGTCGAGGAAGACCTGTCGCCACGCTTGCGCGAGCTCGCCACCACGCGCATGCTCGACCGCGCGCGCGTGCTCGGCGCCTCGATGCGCGTCGCCTATCTGATCACGGCCGGGCAGGGCGGGGTGCTGCCGAAGACGCCGATGGCGGTCAAACGCGGCAAGCTGGCGCTCACCCTGCCGCGGCGTTATGCGCCGCTCGGCAGCGACCGCCTCTACGGCCGCTTGCGCCAGCTCGCGCGCCTGATCGGCCGCGAGCCGGTGATCGAATCGTAGCAACCCGGATTTCAGGTCTTTTCGACCGTCACCACTTTGCCCTTGTCGACGGCGAGCGCGAGCTTGCCGTGCTTGAGCGCCAGCGCCTTCTCGCCGAACAGTTCGCGCCGCCAGCCTTTGAGCGCCGGCACGTCGGCCTCGTCGTCGGCGGCGATGCGGTCCAATTCGTCGACCGTGGCGATCACCTTGGCGGCGACGCCGTGCTTCTCCGCGGTCATGCGCAAGAGCACCTTCAAAAGCTCGACGGTGGCGGCACCGTTGACCGCCGGGCGGAAGCGCTCGATGCGCGGCAGCGTCTTGGGATCGCGCTCGAGGCCGCGCTTAACCGCGTCGACGATCTCGGCGCCCCAGCGCGAACGCTCGAAACCCTTGGGCAGCGAGCGCAGATGCCCGAGCCGCTCGATGGTGGTCGGCGCCTGCACCGCGATGTCGCCGACCACCTCGTCCTTGAGCACGCGCGAGCGCGGCACGTCGCGTGTCTGCGCCTCGCGCTCGCGCCAGGCGGCGATCTCCATTAGCACGGAGAGCTCTTTCGGCTTGCGCACCCGGCTTTTCAGCCGCTCCCAGGCCCGCTCGGGGTCGGCGCGGTAGGTGTCGGGCGAGGTGAGCACGTTCATCTCCGCCTCCACCCAGCTCGTGCGTTCGCGCTTCTTCAGGTCGGCGGCGAGCTTGAGATAGACCGCGCGCAGATGCGTCACGTCGGACAGCGCGTAGGACACCTGCGCGTCGGAGAGCGGCCGCCGCGTCCAGTCGGTGAAGCGATGCGACTTGTCGAGCTGGTCGCCGGTGATGCGCTGCACCAGCTGGTCGTAGGAAATCGAGTCGCCATAGCCGAGCACCATGGCGGCCACCTGCGTGTCGAAGATCGGATGCGGGATCTTGCCCGCCATGTTCCAGACGATTTCGATGTCCTGCCGCGCGGCGTGGAATACCTTGACCACCTTCTCGTTAGTCATCAGCGCGAACAGGGGGGCAAGGTCGAGGCCGGGGACGAGCGCGTCGATCACCGCCGCCTCGTCGGGCGAGGCGAGCTGCGCCACGCAGAGCAGCGGGTAATAGGTGGTCTCGCGCAAGAACTCGGTATCGACGGTGATGTAAGGGTGCCGCGCCACGCGCGCGCAAACCTCGGCCAATTCGTCGGTGGTCGTGATCAAATCCATGGTATTGAGGGCAACCTAACCCGATCCGGCCGGCTCCTGGCAACCCGGTTCATTTGCCGCGGATGCGCGGCATGTGGATGAATTCCCAGGGGCTCGGCAGCCGGCCGATCGGCACCTCGATCAAGGTCGGCTCGCGCGCGGCGAATGCGGCCTTGAGCGCTTCGGCTAGCTCCGCCGGGTTGCGCGCGCGGCGGCCGGCGGCGCCGAAGCTTTCCGCGTATTTGACGAAATCCGGATTGACGAGGTCGCAGGCGATCAGCCGGTTGCCGAACTGCTCCTCCTGGATGCGCCGCACATTGCCGAAGGCGCCGTCGGCGAATACCACGGCGACCAGCGGAATGCGGTGGCGTATGGCGGTGGCAAGCTCGTTGCCGGTATAGAGGAAGCCGCCGTCACCGTTGATCGAGATGACCGGCACGTCGGGCCGCGCGTGCTGCACGCCGAGCGCGGTGGCATAGCCCCAGCCGAGATTGTCCTGATAGCCGGGCGAGAGAAACGTGCGTGGGCGATAGGCCGGGAAGGCGAGGCGGGCGGCAAAGCCGATCTGCGTCACCTCGTCGACATAGATGCCATCCTCGGGCAAGGCGGCGCGGATGACTTCGACGAAGGCGAGCTGCGGCACGATCTTGGCAAGACGCGCGCGCCATTTCGCCTGGCGCTCGACGAGCTCGTCGCGGCGCGAGGCGCGGCGCGCGTTGGTCTTCGCCAGCGCATCGATCAGCCGGCGCAACACCGGCGCGGCGTCGCCAACCAAGGCCACCTTCGGCTTGTGCAGGCGCGCCGGCTCCTGCGGGTCGGCATCGACGCGCACGATTGGCAAATCCTTATCCACCCCCCAGGCCGCCATCGGCATGAGCAGCCTTGTGCCGACCGCCAGCACCGAATCGGCCTCGCCCCACAATTCGCGGCCGAGTGGCAGCGTGACGCTAAACGGGCAGCGCCCATCGAGCACGCCGCGCCCGCGCCGGTAGGCGAGCACGGGCGCCTGCAATAGGTCGGACAACTGCGTCACCTCGGGCGAGGCATCCTGCGCGCCGCCGCCGACGACGATCAGCACACGCTGGGCCTTGCCGAGCAGCCTGGCCGCCGACTTTACTTTGTCCTCGTCGATGCGCGGCTGGCGCTCGGGCAGCGGCGGCACCGGCACGACTGGCGCGCGCTTGGCCCACACATCGATGGCACATTCAAGCGCGGCCGGACCGTAGCGCCCTTGCCGCATTGAAGCGATCGCCTTGGCCACTTTCGTCGGCGCTTCGGTCGGGCCATGGATGTGGGCGGAGTGATCGACCAGCCTGGCGATGATGCCGGCCTGGTCGCGGATCTCGTGCAACTGGCCGAGGCCGCGGCCGATGGTCGACTGCGGGATCTGCCCGATGATCGCCAGCACCGGTGCGTTCATGCCGTAGGCGGTAAGCAGCGCAGCGGCCGAGTTGAGCAGCCCGGGCCCGGGTACCACCGCATAGGCTTGCAGCCTGCCGGTGGCGAGCGCCGCGCCCAAAGCCATATAGGCCGCGCTCTGCTCATGGCGGGTATGGACCACGCGCAAGGCGTCGCCGGCGCGCTGGAAGGCGTCGAACAGATGGTCGTTGTGCACCCCGGGCAGTGCGTAGACGGTCTCTATCCCATGCGCGAGCAGCGCGGCGGTGGTGGCTTCCCCGGTCGACATGTCGACCGCGGCCAGCTTGGTTGTCTTGGGGCGTTTTTTCGGCATGGCGACACCGGATACGCGACCGCGCCCGCAGGTGCAAATGCACCTCTCGCGCGACGCCGCCGCTTGCCTTGACAAAGCCACCCCCCCATGCGCTTTTCGCGCGCCTTGCAACCCCTTTGAATCAACGGCCGGAACCAGCCATGCATCGCTATCGCACCCATACCTGCGGCGCCCTGCGCGAGGGCGACATCGGCCAACACGTGCGGCTGTCCGGCTGGTGCCATCGCATCCGCGACCATGGCGGCGTGCTGTTCATCGACCTGCGCGACCATTATGGCTTGACCCAAGTCGTCGCCGACCCCGACAGCAAGGCGTTCAAGCTCGCCGAGACGCTGCGCTCGGAATGGGTGGTGCGCGTCGACGGCAAGGTGCGCCGCCGCCCGGGCGGCACCGAGAATCCCGACCTCCCGACCGGCCAGGTCGAGGTCTATAGCGAGGAGATCGAGGTCCTGGGCCCGGCCGGCGAACTGCCGATGCCGGTGTTCGGCGAGCAGCATTATCCGGAAGAGACGCGGCTCAAATACCGCTTCCTCGATTTGCGCCGCGAGAAACTGCACAACAATATCATGCTGCGCGGGCGGGTGATCGATTCGATCCGCCGCCGGATGAAGGAGAGTGGCTTCTTCGAATTCCAGACGCCGATCCTCACCGCCTCCTCGCCGGAAGGCGCGCGCGACTATCTCGTGCCCTCGCGCATCCATCCGGGCAAATTCTACGCGCTGCCGCAGGCGCCGCAGCAGTTCAAGCAGCTTATAATGGTCGCGGGCTTCGACCGCTATTTCCAGATTGCGCCCTGCTTCCGCGACGAGGACGCGCGCGCCGACCGCTCGCCCGGTGAGTTCTATCAGCTCGATCTGGAGATGAGCTTCGTCACCCAGCAGGACGTGTTCGACGCGGTTGAGCCGGTGATCCGCGGCGTGTTCGAGGAATTCGGCCAGGGCAAGCCCGTCACGCCGGAGTTTCCGCTGATCCCCTATGAGGCGGCCAAGCGCGCCTTCGGCACCGACAAGCCGGATCTGCGCAACCCGCTGATCATGGCGAACGTCACCGACATCTTCCGCGACTCCGGCTTCAAGATCTTCGCCAATGCTATCAAGGCCGATCCGAATTTCGAGGTGTGGGCAGTTCCAGCGCCGGGCGGCGGCAGCCGCGCCTTCTGCGACCGCATGAATTCCTGGGCGCAGGGCGAGGGCCAGCCCGGCCTCGGCTACATTTTCTGGCGTGAAGGCGAGGAGGACGGCGCCGGGCCGATCGCGAAAAATCTTGGGCCCGAGCGCAGCGCGCAACTGAAGAAGTTCTTCGGCGTGCATGCCGCCGCGCACGTCAAGATTCCGGTCGGCCTGCCGGGCGAGTTCATCCGCAAATATGCCGACCTGCGCCCGCATGGCTTCGAGACCGGCGACGCGGTGTTTTTCGTCGGCGGCGTGCCGGAGAAGCAATACAAATTCGCCGGCGAGGCGCGCAACAAGATCGCCAGCGAGCTCGGCTTGGTTGCCAAGGACCGTTTCGAGTTCTGCTGGATCGTCGACTTCCCGATGTTCGAGTGGAACGAGGAGGAGAAGAAGATCGACTTCTCGCACAACCCGTTCTCCATGCCGAACCTGCCGGTCGATGATTTTCTCGCGCTCGATCCCAATGATCACAAGTCGATCCTGGAGATTCTGGCGATCCAGTACGACATCGTCTGCAACGGCGTCGAGCTGTCATCCGGTGCCATCCGCAATCATCGCCCCGACGTGATGAAGAAGGCCTTCGCCATCGCCGGCTATCCGGAAGAGACGCTGGAGCAGAAATTCGGCGGCATGCTGCACGCGCTCTCGCTCGGCGCGCCGCCGCACGGCGGCATCGCCCCCGGCATCGACCGCATCGTCATGCTGCTGGCCGGCGAGGAGAACCTGCGCGAGGTGGTG
>Ga0187771_10003506_pt1 | contig 10952 bp, 7 predicted proteins | sample 0116_SJ02_MP15_1_FD_133139 | JGI IMG/M metagenome (GOLD analysis project Ga0187771, IMG submission 133139) | Tropical peat soil microbial communities from peatlands in Department of Meta, Colombia - 0116_SJ02_MP15_10_MG | ecosystem: Environmental > Terrestrial > Soil > Wetlands > Peat | place... | reverse complement strand
GCCCGTTTATATCCCGTTCCCCCAGGCCGTGCCGATGGTTCCGGTGATCGATCCGGAGACTTGCATCGAGTTCAAGAGTGGAAAATGCAAGAAGACATGCGTGGAAGCCTGCGGCGACCGCAAGGCCATCGACTTCAAGCAGAAGGAATCCACCGAGACAATCGAGGTGGGCACCATCGTGGCGGCGACGGGCTTCCAGGTGTTCGACGCCCGACGCCTGCCCTACTACGGATATGGGAAGCTCCCCAACGTCTACACCTCGCTGGAAGCCGAGAGGCTGATCAATGCCGCGGGCCCCACGGGCGGCGAAGTCATCCTGCGCGACGGCCGCAAACCCAAGTCGGTGGGCATCATTCATTGCATCGGGTCGCGCGACGAAAACACCAACCGCTGGTGCTCCCGCGTTTGCTGTATGTACTCGCTCAAGCTGGCGCACCTGCTGAAGGAGCATACGGGCGCCGAGATTTTCAACTTCTACATTGATATGCGGACGCCCGGGAAGAGTTTCGAGGAATTCTATCAAAGGCTGCTGAACGAAGGCGTCCACTTCATCCGAGGGAAGGGCGCCGAGATCAGCGCCTACCCTCTCGATCCCTCGGAGGAGGGGAAACTCACGATTCGCGTGGAAGACACGCTTATCGGGAAGATCCGGCGCATTCCCGTGGACATGGTCGTGCTCTCGGTGGGCCTGGAGCCGCACACGGACGCCGGAGACGTGCGGCGCCTGTTCAATATCAGTTGTTCGTCGGAGGGGTGGTTCCTCGAGCGCCATCCCAAGCTGGCCCCCGTGAACACCTTTACGGACGGCATCTTCCTGGCGGGGTGCTGCCAGGGGCCCAAGGACATTCCCGACAGCGTGGCGCAGGCGGGGGCGGCGGCCGCGGAAGCCATGGCCCTCATTGACGCCAAATATGTGGAGCTGGAGCCCAACACCGCTTACGTGCTTGAAGAGGTCTGCTCGGGCTGCAAGACCTGCGTCCCGCTCTGTCCTTACAGCGCCATTACGTTTGTGGAAGCTAAGAAAAAAGCGGAGATCAACGAGGCGCTTTGCAAGGGCTGCGGCGTGTGCGTGGCTGCCTGCCCGTCGGGCTCTATCCGCCAGAACCTGTTTGAAGACGAGGAGATCTTCGAAGAGATCCAAGGGGTGCTTGCCTATGCCTGAAGCGAAGCCTGTATCCCATCCCGGCCACGGAAACGGCTTTGAGCCCAAAATCGTGGCCTTCTTCTGCAACTGGTGCACCTACCTGGCCGCCGACTTGGCCGGCACCTCGCGGATGAAATACGCGCCCAATATCCGGGTGATTCGACTGATGTGCTCGGGCCGCCTGGATCCGCAGTTCGTGCTGGACGCCTTCGCCCGGGGAGCGGACGGCGTGCTCATCGGGGGGTGCCATCCCGGCGACTGCCACTATCAAGAGGGGAATTACAAGACCCTGCGCCGCGTCCAGATGCTCAAGCGCGTGCTCAAGACCATGGGCATCGAAGAGGAGCGCTTCCGCCTGGAGTGGATTTCCGCCGCGGAGGCGGACCGGCTGAAGTCGGCGGTCAACGACATGGTGGAGAAAGTGCGCGCGCTGGGGCCCTTGCATTCGGAAACCCCGCAAGAGTCTCACCTGGAGGAGGTGAAGGCCGCATGAGCGAACCGGCAAAACCCAAAGTCGCCTTCTACTGGTGCGCTTCCTGCGGTGGCTGCGAGGAAGCGGTGGTGGACCTCGCGGAGAAAGTCCTCGACGTGGTGGCCGCGGTGGACATCGTCTTCTGGCCGGTGGCCCTCGATTTCAAGCGCCAGGATGTGGAAGCCATGCCGGACGGCGCCATCCTGGCCGCTTTCGTCAACGGCGCCATCCGCACAACGGAGCAGGAAGAAATGGCGCACCTGCTCCGAAAGAAATCCAAGGTCCTGGTGGCCTTCGGAGCCTGCGCCCAGCTCGGCGGGATCCCCGGGCTCGCCAACCTGTCTTCACGCGAAGGCATTTTCCAGACTGTGTATTCCGAATCCCCTTCGACCGCAAATACGCAAGGGACGCTACCTGAGACTTTGTACAAGGATAATGGGCACAGCCTGAGCCTGCCGGAATTCTTTGACACCGTATGTTCCCTGGACCAGGTGGTGGACGTGGATTACTACGTCCCCGGATGTCCCCCGACGCCCAAAATCCTTTTGCAGGCGGTTGAGACGTTACTGAGCGGCAAGCTCCCGCCCAAGGGCACGGTGCTGGCGCCCGACCACGCGCTCTGCGACGAGTGTCCGAGGAAGGATACCAGGCCGGAAAAACTCACTTTGACCGCTTTTAAGCGTGCCAGCGAAGTAGTCCTTGACCAGGAGAAATGTCTGTTGGCGCAAGGGGTGGTGTGCCTGGGGCCGGCGACGCGCGCGGGCTGCGAGGCGCTGTGTCCGCGCGGCAACATGCCCTGCACGGGTTGTTTCGGTCCTTCCAGCCGCGTGCGGGACTTTGGCGCTAAGGCCCTCTCCGCCGTGGCCTCGATCATCGAAAGTAACGACGAAGCCGAGATTGAGCGGATTGCCAACACGATTCCGGACCCGGTGGGGACCTTTTACCGTTACAGCTTGCCGGCGTCCCTGCTGCGCAGGAAGAAAGCGAGGCCGGTGCGACGGGCCGCGTAGGGGCGGCCCAGGGCAGGCACGAGGCTTGCCCCTAAGAACGCCAGCGATCCCGCTTGCAAAGGCGGCGTTAGAACGAAAGAAATTGGAGCAAACGCCTATGTCGAATGCCGAAAAGATGACGGAGCCAAATCCCGCCCAGAGCCCTGGTGCTGGCGCGGCGGGGGCTCGCCGGCGCATTACCATTGACCCCATCACGCGCCTCGAGGGGCACGGCAAGATCGAAGTCTTTCTGGACGAGCAGGGCAATGTGGAGCGCGCCTACTTTCAGGTTCCGGAACTGCGCGGCTTCGAGAAATTCGCGGAGGGGCGTCCGGCCGAGGACATGCCGCAGATTACCTCGCGCATCTGCGGCGTGTGTCCCACTGCACATCACATGGCGGCGACCAAGGCGTTGGATGGTCTTTATCGAGTCACCCCGCCGCCCGCGGCCCTGAAGATCCGCGAGCTTTTTTATTCCACCTTTATGACGGAGGACCACGCCCTCCACTTCTACTTCCTGGGCGGGCCGGACTTTATTGTGGGGCCGCAAGCGCCTGCCGCCGAGCGGAACGTCCTGGGCGTGATTGCCCGGGTGGGAGTCGAAGTCGGCCAGAAAGTGATCGCCATGCGGCGCCGACTGCGCGAGCTGATGGCGCTGGTAGGGGGCAAGGCCGCTCATCCGGTGCTGGGATTGCCGGGCGGCGTCGCCAAACGGCTGACCGCCGAAGACCAGAAGCAGTTCCAACAGGTCGCCCAGGACGCGGTGGACTTCGCTCGCTTCACCCTTGAGACGTTCAAGAATGTAGTCTTGAAAAACAGCCTTTATGTGGAGCTGATCCGCTCCGAGATGTTCACGCACCGGACTTATTACCTGGGCATGGTGGACGCGAACCAGCGCGTGAACTTCTATGACGGCTCGCTGCGGGTGGTCACACCGGAAGGGCAGGAGTACGCGAAGTTCCGGCCCCAGCAGTATCTCGAATACCTGGCCGAGCACGTGGAGCCCTGGAGCTATATCAAATTCGCCTACTTGAAGCCGCTGGGCTGGCAGGGCTTTGCCGACGGCCGCGAGAGCAGCGTCTACTGCGTCGCCCCGCTGGCGCGCCTGAACGCGGCCGATGGCATGGCCACGCCCCTGGCGCAGGAAGCCTATGAGAAATTCTTCGCGACGCTGGGCGGGAAGCCCGTCCACCACACTCTGGCCAACCACTGGGCGCGCGTGATCGAGCTGCTTTACGCCGCGGAGCGCATGCAACAACTCGCCGCGGACCCGGAGATCATCGACCCCAACGTGCGCACCCTGCCCACCGCCGCGCCCCGTGAAGGCGTGGGGGTTGTCGAGGCGCCCCGCGGAACGCTTATCCACCATTATCAGACCGACGAGAAAGGCATAATCCAGAAAGCTAATCTCATCGTGGCGACGCAGAACAACGCGGCGCGCATCGCCATGAGCGTCGAAAAGGCGGCGCGCGGCCTGATCACCGGCGGCAACGTGTCCGAGGGGGTCTTGAACATGGTGGAGATGGCCTTCCGAGCCTACGACCCCTGCCACGGCTGCGCCACCCACTCCCTGCCCGGAAGCATGCCCCTGCTGCTGCGCGTCCACGACCGCGCGGGCAGTGTCGTCGCCACCCTGCGGCGGGACTTCGATGGCAAAATCCAGCGCACCTAGGCATTTCGTGGTGACTCGACCTGGGTCGGTCTCCCCACATAAAGTGCGTGTTTTGTGCCTCGGAAACGAGCTCCTGGCCGATGATGCCTTTGGTTTTGTCGTCGCCGACCGGCTGATCTCGGAATTGCCCAAGCACGCTGTCGACGCGTATCCTGCGGTGGACGCGACAGCGAAGATCGAAGTGGTCAAGTCATCCCTTTCGGGGCTGGCCTTGATCGATGAGTTGACGATCGCTTCCTGCCTGCTCGTCATTGACAGTGTGCAGACGGGGACTGCTCCTCCCGGAACCATCCACATCTGGCGTGAAGACGAGTTGAAGACGCCAGCAGGCCCTTCGCCCCATTACCTCGGGATTTTCGAGACCTTGCGGCTGGCACGGCAGTTGAGCCTCCCCGCGCCGGAACAGGTGATTGTCCTTGCCGTGGAGGCCGCGGACTGCATCACGCTAGGCGCTCCAATGCACCCGGCGGTCCTCGCCGCCGTGCCCAAGGTGGTCGAGCAGGTCAAGCAAATCGCTCAGAAGATCTGAAAACACAAACAGCTGATCGCATACGCGAAGATTCTGGAAGAAAGAGCCATGTCTCCTCCCTAATCATGCCGCGCCGGAGGGCTCATCTGGGGCCGGCCAGAAGAAAGCCTGGTTTGGAGACTTGTGTGATCCGGGTCGTGCGGAGAATCAGATTTAGGACGAGAGTCCGATCCGGCGCATGAAGTCTTGGAAACGCTGGTTTGAGCGGAGCGAGTCGAATTCCGGTTCAACGGTAAGATAAATCAATGCCGGGCGCTCAGTTTCGGCGTACGCTTTTTCGAGACAGCGAATAGCCTCTTGTTGCTCTCCCAAGCCGAGGTAGACCAAGGCGAAGCGATCCAGGCGGACATGTTTCGTCTGCGAAAGGGTCCGCAGCCGGGCCAGAATCTTTCGGGCTTCGTCTCTCCGTCCGGACCGCGCATACGCGAAGGCCAGTCCCGCTAGGTCCGAGGGGTTCCCACTCGGTAGTTTTACTGCCTGCTGGAACTGCTCGATCGCTCGCTCGTAATTGGAAGTTTGAACGAAGGCATGGCCCAGTCTTGCATGCGCGACTGGAGAGTTAGGGTCAAAATCGAGAGCGGCTTGGATCTGGCGTATCGAATCTTCATATCTCCGCTGGTAGTAAAGAATTTCGGAGATATCCACCTTGATAATGAGGGAGAGTGGATCGAGTTCCGCAGCCCTCTGAATTTCACCGAGGGCTTCCCTCTGCCTTCCGGCAAACAACAGGCAGTAAGCAAGCCAGTGATGGGCGGTTGCAAGGCTGGGTTGCAGCCCGATGGCCCGCTTGAGTTCCTGCTCAGCCCCCGCCCAGTCCCAGTCGTAGTAAAGCATTACTAGGCCCAACACCGCATGGGCTTCCGCCAGCCCTTCGTCTTTTGCTAACGCCTTCGTCGAGAAAGCACGAGCTTTTGCGTAGAAATCTTTTGCTGGTGCGTCCCCGTACCCTGTAAGCAAGGCGTAGGACTCACCCATCCCTGCGTAAGCCGCAGCAAAATCCCCGTCCTTCTGAAGCGCCTGTTGGAAGTATGCCAGGCTATTGAGCAACCCCTCCTCGCTTCTCTGATTGGCCGAATAACGGCCTTTCAAGTAATCGTCATACGCCTCGCTGTCCAACGGCATCCGATCTGACGGGGATCTCGGTTGAGGAGTCAGCTTCTGTTGGACTTCCCCCACTATAGCGCGTGCAATTTCATGCTCGAAGGCAAGTAAATCGCTCAGGTTGCCTTCGTAGCTATTCGCCCAAAGATGCCGGTCGGTCGCCGCCTCGATCAGTTGTACGGTGACGCGTGCCTCCTTTCCTGAACGGATGACCGTACCTTCGACGACGCATCCCACATGCAACTCTCGCCCTACTTCGGGGAGAGGCTTCGGGAGGTATTTGTAGGGTAAAGTCGACGTGCGAGAGATAACTAGTTGAGGGTAAGTCTTCCCCAGTTCGGCGATAAGTTCATCCGCGATTCCGTCCCCAAGATAGTCTTGTGCCGGGTCGCCTGAGAGGTTCTGGAAAGGCAAGACCGCCAAGCCCTCGATCCTTGCCTGCCCCCGTCCTGGGCCAGGAACAAGCCGCCGAGCGACAAATACACTCGCCGCGGCCAAGCCGGCAAGAGCAATTGCAACCCCGGCAATGAGCCGCGGACGCCTAGTTCGTGGAGATTCTGGCGTGGTACCTAGGGTGCTGTCGGCCTCAACCGGCTCCCGCGCCGCAAGCGGCTTGAGGCGGTTCTGTCGCCACACATCGATCTCGGCACGGTAGGCATGCACGGAGCCTCGTTCCTTGTGGATGTGCCGGTGTACAGGTAAGCCCTCAGACTCCTCCCACCGCTGCACAGTCCTGATGTCGCGCTTTAAGTAGGCGGCAATCTCTTTCCAGGAATCCAGGCGGTCGCCCGATTGGGCCGGCACGGGCACCGCGCGCGCCGGCGCACTTTTTCTGTCGTCCATCAGGGCCTTCCTCGCTTGGGACGGAAAGAACTGCCTTTCTTTTACGGTAGTTACGATATTTTGTCAATAGTAAGCTGACAATATTACTCAAAGACGACAAAACACGACACTGAAGCCCTGCCGTCTGTTGACGCTTGCATCGCCATTTTCCCCGAACCTACACTCCGTGCACTTGTCGAACTTGTTGCAGCGAGACATAAGCTGCGACTGAAGGGCGGGTTGACCGGAACACAGGGGCCGGTATTTCGCCTTAGCGGGAAGGCTCAAGCGTGGGGAGGGCACCTTGGAGCCCCCTGCCACGACATCATCGCAAGTACAAACTTGGAGGTGTGTTATGAAGCCAGATAGATGGGGGATTTTGGTCTCTGCGTTCAATTTGCTTTGGGTCGTGGGTGTGGGCTTTAGCGGCACCGCCTCAGCACAGACCTGGACACTAACGGGCAGCATGAGCGTCCCACGTGGCAGCCATACAGTAACTCTGCTGGCCGACGGGCGGGTCCTGGCGGCCGGAGGCCAAAACGCAACCGGGATCCTGAGCAGTGCGGAGGTGTACGACCCTGCTACCGGCACGTGGACCCCTACGTCGCCTATGGTGTTTCCCGAGACGGGAGCGGTGGCCTTACTGCTGAACGACCATCGTGTGCTCGTCGTGGGCGGGAATACCACCCCCAGCGGTATAACGAACCGCGCTCAAATCTATGACCCCACGACCAATCAGTGGACTGAGACCGGCGCGATGAACCAGCCCCGACAGAGCTTCAGCGGGGCTCTCCTACCGAACGGAAAAGCCCTGGCAATCGCTGGGTACTTCGGCGGCTACACAAACACCTCCGAGGTTTACGATCCGTTGACGGGGACATGGACCTCCACCGGTAGCCTTCCAGGATCGACAACCGATCCCACCGCCACCTTGCTGGCAAATGGCATGGTCTTGGAGGCGGGAGGAACGCCCGCTGCCTCCAGCGCGGCGACGTACGACCCGGGAACTGGGGTCTGGACGGCCACCGGTAGCCTGGTGGTTGGCCAGTCGGCCCAGAGCGCGAGCCTGCTGCAGGACGGAAGAGTGCTTATCGCCGGCGGCATACAAAACGCAGACTGCAGAGACCAGCTCAGCACTGCGGAGCTCTACGACCCCACGGCCGGCGTATGGACCTTGACGGGTTCCATGAACACGACCCGAGTGGCCCACGGGCAGGTTACGCTTGGGAACGGAGAGGTGTTGGTCATGGGGGGCTTGGCGCCCACCGATTGCGCTACTCCCCTGAACTCAGCCGAAATATACGATCCTGTCACCGGGACTTGGAGCTTTACCGCCAGCATGAATCAAGCGCGAGGCTCCTTTGGGGTAGCGCCCAATGGTGGATCACCTGCGGTTCTGCTGCGGGACGGGCGCGTCCTTGTCGCGGGGGGTTTTAGTGGCGGCCTGTATCTCAGTTCCGCAGAAATCTTCAGCGTGACGGACACGGGCTTCGCAAAGTTAACAGGGGGGAACACCTTCACCGGCAACCAGACGGTGAACGGCACGGTTGCTGCCACGGCCTTCTCTGGCGACGGCTCCGCCCTCGTAAATCTTAGTGCGGCCAGCATTGCCGCCGGCACGGCGGGAATAAGTATCACGGGCAATGCTGCTACGGCGACGAACGCGTCTTTTGCTACCACAGCGGGGAGCGCGGCCACTGCCGGGAGCGCCGCCAACGCCACGGCGCTGGGCGGTGTCGCGGCCAGCAATTACGCCCGCCTGGACATCGCTAACAGCTTTACAGGCAACCAAAGCGTGGCAGGCAATGTGAGCGTTAGCGGCAACTCGTCCACCACGGGAACCGTGACCATCGGCGGGAGCGGCACGCCCATCAGCGAGCACCTTTCGATTCTCGTGAATCCGAGCTTCCCGGGGATTAAGGCAGGCGCCTGCGCTAGCGCAAGCTTCACGCTTACCGGGGCCGCGGACGGGGATACGATTGCCCTAGGGGTGCCGAATGAACGAATGACGGGGGGTGGGACGCTCATTTACACAGCGTGGGTCAGCGCAGCCAACACCGTAACTGTCCAAGGCTGCAATGTCGGCGGCATGCCTCAAAAGACCCCTGGGTCCGGAAACATCCGCATCGACCTCTGGAAGCACTAGGTAGGGGAGCCCTTCGGGCTCCCGAGGGGAGGGCGAAGCCCTCCCCTACCAGCTTCGAGGACCGACGCTCGCCTTGGCGCTACAAGTCTGGCAGCGACCACCTTGCGTTGCGTCATCTCCTCTTTGCCCCGCTCTTCGCCAGCAACAGTCCTAGCAGGCACCACTGGGCCAAAGCCAGAAACTCACTACGGGTGAAGTGGCCGGGGACAAAGGGCAGGACCTTCATCAGGATCAGAAGCGTGGCGACCAAGCCGCCTAGCAGGGCGATGGCGCGCTCGCGGCGGCCGGTCTCGAGGCGAAGGCAGGCCAGGCATGTAGCCAGCCACCCCACCGCCGAAGCCAGGGAGCCGACTTCGGTGATGGGAATCAAAATGGATTCGCCCAGCAGAGTCGCAAACGCGCTCAGCGCTCCCGCCGCCAGCACGGCGTTTGCCGGGGTCAGGTTGGAAGGATGAATCCGGCCCAGGCGGCCGTCCACCAGGCCGCGCCGCCCCAGCGCAAACACCAGCCGGCTGGCTGCGATGAAATTTCCGTTGAAGGTTTTGACCAGGGAGAGGATGGCCGCAGCCAGGATAGCGTTCACAATCCAGCGCGCGCGAAACGCGCGCTGGAAGGCCACGGCGGTGGCGAACGATTCCCTGGTCAGGGACGGCCACGGCTGCACAAAAGCGACCACCGCGATAATCACCACGTAAAATAACACGCCCACGCTCAGGGCCAGCAGGGTGGCGCGAAAGAAGCCGCGGGGGCGAAAGTCCGCGCTCGCTTCCTCGGCGCATTTGGGCACTGACTCAAAGCCGGTCAGAAAATAAGGAACGATCTGCATGGCGAGCAGGATCGAAAGGCCCGCGCCGTGGCTGAACAGCGGGAGCATGTTTCGCCCCGCTCCGCGCCCGGCGCCCAGCAAAACGAAGAGCGCAAAAAGCGCTAGAACTCCGAAGGTCATCCAATTTTGGAAGCTGGCGCTCAGCCGGATGCCGCGGTAGTTGAGCGTGGTGATCAACAGGATCAGGCCCAGGCCCAAGACGAGATGCGGCAGATAAACGGGCCTCCCCGCCACTCGGTACAAGGGGGTCGAGGAGAGGGCAGGGAACAGGTAAGCCGCGATTTTGCCGATGGCCACGGCTTCCCAAGGGCACACGATCAGGTAAGCCAGGGTCATCATCCAGCCGGTAGCGAAGCTCACGGTGCGAGGGAAAACGCGCGCGGTGTAGGCGATTTCGCTTCCCGCGTCGGGGATGGCCACCACCAGGCGGCCGTAACAATAAGCGATGGGCAGCAGCGCCACCCCTCCCAGCGCGAACCCCAGTGCCGCGCCCAGCGGCCCGCCGCGGGTCAGCCAGTCGTCCATCACCACCAGCCAGCCCACGCCCACCATCGTGCCGAAGGCCAGGGTGAAGTAATCCAGCGCGCGAAGCTTGCGAGCCAAGGCAATCATGGCGAGCGGTGAATTATGAAGGATGATTGCTGAATGATGAACAGGATTGCTGGACCTGTTCCACGCGCCGCCTAGTGCGGCGCGGTCCGCAGATTATCACACCGGAAGAGAGTCCGTTGTCCGTGGTTCATTGCTGATGCTCAATCTGCGGCGGGTCGATACCTTATGTAAGCCGCTTGAAAACCGGCTGGCAGGTTCTGTTGACGATGGACCGGGCTCTGCCTTATTCGCCGTAGGGGTCGAAAAGCCCGAGAGGACTGTCTATCCACCGATCGCTGGGGTACCACCGTACTATTGTGCAAACTGGGTGGCTCCATTAGGATTTTCTTAGAAAAGGGCGAGAGACAGTTTCTCCCGCCATTTTCGACATGCCCATTTCCCCCTGTGGGGAAAGCCCCGGTGGACAATTGTACGAAACGATGATAGGTCTTGTGCCTGTGGCCTGCCGTGAAGCCTAACCGGTCGGGTCAGAGCAAGGCTCGCGGGGGTGGCAGGCGGGAGAACAGGGTTTGGGCTTGCATGATAAAGGAACCCAGTCTCGTCCCTAGGGAGCGACGACATAAACCGAAGGTAAAACGCAAGTGGACATTTGTGACCCTCTGGCTTGTTCTGATCGTTCCCCTGGCCGCTCTTGCCTCG
>Ga0187771_10003505_pt1 | contig 10953 bp, 3 predicted proteins | sample 0116_SJ02_MP15_1_FD_133139 | JGI IMG/M metagenome (GOLD analysis project Ga0187771, IMG submission 133139) | Tropical peat soil microbial communities from peatlands in Department of Meta, Colombia - 0116_SJ02_MP15_10_MG | ecosystem: Environmental > Terrestrial > Soil > Wetlands > Peat | place... | reverse complement strand
TCATAACTGATGACTGACGACTGGGAACTCCTCCTGTTCCCTGTGACCTGTTCCCTATTCCCTGCTATTCGTACCTCAATACCACCATCGGGTCGACTTTTGTGGTGCGCTGGGCGGGGATGTAGCTGGCAAGAAGCGCGACGGCTGCCAGAATCAGCGAGACACCGACCAAGGTCAACGGGTCGGCGGGCTTGATGCCGTAGAGCATGCTTGATAAGAAGCGCGTCAACACGAGGGCGCCGCCAATGCCAACACAGACGCCCACAAGTGCCAGTTTGGCTCCTTGGCGGATGACCATTCGGAGCAAGTCTCGGCGCTCAGCTCCCAGCGCCATCCGAATGCCGAATTCATGAACTCGCTGGCTGCAGGAATAACTAATCACACCGTAGATTCCAACTGCGGCGAGGGCCAAGGCGAGGAGCGCAAACAGCCCCAGCAGCATCATCTGGAGGCGCCGAGGCGCCACTGAGCCGGAGATGACCTCGTCCAAGGTTGTGGCCTCGGCCAACGGTTGATTTTTGTCCACGCTTTCAACGGCATTCCGAACTGCGTTCACGAGCCCCTGAGGATTAGGCGAAGTTCTAAGCATGAAACTCATACTGAAAGAGGGCTGCTGAAGGTACGGGACGTAAATTTCCGGAATGGGCTCCTCTTCCAGCGCGCTGTCCCTGGTGTCCGCGACCACGCCAACCACATCTAACCACGGAGCCGGCGGAGGCCCGAAACTGATCTGCTGTGCCAGGGGGTCGCGGGCCTTAAAAACCATGCGCGCAAACGACTCATTGACGATGACCACGCCCTGGGCGCCGTGAGTATCGGCCTCGGCAAAGGCGCGTCCCTTCAGTAATGGGATGTGCATCACGCGGAAATAACTCGAGCTAACAGCGGACGTGGGAATTGGCTGTGGAGGGCGAAAATTCTCTGCTCCCCGGACGTTGAGCATCATGGTCGTGTTGTTGAAGTGTTCGATCGGGTAGTGTGTGGTCAGTGCCGCGTCCTTGACGCCAGGCAGGCTGCGGATTCGTTCGAGCGCGTCTTGGAAGAAGGCTGCGTGTTGTTGTGAGTCGAAGGCCGTAGTGAGCGGCCTATCGACCGTGGCGATCAACAGGCCATGAGGTTCAAAGCCGAGTTTCACCTCAGTGAGGCGCAGAAAACTCCGCGCCAGAAGCCCGGCCCCCGCAAGCAGAATCAGCGACAGCGCGATTTCGCCAGCGGCCATTACGGCGCGGAGACGGTGCGCGGCGGACCCGGCGCCCGCCTGCGCTCCTCTTTCTTTAAGCGCTTCGCCGACGTCACTTCGGGAGGTGACAAAGGCGGGGACAAAACCGAACACTAAAACCGCCAGAACCGCGATAGCTGCGGAAAAGGCGAGGACTCGAAGGTCGAGGTGGATATCCGGCGACAGATCGGAGGGAACAAGCTGCGCAAGGATTCTGGTCCCCCACAGTCCTGCTAGGAGTCCGAGCAGGCCTCCCGCGACGGCGAGCAGCAAGCTTTCTGTGAGCAATTGGCGGATCAGCCGCATACGCCGAGCACCCAGCGCGGCTCGCACGGCCATCTCCCTTCCTCGAAGCACGCCACGCGAAAGCAGCAGGTTCGAAACGTTCGCGCAGGCAATCAAAAGCACAAACGCGACGACCCCCAAGAGGATAAGGAGCAGCGACCGCACGTTTCGGACGAGCAGCGCATGAAGCGGGATCACTTCCACACGCTCGTGCGCGCGGAATGGAGCGGCTTCTTGCGGATACTCCCGGTCCATTTGTTGAGTGATTACCAGTAAGTCGGATTGCGCGCGGGCGACATCGACGCCAGGCTTCAGACGCGCGATAACAGTGAGGATGGTCCATCGCGGGGAGCGAGAGGAAAACTCGGCTGCATCAAGCGCCAGAGGTATCCAGATGTCGGCAGCGGGGTAGCGCAAATTTGCCGGCATGATGCCAACAACGGTGAAAGCATCATTGTCAAGCCGGACGGACTTCCCCAAAATGTGAGGATCGGACCCAAAGCGGCTGCGCCACAGCGCCTCGTTGAGCAATGCGACGTGCCGCAGGGCCTGCTTGCCTTCCCCTGGAAGGAACGTGCGACCGCCAATCGGCCGAACGCCCAGCATGGGGAAGAATCCTGCGGTGACGCTGGTCACGCGGACACGCACTGGCTCGCCTACCCCGGTAAGATTCGCGCCCACGCCCCCGCCGAACGCGCCGATTTGCTCGAAAACCTGGTTGCGATCTTTCCAACCCATAAAGTCAGGGCTGATAACGGTTGCGGCACCGTGAGTGACCTGGAAACGTTCCGTAGCCCATACCAAGCGCGAGGGATCTTTGAAGGGCAAAGGCCGCAGCAGGACCGTATTAACCACGCTGAAGATCGCAGTGTTGGCGCCGATCCCCAACGCGAGCGTGACAATCGCCACCGCCGCAAAGCCGCGATTTCTGGCCAGCGTCCGTAGGCCGTATCGGAGGTCTTGGACAAGATTCTCGATGTGGTTTACCTGGCGCATATCGCGACACTCCTCCTTGATTTGATCGACGCCGCCCAGTTCGCGCAAAGCGGCATAGCGAGCTTCCTCCGGCTTCATGCCTCGCGCGAGGTTTTCCTCAGTCAGCTTCTCGAGGTGGAAGCGTATCTCGTCGCTAAGTTCCTTTTCGACACGCGCACGCTTGAAGAGCGAACGGGATCGCAACGGCAGTTTGTAAAGCCAGCGCATGTTCTTAGCCCTCAGCATTCAGTGACTTCGCCTATCTGTGGCATTCCGAGCGCAGACTTCATGATCCTGCGGCTCACCACCGCGCATGAAAAGGCGCCTTCGGCACAGTCATTCTCATGGCAGCGAGGAATCTTGCCTCGATTCCTCGTTCCGCGGTCCGTCCCGAAGCAGAGCGAGATTCCTCTCCGTCGCCTGACGGATCGGAATGACAGCGGACTTACGGACGGCTCGCCGTCCCCCCGCAGGGCAAGCGTAGGGGCGAGGCGCCGCCTTGCCCCTACAGGCTCGCCGTCCCCACGTGGGTAGGGCGAGCCCTCCCCCTGCGATGGCGTCCTACCAGCATCCGCGGTCAGCCAAGACCTTCGCAACGAAAAAATCCGGCAGCGGCCATTCATTCAAACGCGCACGTCATTCGCGGGCTGACGGCTGATAGCTGACGGCTGAAAGCTTCACTTCCCTGAATCCTGAATCCCAAATCCTGAATCCTATTCGTACCTCAACGCCACCATCGGATCCACTTTCGCCGCCCGGCGTGCGGGCACAAAACCTGCGAGCAGGCCCACGCCTGCCATGACCAGGGTGGCGAAGACAATGGTGGATGGGTCAGAGGGCGTGAGCCCGTAGAGTTGGCTTGCGATCAGCCGCGCTGCGGCGAGAGCTACGGGAATGCCGACGGCGATCCCAATGCTGATCAGGAGTAGCGTCTGGCGCATCACCATACGCAGCACCTCACTCCTTCGCGCGCCCAGCGCCATGCGGATTCCCATCTCTTTGGTTCTGCGTGTCACGTTATAGGCCATGATTCCGTAAAGACCCACGCACGCCAGCAGCAATCCGAGCACTCCAAAGAAACCCGTGAGTTCCGAAAAGGCGCGCTGCTGGGCAAGCGAATCGTTCACCTGCTGGCTGAGCGTGGTGGCATCCACGGGCAAGTTGCCATTGATTCCCTGGATCGCGCCGCGCACTTCGGCCGTGAGGCTGGCGGGATCACCCGCCGCTCGAATTTCGATCTCCCTCACATACATCAAGGCAGATTCCACCTGGAATGCGGGGAGAAAGAAGATGGGCTCCGCTTCCTCTCGAGCGCTTCCGTATTTTGCGTCCTCAACGACCCCGACGATCTCGAATCCGGGCGCCTTGAATGGCGACCCTAGGCTGAATCGTTTGCCTACTGAATTCTCTTTCGAAAGAAAGTGGCGCGCAAAAGCCTGATTGACTACGGCAATCGGTGCGGAGCGCGCCGTATCCTCGGAGGAGATCCCGCGCCCCGCAACAATGCGCATCCCTTCCGTCTCGAAATATTGCGGCCCCACGGCAATGAGCTGCGCGATGTTTTCAGTCGACAGCCGAATTGGGTTTTCGAATGAGATCCCGGCCGAACTCTCGCCACCGCTCATGGGGCTGGTAGTCCCGATACTTGCAGAGCGAACTCCTGGAAGCGCGCGAATGCGCTCCAGCAGTTCTCGGTAAAGTCCGGGCAGTTGTTCGGACTTGTATCCGGCTAACTCGGGATTGATGCTCGCCAGGAGTACTGGTTGAGGATTGAAGCCGAGATTCTGGTTTTCGAGATTGGAGAGGCTGCGGATTAGAAGTCCCGCGCCCACCAGCAGCAAGAGCGAGACCGCAACTTGAAGCGTGACAAGACTCCTTCCCAACCCCAGGCGAGACGGCTGAGCGGCAGCCGCTGGAGATCCACCTTTGATCGCCGGTATGAGCTGAACATGAGTTGATTTGAGCGCGGGAACGAGGCCGGAAAGAATCGCCGTGAGCACCATGACGAGCAAGGCGAATCCGTATACCACGAGGTCCGGCTTGACATTCAGGGGAACTTTCGCCGCAAACAGAGAAACCAGCACGCGAACGCCCCCGGCCGCGAGAAGCGCTCCCGCCACGCCCCCCAGCGTCGCCAATAAGACGCTTTCGACTAGCAACTGCCGCACCACGCGGCCACGACTGGCGCCGAGCGCCAGGCGCATGGCTATCTCCTTCTGGCGGGCCTCCGCGCGCGCCAGCAGCAGATTGGCGACGTTCGCGCAGGCGATCAAGAGGACGAGGCCCACAATGGCCAGAAGAATGCGAAGGGGCTCGGCGTAGTCGAACCGAAGTGAAGAAAGTCCTCTGCCCCCCGGCGCCAGGGTGATGAAGGAGTGCTCGATCTGCTGGCGCGCGTTGGCCGTGATCTTTTCACCCGCTCGGCCTGTCAGAAACTGGCGCAGTTCACCGTCAACCTCGGCATTGGCCTGCGGCCTGCTGACCCCGGGCTTGAGCCGGCCCATGATGCCGAGCCAATAGGCGTTTGGGTTGGTCAACAGAGATGTGACACCCGGCATGACGGTCAAGGTGAGGCGCGGGCGAAGGGTCAAAGGCATCCAGAAATCGGCCGAGCCTCTTGTGACCCGTTCTCCGAAGAAGCCGGGCGGCATCACTCCCACCAGCGTCATCGGCACGTTGTCGATGTCCACGACGCGGCCCAGCACTCCCACCTCACTCCCCAATTTGCTCCGCCAATATTCAAAACTCACTACGGCGACAGGCAACGCCCCTGGCCTGTCGTCCCCCGGCGTGAGAGGTCGACCCAGCGCGGCGTTGACGCCCAGGACAGAAAAGAAATTTCCCGAGACCAGCTTGCCTTGCGCCAACTGGGATGCGCCGTGCTGCGGGCCTTCGAAGCGAACCGATAACGTGTCCTCGGGAGTCTGGAAGGCGCAGATTCCTTCGAAGAGCCGGCTGCGATCGCGGAAATGCTCATACATCGGATACGAGAACAATGTCCACTGGCCCGATTGGCCGATGCTATCCTCAAACGATTCGGGCTCGCTGAACGACATCGACTCGCGCGGATTATCCGCGAAGGAAACCAGGCGCCCCGGATCTCTGACGGGCAGATTCCTGAGCAGCACAGAATCAAGAAGGGTGAAGATGGCTGTATTTGCGCCGATGCCGAGAGCGAGCGTGATGATGGCAACCACGGCGACGCCCGGGCTCTTGGCCAGGGTGCGAATTCCAAACCTGACATCTTGAATGAAATTCTCAATATAGTTCACGCGGCGCATGTCACGACACTCCTCTTTGATTTGTTCCACCCCGCCCAACTCACGCAAGGCAGCGTAGCGGGCTTCCTTTTGCGGCATTCCTTGTGCGACGTAGTCCTCGGTCAGGTGTTCGACGTGGAAGCGGAGTTCGTCGCTCAGCTCTTGTTCGATACGTTCGCGCTTGAAGAGCGAGCGGAATCGCAACGGGAGTTTGTAAAGCGAGCGCATCTCTAGTTGTCAGTTCTCAGTTTTCAGTCCTTAGTTCTCAGTGCCCGCGGGTCGCGGACGAAGGCCTCGCGCCGGTGGTGCGGATAGCCGACGCAGGCTCTTACTGGTGACTGAAAACTGATGACTGAGAACTCCTCCTGTTCCCTGTGACCTGTCCCCTATTCCCTGCTATTCGTACCTCAGCGCCACCATCGGATCGACCCTCGCGGCGCGGCGGGCCGGTTGCCAGCACGCCATCAAGGCCACCACCGCCAGCAGCAAAGCGGCAGCGGCGAAGGTCCACGGGTCCGTGGGGTTAACGTCATGCAGCAGGGTCGTCAGCAAACGGGTCAGCGCAACGGCCCCAAGCAAGCCGACCCCCATTCCGAGCAGGATAAGCTTCAACCCCTGACTCAGTACCAACCTTAGAATCTGCGACGGCTCCGCCCCTACCGCCAGACGCACGCCGAACTCATGCCTGCGAAGCGTGACCGATTGAGAAACCACGGCGTAGAGTCCTACGCTGGCGACAAGCAGCGCGATGGCGGCAAAGATCCCCTGAAGGTAGGTTAGAATCCGCGAGGGCCATAAAGAGTCTGACAGGACTTGAGTCATGCTGGCCATTCCGGAGATGGGCAGACCGGGGTCCACTGCCCAGAGTTGATTCTTGACGGCAGCCGCCATCGCCCAAGGGTCAGGTTCGGTCCGCACGACGATGGTCATCCCGCGCCAGGGATCCTGGGCTTGGAGTGTGTAGATCTCCGGGCTCGGTGCCGCCTCCATGCCGAGATGGCGCACGTCGCCCACCACTCCGACAATGGTGTGCCAAGGGGCACCGGGTTCGTCCGGGCCGCCCGGGCGAAGGCGGCGGCCTACGGGATCTTCACCAGGGAAGTAACGCCGGACCAAGGCCGCATTCACCATCACGACCGGCATCGTGCTCGGGCCTTCCCCGTCAGTGAAGGCTCGCCCCTTCAGAACGGGAATTCCTATGGCCTGGAAGTAACCGGGACTGGCGACCCGCTCCAGAGCCTCGGGAACCTCGCCTGGGGCGGGTGTCGGGTGGCCTTCGATGGTGAAGTTGAAGCCGGTCCAGTTCCGGAAAGGAAGGTTGTTGACCGCGCCGACATAACGAACCCCAGCCAGGCTGCGGATGCGGCCCAACGCGTCGCGGTAGAAGGCGACTCGCTGCTGAGGTTCACGGTACCTGGCCCAAGGAAGCGCCACGTCCATCACCAAAACGTGGTCCGGCCGCAGCCCGGGGTCAGTCCTTTGCAAGCGGACGGCATTCTGCATGAGCAAACCTGCGGCCACCAGTAGAATCGAGGTCAGAGCAAGTTCCGCGACGATCAGCGCACCACGCAGGCGAAGCTGCCGCAAGCCGGCCGTGGTGGTCCCCGCACCCTCCTTGAGGGCCGCGTAGGGATCGTGGCGGGAGGAGCGCAAGGCCGGGAGAAGTCCTGAGATCAGGCCGGCGATCAAGCACAGGAGGAGCATGAAGGCGAGGACGCGGCTGTCCAAAGCGACCGTCTTGAGGTACGACGGCAAGGGCAGATCAGTGGGAATGGTCGCCAGCAAGAGTCGAACTCCACTCCCCCCCAAGGCAACTCCCAGCACACCGCCGGCGAGGGCCAGTAAGAGGCTTTCCGTAAGCATGGTGCGAGCGAGCCGCCAGCGCGAAGCGCCCAGCGCCAAACGGACAGCGATTTCGCGCCCCCGGGCCGAGGCGCGGGCCAGCAGGAGGCTGGCCACGTTCCCGCAGACGATCAGGAGCAGCATGCCTACAGCGCCGGAGAGGAGCGCCAGCGCTGGCCGCACCGCGCCCGTGAAGCTCTCCCGCAAACGAACCACCGCCGCGCCATAACCGGCGTGCGACCCGGGGAATTGCTTCTCCAGCCTTCGGGCGATGGTAGCCACGTCCGTCTGCGCCTCAGCTACGCCCTTGCCATCCTTCAGCCTGGCGACGACGAACCAGAAATGGCGATCGTCCGGCTGCGCCTCGTTCAATTCCAGCGGCAGCCAGAACTTGAGACCGTCAATGGGAAATTGGAGAGCGTCAGGCATAACTCCGACGACGGTGAAGATCTCATCACTGAGGCGAATGCTCCGTCCGATGATGCTGGGATCAGAGCCAAAACGTTCCTGCCAGAGGCCGTGGGCGATGAGCGCGACCCGCTCTCCACCTGGGCGATACTCGGCTGGAGCGAAGGTCCTGCCCAACTGGGGAGCGATGCCCAGCGTCTCGAAGAATCCCGCGGAGATCTGTCCGCCAGACAGCTCGACCGGCTCACCTCGTCCGGTCAGGATGTGGGAGTCAGGCATGAAGGCGGCCAGGGATTCAAAGGACCGGCTCTCGTGACGCCAAGTGACGAAATCGAGCGGCGAGGCTTGGCCGCGCCACCCTGTCTTTGGCTCGGTGGACCAAAGCATGACCAGGCGACCCGCGTCCCTGTAAGGCAGCGGGCGCACAAGCACCGCATTTACGACACTGAATATGGCGATGTTGGCCCCGATGCCCAAGGCCAGCGTCAACACCGCGGCGGCGCTGAACCCAGGGCTTTTCGCCAGCACGCGAAGACCGTAGCGAATATCCCGGAAGAAATCCTCGATGTAGTTTACTTGGCGCATGTCACGGCACTCCTCTTTGATTTGGTCCATGCCTCCCAACTCGCGGAGGGCCGCGTAACGCGCGTCCTTCGGATTCAGGCCCCGTGCGATGTTTTCCTCTATCAACTTTTCGAGGTGGAAGCGGAGCTCGTCGCTCAGCTCCTGTTCGACACGTCCGCGCTTGAAAAGTGAGCGGAGTCGCAGTGGTAATTTGTAGAGCCAGCGCATGCTTTTGGTCTTCAGCTTTCAGCCGTCAGCATTCAGTAACTTCGCCTATCCGTGGCGGACTTTCGGATAGCTCGTCGTCCCCTCGTAGGGCAAGCGTAGGGGCGAGGCGCCGCCTCGCCCCTACGGACTCGCTGTCCCCACGAGGGTAGGGCAAGCCCTCCCCCTACGACAGCGGCCATTCATTCAATCGTGCGCGTCATTCGCGGGCTGACGGCTGATAGCCGACGGCTGAAAGCTTCACTTCCCCGAATCCTGAATCCTATTCATACCTCAGCGCGACCATAGGATCGACCTTCGAGGCGCGGCGTGACGGCAAGTAGGCTGCCAAGCTGGCAACAGCGACCAGCAAGCTAATGGCGGCGGAGAGAGTCAGCGGGTCCGAAGTCTTCAGGCCATAGAGTTGACTTGCCACTAAGCGACCAGCGGCGAGCGCCAACGGCAAACCCAGAAGGGTCCCGATCAGAACCAGCGCGAAAGCTTCACGCAGCACCATCTTCAGAATTTGTTTGCGGCTGGCGCCCAGTGCTACGCGGACGCCAATCTCGTTCGTTCTGCGGCCCACCGTGTAGGTCATCGTGCCGTACAACCCGATGGCGGCGAGAGCCAGAGCGAGAGTGCCAAAGAAGCTGGCCAAGTGGGCAATCAGCATCTCCTGCACCAGTGCCTCATCGATCTGTTGGTCCTGGGTTTTTACGTCCGAAAGGGCAAGGCTTCGGTCCACCTCGGCTACGGCGCGCTGCACGCTGGGAACGAGGAGCGGCGGATCGCCTGCCGTCCGCACCTCAAAATACGTGCTTCCAAACCCTCCTCCCTGAGAGACAGGAGCGTAAGCAGTCAATGGGGGCTTATCGCGCATATCAGTATATTTGGCGTCTTGCACAACCCCGACAATCTCGACCGCATCTTTGGGATCGAACGTCTGCCCGAAAGTGAGCCTTCGCCCCAGCGGGTTGAGGTTGCCGAAGAGCCTGCGCGCCAGAGATTCGTTCACCACTACCACGGGCGGCGAGGCGGCAGTGTCTTGCTCGCCGATATCCCGGCCGAGCAGCAATCGAATTCGCATCGTCTTTACAAAGTTTGGCCCTACCTGGTTCAACCACACCATTGGATTCTGGCCCGGCTTGCTCTGGCCGCCCTCGGCCACGACCAACCTTGTTTCACACCACCCGGAAAGCAGGGCGTGGAACGAAAGCGACGCCCCTTCGACGCCCGGCAGGGCCAGGACACGCCGCAGAATCTCGTCGTAGAGCTTCAGCTCGCGCGGCCCTTCATAGCCGCTCTGCTTGGCGTTGACTCTGAACAAGAGCACCCCGTGTGGATTGAATCCGAGGTTTTGGCGCTCGAGATTCATGAGCGTACGCACGAAAAGCCCCGCCCCCGTAACCAGCAACAGGGAGAAGGCGACTTGAGCGATCACCAGTGATTTTCCCAGTCTCCACCGTGCCCCGCCGCGGCCTGCCAGAGCGCCGCGCATGCTTTCCTTGAGGGCCGGACTGAGGCTCAAGCGCGTTGCGCCGAGCGCCGGCGCAAGACCAAACAGAATTCCCGTGAGTAGTGAAACGGCAGCGGCGAAACCCAATACCGTCAGGTTGGCGTGAATTTCGACGGGGAGTGATGGTCCGCCCGACATGAGATGGAGAAGGATTTTCGCCCCCCAACCTGCCAGCACCATTCCGCACATTCCGCCGGCCGCCGCCAGCAACAGACTCTCGGTAAGCAGTTGGCGGATCAGGCGTACGCGCGAAGCCCCCAAGGCCAGACGCATGGCGATCTCCCTGCGGCGGCCCTCGGCACGCGCCAGCAGCAGCGCTGCGATATTCGCGCAGGCGATCAGCAGCACCAGACCGACCACGCCCATCAAGACCAGCAAAGGCTCTGAGAACTTCCCGCGCAAGTAGTCGAGTCCCCGACTGGCGGGCTCGAGGCCAGCTGAGAAAGCTGGCGCGTCCGCTGGCGCGACGCCCACCTGGTCGGTTAGGGTTTGCCGAAGCCATACGTCGAGTGCAGCCCGTGCCGCCGACGGGCTGACGTTGGGCTTGAGGCGCCCAGCTACCATTAGCCACCACCAGCCCTTGGCGGCGAATGCGGAGTGCGATGCGATGCCCCAAGGGCCGACGCTGGGCAGGTCAACCAGAGGAATCCAGAAATCAGGCACGCGGCCAGGTTCGACGC
>Ga0187771_10003504_pt1 | contig 10953 bp, 13 predicted proteins | sample 0116_SJ02_MP15_1_FD_133139 | JGI IMG/M metagenome (GOLD analysis project Ga0187771, IMG submission 133139) | Tropical peat soil microbial communities from peatlands in Department of Meta, Colombia - 0116_SJ02_MP15_10_MG | ecosystem: Environmental > Terrestrial > Soil > Wetlands > Peat | place... | reverse complement strand
TAGTGCCATAGGAGGTTTTTTGTCTCCTCAGTTTTTGATTTCATTGAATTCTTTTTTTTAAACTGTCGAAGATGAGTAAGACATATAACCTACTAAAATTGCAGATATATTTTAGGCGCTGATGAACTCATTTCATTTAAAAAGGGACAAAAAATGTTATTTGATTGCAAAAATGTAGCTAAGGGTATTGCTAAATCGAAGAGCTAAATTAGGTTAAAAGTGATAGAAGGGGTCAGTCCAAGAAAATTTACGAAGGGGAAAAAATTTTCATACCTTTTCGGATTGACTCACTTTCTTGAGCGAATTGTTAGCAGTTGTCATTGTAAGTGCAAGAATCCTCCGATGATGGCAAGAACCGGCTTTAACTTTTTCTGAATCGGATCCACCTCAACGCCAAAATTCTCCAAGGCTGTGGTTCCAAGTAAGAACAGAGAACCCTTTGGTGCGAAAATCACTGGACAGGGAATATTGCCCTCGAAACCATCTATCTCCAAGTCACAAAAACCAAGCAGCCTTGTATCCTGCCGCCCATCAGCCAGAATCAAATTTCGTTTTGCAGACGGTTCTACGCCTATCTTTTCAAGATAATCCTCAGGAACAAAAGAATAAAGAGCTCCCATGTCCACCCAAAATTCTTCTTCAAAGAACTTATTGGGATCCTTGCTGTTGGAAACTTTTACTTTTTTTTTAAACATGCCCATGTTCTGTTCTCCTTTACCATTTCGTCTCTTCTTATCGCTCGTTCTTTAGACTTATTTTACAGATAGTGACATTATATATTTTATAGAAAAGGGACGTCAATATATGAAACTGGATTCCTGTCCTCACAGGAAACCCTGGTTTCCCGCCTGCGCGGGAATAACATTCTTGCCCTCTATGATTCTCATCGTTCATGGGTAGCCGGGTGGCCGTGAATAATTTGTTTGAAGCTCCGGATTTAATATTGCGATTTAGTATTTCACTTCTTTCAAAAACAGGCCGTGGGCAGGAGCGGTCGGACCCGCCATTTTTCGATCTCTGGACTCAAAGATCCTTTGAAACTCCTCAGAACTAATCTTGCCTTTCCCCACTTCGATCAATGTCCCGACGATTGCCCTTACCATCTGTTTTAAAAATCCATTTGCTTCGATTTCAAATCGGATAAGACCATCTCGCCCCCTCTGCCATTCAGCTCGGATCACTCTTCGGACAGTCGTTCGTGTCGGTGATCCCACTGATCGGAATGATGAGAAGTCGTGTTCCCCAATCAACCAGCCTGTCGCCTTCTTCATCTCTTTGAAATCTAATTTTTGAGGAATATGCCACGCATACATCCTATGAAAGGCCGATCGAACATCCTGGTTCAGAATTCGATATTCATAAATCTTGCCTGTCGATCTCTTCCTGGCATGGAAATCTTCTTCAACCTCATCTGCTCTTCGAATCACAATATCAGCAGGGAGGAGACTATTGAGAGCCCTTTGAATCGAGGATAGATTCATATAGCTTTTCGTTTTAAAGTGGGCCACCTGGCCTAAGGCGTGTGCCCCGGCATCCGTTCTTCCAGAACCGATCAAATGAATCTCTTCTCCTGTGACGAGCGCCAATTTCTCTTCGATCAAACCCTGGACCGTCTGCCCTTTGGGTTGAATCTGCCATCCGTAATAGTTTGTTCCATTATATTCGATGAGAAGTCTAATGTTACGCATCAGCTCTCCGCCCTCAGTAAATGAGGGCGCTACAATTACCTTGCACCTTTCACCTTCCACTCTCGACTCTCGACTTTCGACCGACCAGCTTCAATGCCCATCCTGGCTGAATGGTAATAGCACCCTCTGGGCAGACTTCCTGACAGCAGAAACACCGAATGCATTTACTGTATTCGAAATCCAAATTCTTTCTTTTCCTACTCAAAGCTTTGGGTGGACAGATATCTACACATCGATTGCAAGCATTGCATATCTTTTCCTCAACTACTGGTTTAGAAGTTAGGGCGTTCTTTAATGATTTTCTCAAAAATCCCGGCAGGTTCCAATCGGGTTGAGATAGAGGCGGAAATTGGAAATGGGAAATCTTTGCCTCTTTTACTCCCTCCCCTAAAACCTCAATCCCATCTCTGCCCATTCCCTGCTCAAACGCCACCCGATTCGTCAGCAAGGACTTCCTTGAAATTCCTAAAAGGTCGCATACGATCTGGTCAAGGCTAAGCGCATCGCCGCTTGCCAAAATCAATCCCAATTGAATGGGTTGACCACTATTAGGTCCATTCCCTTCCATCCCTATAATCCCATCCAAGATGGTTAAGGAAGGGTGAATGATCTGATAAAGATCGACGAGCACTTGGGCAAAGACCTTTCGATCTTCTCCTGCCTTGAGATGCCATAGTGCCTTTCTCGGACCGGGAATACAACCGAAGAGGTTCTTCACGCCAAGCGTGAGAAGCGTCAGTCCATGGGTCTTCCATTTTGGTAGATTGATAACGACCTCTGCTTCGAGAACCCTCCGTTCGATCTCTATCTTCTTAAATATTTTTCCTTGTCTTTCTGGAGGGTAGATAGGTTTATCAAATTCTACAAGAGGACAATTCATCTCTTCTGCCACTTCCTTGATCCCAGCTTTCTGGGCAGTCTTGATTAAACTTCCAATCGAAGGGCTATCCCCGATGAAGGGGATTCCTCCTATTTCCTTAACGATCTGAACCACTCCTCTAACAATGGAAGGATGTGTTGTCACAGCCTTCTCTGGATTCTTTCCATAAAGGAGATTAGGCTTGATAAGAACTCGGTCCCCCTTTTTCACAAATTGACCGATCCCACCAATGAGGTCGACGGACTGACGAATTCCGTTTAAGACCTCTTTCTCATCATAACGTTGACACCTGACGATCGATACCGCTTTCATCCCAAATTTTCTTTACCCTTTAGCTTTTTAATTAAGATTTCAATCACCGCTGTTTTCTTGAGGACCTCCTCTGGTATGCCTTCGTAGCCACCTTCTGGCTGGTACTTTTCCATCATCTTCTCGAGAATTCTAAGTTTCTCTTCCTCGTGGATCATCAACCGAGCCTTCCCGTGGATGATGATGCTTCGATAATAATAACTGCTCGTACAGGCAGGCCCCTCAGCTGCCACATAAGCGATCGGCTCATCCACCTCAAAACAAATGGGGCCTCCCCGACGGATATCCTCAATCTTCTCACCCTTCTTGGATGAATGAATATAAATCCTTCCATCAGTATAGAGAAAATTGACAGGCTTGATGACAGGAACCCCTCTGCGATTAACCGTTGCCAAACGTCCTACTGGAGCCTGCTTTAACATGGTTTCTATCGTTTCTCTATTTCTTAATTCCCTCTCTTGATGTCGCATCACTTATCCCCCTCAGCTTCATCCTCTTCCCTCTGAGACTGTGTCGTAATATGGAGTAGGCAGAAAATAGAAACCTATCTTTGGAGTGCATATAAGTTGGCCTGGGGAAAGACAGGCGACTGAGAAAGTTTTAGAGCGGAACCTTTTACCGAATAAAATCATACGCTTGTTCATCATATAAACATTACCTCCAATCATCAGGACGGTTACCCATAATATTCAAATAACCGCAATTCTAAAACTTTGGAAGCCGTCTGTCTTTGCCTATTCCGCCATTGCGACACAGTCTCTTTAGGGAGAGGGAGGGCCCGCCGGCCGGGAGACAAGGGTGAGGGGAACTCTGATCACCCCATCTCGGAAGATAGGTACGATGGAGGTGATATCCGTTTGGGTACAATAGAGAAGGTCCTCCCCAGCCCCAACATCGACCAGTTCCTTTCCGTGTCGGGAAAGGTGAAAGGCCCCTAATAAGTTGGCTTCGAACCTTTGGTAGAGGATAAGAGCAGTGTAGGAAGCATCGGTCAAGTGAATCGAATTTCCCCCTTTTTTAATAAGAAGATCAATCAACATTCCTCCACATACCGTATCCTCTAAAGAAAAATTCCCTTCGTCTCCTGATGGAAAAATAAAAAGATCAGTTCCTGTTGCAAGACATTTTTCTGAAACTGCTCCAATGTTAAAAAAACTCCCCACCGTAATCTCTTTTCCGGAAGCAACAAAATGAAAGGCCTTTGTCCCATTGGTTGTGTTGAGGATCAATCTTTTCCCTTTCACCTTATCTGTTACATATTCCCTCGGTGAGTTTCCTAAATCAAACCCCTCAATTTTCCGGGTTTCCCTCTCTCCTCCTAAAAGTGTAGTGCCCTGGGGAAAATGTTTTATCATTTGAAAGGCTTCATCTACCGTAGCCGCAGGAATGATCTCTTTCGCTCCCTGCCACATCGCATGGACGATGACAGAGGTAGCTCTGAGAACATCGATGACAACTACTGTTCGATCGGATAGCTCCTTGGGGTGAGGAGGAATGGGAAGGAGTTGAATATCAACGCGCATGAAGGAAAACTATCATACCCCTCATTTGATTGCAACTTTTTTGGAGGAATGGCTTAAGCCACCTGGGAAGGAATCTGAAATCTAAATTAACCACAGGAAGCACTTCGCTCAGGAGACATGCGAATCTCCAACCATTGGCTTAAGCGGGACATACCATAAGCAAAGACCCAATAAATGACCGCAATGAAGAAATACATCTCGAAGGGACGCAGCTCCCTTTGGCTGACGGTTTGGGCAGCTTTGGTCAAGTCCATCATCCCAATGATCGATGCCAGAGAGGTATCCTTGAAAAGGACGATAAATTGGGTGACCAGTGAAGGAATCATGTTTCGGATGGCTTGGGGAAGAATCACACCCCACATCATTTCAATATAACTCAATCCTGTGGCCGTTGCCGCATCAATCTGCCCGCGAGGTACCGACTGTATACCCGCACGGACGATCTCTCCAATATAGGCTCCCTCGAAGCAAACGAATGCCGTCAGAGCCACCCAGTATTCCGGGACCGGCCGGCCGAGGAAGATCGGGACAAGATACCAGAACCAGAAAATCACCATAATGAGAGGAATCCCCCGTATAAACTCGATGTAAATGGCTGCCGGATAATGAATCCACGGTCTCTGGGCGAGGCGGGCAAGGCCGAGAATCACTCCGACACAGAACCCAAGAAGAATAGCGGGGATGGCCAGGCGAAGGGTCCCGCCTGTAAACATGCCAATTCCAACAAGCCCTTGAAGGAGCAGAAATTTTACATTCGAAACGATAACGGTCCAATCAAAGCTCAATGTTCTGCCCTCTCAGCCCGTGCGATGAGACCGGGTATAGCAAATTTTCTTTCCATCCGGTTCATAACATAAGCGATACTCAAGCAAAGGATCAGGTAGATTAGGGTTCCAGCGGTAAATGCCTCGATCGCCTTAGCGGTGTAAGTTTCAATCTGCCGTGTGGCAAAGGTTAGCTCAGCAACGCCAATGGTCATAGCCAACGAAGAGTTCTTTAAGAGGTTGACGGATTCGTTGGTCACTGGAGGAACAATAAGACGTAAGGCAATGGGAATGACGATGAAGCGGTAGGCTTGTGGAATAGAGAGTCCGGAAGAGATCCCTGCCTCGAACTGGGTTTTTGGGATGGATTGAATTCCGGCTCGGATGACTTCCGCCATTCTTGCTCCATGGTAAACGCTAATGCCAGCCACAGCCGACCAAAATTCCATCCCATGGTGGATGAGCCACTGCCGGACCGATGCTGGAAAAACCTCCGGGGCACCAAAATACCAGAAGAAAAGCCAGACGAGCAAAGGGACATTTCTGAAAAACTCCACATAGGCTGTGGCAATTGCTCGCAAAGGTGGAAAGGGAAAGGTTCGCAAGGCTCCGAATAGGATGCCTAAGATAACAGCAAACACCCAGCTCAAGGCCGAGAGCTTCAATGTCATGAGGAGGCCATCAAGGATCCATAGCCCATGAGGAGATTCCCAAAGAACGCCCCATCGAAATTCATAAGGTATGACGAAAAAACCGGAGAGAAGCATAATAGATGACGGAATAGAAATTCCGAGGAAGAAAACATTCCTCGGAAAAATAAAGGATTCTCACCTGGGAACGACCTGCAACATCAGAAAACTTCTTGCCTCGGGGCTGAGAGGGTAAGGAACATCGCTTTTGGGACCGAACCATTTTTCATAGATCTTGAAATACTCTCCTCCCTCAATGGCTTCCATCAGAGCCGTGTCTACCACCAGACGAAAGTCTGATTCATTCTTCCGCATAGCCATTCCATAAGGCTCATAGGTATACCACTCGCCGACCACTTCCCAATCATCAGGATTGGGTGCCTTGAACTTCAACCCCCAAAGCTGAATGCCATCATTGGTATAAGCATCGACTTTTCCCTGTGTCAGTGCTGTAAAAGCAGCAGGTTGATCTGGAAAGACAACGAGTTGAGCCTGTGGGTATTTCTCCCTTAAGGCCCGCTCGTTAGTCGAGCCTTGCTGCGCTCCAATTCGCTTCCCGGCAATATCCTTGACACCCCTGAATGGACTTCCTTTCTTAACTATAAACTGGGCGCCCGTGACGAAGAAAGTTAAGCTGAAATCGACGCTCTCCCGTCGGGCACGCGTAATTGTCATCGTTCCAGCAATGAGATCCACAGCCATGCTGCTTAGCAATGGGACCCGTGTGGCAGGAGCACTCTCTTTAAGCTCAAATTTGCTGGACTGTCCCAATTTCTTCTCGATATTTTTGTGGACCAACTGGGCAAGGTCAATGGAGAAACCAACCCACTCATTCTGCTTATTAATATATCCGAATGGTGGAGATCCTGTGCGTGTCCCTACGGTGAAGACTCCTGTGCGCTTTATTTTTTCCAGGGTTGTCTCCGCTGCAGAAATCCTTGCAAGGCCAAGAATAAGCACGGCAACCATCAAAAAGATTCCCAAACGTTTCATAGCCCATTCCTCCTTTCTTTTTGATATTGATCAATGGACGAGGATCTTGCTTAAAAAGACCCGTGTCCTTTCGTTTTTGGGCTGAGTAAAAAAGGTTTCAGGGGTTCCTTCCTCAATCACCCGGCCTTCATCCATGAAGATAATCCGCTGGGAAACCTTCTTGGCGAAACCCATTTCGTGTGTCACCACGATCATGGTCATGCCTTCACGGGCCAGATTGACCATCACGTCTAAGACTTCATTGATCATCTCTGGGTCTAAAGCAGAAGTGGGTTCGTCGAACAACATGATCTTGGGCTGCATAGCCAAAGCCCGGGCAATAGCCACCCTTTGCTGCTGACCTCCTGAGAGTCGAGCCGGATAACTATTGATCTTTTCGGGGATACCGACCTTGACCATCAAGTCCATAGCAATCTTTTTTGCCTCTTCCTTTGGCTGCTTTCGCACTTTTAGGGGGGCTAAAATAATGTTCTCAAGTGCTGTCTTGTGAGGATAAAGATTGAATTGTTGGAAGACCATGCCCACTTCCGCACGCAACTTGTTAATGTCTATCTTTGGATCATTGAGTGACATTCCATCGACAACGATCTCCCCACTCTGGATGGGCTCCAACTTATTGATACAACGGATAAGAGTGCTCTTTCCTGAGCCACTCGGCCCACAAACTACCACCACCTCCCCCTGTTTAACAGTAAGACTAATCTCATCTAACACATGGAGGGATCCGAACCACTTATTGACCCTACGAAATTCGATCATAATGAATGGACCCTTCTCTAAAAGACATTATATTCAATAAGATAACCTAATTTGATCCTCTTCAAATGTCAAGGCAAATTGTAAAGTAGAATTATGAACGGAAATTGTTTTCGGAGGCTTCGAAACCTTTCTTCCTATGAAATTCATCTGATGCAAATTCTAAAAATTAATTCTTGCATTTTAGATCAAACATTGTTATAAAATTTTTTTCGGGGGCCACAAAAGCCTCCCTTTTTTAATAATGTGGCGAGGGTGACCATGGAAAATCGAATCCAAACCGAAACCAAAATAGGCCGGCGTTCCTTCCTCAACATCCTGATGGCATTGGTTCTACTCGTAGGATTGGGCGGTGTGATTAGAACAATCCTTCTGTTTCTCTGGCCTTCAAAAGAGATCATTGGGGGAGGAACTGCTGGAGGCGCTACTTCCATTCCTTTGAAAGAGGTCCCTGTCGGTGGTGCGAAGACGATTCGTTATCAGGGGAAACCCTTTATCATCGTCCGCTCAGCTGCTGGCATTTATGCAGTCAGCGCCGTATGTACTCACCTCGGTTGCATTGTCTATTGGGATAAGGATAAAAAAGTCCTCGCCTGTCCCTGCCATACAGCTTTCTTTTCATTAAATGGCTCAGTGATCTCAGGACCACCTCCCTCCCCCCTTCCTGTTGCTCAAGTCAAAATCATTGGAGAGCAAATCATCCTGTCTTAGGAGAGGACCATGCAAGGAGAGATAGAGAAAAAGCCCAAAGAGAAGGAGTTCGAAAGCCGGACCTACCTCCGGGAGAGTGTTAATCTCTTGACCCTTCTGACCGGGATCCTTTACGGCGAGTTGGATGAACGACTCGGAATCAGGGATGCAATTAAAAAGAACATGAATAAGCCTGTCCCCTACCATGTCAATCTAACCTTCTGCTTCGGCGGAATCTCCTTTTTCCTTTTTCTTATCCTCCTCGTGACTGGAGTCCTGTTACTTATGTATTACCGACCGGCAACAGGGGAAGCCTATGAAAGCGTTGTCCTGATCACCAACATCGTCTCTTACGGGTGGCTCATTCGGGGACTTCATCATTGGGGCGCTAATCTCATGGTCCTGATGGTGATGCTCCATATGGCAAGGGTCTTTTTCTACGGGGCTTACAAGCCTCCGAGGGATTTCAACTGGGTGATTGGCATCCTCCTGCTTCTATTAACACTGATGTTTGGTTTCTCGGGATACCTTCTTCCCTGGAACCAAGTTTCATTCTGGGCGACCACCGTAGTGACAGATGCCATAGGCGCCCTCCCTGCAGTAGGAAAGACGATTCAGTATTTCCTCCGGGGCGGGCCGGAGGTCGGCCAGTTGACCCTGACCCGGTTCTTTGCTCTCCATGTAGTCATCCTTCCTGCAATCACCATTGCCTTTTTATTCCTCCATTTCGGGATGCTGAGGAAACAGGGAATCTCCGGTCCCTTGTAAAGGTTTGAAGGATTATAGAAAAGGGGATAGAAATGGAAAAAGAAGCAATTCAAAACCAAGAAAAAATGGAAAAGGGAATTCCTTTTTTCCCTAACCATTTCTTAAAAGAGATCATCGTCATGTGCCTGGTTCTGGTTGCCCTTAGCCTATTAGCTACCTTTTTCCCAGCTCCAATGGAAGAAAAGGCTGATCCTTTTGTTACGCCCACTCACCTCAAACCGGAATGGTACTTTCTGGCCAACTATAAGTTTCTTCAGCTCTCTCAGTATTTCTCAGTCTTAGGGGCATGGGCCCCCAAGCTCCTTGGAATCCTTTTGCAGATGCTGATCGTTCTCATCATCTTGGTTTTCCCTTTTTTCGATAAGAATCCTGACCGCGATCCATTAAAAAACCGTTTCCTTACCTTTTCTGGAATCTTCTTTATCGTCGTGTATGTGATTCTTCTCTACTTGGGTTATATCAAATGAGAAGGAGAGTTTCGATGAAATTATTTCATCATGTTCTTCCCCTGACGGTTGTCCTCCTTTCAAGTTGGGTGTCTTGCTGCCCCCTCCCCGCTATTGCAGCTATGCCTCCTTCATCTTGTATAAAGTGTCATATGGATTTGGGGGGAGAATATGCGGAACCGGTCAAACTGCTGGAACAGAGTATTCACCTGGAAAAAGAGGTAGCCTGCCACAATTGCCATGGCGGAGATCCAAGATCCTTTGATGAAAGCAAAGCGATGTCGAGGGAAAAAGGGTTTGTTGGAAGGCCGAGTTTTAAACAGATCCCCGAGTTCTGTGCCAGGTGTCATTCCAATCCGGTCATGATGAGGCCGTACAATCTGAGAACAGACCAGCTCACAGAGTATAAGACTAGTCAGCATGGGAAACTTCTCTATGAAATGGGAGATAAAAATACAGCCGTTTGTACCAGTTGTCACGGGATTCATGATATCAAAGGCAAGGAAAATCCTCTTTCGAGAGTTTATAAGACAAATCTCCCAAGAACCTGCGCACGATGTCATTCCGACAAAAAGTTAATGGACCTGTATAAGATCCCTTCAGATCAATTCGACCTTTTCAGGAAAAGTGTTCACGGGCTCCTGCTACTGGAAAAGTCTGACCTTCGGGCACCGGGATGTGCAGACTGCCACGGAATCCACGGTGCTCATCCGCCGGGATACGCGGAGATCGCCAACGTCTGCTCATCCTGTCACAGCACGATCGCTGATCTCTTCAAGCAAAGCCCTCACTATGTTGAAAAGACCAAAAAACATATGGCGAGATGCGTCGACTGCCACGGATCCCATGACGTCTCCTATCCTACCACGGGCCTCTATGTGGGAACGGATGAACACCACTGCGGGAGTTGTCATAGCTCCGACTCCAAGCAGGTCCGGTTGGCCCTTGTGTTGAAAAAGAATATCGATGATGCCATCCTGGCCGTAGATAACGCTAAAAAGTCCATCCAGGAGATCCGAAACTCAGGGAAAAACATCGACAAAATCGAAGAAATATTTGAGTCTGCACAGGGCGAATTGGTCAAGGCCAGAGCCACGGCACATACTCTCGATGTGGATAAGGTGGATCAGTTTACGAAGAAATCGAAAGAGAAGGCTGATGAGGTGATGAAATCTGTCAGCGAAATTGTCAAAGAATTGGAAGCACGAAAAAAGCAAGTCATTTTTGTCTTGGTGATTCTCGGCTTGATCATCATTCTTGTCTCAATTTACTATCTTAGGGCCAAACAGCAGTGGATTGAAAAGTCTAAAAGATGAAACCCTTTTTCATTGGTTTGATCATCGGTTTTTTTCTTGTCCTCGTTTTCATAGGATTGGGGTTTGGCTCCAAATCTAAACAACCGATCTTATTCAATCATAAGAAACATCTCGAACAGGGGTTGGAGTGT
>Ga0187771_10003503_pt1 | contig 10955 bp, 10 predicted proteins | sample 0116_SJ02_MP15_1_FD_133139 | JGI IMG/M metagenome (GOLD analysis project Ga0187771, IMG submission 133139) | Tropical peat soil microbial communities from peatlands in Department of Meta, Colombia - 0116_SJ02_MP15_10_MG | ecosystem: Environmental > Terrestrial > Soil > Wetlands > Peat | place... | reverse complement strand
CAACTGCATCACGTGTAGCCTCGCGGCCACCCGCACATGACTCGGGGCCATAATGGAGCAGCTCCTCCTTTTATGTGGGGCGCTTTCATCCCCTACTCTATGCCGGTTTATCCCGGCGCTTTCAGCCCGACCCCATAATTTTGCGTTCCCTTCTGCAAATGCAGGGAGCAACCACGATTTTGTTCTTGCCGGCAATAATGCTGCGGGCTTCTTCATAGGGCATTATTGCCTGCTCGACCTTGAGGGCGCGGGAGACGGGAATGGTTCGAATCTGCGGGTTGTTTATTTGCGTGCTCTGTTTAAAAAATTCGGGAACGTACTCGTTAACATCCCTGATGAATTCCGGATCGAGGTCGTTTACATGATACTCCCAGATGCCTATCGCAAACGGGGCCGTATTATATCTGAACTCTGCCCCCTTACCGATGCGGAAGATCAGGCCCTTACGCGACATTTCTTCGAGCCTTCGGGCTGTATCCAGCGGGTCAAGCCCATTCCTGGCCGCGACAGCAGCCGGAGTTTCGGGCATCAAAATGAGAAAGGGAGCAAATGCGGCTTCCTCGGGAGTAAAAAGCCTGCGAAGTATCCGGATTTCTACGCCCGTTTCAGTGCGCGGGAACCCTTCGGGATGCCTGCTAAGATGTTGTGCCAGTTTTTCGTAAATTTCACTATGCTCATCCATTGCGCTTACCTTTCATCATCAAGAAGGACACTTTTAGGATACTATCACCTGGGGCAGGTTTTTTCCACTTAATCAAGACAGATAAAAATTGAGTTGCCCTTTGAAGTTGGCGCTGTTAAATTCGATCGGTTATAATATTAATCTTTGGAGCACCGGGGTAGCGCCGGGCTCTAAGTGTCCTTAAACCCGGCACTTTTGTCCTGCCTGGCAAAAAAATTTGTTACAGCAAGGAAAGCCTATGTTGAAAAACAGCAAACTTTTGTTTCTCATTGCGGCCGGCTCAGTGATCCTGGCCTTTGGGGGCTGGTCGACTCTCAAGGCTAAGCCAACTAACCCCGAGAACCAGGACGCCTATCAGTATTTGAAGCTTTTCAGCGACGTCATATCCATCGTGCAGGATAACTACGTGGAGAAGACCGACCAGAAGAAGCTGATGTACGGGGCTATAACCGGCATGCTTCGGGAACTCGACCCGCATTCTTCATTTCTTAAGCCCGATGATTACAAGGAGCTTCAGATCGAGACGAAGGGGAAGTTCGGAGGTCTTGGAATCGAGATCACCATTCGTGACAACATTTTGACTGTTGTCTCCCCTCTGGAAGACACCCCGGCCGACAAAGCCGGCATCCAGGCAAACGATCAAATCATAAAGATCGATGACCAGCCCACCCAGGACATGTCCCTCATGGACGCGGTGCAGAAGATGAGAGGCCCCAAGGGCAGCAAGGTTAAGTTGACGATCCTGAGAAAAGGCGTGCAGAAGCCGCTTGAATTTGAACTGGTTCGGGACATCATCTCCATTCAAAGCGTAAAGTCGTTCACGCTGGAGCCCGGGTTCGGCTATATAAGGATATCGAGTTTCCAGAGCGGAACGGCCGCAGATCTGCAAAAGGCGCTCAATCAATTCGAGGCTGAAACTCCTGGCATACAGGGTCTGATATTGGATTTGAGAAACGATCCCGGCGGTCTGCTCGACCAGGCTGTGGAGGTGAGCGATGAGTTTCTGGACGAAGGGTTGATCGTCTACACGGGCGGGCGGCTTGAGAACCAGAAGATGCGTTTCGAAGCCCACAAGAAGGCAAAGCTGCACGGCTACCCGATTGTCGTGCTGGTGAATTCGGGGTCTGCGAGCGCCTCCGAAATAGTTGCGGGAGCGCTTCAAGACCATAAGCGAGCTATTGTAATGGGTGAGCAAACCTTCGGCAAGGGGTCCGTCCAAACGGTGATTCCGCTCAATGACGGTTCGGCGCTTCGGCTTACCACATCGCTTTACTATACGCCGTCCGGCAGGTCGATTCAGGCCAAAGGAATCACACCCGACATCATAGTCAAAAAGGAGAATCCAAAAGTCGAGGAGGCCCAGTCTGACGACCCGACGCGCATCCGGGAAAAAGACCTTCCAAGGCATTTTGACAACCAGAAACCGGATGTTCAGGGCAAGGGGGAAGGAACAGGCCAGATCGATGCGAAAAAACTGGTTGACGGAGACAACCAGGTGCGCAGGGCCCTCGACTTGCTCAAGGGCTATAGAATAATGGCTGCAACGGCTCAAACGCAAAACAAATAAGTGGTGAGAGGCAAGGGGTAGGGGGTAATGCGTTAGAGGCGACCCCAGCCCCTCACTTGGGACCGCAGGCAGCCGGAGAAGAAGAATTTGCCGCCGGAAAAACGGACTAGAACCGGTAAGGCGCGGGGAGGACACAGGGAAAAGCGTCCAACCGGCGGCGCCTCCATACCGAAAAAACAGCTTCCGACTTCTCTTTTGGCTGTATGGTTACTGGCAGTCTTGCTTTTAGGGTCTCTTCTTTATTTTTCCAAAGAGGACCAGCGCCTGCCGGAGTTGCCCCTTGAGATGGGGACAAAAACCGATTCGGTTGCCGTGCCGCCGCGAGCGGAGGCGCCGGCTGGCCTGCCGCAGCAGCATGAGGGGGCGCAGGTTGCCGTTTCCCAGCCAAAGGCGCCGCCGGTCCCACGGGCGGCGGAGACCTCCGTCCCGGCTGATTCGCACGGGATAAAAGAGGCAGGAGCGGGTCCCGGGATCGAGTCCGGAGCAGGCTCCGGCCGCGAGGGCTTTAGAGTTCCGCGCGGCGCGGGATCATCGCGCGCAGGGCCCCGGGCCTCGATAGTTATTGACGACTTTGGTCCCGACGTGGTTATTGCCAGGCAATTCGCCTCGCTTCCCTTCCCTGTGACCCTATCTGTTTTGCCGCACCAGGCGCACAGCCGCGAGATTGCGGAACTGGCTCACGAGGCTGGAAGGGAAGTCATCCTTCACCTTCCGATGGAGCCTCTGGACAGAAGAGAAAACCCGGGCCCCGGGGCGCTGTTGGTTTCAATGTCGGCAGATCAACTGCGTCTTAACATAAGAGCGGCCCTGGAAACTTCCCCTTATTTCGATGGGGTGAACAACCATATGGGCTCGCGCATGACCCGGAACGAGCAAACCATGAAAGCTGTGCTCTCCGAGCTCAAGGGGCGCGATCTTTTCTTTATCGACAGCATGACCACCAGTGAGAGTAAAGGGTGGAAGACCGCAAGGGAGTTGAAGATTCCAACTCTTAAGCGCGACATTTTTCTTGACGACGACCCATCTGCGGATGCCGTTCGCTCCCAGATTGCGAGACTGATGAAGGTGGCCAAGGTCCGGGGCACGGTCCTTGCTATTGGACACCCGCGCGAAACGACACTGAGATCCTTGCAGGAAGCGGCCCCACATTTCAGGGAAGAGGGAATCGAGATGGTTGCGGCTCGTGACCTGATAGACAGGTGAGCTGAAAGTTCGAGGAGTAGAGACCAGGGTTGGCAAATTTCCAGCCTTGCCTTTCAAAATCTTATATCATGTCAGGGTGTCCATATAAGAAGGGAAATTGAATGAAAACCTGCGCCAAAAAGGCTATTCTCGTTTCCGTTTTTCTTTGCGCCTCATTGTGCTTTCGGTCCGCATTCGCAGCGACCACGCCATTGGCGGGTTCAAAGCAGCAGACTGCCGTGGCGAAGGCTCAACCGTCGATTCAGGTAAAGGAGTCCGACTATAATTTCGGCGAGATCATGGAAGGAACTCCTGAAATCGAGCACGAATTCATCGTAAGGAACACGGGCAAAGAGGCGCTCAAAATCGAGCGCGTCCAGACCGGCTGAGGGTGCGCTCTGGTCCGGTACGATCCGGAGATCCCTCCCGGCGGCGAGGGAAAGGTGACAATGAAAGTCAACCTGAGAAATTTTCAGGGAAACGTTGATAAAAAGGCGACAATCCTGAGCAACGATCCGCATAAGCCGGAGCAGGTCATAAAGATGGTGGGGACCGTGCTTGCCATTATAGATGTCAAACCTTCAAGCAGCGTTTTGTTCAGGGGTGTTGCCGACGAGCTGTCCGAATCCGTTTTAACCCTGGCGGGATCGACGGCGCCTTTTCATATTTCAGGCACGGAGAGCAATCTCAAAGATAAAATAGACTACACTTTGGAAACGGTCGAAGAAGGAAAACTCTACAGGCTCAAGATTTGCAACAAGGTCCGCAATGGAAACTACGGCGGGTTCATCAGGTTGAATACCGACCTGGCTCAAAAACCCGATATTCTCATCCGTGTGACAGGATTTGTTGAAGGCGAAATATCAGCCAGGCCGCAAAACGTTCTGATAGGAAAACTGAGCTCCGGTCTGCCGGAACGCGCAGGCAGAGTGGTCGTCATCAGCACCCGGAATAAACCTTTTGAGATAAAGCGGCTAACTTACGATGAAAACCTGATGACGGTCTCGATCTCGCAGGAGACGGCCGAAAATCCAAACGGCTACGTGCTCGATATCGAGCCCAAACTTGACGGTGTCCCGATCGGGTCCCGCAAACAGGCCACCCTGACAATCGAAACGGACCTCAGTGCTGATGAAAAAGCCGAGGTGCTGGTAAACATTCTCAACCATTCCGATCAGCCGGAGGCGCGACAGAAATGATGTGAGAGCAATACAGACGCGCAGAAGAACTCTTGTCACAGTAGCTGTACACCCTTCAAGTCGTGATGAAGGGCGAAATCTAAATTGATTCCAATTGATACAAATAATCCGATAAATAAAGCGCCCTACTTGCCTGCATGACCGCTACAAGAGAAATACAGTCACTGATAGCGAAAATACCCTGTTTGACCTGATTTCAATTCTGCCCGCCGGGTGGTATTAAGGTGCGCAGGATATGGTCCCGATAAATTGAGGAGAAGGTCGTGAGAACGGGGAAACCGGTGCGCTACATGGCTGTGGAAAGCTGCGACGAGGTCAAACGCAACGTATTCTGTCGCTACTATGGTGAGTGCCTTGACTATACCATTCGCAGGAAATGGCCGGGGTTTTCCTGCCAGGACTGCGGGTGCTACGAACGGGAAAAGCTCGAGGGTGAAGCCCTGACTGAGGATGCAGCACGCTGCATGGCCCTTGTTTTCATGAGCGGCGCCGTCGATCTTAGCCGGGAAATGCATGCCTGAGTTCCCATCAAGCCCGCCATTGGAAGGCGTGATTATGGCGCGATTCATTATAAATGGCGGCTTTATGTCTGCATTAGATTGCGACCGGTATTACTGACACGATGATAAGTAGATGTAACTACAAGTGAACTTGTTGTATGCCGAGGGTTGGCATCAAAGTTGCTCTATTGCTGTGGCGAAAATAAACTCTTTCCTCCTCAAAGCCGAATCGGTCCGCCCCACCGAAGCGGCTTTTCCTTTTTGTTTCAGTTAGAACATTTCCTGAAGGTTCATAGGGTCTTTTATCTCTATCCCCGGTTCTGCCTTAAGCTTCTTCTCACCGCGGTCATCAAGATATTTGGCCATTTCGAGAGGCACCTTCATTGGTTGAGGAATACCGGCGCCTGCCATAATTTGTCTAAGGAAGGCCTCGGCCTTGACTGCAAAAGCAATCGAGTCTCCGAGCACGCGCATTGCCTCCGGGGGGTTGTGGAAGCCGACGGAATTTTCCGCTCCGATAAAGACGGTGCGGTAGAAAGCCTCTTCGTAGAAATCGACAGCCTTCGCATAGAGGTCTTGGTCAATGGGCTTGCCTTCCGCCCCGGCCTTGCGGACAGCCTCGAAAAGCTTGGCGGTAGTCGCTGTAGCGTATCCAGCGCGAAGCATAAGCGACACTGTCCTGTCCTGGATCTCGATTACCCTTTCCTTGAGCCACTCCGGACTTGCGGCATGGCACTGGCTGCAAGCGCGCAAATCGTTCTTGAGGGGACTCATGACCCGGTGGTTGGAAACCTTGTGGACCCCTATTCTTGTATAGGGCATATGGCAATCGGCACAGGCGGCGCCAGCTTGCCAATGGACACTGTGGTTTGAGAAAAGTTCGAACTCAGGATGGCGAATGAAAGCCAGCTTGAAGCCGGTTACTGTCTGCTTCCATTCTCTCAGCGAGTCATCGCTGCGCAGCTTCTCAATTATATTTTCGACGGTGATGTCGCCCCATTTGCTGCCCTGCCATGGGAAGAAAAGGCCTGTTGAATGCATGTCCTTGTCCTTGGGGACAGTGTAGGTGACATGGCACTGTGCGCAAACGGCGGTGCGCATTTCCTGTCGGGAAAGTTTGGAGGGATCTGTTCCAATTACGTTTAGAGCTTTAACGAGGGTGAAGTTCCTCGATATTTTCAGAGACATGTCCCGGTTATCGTGGCAGTCGATGCAAGCCACACCCAGGGTCTGGTCCTTCTGCGGGATTCTTGCCAGCACATCCTTATAGGGCAGCCGATAGTAATCGAGCCCCATTTCCTTTTCGAGTTGGGGAGCGTAGGGGGTCTTACAGGACAGGCACACGCCGCCCGCTTTGAGGCGAGCGGAATCGACCGCGAGTTGGTCACGGATCATATTCGCATGTCCGCGAGGTTCATTGTACTCCGTCCCAAACCCCCAACCGCTGAACAATAAGGCCATGTATGGGTATTCAGCCAGTTTATCGTAAGTCGGCCTGTCTGCGTCAAAGCCTCTCTTGTACTTGCTCTTGCCCGGCGGTTCAGGCTCCTCTGTTTTCTTCCAGAGATTATACTCGTCGGGGTATGCCTTGCCCCAGATTTCCGGGTCGATCGTGCCGTCGGGGATTGTGACGGGTTTTACAGGTTCAGGCTTGGTTGGCTGGCATCCGTAAAGCGCCAGGGCAAGGATGATAAAGATCGATAACGATAATTGCAGGATGTTGCTGCTCATAGGCCCGGCCTGTCTGGCTCTGCTCATCATAATGTCTCCCCAAAATCCTCTTTCTGTATAGCGCCTGAACTCATCTAATCTGTATGGCGCCGCTTCTGACATGCACCAGGCGACGATGGCATCTCCAGCACTGGCGCTCGTTATCGATGTTTTCAACCGTGGTTTCGTGACAGCGAATACAGTTGCTCTGCAACACGTGTTGCGCATGTTCCGAGGCTTTGATAAATTCGGGGACCTGCCCGGAGTAGAAAACCACCATGTCCTTCAAGCCGTCAATGGACTTCCAGACGTAATAGGCGGCTGCATCCCGATGCGGGAGATGGCAATCGACACACTTTATTCTACGGTGCACGCCCTCGTGGAACCATGCCTCATACTCGGCCTCCATCACATGGCATGAGACGCAAAAATCGGGCGTCTCCGATTTTTCCAAGAGTTTTGGAGGCCCAAGCGCCGCGAAAACTCCACCGGCCGATCCTATGAGGACAGCAAACAGGACATATTTTATGTTTCGATGCATGGTCAATGACCCTATCTTCCGTCAGCAAGAATTCCGAAGGCGCAGCCTGAGTGGAATGCGAAACAAAATTGTGACTGCATATTAAGCATGCATTCTACAGAAAAAAAGAGACTTATCGGCGCTGTGATAAACATCGCATTGCTCACAAGAGTCAGGTGCGAGCGGCTTACGATGACTGTCACCACCGCGACGCGCCTGGTTTTTTCCGCCCTTGAGTTGACGGCTCTGCTCAGGATTCACACCAGCGTCCACAAATCGATTGTTCTTTAAATGCCGGGGATTCGGTGAGACTCACTGCACTTAGCATGAGAGCGGCCGTCGTTTGCGCTGTCATCTTAAGTGCCGCCTTCAGTCACTTGACGAGGGGGTTATAATTTTAATGGAAAGAACATTCTTTCCTTCCGGGGAGAGTCAGGTTCCCTTCCTCCTCCTTTCCTGACTCTCCTTTTCTCCGGCCCCTCTCATGCGAGCGCGGTTCCGCGTGATGCTGTATTTTTCGACCCTCTTATATACTGCAATTCCTACCCCTGGATTAGGGTCCAGACCGTATTTTAATTCTCCGTCTCCGGTGTATAGTTGGACTTCTCGTTGTCGGTTCCCCATGTGGGCAAGGTGTCAACTCAATTTATCCGCCGGAGTTTTTCTGAAAGCGGGGGCCTACGATGGAAATCAGCAACAACGATTTTGGCGCGACTGGATTCTCCAAACATCCTGAAGATTATGGCAACGGAGCCATGGCGACGGGTGAAGGAGAATACGGAGTTTTCCTGGATTCAAGTCCTGAGCAAAGATCCCATATTGTTTGCGCCTATCTAAAAGTACTCGAAGACATCAAGGGACCAATCGCGGTTGATGACTTGCTTCCCTATCCCAAGGAGCAGATCGGAAAGGCTCTTCTTCGTGAACTTGCGGAAGAACCGGAGTGCGATTTGCGGCGCCGACTTGAAATTGCCTATGTACTGCTTGAATCTTTCATTCCTTATGAGGACTACCGGGTTATAGAGGATTTTAAGCATGCCAGCCTTTGCGCTCAGGAGGCCGCCGACATGGGGGATCCAACATCCATACTCAGGTCGGCGCAAATGATGAAAAAAGCCAATGGAGACAGCGCGGTCAGGCTGGAAGAAAAGATTTACGAAAAAATGAGGGAAAGACAAAGGCGGTTGAATTCTTTTTAGACCAATTCGCGTTCAAGATCGGGCGGGGATGAACCCCTGCACCTCAACCTTACGCAGGGGAGGGGGAGCGCAGCGAATGCGTCGCGCGATGTATGCCCTCCCGTGACATCCATCTTGGGCGCAAATTGGTATTAGAACAGCCTGCCCAGGTCGATGATTTCGAGCATCGTCTTTTTGTGGAAGGCATTCCAGCCCACGTGGAAAACCATATCTGTAATTTGTCCGCAATCTGAGGGCGAAAGGTTTTTTTTGTCTTCCAAAAAGTTTTTTGCACCTCGCCACCAGATCCCTTCCAGCCCGTTTTCAAACTCGAGCTTCAGGTGATTTTGTCCCTTTCCGAAGACCTTTGCAGAGTTGAACCGGGCGCCGCGCAGTGCAAAGACGGGGGCCGGGTTGCCCATGCCGTGCGGCTCGAGATCCTCGAGGGCCTTGACCAGTTTGGGTCCTACAAAAGTCAAAGGCAATTCCAGATCGACTTTCCCGTCGGGGATAAAAATTTCTTCACGATGCCGGCGTGCGACCTCTTCGAGGCGGTCAGCAAATTCCTCGATGCGGTCCGAAACGATTGTGAGGCCGGCAGCCGTTTTATGCCCTCCCCATTTGATTAGCAGTTCGGAACACGTAGAAATCGCCTGGTGTATGTCGAAACCGGGAATGCTTCTGGCTGAACCTCTGGCAATCCCTGTAGCCTCGTCTATCGACAATATCACTACAGGGGCGTAATAGAGGTGCTGCTGGACTCTGGAAGCGGCAATGCCCAAAATTCCCGGCTGCCACCGTGAGCTTGCCATAACGAGCGTCCTGCGGGTGGGAGGATTCTCAGACAGACGGGCTGCGATTTCCCTGACGGTCTTTTCTTCCTGTGCCCGTCTTTGGGCATTGAGACCTTCCAATTCGTGCGCCAGGCGGGCCAGCCTGGATGGTTCGGTAGAGGTCAGCAGATCGTATGCGATTTGCCCCTCAGAGATACGCCCTGCGGCATTAATACGCGGCCCCAGATAGAAACCGATGTGGCCCGCCGTTAAGGTCTTCCCCTCCAGACCGGCGGCAGAGGCCAAGTATGAGAGCGGGGCGCTGCTGTTTGCGTTGAGATTGCGCAGGCCGCTTCGGGCAAGAATCCGGTTTGCCGAGACCAGCGGCACCAGGTCGGCGACCGTTCCGGTAGCTGCAAGCGCAAGGTATTTTCCACCGAGCGAGGTAGGGCGCAGGCCGGTTTGCTTGCTTTGCAACGCGCGCCTCAGTGCGGCCAGAAATAGGAAGGTCAGTCCCGATGCGCACAACTCCTTGAAAGGCGAACGGCATTCCGGGTGCTTGGGGTTTATGAGGACGGAAGCAGGCGCCAGGGCATGTTCCGAAAAATGCTCGCCGCCCTTTCTCAAAGGGGAAATATTTTTATCCAAAAAAGGCATTTCGTGGTGATCGATCACTATGCAGTCGGCGCCCATGGAGCGCGCAAGGCGGATCGGTCCCAGGTCGAGGGTGCCGCAATCGAGTGCGAGAAAAACCTTCGCGTCCCGGTTCCTGGATATTGCGCGCTCGGGTATGCCGTATCCTTCGGATCGAGAGGGAATCACAACTGTAAAATCGCGGTAGCCGACATCCTGGAAGAAAAGAGCGACTTGGGCTGCAGATGTGATCCCGTCGCAATCATAGTCGGCAACCACAACTATCTTGCTTCGGTTTGCCATGTGGCCTGCCAGCAAAAGTGCGCCTTCACTCATCCCCCTGATACAGAGGTGCTCGGCGAGGTCTTTGAGTTCTGCACTAAAAGTGTGGGGGTCTATGTTGCGGTTTTGCAGTATGATGTCTATAACATCCGAGACTGTAGCCGGAGAGCGTTCATTCAAGATCTTCCAGCGGGTTCGCAGGAGGCGGTCTTGTTCCATATCTGCCTGAAAAGTTTTGAATTTCGAGTTTTCAGTTTTTAGCAAAATTGCGGGTCGGATCTATTTTTCGGTCCCTTTATACCATACTAAATGTCTGTCGGTATGTTAATTCAGTTTCATAATCGGCCGATTGCTGCTATAAGGTCCGCCGGAGCTCAGTGTTCAAATAAACAGTCAGGAGTTGTCAGATGGATACCCTCGTTTACATAATGAATTTTATCAAGGACAGAAATGTGGCTTCGATCACTCCCACTTCCTCGGTCGGCGTAAAGAAGGTATGCAGCAGAATAGACTTCAGCCAAAACAGCCTGATCGTGGAATATGGCCCTGGAACGGGTGTTTTTTCAAAATACCTGCTGCGCCGGATGGGAGAAGACTCCCGGCTTATTCTTATCGAGAGAAACCGTAATTTCAACTCCATTCTCGAAAGAAGCATCAGCGACCCAAGGGCGGTGCTGGTGCACGATAGCTGCGAAAACGTTCTCGAGACGCTTAGGATGTGCAGAGAAT
>Ga0187771_10003502_pt1 | contig 10957 bp, 10 predicted proteins | sample 0116_SJ02_MP15_1_FD_133139 | JGI IMG/M metagenome (GOLD analysis project Ga0187771, IMG submission 133139) | Tropical peat soil microbial communities from peatlands in Department of Meta, Colombia - 0116_SJ02_MP15_10_MG | ecosystem: Environmental > Terrestrial > Soil > Wetlands > Peat | place... | reverse complement strand
TTCTTCAGTCTTGAACTCGTTCACTCCTACGACAACGCGTCTTCCGGCTTCAACCTCTTTCTGGTGTCTGTAAGCACTGTCCGTGATCTCGCGTTGGATGAAGCCTTTCTCAATGGCGGCGACTGCTCCGCCCATGGCTTCGACTTGCTCAACATACTTCTCAGCCTTTTCTCCGATCTCCTTCGTCAAGTACTCGATGCAGTACGAACCCGCCAATGGGTCAACGCTATCCACGACGCCGCTCTCATACGCTATTATCTGCTGTGTCCTAAGGGCCACTAGCACGGCTTGATCGCTGGGCAGAGCATAGGCTTCGTCGAACGAGTTGGTGTGCAGTGACTGGGTTCCTCCTAAAACGGCGGACAAAGCTTGCATCGCGACACGTACGATGTTGTTGAAGGGCTGCTGCGCGGTGAGTGAAACGCCCGAGGTCTGAGTGTGGAACCGAAGCATCCAGGAATTAGGGTTCTTGGCTCCGAAACGTTCCTTCATGATCTTGGCCCAGAGTTTTCGGGCAGCTCTGAACTTCGCTATCTCTTCGAGAAAGTTGTTCTGTGCAGCGAAGAAGAAGGACAGTCTCCCTGCGAACCTGTCCAGGCTCAGCCCTCTTTCAACAGCTGCGCGTACGTAGGCAACGGCGTTTGCAAGCGTGAAGGCCACTTCTTGAACGGCTGTGGCTCCTGCCTCTCTGATGTGGTAACCGCTTATGCTTATGGTGTTCCATTCCGGCATGCGCTGGGAGCAATATTCGAAGATGTCTGTGACCAGTCGCATCGACGGCTCGGGCGGGTATATGTACATCCCTCTCGCAGCGTACTCCTTCAGGATATCGTTTTGAACCGTGCCAGCCAAACTGGACTCGGCCACCGACTGCTTCTGTCCAACCGCTATGTACATTGCTAACAGAACGTTAGTCGGGGCGTTGATAGTCATCGAAGTGGTAATCTTGTCCAAAGGAATTCCATCGAACACGATCTCCATGTCCCGAAGGCTGCTCACACTCACTCCTGCTCGGCCTACTTCACCTCGAGAAATTGGATGGTCACAGTCGTAGCCCACCTGCGTTGGAAAGTCGAAGGCCACGCTCAGACCTTTCTGTCCCTGCGACAGGAGGTACTTAAAACGTTGATTCGTCTGCTCGGCAGTTCCAAAACCGGCGTATTGCCTCATAGTCCATAGGCGACCACGGTACATCGTCGGGTAGACGCCGCGTGTGAATGGATACTCTCCTGAAAAACCGAGATTGCCTAGATACTCAAAGCCCAAGAGGTCGTTTGGCGTATAGATTCGATTTAGTTGAATCCCTGAGGTCGTGACGAACTCGCCTCTCTCAGGCAGCTTGTCGAAGCTCTTGACCAGCGTCTCTTCTTCCCAACGTTTTTTTTGGCGGCGAATTTCGTTCAATCTGTCCGGCTGGAACATTATATAAAACTCCGAGCGTGCTTTTGACGCAATCTGATTGACTGCCGTATTTATGGATTTTCGTATGCAAGCTCGATCAAAGTAACGGGTGCGCACGCGAGTAAAAAATGAGGGCAATAAGCCAACCGAGCATCAAGGTTCCGAGCAAACCTAACCGAAAAACAAACGGAATGCCTAACAAGACGAATGAAAATCCAACGATTATGAGAAGTAGATCCACCGTTCTTTTGAGCATTAGCGAACGATTTCTAAGCTACGTTATTCTGATCAACGATTTGTCCCATCCGTCAAGGTTGCACTATAGTTTTTCGCAAAACGTTAAAACTGGCTCATGAGCAATATGCCGAAAGCATAACGTGAAAAAAGTAGATTTATTGGATGCTATTTGAGTACTCATGAAGTATCCTTATATATTACCTTTACCTGTGCTTCATGCGTGACGTCTATGACGGTGAAGTTCGAAGGAAGTGTTATGCAAGTCGGCAATTCGCTAAGAATCACTATCCCTAAAGAGATTGCAAAGCATGTGGGTCTTGAGAGAGGAGATGTGGTTGAGCTTTGGGTAGATAATCACAGCATGATAATGGAGAAGAAAGTTTTTGTTTATGATGCAATCTGGAGCTTTCAGGAAGACATCTTGGTGTTGAGAAGTAATTTGAGCAAGAATTTTAAGGCTCACACCTCTCAGCCAATTGGCACGCCTTTGCATAGGTATAGGGGTCAACTTATCATTGAAAGAGCTAGAATCAACCTACGAGGCGAAGATGTCGATTCGAAAGAGCCAACAAGTCTTCTTCTCTCTCTTCAGGATGTCAAAGACATCTATCTTGGGTGGGACGATACACTTAGGAGATTCAAAGACACAAGAGGGTCGATACGACCCTTGAGAATTACGTTTCAGGAAGGAACAGGGTCAAGAAAACTCTATGTGTTCGCAAAGAAAACAGACACGCTGATATACGGCAAAGAGAATGAAAGCATAGTTCAAATGCTTGAGAAATGACGTAAAATCCGCCAAGCTCTCCATTACTCCTGATTCAGCAAGCTTTTCCGAAAAACCGTTATGCCCCAGTCCTACCAGAAATCGCCGCCACGCTCTACCCGATAGTGACCTCTCTTCTTTCTCTGCATCTTCTTTTGAAGTGGTCCCATAGGAGCAGTTTGGCTCTGTTTTGATTCCACATAGAGGTGCTCTCTTCTTTAATAATGACTTCAGAGCCTTGAAAAAACCCAATTACAGGGGGGTACTATTATATCAATGCCCAACACTCTTGGATAACGTAGATAGAAGGTTGTGTGCACTTCTTGAAGGTTCAAGTCGAATACCTCGGACACATCAAGAACATTACGGGCCAAAAACGAGAGGAACCCATAGAGACAAGCGATGACGTGACCGTCGGCGATTTGCTCTCTCTTCTCTCGGAACGGTATGGAGAACCCTTCAAGAAAGCCATCTACGAGCCTAAGACATCTGATGTTAAACCTAATTACATCGTCGCCGTGAACGGATATCTTCTGAACCAATTAGGAGGACTTGAAACAAGGCTGAAGAAGGGAGACCGAGTGACCCTGCTGCCGATCGTAAGCGGCGGCTAGAACTTCTGTCGCTCGGCTTTTCATCCGCTCTTCAGTGGGTTTGCTAAACGATTCAAGGGATCATAGACGATACGATTCTTATTCTTGTTCTATAGGCTGTCGATTACCAACGTAATCTCGTTTCGAGTAGGAAACTTTGCAAGGCCTTCCTGGGTTCGCAAGGCTTTAACTACTAGGGTGCATTTCTCCCCGATCGGGCGGTGAAGGTTTGAAGGTTTGAATGCCATGAAAGTTGTTGGAGGTTGGCAAAATGAAGGTTCTCATTTCGTTTGATTTGTCAAGTGTCTACGTGGAAAAGATTCGGAGTGTTTCGCCGACCGTTGAAGTGGTACAGAGTGCGGACAAAGACGAGGCTCTCTGTTTGATCAAGGACGCGGACATCCTGTTTGCCGGTTTCTTCTCCAAAGACCTGTTCTCAGCGGCGAAGGGGTTGAAATGGATCCAGGCTTGGGGCGCTGGCGTTGATAGGATTCTTTTGCCCGAGGTCGTGAACAGCAGAGTGATAGTGACGAACGCTGGCGGGATTCATCCTACACCGATCTCAGAGCATGTTATCGGCCTGATACTTTGCCTCTCCCGAAAATTGCATCTGTTCATCAGGAATCAATCGGAGAAAAAATGGCTGAGGTACGAATCAGACGATCCTCAGGAACAAGTTGAGGAGTTGACGGACAAGACCGTTGGAATAGTAGGACTCGGCAGGATCGGAACCGAGATAGCCAGAAAAGCGAAATGCCTAGGCATGAGGGTAGTTGCGATAAAAAGGGACCCTTCCACACCAGGAACGGTCGGTTTGGACCGACTTCTTCACCCTAGGGACCTGAACGTTCTGCTGTCTGAATCAGACTTCGTTGTTCTATCACTCCCTCTGACCAAGGAGACCCAAGGAATGATCGGGGAGGCGCAGTTGAGGAGCATGAAGAGAACAGGCTACTTGATCAACGTGAGCAGAGGGAAGATTGTTCAGGAAGACAAGCTGATTGAAGCTTTGAGGCAAGGGTGGATCGCTGGAGCAGGCTTGGACACCTTTGAAAACGAGCCGTTACCAGAGAGCAGCGACCTCTGGGGCTTCAAAAACGTCATAATCACTCCGCACATAGCAGGGCTGACACCATACTATGAGGAACGTTTAACGAACATATTCTGCGAAAACCTCAACCGATTCATGCACGAGGAACCCATGATTAACGTCGTCGATAAGAAACTCGGATACTGAGGCATCGATGCTCAACGCGATGTGACGCTGCCAGAGTGTGGACCAAAGTGGAAACCCGGCTCCCTTCGTAAATGATTCGAGCGGCCGCTTATACCGCCCTAAGACAAGAAAACAAGCATTGACTTCTCCTCCCACGCACAAAGCGTATAAGCCAATAAAGCGATTTCAAACTGAAGTTTCGCCCTGTAGACGAAAGGTGAAGTCTGTGAATCGGGTTAATGCTCTGAAAAAGTTGGCCTTCGAAACTAAGGGTTTCGACGGCTTCCTTTTGACAAATGAATTCAACCTTTGCTATCTCACAGGTTGTCCCGGATTGACGTCGCTGCTGATTCCTAAATCTGGGAAGGATACTATCTACGCTTACGGTGTCAATTATGAGCAAGCGAAGGCAATGACTAAGGGATTCGACGTTCAAATGCTTGAACGCGGCCAAAACCTGATGGAAAGGATTGCGAAGCAAGCCAGAGGTTCGAAAATCAAGAAACTGGCATTCGATGCTTTAAGCATCGAGGGCTACCGTGAACTTGCGAAGGGGCTAAAGGGAAACACGAAGCTGAAGGGGCGAACCGATCTTGTCTCAGAACTCCGAAAAGTGAAGGACACCGCCGAGCTTGAATTGATGAAGAAAGCTGCTGACCTGACGAGCATGGGCATGAAGGTTGCCTATGAAGTGATTAAGCCAGGTGTGAAGGAATACGAGGTTGCGGCCGAAGTCGAGTATGCAATGCGCAGAAAGGGTTCTGGAGGCGTTGCCTTTGATACTATCATTGCTTCTGGCGTTCGTTCAGCGTTTCCACACGGAGGGGGAGGAACACTGCTGGGAGGAGGCTGTACTGATAGGAAGATACAGAACGGAGATCTCGTAGTCGTTGATATGGGTGCTGTCTATCAGCACTACCGCTCAGACATAACGAGGACTCTCGCAGCAGGTAGGCCTTCACCGAAACAGACGAAACTGTACGACATCGTCAAGGCAGCTCACGATAGTGCTTTTCAGAAAATAAGGTCAGGAGCAAAAGCAAAAGATGTAGATGCGACGGCGAGAAAAGTGATAGTGGACGCGGGCTATGGCGACTTTTTCGTTCATGGTTTAGGCCACGGAGTGGGCCTAGAGGTCCACGAAGGTCCAACCCTGAGCTCAATGAGCAAAGACAAGCTGACGGATGGAAACGTTGTCACAGATGAACCCGGGATTTACATTCCGAACTTCGGAGGAGTCCGAGTTGAAGACACTATTCTTGTGCAGAAGACGAAGGCTGAATATTTGACTAGCGGCCCTATCGGCTTAGGCCCTGGATCTTGATTCACACCAAGTAACGCTGAATTTTCCCGAACCTCGCCTGGAAACTGGCCGTGTGCCGAGCTATAGAGCACCAGTTTTGAGCATTTGCGCGTAGTAATATGCAAAATTGATCGTGAATTCGAAACTCGAAAAATGAGGTTGGCAAGTCCTTAATTCCTGTGAATACGCGATATTTCGTAGACAACAATGACTTCTGATGGAGCAGAGAATCATGCTGGGGTTTGCCTTTTGAAGATTTTTCGTATTTGAATCCGAAGTCTTAGGAAACGCTTAAAAGCAAGATGCGAATGAATTATGCGAAATGTGAGGAGAATGGTAAGGTTGCATTTTCTCCCCTTCTCTCCTTTCTCCCTATAATGAGAAACTTACCATTCCCTCACTGCTTGATACTCTGTTTTAGCACTTATAGCTTGTGGAAAAGAGTTCTATAGATTACTTAGTGTTTGAAAAAGGAGAGATGAACGAGTTGATAAGCATCGATGGTTAGTATCAACCATGAGAATCTCTTGATTTTGTCAGTGAACAACAACGTGGAGCTGAGCTATACTTTCGTGCTTGAGAATATGCCTTTGATCAAGGTTCCGGCCCTTGGAAAGTGGAGAATTTATTTAGTTGCATTTGGAAGTGTCAGTACAAGGTTAGATTGTCATGGTAAGCGTCTTGGTCCTGTATGATTCTGGGAGTGGAAACACTGAGAGGATGGCTTTTGCTGTCGTAAAGGGAGTGAGGCAGGTTCAAAGAGTGGATGTGATTCTAAGAAAGGTGACTGACACAAGTTTGGATGATCTGAAGAAGGCAGATGGGATCATCGTAGGCTCACCCACTTTCTACGGGCTGATGTCTGGCAAGCTTAAAGTCTTGTTCGACGAGTCTATCAAGATTCACGGGAGCCTCGCTGGCAAAGTCGGAGGTGCCTTCACATCTTCAGGAGGGACCGCTTCAGGAGCGGAGACAACGCTGTTTTCGATCCTTGAGGCAATGCTGATCCATGGCATGATCGTGCAGGGTAACAGTGATGGCCAGCATTATGGCGCTGCTGCTCAGGGCTCCCCAGATAGTAGGGCGAACGAGAGCTGCAGGGAGCTCGGCAAAAGAGTTGCCAGTTTGGTCCTTAGGTTGGCGCCAACCTAGCGCTCATGCCTTTTCCTAAATTTGACTTTGCTCCGGGCACCGCTGAAAAGCCCTTTTTGATGTTCTCTTCACGCCCTGCTTCGGTGTTTGTGTGCGCACAGCCTACCCCCCGGGTCTACTATATGATCCAAATATGCCTGAAAGAGAGTGAGTCCACGAGCCATTTCTCAAACGAACAAATTTAGAAACATGCTAGAGCGCTACTCTCCTAGGCGTGCGGATCTATCTTCTTCCACTCTGCGATGGAATGGTGATGGGCCCGGGGCGATTCGAACACCCGACCAACAGGTTATGAGCCTGGCGCTCTAACCGGGCTGAGCTACGGGCCCCACGTTTATCTGTTTTTGTCTTGTTTTTAAATTGATAGTTGCGTTTCTGTTCTGATATATACGTTTTTCACTTGCTCCGCGAACACCTTTGAAGTAGGATCAACTGCCCTTGAAATCTGTTTCTTTGGATGAAATCTCTTGGATGTTTTTCGTTCCAAATGAACACTGTTCGGCATCAGAGTATGCCTTTTCTTGTGAAAAAAATTTAAAAGTCTTATTGATCGGTAGAGTAGGGTTTGTGGGGAGAAACCTACCTGTGGAGCTAAGGGTTTTCACTCTTCCGAGTTGTTCCAGCTGTCCTTTGGCTAAGGAGATTGCCTGTGAAGTTGCTGAGGAGTTTAAGATCGCTTACAGGGAGATCAACTTGGCCACGGCTCAGGGGATAAGTGAAGGAAGAGCAAGCGACATTCTGAGTGTGCCCAGCATAGCTGTGGACGATGAAGTGATCGTGAGAGGAGGACTTGTCTCGAAACAAAGACTCGAGGAAGAAGTGAGGAAACGTATAGAGAAGTGGATTGAGAGAGCCTCAAAAGAAAAAGCATAGTCTGATCAGAAAAGGCGCTCTCCGTCTTTAGCCGATGCTTGGCTAACATGAAAACTAGGGTTTGCCGTTCGCTCGTAATGGTACAGATACTCTTGAGCGTATCCTGCAAATTTCCCAAAATAGCTTCGGCCAAAGAGACTCAGCTTTTCATACTGGGACCTCGTCAGAGTGCCTTCTTGTTTTATTCTTGCTGTGAATTCTCTTGGGAAATGGTTTTCATAGTGTCTCATGATCGCTCTTTTTATCCAAACATCAACTGGAAAGGCTTCGAATTTTCCAAGGGAAAAAAGAAGGATGCAATCAGCTGCCTTTGAGCCAACGCCCTGGAAGGCCAGCAGTTCTGTTCGCGCCTCTTCGTAGCAAGTCTTTCTTAGACGCTCGATGTTGAACTTGCTGTGAAAGATGGTTCTTGCTGTTTGATGAACGTATTCTGCTCGGTATCCTAGACCGCAGTTGAGTAGTTGAGTCTTGGATGCGGTTGCTAGTTCATGCGGCTTTGGGAAGGTGTAGAAGTCCATGTTATCAAATCGAACTTTATTTCCAAACATCCGGGAAAGCTTGGACAACATCTGCCTTATTGCTGCAATGTTCTTGTACGTTGCGCAGACATAGGAGATCAGACATTCCCAAGGGTCCTGTCGGAGGATCCTCAAGCCTTTGAACATTCGAATCGTTTGTTTGATGTGATCGTCTCTGCTAATTCCGCGAAGGATCATCGCTAGATCGTCATGCAGTCCGAAGTAGTTTTTTACGAATTCCGCGTCCGCGTTTTCGAATTCCAACGCGTCTGCAGTTTGGCGCGCCTTGAAGGCTCTGTCGCGGACAACTCCGTACCACCATTCGCCGTGCTTTTCCCATCTGAAGACCTGTCCACAACAAAGAGTAACTTCTAGATTGAACGGAACCGAGGGGTTCAGCTTTATTCTCATCGTGGATTCCTTTCAGCGCATCCTAGGCCTCAGACCTGCACTCCAAGGACGACTTGTTTTCGGAGCTGCTCTACAATGACTTAATGTTTTGAAGAATTACTTGTTTAAGGTCTTCTTGGGTTTTAGAAGGTTTCCAGCCGAGGACCTTTTGTATCTTGTCAGTGGATTCTACGGCTCTTCCTCTGCACTCCTTACTTGGAATCAGTCGAACGTGGTTTTTCGATTTCGTCTTCTGGATTAGGAATCGGTAAAGGTCATTGTACGTGATGAAGGTTGAAGGGTTTGAGAGGTTGAAGATTTCTCCATACGCTTTTTCGTTGAGCGTGGCCAGCATGAAGGCGTCGACCACTTCGTCCACGTGTATGCTTGCGTAGCCCTCGTCTTCGACTACTTCTATGGTTCTCTTGCCCCTCAGGTTGTCGATGATCTCTCTGCTGGGCAGGGCATTGTTCTCGTCGAACACGAATTCTATGCGAAACGCCGTTGTCGGCAAACCATGTTGGTAATGATACATTAGACATAGTTTTTCAGTCGTTAGTTTTAGTACGCCGTACGCGGGTCCAGGATCACCCTTCCATATTTCTGGTTTGCAGACGGTTTCCTCGTCTACGTGCTGAGGCTCTCCGCTTCCGTAAACTGCACAGCTGCTGGAAAAAAGAAAGTGTTTGACACGCTGAGTTCTTGCTGCTTCCAACAAGTTGAGCGTGCCTCTGATGTTGGCGTCGAAAAGATCGCTGACAGGAACCTCGTGCTTCCACGAGTGCCCATCCCAGTTGATCGCGAGGTGGTAGACGACCTGGACGTCTCTCATGGCACGTTTAACTGTTTTCCTGTCAACCATCCCGGCACGAAGCTCGTCGGTGCCGATTCCGGCAAACTCAAGGTTCGGGTCTTCCCCTTCTGTGAAGGGTCCGTACTGAGAGTCGAGAACTCTTACCTTGACTCGGCTCATTAGCAGCGCTCGGACGAGCCTTGAACCTATGAAGCCTGCGCCGCCGGTTACTAGGACCTTCTTCTTGATGTCCTTCATCGGCAAATTCTCATCTTCCTAATCTACTGATCTCCTCTCACTTCAGCTTTTAATCTGTCGAAGAAGTGTTTCATGTACGCCAGTCTTTCTTCGGCTATCTCCTTTGCTTTTCCAGTATACAGTCTCGCAGGGATATTCTTGAGTTTGAGTTCAAACTCGAGGTTGGGACTGTGCCTCGAGACGTCCCTTAACTGGATTCTTTTCTTTCTTCCAACGACATTATTGTTCACATAGTCTTCGATTGGAATGTCTGAATAGATTTTTTGGCCGTACTGGCCAGCCATCATGAAGCATCTAGCGATGCCTACGGCTCCCAACGAGTCGAGCTTGTCAGCGTCGAAAAGTATCTTTGCTTCAACTGTGCGCGGCTTGCGGTTTCGTCTGTAACGATGAACTGCTATACAGTGTCTTATCCGGGCTATGTCTTTCTCATCATAATTGAGCTCTCTGAGTATCTGTTCAGCCATTCTTGCCCCTAGCGAGGCGTGATCAACGAGGCCCCGCTTATCGTCGAATTCTCTGACACGGGCGATATCATGTAAGAGTGCAGCGGTTTTCAGAACGTTCAAGTCTGCCTTCGATTCCTCTCTTGCGATGAGTATACATAGGTCATGGACTCTCTCCACATGTTCCAAGTCATGATGGGACTGCGCCAGCTCCTTTCGCACGATCTCCTTGATTTTCTGATACCTTGCTTCCATATGACTTGATCTAAAACGGGAGTATAATTGCGTTGACCTTGTTGATCCCTGCGTGCAAAGTCAGTGATATGGACTATTGTTCTTCCACAAACTTGTCTGGCTTCGGAACCTCAGGGGGCAGTCCTCTGCTTTCCCGGATCTTTCTGATGATTTCCACAGCTGTCTTTTCTGGAACTCTTTCCCAGTGATCAAACGTGTTCTCCCAGAAGACTCGCCCGGAAGTGGAGAAGCGTATTTCAGTTGACAGGCCGAAGGTTTCAGCAGCCGGAATGTAGCCTGTTATTAGAGTCATCGTTCCCTTGTTTTCAGTCGCCTGAACCTTTCCACGTCTCGACGCAAGTATATTCGTGCATTTGCCGAACCACTGTGCTGGAGTGAACATTTGGATCTTGTAGATTGGTTCTAGCAGGAACGGTTCTGTTGTTAGCGAAGCTCCTAGGATCGCCCGGCTGACGGTTCGCATTATCTGCTTTGGTTCTGGTCGACCGGCTTTTTCTTCAATTCTAGCTTCGATCAAGGTAGCCTTTATGTTTCTCATGGGCTGTTCGCATAGAGGTCCTGTTCTGCATGCCCACTGAAAGCCCGAGACAATGCTTTCCTTCGCCCTGTTCAGACTGTCGGAGTCCCCTGCACGGTTAATCATGACGTTGCCTTGGTCGTCGGATGCCCAAACGCTTGCTGTGCTTTCTTTGGCTGTTGACGGTTTTGCTTGGTTAGCTGGTTCTACCTGGATCCTGAAGCTGTTCTGCTTATCAG
>Ga0187771_10003501_pt1 | contig 10958 bp, 6 predicted proteins | sample 0116_SJ02_MP15_1_FD_133139 | JGI IMG/M metagenome (GOLD analysis project Ga0187771, IMG submission 133139) | Tropical peat soil microbial communities from peatlands in Department of Meta, Colombia - 0116_SJ02_MP15_10_MG | ecosystem: Environmental > Terrestrial > Soil > Wetlands > Peat | place... | reverse complement strand
CGGCGATTTGCCCATCACTCAGGTGCACGACGTCATGGCCGCCCTGGAAGACCGCGTGCGCTCGCAGTTCCCCCAGATCAACCGCCTGACCATTCATCCGGAGCCCACGGAGGAGCGATGAATCTTCAGGGAGAGTCTCTAAGTTCGCCGAGAACTTCTTACCCGCGGGGACGAGAGGCCCAGGCCTGCGCGCCCAAGGCCAACAGCATGGGAATACACACTACCGTATAGCGAGGCTCGACCGTTTCCAGCGTAGTGAGCAGCGCGGTGCGCAGGAGAATGTAAAAGACGATGAGGGCCAGCGCCGCGCCAATGCGCACGCGATGCGTCAGGCCCATGCGCCAAAGACGCCACATGCCAAACAACGCCAGAGCGACGTAGAACACGTTCAGCAGAAAGAGACCTGCGGAGACCATCTGGTCCGTGCGGTCTTCGCGCCACTTTTGGACCAGCGGGAAGACCTCGCCGGAAAACGGCAAAAGCTCGATACGCGGCGTGAACCACAAGGTGACCGCGCGAATCGCCGGGACCCACACGTAGGTGCGCAAGGGACTGCGGGCCGTGCGCTCGCGGGCGATCGCGGCGAAGCCATCGTCCTCTTTCTTCGTCAGCGTCAGCGTGCGGTTGTAATCGTCCAGGAGCGCTGCGACGTGGGCGCGTTCCTGTGCCGAGTCAAACGCCGCGGGAGAAACGTCGCGGATCAGGATCGGCTCGCCGTCCAATTTCCAGGAAATCAGATAGGCGTCCCGCAGCCGCACCATCCAAGTCTTCTCCCAGGACATGAAGCCGTAAGGAACGAGTTCCCCGGGAAGCTCGGAGTAGCGCGGCGCAAGAATCCGCACTTCATGGAACGTGCGCCAATTGCGCCCAGCCCACGGCGCTAAAGGCAGAAGGACCGCCACAGTGAGCAAGGCAACGCGGCCGAGAACTTGAAGTACGCCGGTCCGCCAGTACAAGAGAAGCATGGCCGCGGCCACCACACCGAGCAGAAGCGTCTCGGGGCGAAACAGCGTTCCCAGGCCAATGCACAGCCCGCCCAGCAGCCAGCGCAGCGTGCCCGGACCGTCGGCTTCGCCATCGTGCCAGCGGCGCGCCAGGATCAATCCGGGAACCAACGCACACAGCGCCGCGACCGAGAAGAAAGCCGCCCACACCTCCGTGAGCGGCACGGCCGCGTAATTGGCTAGAAACGGGCAAGTCGCCGCCAGCCAAAGCGCAGCGATGGATGCGCGCGAGCGCTGGGACTCGGGCGCCAGGTTGGCGGCCAAGATAGCGGTCAAGACGCAGGTGAACAGGTCTACAACCGCTTGCACCAGCATCACCAATGGCCGCGCCGCCTCTCCCAGGAGACCCGTCAGGGCATAAAGCCCGGCCAGAAAGCCGGGGTAGCCGGGCATGCGCATGTCCACCGGCGTGAGCCGACCGCCCACGACTACGCCGAGGATGCCGTGGCGCAGCCAGTGCACGGCAAGGGCTTCATAGATGGCCGTGTCGCCCGAATCCGCCGGATAGCGCAGCACAAAGAAGAGCCGCAACGCCAAGCCGACGAGCAAAGCGCAGAAGAAGTGCCAGCGAAAGCCTTTCATGGCGGAGAGGAATCATACACGAATGGCGGCGTTTCCATCTCCCTGAGATTGACACCCGCAGCGCCAGTGGGTAGGTTGAAGGGCAACAATGAAAGAGCGCGGGCCTATCTTCTACGACGTGGAGCGCCGCCGCTGGCGGCGAACGCGTCTGGTGTTGGAAGCCAGCGGAATCGTGCTGACTCTCCTGTTGGTGTATTTCTTCGTCAGCATCGTGATCGGCGTGGAGTTGCCCAGCCTTCTGTTGCGCGACTCCCGGCCCGCCTACCACGCGGTGCCGGTACGCCCGCGGGCGCACCCAGTCACCGTGCGCAGCGCCGTCAGAGCTCGCCTTGCCAGGGTGGGTAAGGTCGGGCAATCTTACGACCCGCTGCGGGCGGCTTTCTACGTGAGCTGGGACCCGACCAGCCTGGCTTCCCTCAAGAACCATTACAAGGAAAAGACCCTGGACGTCTTGGTGCCGGAGGAGCTCCACGCGGTCACGCCGGACGGGTCCATCACCGTCGTGGACTATGACAAGTACCAGACCGTTCAGGCGGACCCGCAGGCTGCCTTAGCCATCCTGCAACGGGACAAACTGCACCGCTGGATGAAGTCCGCCAACGTGAAAATCGCCATCATGGGCCTGGTGAACAACTACGACGGCGCTGTCTGGCGGATCAAAGAGATGGCCCAGATGCTGGCGAATCCCGGGGCGCGGAAGCGGCTGGCCAGCTCGCTCGCGGAATACGCTTCCCTGGCGCACGAGGCCGGACTGGCGCTGGATTTCGAGCAGGTGCCGGATGCCAGCCAAGAACATTTCCGGGCATTCGCGGCGCAACTCAAACAGGCGCTGCACGCCAATGGGCTGAAGTTCTGGGTTGCCCTGCCGGCCCGCGATCCCGTCTACGACTACGGGTATTTCGGCTCCCAATGCGACGCCATCATTCTGATGAACTACGATCAGCACTGGCAGAGCTCTCCGCCGGGCCCCGTCGCGGCGCAGGATTGGTTCGTGGACAACATCAACCAGATCGTGCGGGAGGTGCCGCCCTCGAAGATCATGATGGCCATCGCCAACTACGCCTACGACTGGCCGCAGGCTCCCAAGAAGGCGCATCAGGCGGAATCATTGAGCGTCCAGGAAGCGCTGCTGCGGGCTAAGGAGTCCGAGGCGAACATCGAATTCGATTCCGACTCGCTCAATCCCCACTATTCCTACTCCGACGAGCACAATTACGTGCACCAGGTGTGGCTGCTCGACGCCGTGACCGCTTACAACGAGCTGCGGGCCAGCGAGCGCGCCGGGGTGCAAGGCACGGCGCTCTGGCGGCTGGGTTCGGCGGACAGCTCCATCTGGCCGATTTGGGACGTTCTCCATCCGGACGACGCCACGCGGGCTGCGTTGGAGAACGTGTCTCCCGGCCCGGACCTGATTCTCGAAGGCGACGGCGACATTTGGCGCATCGCGGACACACCGAAGAATGGACAGCGCACGTTCGAATTCGACGCCAAGACGAACCTCATCGTGGACGAGGATTACGTGAAGCTCCCGCTCTCCTGGGACATCGAGCAGATGGGCGCCGCGGCGGGAAAGATCGCCTTGAGCTTCGACGATGGGCCAGACCCGCGCTGGACGGCCAGGATTCTGGACATCCTGCGGCAAAAGAACGCTCCGGCTACCTTCTTCGTGATCGGGGAGGAAGCCAACCGCAATCCTTCCTTAGTGAAGCGTGAATACGCGGAAGGACACGAGATCGGCAACCACACCTACACGCACCCGCGCTTCGACGACATTACCCGCTCCGAATTGCGGCTACAACTGAACCTCACGCAACGGTTGATCGAGAGCCTGCTGGGCGTGAAGAGCCTGCTTTTCCGTCCGCCCTACGGGATTGATCACCAGCCCGAGTACGCGGAGGAAATCGAGGACCTGCCGATCCCCCAGGACATGGGGTACCTCCTGATCGGCGCGCGCATTGATCCTCATGATTGGCAGCAGACACCCGGCGCGCAGATGCTGCCGGACGAGATCGTAGCCAGCGCCATGCAACAGTTGAAGGTGGGGAACATCGTTCTGCTGCACGACGGGGGAGGAGAGCGCGAGCACACGATACAGGCCCTGCCGCAGCTCATTGACGCGTTGCGCGCCCGCGGCTACCAGCTCGTCCTGGTGTCCGACCTGCTCGGAAAGACGCGCGACCAGGTGATGACGCCGCTTTCCCCCAAGGAACAACTGGAAGCCCGGGCCGATGGATTTGTCTTCGAGTTGTATCATTTGCTGCGCGCAGGCATGGCGGGCATTTTTCTGCTGGGAATCGTTCTGGTGAGCGCGCGCGCGGTGATCATCGGCTTACTGGCCCTGGTGGAGAAGCTGCGGCGGGATCCCCCGGACCAGCTGCCCGATCCGCCGCTGTCCGTCAGCGTCCTGATACCCGCGTACAACGAAGAAAAAGTCATCGTGGAGACGGTGCGCGCGGCGCTGCATTCGGATTACCCGGACTTGCGGGTCATCGTGGTGAACGATGGCTCGGCCGACCGCACGGCGGAACTGCTCGACAGCCACTTCGGAAACTACTCGCGGGTGAAGATCATCCACCAGTCGAATCGCGGGAAGTCCGCGGCGCTGAACCGGGCCTTGGCGGAGGCCGCCTCGGATATCGTGGTCACCATTGATGCGGACACGGAAGTGGAGCGCGACGCCATTCGCAAGCTGGTGCGGCACTTCGCCGATCCCACGGTGGGAGCAGCGGCGGGCAACGTGAAAGTGGGCAACCGCTCGCGCTGGCTCACGCGCTGGCAGGCGCTCGAATACATCACCAGCCAGAATCTGGAAAAGCGCGCCTTCGACTTGCTGAATTGCATCACCGTCGTTCCCGGCGCGCTGGGCGCCTGGCGGCGCACCACCGTGCAGGCACTCGGCGGGTTCACCACGGACACCGTGGCCGAGGACGCCGATTTGACCATCGCCATCCGCCGCGCGGGCTGGCGCATCAGCTACGACGAATGGGCGGTGGCCTGGACGGAAGCTCCGGAAACGCTTTCCGCGCTGATCCGGCAGAGGTTCCGCTGGACGTTCGGCACGCTGCAATCGGTGTGGAAGCACCGGGGCACGCTTTTCCAACCGAAGTACGGCACGCTCGGATGGGTGGCCTTGCCCAACATTTTCGTCTTTCAATTGCTGCTGCCGCTGATCTCCCCGGTGATTGACCTGATGTTCCTCAGCTCGCTGCTGCTGTGGGGCCTGGCGCAGTTCAAGGTGCTGCAGCTCCCGCAGATCTGGACTACCGCGGACCTGGAGCGCTCCGTGGTGTTCTTCCTGATGTTCATGCTCATTGACGTGCTGACCTGCGCGGTGGCCTTCGCGCTCGAAAAGCGCGAGGATTGGACCTTGCTCATCCCCGTACTGCTGCAGCGCTTCTACTACCGGCAGATGATGTACGTGGTGATCTTCCGGTCGTTCATGGGCGCGGTGCAAGGCCGAGCGGTGGGCTGGCGGGGCGTCGAGCCGGACGTGCCCGCTCCAGCGGTGCATGCCTGAGCGCGGCCTGGGAAGCATTCCACAGTGGGACATAGGGCGCCTAAAACGCCGTAGTGTTGGCTGGACCGCTCTCCCGGAGTTCTTGGCCGTTGATTCTTCGGATTTGCTCTCTTTGGCGGGCAAGTTTAAGATAGGGGCCTGATTCTCGGGGGAGGATCATGGCCATTCGATTCGTTCTCAACGGCAAGGCCACCAGCGTGGACGTCAGCCCGGACATGCCTCTGCTGTGGGTCTTGCGGGACACCTTGGGTCTGACGGGCACGAAGTTCGGGTGCGGCATGGCGCTGTGCGGGGCCTGTACGGTTCACCTGGACGGCGAGGCCACGCGCTCGTGCGTCACGCGCGTCGGCGACGTGGCCGGAAAGCGCGTAACCACGATCGAGGGTCTATCCAGCGACAGCAGCCACCCGGTGCAGCGCGCCTGGCAGGAAATTGACGTGCCTCAGTGCGGTTACTGCCAGTCGGGGCAGATTATGTCCGCCGCGGCGCTCCTGGCCAAGACACCGCATCCCACGGACGCGCAGATTGACGACGCCATGAGCGGGAACATCTGCCGCTGCGGGACTTACCAGCGCATCCGCAAAGCCATCCACCGCGCCGCGACGATGTCCCGCGGGGCCGCCAATCCGGCTCCGGCTTCGGGAGCGCCGTGGGCTCGGCCGGAGTCCGTCCGCCGCACCGCTTGATCGCTACTCACGCGTAGATCGCTTACTGGGGGGAATGCCATGGGAAACGTCGTGATGCTGGACCGCAGGGATTTTCTCAAGACCGGAGCTGCGGGCGGCGCGGCATTGGTGATCGGCTTCTACTGGCCAGCCAGCGGCCTGGCCCAAAACGCCCAGGAACAGAAAACGCCGAATCCGTTCAACGCCTGGGTGCACATCGGGGCGGACGACCGCGTCAAACTCATCCTGGCCAAATCGGAGATGGGCCAAGGGGTGATGACCGCCCTGCCCATGATTCTCGCCGAGGAGTTGGACGTGGACTGGAAGAAGGTGAGCGTGGAGCAGGCGTCCACGAATCCCGATCTGTACAACCACGGGACGGGCGGGTCATCCAGCGTGCGCACTTCCTGGCTGCCGTTGCGGCAGGCCGGGGCGGCGGCGCGCACCATGCTCACGCAAGCGGCGGCGCAGCGTTGGAGCGTGAATCCCAATACATGCAAGACGGCGCACGGCGCGGTGATTCACGGAGCGCGCGAGGACATGCTGCGCTACGGCGAGCTGGTGGAGGCGGCCAGCAAGCTGCCGGTACCCAATCTCAACACGGTGACGCTCAAGAATCCGGATGACTTCACCATTGTGGGACACGAAATCCGGCGAGTGGATTCGCCGGAGAAGGTGAACGGCGCGGCCAAGTTCGGGATTGACGCGCGGCCCGCGGGGCTGCTTTACGCCGTGGTGGAGCGCTGCCCGGTGTTCGGCGGGAAGGCCGCGAAGTTCGACGCGGCCAAGGCCAAAGCGGTTCCCGGAGTGCGCGACGTGCTGGCCATCGAGCGCATCGGGCCCGGCGCCTTCACCGAGGGAGGCGTGGCCGTGGTGGCCGATTCCTCCTGGGCGGCCATGGAAGGGCGTAAGGCGCTGCAGGTTGACTGGGACTTCGGCGAGCACGCCGGGGAATCGAGCGAGGCGCTGCTGAAACAGATGAAGGAGTTGGCCGCGAAGCCGGGGACAGTGGTGCGTAACGACGGCAACGCCGGCGCCGCGCTGGAGTCGGCGGCGAAGAAAATCGAAGCCGCCTATGAGCTGCCTTTCGCGGCGCATGCCACCATGGAGCCGATGAATTGCACCGTGGACGTGCGCAAGGACGGAGCCGAGGCCTGGGCGCCCTGCCAGGCTCCGCAATGGGCGCAGGAGACCATCGCCAGGATTACCGGGCTGCCCAGGGATGCCGTTCAGGTGCACACCACGCTGATGGGCGGCGGGTTCGGCAGGCGTGCTCAGGCGGATTTCGTGGCCGAAGCCACGCAGATCTCCAAGGCTGTGGGCAAGCCGGTGATGGTGCTGTGGACCCGCGAGGACGACATGCAGCACGACTTCTACCGGCCGGCCTCCTACCATCGCCTATGGGGCGCGCTGGACGCTCACGGCGGGCTGCTGGCCTGGAAACATTTCCAGACCTCCACGTCAATCGCCGCTTGGTGGGAGCGCGGGAACCCTGCCAGCTCCGAGTTCGGTACGGCGCTCTTCATTCCTTACGGCGCGCCAAACTACCGGGTGGAGTACGCGCTGGCGGAATCGGGAGTGCCGCGCGCATGGTGGCGGTCCGTGGAGAATTCCAGCAGCGGTTTTGTGGTGGAAAGTTTCGTGGACGAATTGGCCGCGGCGGCGGGCGCGGACCCGCTCGAGTTTCGGCTGCGGTTGATCGGCGAAGACAGGAAGATACCGGACTTCGACCGGCCGAATTCCAATCCGCTGGAAACCGCGCGGTTGAAAACCGTTCTGAGGCTGGCGGCGGAGAAAGCCGGCTGGGGCAAGCCGCTTCCGAAAGGGGTGGCTCGCGGCATCGCGGCCTGGTTCTCCTTTGACACATACACCGCTTTGGTTGCGGAAGTGGACACGCGCAAGGGCGAGTTGCGGGTTCCGCGCGCAGTGTACGCGGTGGATTGCGGACGCCAGGTCAATCCCGACGGCGTGCACGCGCAGGTGGAAAGCGCGCTGGTGTTCGCTCTTACGGCCACGTTGAAGGGAGCTATCACCATCAAACAAGGGCGCGTGGAACAGAGCAACTTCAACGACTACGATATGCTGCGGCTGAACGAAACGCCGGCAACCGAGGTGTACCTGGTGGAAAGCACGGAGGCGCCCACGGGCATCGGCGAGCCCGGCGTCCCCGTCGTCGCTCCCGCGGTGTGCAACGCCATTTTCGCCGCCACGGGCAAACGCATCCGCCGCCTGCCCATCCGCCCCGAAGACCTGGCCTAGCCAGCCCGTAAATTCCCGCTGAAATCCACTCCGGGCGGCGAATTGTGGCCGGGTGCGCAATATGCTAGATTTCCGTGTTTACGAAAAACCGGCCTGCGCGCCGCGCATCCTCCGCTGGCGCGAGTCCTGCCCCGGCACCTTTTTGGTCCTGAGGGCATTCCAGCCGCGATTCGACGCGGGTTTTGCGCCAAGAGGCGCCGGGCCGGACTTCAGCAGCGCCATTTGTCGTCGGAAGCCATTTCGCGGGACGGGGTTCATCCGCCATGCCAGCCAAGCCAGCAGCATCGAAAGCTCTCGAGATCAAGGTGGCGCATTCGCCGGATTCCGACGACGCCTTCATGTTCTACGCGTTGGCCACCAACAAGCTGGGCATCCCGGGGCTGAAGTTCAGCCATGTCCTGCGCGACATCGAAACCCTGAACCAGGAGGCGCTGAAGGAAACATACGACGTCACCGCGCTGAGCTTCGCCGCGTACCCCTACCTGCGCGAAAAGTACGTGCTGCTGGATTGCGGAGCCAGCTTCGGCGAAGGCTATGGTCCCATCGTGGTGGCATCGCGGCCCATGAAGCAAGAGGAGCTGGCGGGGCGGCGCGTCGCCGTGCCTGGACTGCACACGACGGCTTGCCTGGCGCTGCGGTTGTACGAACCGAGAATCGAGCCGGTGGTCCTGCCCTTCGACAAGATTCTGGACGCGGTGCGAAGCGAAGCTGTCGAAGCGGGTTTGCTGATCCACGAAGGCCAATTGCTCTTTCCCAAGCTCGGGCTGTGCCGCGTGGTGGACATGGGCCAGTGGTGGCAGGATTGTACCGGCCTGCCCTTGCCCCTGGGCGGGAACGCCGTCCGCAGGTCGCTGGGCCCGCAGACGGGGCGGTTGGTGGCCAAGGCCATCCGCCAAAGCATCGAGTACGCTCTGGCACATCGGGAAGAAGCGCTCAATTACGCGCTGCAGTTCGGCCGGCAAATGGAAAGCGACGTCGCGGACAAGTTCGTGAGCATGTACGTCAATCACTGGACGCTGGGCTACGGGCAACGCGGGCGCGAGGCCGTCCGGGTGATGATCGAGCGCGGCGCCAAGGCGGGTCTGCTGCCAGGTCCTGCGAGCATCGAGTTCTTGACCGAGGAGTAGAGCGCCTTCCGGCTTGGGTTATACGCGCATGCCGCGCACGTTCCCGCCGCGCTTCCCCCTTTTGCCATTCGCAGGGATTTCTAGGGGAATTGAGTGCCGCGCGGTGCGCCTCACCCCAAACCCCGTTGCGCAGCCCGCTGTCCGCCAACCGTTGGTCAGAGCGCCTGGCACTGATGGCGCCGAGGTTTCCTGCCGCCGGGCAACTCGTTAGCGACCTTGCCTTGCCGAGGGGAATTGCATACAGTCGAATCGCTTCCGCGGGCGCCGCCAGGGCTGACACGAGCCCAGCGCGGCGCCGCACCCAGGAATGCGGGATTGGTGAGAAATACGATGCCGGGCATCCTCTCAACCTATCTGTTCGTGCACCGGAAGCTGACCTCGGAGTTGCTCGCGCAGATCGCAGCGGCGGGATTCGCGGGTGTGGAGGTGTTTTGCTCGCGGGCGCACTTTGACTACGCCTCGACGGAAGCGGCGCGGGAGCTCCGGCAGGCTCTGGCGGACAAAAACCTCTTCCTGCATTCGCTGCATTCCCCCACCAGCCGAGACCTCGGGCCCACGCGGGAAGGCGGCGCGCCGCTCTCCATTTGCGTGGTCGAGCGCGTGCGGCGCATCGAAGCCATGGACGAAATCAAACGCGCGCTGGACGTGGCGGAGATCGTTCCCTTCCGCTATCTTGTGCAACACCTGGGCAGCTCGCGGGAAGAAGCCGATGAACGAAGGCGCGACGCCGCCTTCAGTTCGCTCGAGCACCTGACCTTGCACGCCAGGAACAGCGGCGTAACCATCGTTTTGGAGAACACGCCGAGCGAGCTGGGAAGTCCCGCGAAGCTGCGAAGTTTCGTGCAAGAAACGCGCCTGGCTGGCCTAAAGTTCTGCTTCGACGTGGGACATGCCAACCTAACTGAGGGCGCCGCCGAGAAAAGACTGGAACAGTCCTTCGCGCCGATGCGCGAGTTGGTGGCCACGACGCACCTCCACGACAACCACGGAGAAAAGGACGAACACCTGCTGCCCTACGAGGGCACCGTGGATTGGGGAACGGCGGCACGGCTGCTGGCTGGCGCGCCGGAGAAGGAACTGCCGCTGGTGCTGGAATTGAAGGAGCAACCGCCGCCGCCGGGAAGCGAGTCGCGGGCTGCCGCGGACCTGCTCAAGGCGGCGCGCAGGGCGCTGGACAAGGTGGAAAAGGAGGCGGCGCGCGCGGAATGAGCGTCGTCACCATTGCTCAGGCGGCGAAATACACGGGCCAGGAGGTGATCCTGCGCGGGTGGCTCTACAACCTGCGCGAATCGGGAAAGCTGCTGTTCCCCATCTTCCGCGACGGCACGGGATTACTGCAAGGCGTGGTCTCGCAAAAGGATGCGCCTGCGGCGTTTGCAGCGCTGCGCGGGCTGACCCAGGAATCGAGCGTCATCGTGACCGGCCGAGTCCGTGCGGAAGAACGCGCCCCGGGCGGATACGAAATCGCCGTCAGCGGAATTGAAGTGGTGCACAAGGTGCCGGCGGATTCTCCTTACCCCGTGCAACTGAAAGAGCACGGCGTGGATTTCCTGCTGGACCATCGCCACCTGTGGATTCGTTCGCTGCGGCAGGCGGCCATCCTGCGCGTCCGTGCCGAGGCCATCCGAGCGGCGCGGGAATACATGGACGGACAAGGGTACACGCTCACGGACGCGCCGATTTTTACGCCCGCGGCGTGCGAGGGCACCACAACACTTTTCGAAGTGCAATACCTCGACGACCAGAAGGCTTACCTGACGCAGTCAGGCCAGTTGTACGCGGAAGCTACGGCCATGGCCCTGGG
>Ga0187771_10003500_pt1 | contig 10958 bp, 11 predicted proteins | sample 0116_SJ02_MP15_1_FD_133139 | JGI IMG/M metagenome (GOLD analysis project Ga0187771, IMG submission 133139) | Tropical peat soil microbial communities from peatlands in Department of Meta, Colombia - 0116_SJ02_MP15_10_MG | ecosystem: Environmental > Terrestrial > Soil > Wetlands > Peat | place... | reverse complement strand
TCCCTAGCCTCTGACCCTCCTGCGAATCATTTCAAGAGCCATTTGCGTGGCCCACCAGCGCACCCTATCGCGACCGCCGGGGAAACGGAATTCACGAACCTGCGTCCCGCGCTCATCGGCAAGCGCGATAAAAACCAAGCCCACTGGCTTCTCATCCGAGCCGCCCGCCGGTCCCGCGATTCCCGTGATCGCCACCCCGAGGGACGCACCGGTTCGCGCGCGGATTCCTTCTGCCATAGTTTGGGCGACAGGCCGCGAGACGGCGCCATGCTCCTCAATCAAGGTCGCCGGCACACCCGCCAATTTAGTCTTCAGCGCGTTGCTATAACAAATGGCGCCGCCCAGGAAGAAGCCGGAACTGCCGGGGGTGCGCGTGAGCCGCTCGGCAAGCAGGCCGCCGCTACAGCTCTCGGCCACGGCCAGGGTTTTCCGGCGCATCATCAGGTACATGCCTACAACTTCCTCCAGCGACTCCCCTCGCGTGGAAAAAATGTATTCCCCCAATGCAAGCTCGATCTTGTCACCTAATTCTGCCAACAACGCATCCGCTTCAGCGTCACTCGGCGCGCGGGCGCGGAGATGAATTTCGATGGCGCCAGGCTTGGCTAAAATCGTAGTGGTGGGATTCTCATAGGTTTTGTAAACTGGCGCGGCGCGTTTATCGACTTCGGATTCGGGGAGGCCCACCACCTTGTAAACGCGAGTCCTAATCCTCTCCCCCTGCGAGACCTGCGCCAGCCGAGGCGCGCAAGCGGCATCGAACATCGCTTCTAACTCGTTCGGCGGGCCCGGCAGCAGTACGACAAGGTTGTGATCGTGCTCAATCCAGATGCCAGGCGCGGTTCCGTGCTTGTTTTCGAGCCATGTGGCTCCTTCGGGGAGCATTGCCTGCCGCAGGTTGTTTTCCGCCATCGGCCGTCCGAAGCGGGCAAGGCGTTCCTGAATTTGCCGGCGGATTTCGGGATCCTCGCGCAAGCCTAGGCCCAGAACTTCCGCCGCCACCTGCCGCGTGAGATCATCTTCAGTAGGGCCGAGACCACCCGTCAGGATGATCAATGCCGAGCGGGAGAGCGCTTCCTTGAAAACAGTCGCCAGGTCGTCTGCACGGTCTCCCACCACCGTTTTAAAGCACACCTCAATCCCCAAGGCGTTCAGCCGCTCCGTGAGGAAGAGTGAGTTAGTGTCCAGGTAAAGGGGGGTTAAAAGCTCCGAGCCGACGGCAATGATTTCAGCATGCATTGGTTACTAAATCAGCGCCTTCCCCCGAATGCCGACGGGAAGCTCGATCAGGGAATTGTTGGTGGCGACAACCATCGACTGCTGGCGCGTGAAGGCTATGCCCACGATGCCGTAACCCGACACGACACGTTCCACTTGCACCTGGGGCGTGAGGCGCACAATCCCGCGCTCGCCGGCAACCGAGGCGGCCACGTAGAGGTTACCGTCGCTATCGAAGGCCAAACCTTGCGGGCGCCCCAGGCCACGATAAAATGAACTCACTTCCCCGGTTGGGGAGATGCGGAACACGTGGTCGAAGCTGGAAATCGTCGGCCCTGTAAGGTAAAGATTGCCGTCGGGGCCGAAAGCTAGATGATATGCGGCTATGCTCGGCTCGATGGTCGCAAAGACGAATATTTGCCGGTCACGACTGATCTTGAAAATAGTGCCCGTTCGGTCGCCCACGTACAGGTTCTCCTCGCTGTCGAAGGCAATTCCGGTGGCAACTCCCATGCCTTCCGCGTAAATCTCACGGTGGGCGTCCGGGCTTACTTTGTAAACTGTCCCTTCCATCCGGCTGGAAATATAAAGATAACCCTCGCGATCGAAAGCCAATCCCGTGGGGTTCACCAAATCGTGAAGGAAGGGGCGAACGACCTGTTGCCGGTCGATCTTAAATACGGAGACGGGAACCTTCTGTCCCCGGCTGCCGCTGAAAGTGGTGAAAGTGTTCCCGTCCGCATCGATCGCGGGATTCGCCACGGGGTGCAGGTTCTCGGCGATGGTGGTTCCCACTGCCACGGAGGTGGCTGCGCTCACCCCGGTTCCCGTGTCTACGGTTACGTCACCACTGGATGCCCCTTCGGGGACTCGCACCACGAGGCGATGGGGGGAGCTGAGGAGCAAGCTTCCAGGCTGGCCGCCAAACCTCACTTGGGGCCTGCCGCGCCCGTCTTGGGTGAGTCCCCGGCCGGAAATACAGATTTCCCCGCCAGGAATTGCCGCGCGCGGAGTAACGCGTTCAATCAACGGTTTTTCCGTAGCAGGCCCTTTCTTAGCCGCAAGAGGATCCGGTTTATCTGACTTCTTCCACAAGCTCATTTGATCAAGCGCCCCAGAATTACAAGCACTATCAGACTGTAAAGACCCGCCACTACATCATCTAACATGATACCCCAGCCGCCCGGAAATCGCTCGGCCCGCCTCGCCGGAAAAGGTTTTACGATGTCGAAGGCGCGGAACAGGATGAAACCGACAATCAACCCCATCCAGGTGACTCTGGGAGTGGCGAGAAAGGTGATGATCTGCCCGGTCACCTCATCAATCACCACCTGCCTGGGATCAACACATCCAAATATTTTCTCCGCTTTCCCTGCCGACCAGACTCCCAAAGCGAAGAGCACGCCTGTGCACGCCGCCAGGCATACGACCGTTTGCAGAGGCCCGAGCGAAGTCTGGCGAAAAGCGATGACCACCGCCAAGCCTACTGCTGATCCGGCGGTCCCCGGGGCCACAGGAACGTAGCCCACCCCAAAACTGGTTGCGATCCAGACGGAGAGACTGTGGCGTTCTTTAACCACTCCCCCTCTTATCACCCTGCCCCGTATCTCCGGCAGGGCTATTCTTGTCCCGGCTTTCCACGGGAGCTGAAATCCGATAACGCTCCGAGAGCCAGTGATCAAGATCGATCAGTTTGCAACGCTCGCTGCAAAAGGGTCGGAAAGGGTTACCCGCCCAGGAAACGTCTTGATGGCAGATAGGACATTGCATGGCCAGGGTCGGTGTCGAACGGTCGACAACTGGCAGAAGCACTCTTGCCGGTGTTCGTCGGAGGATGGCTGCGTCCTCAGGCACAGGCAAGAGGGCCTGTGCCACGGATCACAACCGCCGCCCCTACGCTGCGGGCATCCCCTCCGGTTGAATCTGGACCAGTCGGGCCTCAACGGGGGGCGGCGAGTTCGGAACTGCACGCTCAACAAAGTTCCGCGCTTCCAGACGCGAGACCAGATCGTAGTCGCCTGCGGCCGTAATAGTGGCCCAGCGGAATTCACCAGGCCTTGGTTCTGCCCCCTCAAAATCGTTGATCAACACTTGCCCATCTATCCCGGGAGCTTGCGATTCCAGCCTGCCCTGGAAAAGCAAATCGGTTTCCTCCGAGCGGCCCTCCACTAAGACCGGAAAAGAGCGCCCCACTTTCTGCCGCAGCTTGCGCCGTGAAATCTTGCGCTGCAAGGCCATGAGCTTTTGCCGGCGATGGCCGGCCACTGCCGCGGGAACCTGGCCGGGCAAGGCAAAGCTCAAGCTTGTTTCTTCATTGGAATAAAGGAACACACCCAGATGGTCAAATTCCGCGGCCTCGACAAAGCTCCGCAAGAGTTTGAAATCTTCCTCCGTTTCGCCCGGGAAGCCCACGATAAAGGAGGTCCGCAGCGTAACGTCGGGTATGGCCGCACGGATTTTCTCAATCAATCGCAGGAAGTGCTCGGCGCTCGAACCCCGCCGCATTAACTTCAGCACCGGCGCGCTGGCGTGCTGAAGCGGGACGTCGATGTACTTCGCCAACTTCGCCGTTTCCGCCACAGCGGCAATCAGCGCGTCGGTCAAACGATTGGGGTAGCAATAGAGAAACCGTACCCAAACAAGCTCGGGGATCTTGCCGAGCTCGCGCAGGAGAGACGCCAGACCGTCGCGAAGCCCTAGATCCTCACCGTAACTTGTAGTGTCCTGACCGACGATGGTCAGCTCAGCGACGCCTTTCCGCGCCAGGTTCTCCGCTTCGCGCACCACCGAGGCAAACCGCCGGGAACGGAAGTTCCCCCGCATCTGCGGAATCACACAGAAAGAACAAGGATGGTCACAACCTTCAGCGATCTTCAAATAGGCGGAATAAGAAGGAGTGGTGAGGACACGCGGGGTGAGGTCGTGGTAAAGGTAGGGCTCAGCGCTCCCCTCGAGCCCACGACCTTTGTTATCCCTCCCGCAGGCTTCCAAGACCCGCTCCAGTTCGTTGGTCCCGATCACAAAATCCACTTCCGGGATCTCCTTCAGGATTTCCTGCCGGTATCGCTCCACCAGGCATCCGGCTACCACCAGCTTCCTGGCCGCCCCAGACTTCTTGTATTCCGCCATTTCCAGAATGGTGTCGATGGACTCACGCTGGGCAGGCGCGATGAAGGCGCAGGTGTTGACAATGATGACTTCGGCTTCCTCAGCGCGCGCAGTCAACTCGTATCCCTTCCGAGCCAGCATTCCCAACATCACCTCGCTGTCCACGAGATTCTTCGGACAACCGAGGCTGACCATTCCAACTTTAGTCATAGGTGTGCAACTGCCCACTCCGAATCATAAAAATTCTAACACGGATTGCGTCCGTTGTCCGTTGTCAGTTGAGGAACAGAAGATTACTGCCGCCTCCATAGCAGCACGGCTTTTTCGGAGGACGCGGCGAAAGACTCGCCGTCAGGGGAAAAACTTACCGTGAGCAAGGGGTACTTACTCTCTTCCAAGGTCTGCTCCAATTTACCATCTTCGACCGACCACACTCGAGCCGTCTTGTCCTCACCTGCAGAGACCACCCATTTGCCGTCCGGGGAGAACTCCGCCCAATGCACCGGCCCATTGTGTCCCGTAAGTGTTTGCAGAAGTCTCCAGTCAGGCGCGGAGAAGATTCGAACCTTACCATCCTCGCAAGCCGTAACCACTTTCCCACTGTCGCGCGAAAAGGAGATGCTGAGTACAACACCCCCATGCCCACGCAGACTATCAACAAAGCGGCGCAGCTTGTTTTCCACCACCGCCGGATCCGGGTCCGCACTCATGGCGATTTGTGCCAGGAGGGCCCAATGACCATCGGGAGAGAAGGCAAACACGTTGGGGGTTTGAGTCAAGTCAGGGATGGCGAGTTCGGCCATGCGCCGGGTTCTGGGATCCCAAAAAGCGAAACGGCCAGCCTTGTAAAGCACCAGGTTCTGGAGGTGTGGAAAATAGAGGATGGGTCCGAATCCCCCTCCCTTCCCAATGACACTCATGGTGCTGGCAGAGTGGTCTTCAATCGTGTCCCACTGCACCGCGAGAAGCGGTGTCGATCCGTCCGCCCCTTTACCCTGGACTGAGATTATGCCGGTCAGCAACAAGAACAGTTCGTTCATGGAGAGAAAATTCGCGGATTGAATGTTGAGCTCGGTGAGATTGGGTAAATGAATCTTAAGGACTTTTTTAATGTTGGCCTCACGCACCCCCAGCAGAACGATCTTCTCCTCGCTTATGACCGCGAGAATTGAACTATCCGGCGAAAAGGCTCCGGCGGGAGAGTAGTGTAAAGCCAAGTGTCCTTCAACGCGTCCGTTGCTGGACCAAAGATAATGCGTAGTCGAAGGCCCTGCTACGCTTTCAACTTGGGCTCGCACAGGCAGAGGGCAGAAGGCAAAAAGCAGTAGGCAGAAGGCAGAAAGCAGAAGGCGGAAAGCAGAAGAACGTGAGCACGATCCATCTGCCCGCCATGATGTAGCAGGCGCCAACACATTTCGGGCCCTCCCCCCCTTGGGGGGGAGGGTGGCCTGCACCGGCTCTCTCTTTAGCCAGCGCGGGACTGGTGAGGGGGTGTAGCAAGTTGTTTGCGAATCACAAATCGATTTCAGCATGGGAGATTCGACGCACTAAATCGCGGTCCGCTTCGAGAAAGTCGAATTCAATCAGGCGGGCTCGCTCCACCCACGCGACCGCCTCGAACACCTGGTTGCGGATCGTTCCGTGAAAGCTCCGCACCGCAAAGAAAACCACTTCCACGTTCCGGTCCGGGTATTGATGGCGCACTCGAAAGACCTCTCCACCGATTTCGGCCTCGATCGCGAGTTCCTCGGCCAACTCGCGACGAAGCGAGGCTTTCAAGTCTTCTCCCCCGTTCACCTTGCCACCGGGGAACTCCCACTGCATTCCGTAAGCGTCGGAGTGGTGGCGCTGGCAGATCAGGATGCGATCGCCCTCCATAACGATGCCGGCGGTGACGAGGATGGATTTCTGCTCCGTCATGAGCCAGCGCTATTCTAACAGATGATGAGGTAGGTCCGTGAGGCGCCGAGCTCATGGAAAGTCCCAATCCCCCCTGGCCAACACCTTCGTGGTAACGCTGGCTAATGGTATGGCCAACTCGGGTTACATCCCCAACGACGCTGCCATTGGCGCCTTCACGTTTCAAGTGCTCAGCTCGCGCTTGAAGCCGGGTTGCGCGGAAACCGCCATAGCGAATGGGTGGGTCGATCTGACGCAGGCGGCGTCACAGTAGCCCTTGCCTAAATCAATGCGCGGACCGCGCCAAGTGCTGTCCGCGAAAACACTCTCCCCTAAGGCGTCTTCGGGGTAGAATAAAGGCATGGAGCCGGTGGTCGCAAAGTTTCGATCTTTCCGCGAGGCTGAAGCAGCCACCCGCGCCTACTACCGGCGTCTTTCCCCGGCGCAACGACTGGAGATCCTGTTCCAGCTTCGAGCGACGGCGCACAAGGAGAGCAATGCCACTTCCGGAAAACTGGCGCCAGTTTATCGAATCGCTCAACTCAAACGGGGTTGAGTATGTGGTCGTTGGCGCGGTGGCCCTAGCTCACCACGGACTCCCCCGTTATACGGGTGACCTTGACATCCTGGTCCGCAACTCCATTGACAATTCCAAGCGGTTGGAATCGGCGCTGGCCGAATTTGGACTCGCTGCTCTGGGGATAAAAGCGGCGGATTTCGTGGATTCTTACCGCGTGGTTCAGTTGGGTGTTGCGCCGAACCGCATCGACCTTCTCACTTCTCTCACTGGAGTGACGTTTGACGAGGCCTGGGCCAGCCGCGTCGAAAATCTCGTTGGCGGAACCCCCGTGAACTTTATAGGTCGTGAAGCCCTGATTCGAAACAAGAGGCTCACGGGGCGGGCGCAGGATAGAGCCGACCTCAAAGCCCTGGGCGCGGGCAAAGAGCGCAAACGTCCCCGCAAGAGCAGGCGCGGCGATAGAAAACGGGTCGAAAAGCACTAACTCTCCCGCTATTTCGAGCCCAACTCGGAAGTGAAAACGTAAAGTGGGTAAAGATCTTTGAAAATTCGTTCAACCTGGTTGGCGAAAGCCGGCTCTGCCACCGCGCGCGAATTCGGCAGGTAGACCTTGCGGACAATCCAAGCCTGCAAACTTTGCCAATCGGCGTCGCGGCGCGGCAGGCCCGGATGTTGCACCCACTCACCGCCTTCCTGACGATGCCAGTAGGTTTCGTAACGCTTGCCCCGGACTGAATTCGCGAGCAGTTTATCGAAAGGTTCGCGCTCTTCCACAAGCCTTCTGCGAAAGACTATCTGGAGCGCCCCTTTTGGTCCACGCCAAGTATCATAGATCGAAAACCCCACTGTGACGCAGTCCGCCGAAAGGCCCACATAGAGGCGCCCGGCATGACCACGGTCGTGGCGACGATCGTAGACGTACAGGTAGTAGTTTGACTTGTAAGGACTCTTGTCCTTACTGAATCGGGTGTCGCGGTTGATGCGTGAGAAGTTACCGTTGGTCTTTCCGGAAATTTCGAATTGAGGGTTGAGGTCGAGAAGAAAGGGCGTGAGCGTCTCCAGCAAAGCGCGAAAGGCGCCCGTGACGTGCTCCTCGTAGCGCGCGCGGTTCTGGTCAAACCAGGCTTTGTTGTTGTGTTGCGCAAGGTCTTGAAAAAAAGCGAAAGATTCCGCCTTAAATCCCGGGAATGAGCTAGCCACAGAAGTCTCCTCAGCGACAGTTGAAGTCTCAAGAACATTATAAGGCCGCCCCGCCGAGTGTTCACGTTAAGTATGGATGAAACCCTGCGGGGCAGTCCGGGCGAGAAGTCGGACTAGAGGCAGGTTGCGCTTTGCCTCCCTTTTGATGAGAAACAGAGAAAAAAGACGCCCCCGTCATGTGTCGAATCTCTCAACGACACATTCACTTGAGGAGGGGAGTTCAAGAACGGTCCGCCCGTCAAATCAGAGATCGTAGAAATCGGCTTGTTCCCACGACAATCTGTCGGTTTCTGCCCCGCCCTTGCTGCGTTTAGACCCGGGCAAGGCATGATGGTCTCTGGCAGGCAGATTGCCTTAGACACCGCAGGAACTGTTGAATTTCGTGGTTCAGGAGGAGCATATGGCCGTACCCTCAAGCATCCGCGATTTTCTGGATTCCGAAAATGTCTCCTACGAAGAACTGCGTCATCAGCCCGCTTTTACGGGACAAGAGGTCGCACACACGCTCCACCTTTCGGGCAAGCGGTGCGCAAAGACCGTAGTGCTGGATGGTGACGGAAGGCTGGCAATGGCAGTTTTGCCTGCTTCCAACCGACTGAATCTACAAGACCTTCAGGCAGCCATGGAAGTCGGCCGCTTGGAGATGTTAGCGGAAAGCGCACTGAAGAAACTTTTCCCGGACTGTGAGCTAGGCGCAATCCCACCCCTCGGTCGTCTCTATGGGATGGAGGTATGGGTGGATCGGGCCATAAGCGATTCGGAGCACATTGTGTTTTGCGCAGGTACGCACGAGGATTGCATCCGCATGAAGTACTCCGAATTCGCCAAGTTGGCCAAGCCGCGCGTTGGCCGGTTTTCGCAAGTGTGGGCTACGGCGGCTTGAATGCTCGCGCCACATCGTCTGTTCAGAGTACGCCTCGTTGGCGTGCCCTCACCCGGATTCAGCGGGTAGGGGACGAGGGTCGGTGTTTTCCTGCCGCATTGCTACTAACTGATCGAACGCAGCGCAAAACCGCGTTGGACGGTGAAAAACGTGCCCCCTCGAGAGGAGCAGTGGCCGAAAAGCGGGGAATAGCGCCCATCAAGCTTATACGCGGCCCCCGATCACGAAGGGTCACGCTCTACTTCACACAGGTCCCAAAAGAAAAGGGAGAAACCCATGGGCCCCACATGCAGCAATTGTCCTGTTCTGAAGACTTCACTGTTTAGCAGTCTTTCCGGTGAGCAAGTCGCACAACTAGGGTGTGTGTTTCGGCCGGCGCGATACCGGAGGAACCAGATTCTCTTCTTCGAGGGTGGTGTGGCGCAACATCTGTTCGCGCTGCATGGCGGTCTCGTCAAGCTGGTCAAGTCGCTGGAGAACGGGAAAGATCGTATAACCGGGGTTCTGTTCCCGGGTCAACTGTTTGGCTTGGAAGCCCTCTCCGACCCTACCTACCCCCTTACAGCCGTAACCTTGCGTGACAGCGAAATCTGCGCGGCCTCACGCGAGGAGATCGTCACTTTCCTCCAGTCGAACCCTGAAATCGCCCTGGGCATGGTGCGGTTTTTGGTTACTGAGATTGGACGGGTACGTGCCCAAGTTACGGACATGAGCTTCAAAGATGCCAGAATGAAAGTGGCAACCTTCCTCCTTTCACTAGTTGCTTCTGACCGTCGTCCCCAAGAGGGACGTGTGACGCTCACGCTGCCCCTTTCGAGGCAAGAGATCAGCGAGGTTCTGGAGCTATCCCCAGAGACGATAAGCCGTACACTGGCGGCATTCCGCCGACAGCAGTTGATCGTGGCACGTGGTCGGCACCTGTCGATTCAGGATTTCGAAGGCCTACAATCCGCGGCGCATCGGTGAGCACCGAGCCAGATGCGACTTATTGCCCACTTCAATCGAGCCATAGAACCCTAAGGCGGCGCGTAATGACGCCGCTCGAAATGCCAAGTCGAGGCCATTCCCGCAAAAACTGAAATCCTGGATCTGAGCAGCCCATTTGTACAGGCCTAAGGGGTGAAGTCCCGCATTCACGGGGAAGGACTGCGGCCTGGAGCGCCTGTCACGCCAGGCGCCGGGGAGGTGTTCATGTCTGGCTAAATGCGGGTCGGTAAAGCATTTGTAGCAAGCGTGCAGGTGAAGGAACTAGGGTGAAGGAATAAAAAAACTACTCTTTCTAGATTGACTTATGTCAGGTAAAATTGTGATCTCTACCCTCGACACCCCCTGTGGACGGCTGGTAGCTTGCTCTTATTCTGGCGGAAGCTCATCGCTCCTGGAACGTTGCTATGGAAGACACTGCAACTCGTTTTGCTCTCTCGCCGGGCCATATCAAGGGGGTCATCCTTTGTGCGGCTGTGCTGATCTCCGTGCCTGCTTCTCTCCCTCAAACCGTACCCTCCTCCTCGGGGCCGGAGAGCACAAATCGCCCTGAAATCCTCTTCGTGCAAGCGCCTTCCGTAAAGAGCGGCAAGTTGTCAGAGAGATTCCCCCTGGGAAGCAAAATCGTCAGCCTCAAAAAGGGAAGCCGGAGCCCGGCGAACCTCACACCTGATTTTGTCGGCGCGGCAGATCCACGCATCTCCTTCGATGGCTCAAAAGTGTTATTTGCCGGGAAGAAAGATGCCACGGCACTTTGGCAGATCTGGGAAATGAACACAGATGGAACTGGGCAGCGCCAAGTGACGCACTGCGTTGGGAATTGCCTCGCCCCCGCATACTTGCCACGCGATGCCATCGCCTTTTCCGGGGAGGTCCAGGGTGGCGACGGCAGCCGGGCTTATCAAATCTATTTCTGCAAGCCGGACGGCAGTGAGGCGCATCGCATCACTTTCGGCCCGGGCGACTACGAACTCGAGACGGTGTTACAGAACGGGCTAATCCTGGTTTCCGCGCGCTCACCCCTACAGGCCATGGGGAAGTCTGAGAGTTCGCGTAACCTCTATACGCTTCGACCCGACGGCAGCGGGCTAGCGGCGTTCCGATGTGACCACGGCGCGCCCGCAATTCGCAGCCAAGCGGAAGAAT
>Ga0187771_10003499_pt1 | contig 10959 bp, 10 predicted proteins | sample 0116_SJ02_MP15_1_FD_133139 | JGI IMG/M metagenome (GOLD analysis project Ga0187771, IMG submission 133139) | Tropical peat soil microbial communities from peatlands in Department of Meta, Colombia - 0116_SJ02_MP15_10_MG | ecosystem: Environmental > Terrestrial > Soil > Wetlands > Peat | place... | reverse complement strand
GATCTTGAATTCCTGGGCGATCTTATAAGCCATGCCATCGGCCAGAATCTTGTTCGTGGTGCAGGTCCGAAAAAGTAAGGGGTTACCCATCTCGGTAATTGAATCGGCGAAGGACAGAGACACAATTTGAATGACCCCTGCCTCTTTGGTGATGGGAACATCGGCGATCGTGGCCGAAGAACACATGGCAGCCAGGATGACCTTGAGCTTGTCTTCATAGATGAGCTTTTTGGTGGCCGCGATAGACTGGGCGGGGATGCATTGATCATCTTCCACCACCATCTCGACCTTTCGGCCTCCCAGGATTCCTCCTCCCTTATTAATCATATCCACTGCCAGATTCATACCTTCCAGCCAGCTCTTGGCCACATTGGCTCCTTGCCCCGTCAGGGGCTGCACAACCCCGATCTTAACCGGAGGTTTATCTGCCGGCCATGCTGCGAGACCAAAAGAGAAGGTGAGGAAAAATACCGTCGCCCAAACCATGATTCCCCTTTTCACGATCTTGCCCTCCTTTTATTGGTTGATTTGTCCCTTACCAACTTCTCGGCAATACACGTCGGAGCCTTACAAAGGCAAAAAACATTGTTTCACTCGTAAAGCCTGACGACAGGATTATCCTGCAGCATAGTTTTCAAATCGCCGGGCGTTAATCCTTGGGGTGATGCGGGTAAAATCTTGCACCTGCTCGCAAAATAAAGACTTTAGAAACACAAATCCGGTGAGCCGTATTTTTTGCATGAATACTAGATCGGGCTTTCCCTGTCAAGGGAAAAAGAATCTTGAATCTTGAAGAATTTTGAAAATTTTTGAAGGCTCACTAACTTACCGAAACAGGTAAAATAGCCCACAATTTTTGGTAAAAGGTAATAAAAGAAAGTAGCTGCAGTTTCCAGAGCCCCTGTTTCTCCCCCTTCCCCAACCCTTTTCAGTCCACCATCTTGACCATCTTCTCACCGGTATCTCGATCTTCGTCCCTGTAGATGGATTGCTGGATGTTGGCAAGTGGGGCTTTGAGGGGAGAATTTTTCAGTGCCGGGGAGAGGAAAGAATTTACTTTTCCTTTCAAAAATGCTATAAAGAAAATCGAAGTATCTTCATAATTCATCCGGAATGCGGGATAAATCATGAAAAGGTTAACGGCCTCTTTATTGGCCTCAATCCTTAGCTTGGTATTCCTGTTTATGCCTCCATTTTTAGAAGCTCGGGGTGGACATGGAGGCGGTGGAGGATTCCATGGTGGCGGGGGATTCCATGGTGGGTATCGTGGAGGATACTATCACGGTTATCGAGGCGGATACTATGGAGGATTCTATGGTAGAGGTTTTTACCCATATTGGGGATTATGGGGATGGGGGTATTGGGGATGGCCTCTTCTGGGATGGGCCTATGCCGGTTGGCCGTACATCTCCTATGGAGGATATCCGTATTTAGGGTGGCCCTATTCCTCAGACTATTCCTCATACTATTCTTCAGATGTAACTACGGCCCCTCCAGGATATAACGAACCGGAGCAACAGCAACCGAGCTACTGGTACTACTGCCAGAATCCACAAGGCTATTACCCTTACGTTAAAAGTTGCCCGGGCGGTTGGATGACGGTGATACCCAATGTAACCCCGCCACCTCCACCACCAGGGTTCACTCCGCCGCCATCTGGTGTCTATCCTCCGCCAGCTAGCGGAGAGCCCGGTACTGGTAATATCTCACCTCCGCCTGCGGGGAGTGAGATCCCGCCATATCCCAATCAGAGAAGGTGCCAAAAGTGGGCGCCGACCAGTGGGTTTCACAACGAGTCACGTTGGAATCCACAGACCCAGACTATGGAGACTGTTTCCGTTCCTAATTTTGCTTGGCAAGATTATCCTTGCCAGTAATCCCCTCATTTCTTTTATAGGGGGGAATCCCTTGAAATTCGGTCGTGCCAAGCAAAAAGACAGTCATTTAGCGAAACCGAAATTGATGAAATGGCCCTAAGCTGGATGGAAACTTTTTTACTATTTTCTTCTTTTGCCCACCTAATATTTTTTCTTGAACTTCCATAGAAGTTCCCTCACCCCAGCACGTTAGAAATTCACTTTCATTTTCCTAATTTTATATGCTATTGATTAGCTGTGCGCCCTGCTGATTTTTATCCCAAGGAGGAAGGCAGATGCAAAAAATGGCTCTGGGAATTCTGTTCGTATTTTGGGTCCTTACGGTTGGAGGGAATACGTATGCCCAGCCTAAAATCGATTTTCCCACAAGACCTCTCACTCTTCAGGTGCCCTGGGTTGCCGGTGGAGGTACGGATGTGGGGGCTCGTATTTTGGCGTCGGTCGCAGAAAAGAAGATTGGCCAACCCATCATAGTTATCAACAAGGTGGGGGCGGGTTCCCAGGTGGGTTTAACAGAACTGTCAAGGCAGAAACCGGATGGGTACTATATCGGCTTCGTCAGTACCCCCCATATCTGCACGATTATACTGGACCCGGAACGGAAGGCCGCCTTTAATCTCGACTCTTTTTCCCCGATCATCACCCAGGTGCTGGACCCGGGCCTTATTTGGGTGAAGGCCAACAGCCCTTATAAAACTCTTAAAGATTTACTCGACGATGCGAAGAAGAGACCGGAGACGATCAGGGCTAGCACCACAGGCATCATGAGCGATGATCACCTGGCTATCTTGATGATGGAAAAAGCTGCGGGGGTCAAATTCCGTGTTGTCCACTTTGAAGGAGGCGCCCAACAGCTAACGGCCACTTTAGGTGGACAGGTAGATGTTTCCTTTGACAATGTGGGTAGTGTGGTTTTGAGGATCAGGGGTGGACAAGTACGAGGACTGGCAGTGATGGACCGGGAGCGATCCCAATTCCTCCCTGACGTACCGACCACGGCAGAGCTCGGATATCTTTCTGTAATTTCCTCCTCCACTCGGGGAGCCATGGGGCCTAAAGGAATACCCCTGCCGATTCTAAAAAAGCTCCAAGATACCTTCAGGGAGGCGATGAAAGATCCTGAACACGTTGAAAAGATGGAAAAGGCCGGGCTAGCCATTAAAATGATGGCGGGGGATGAGTTCGGCAAATACCTGCGGGACCTGTTAGAGCAATGCAAACCCCTGGTAGAGGAAGCCCGCAAGGCTGAGCAGGGGCGATGAAGTGAATCAATGATTTCGGAGCACAGGGCCTGATCTACCGGGGCGAAGAATGAAAATTACAGACGTGAAGATTCAATCGTTTCGTCAGCCCGTACCGTCGAGGTGGTGGAGGAATTAGGGAATTCGATTACTGCACTGAGGGCATTAACGAATGGTCCCAATAGCCGCTGTAATCGGTGGTAGATTTCATCTGTTCTGGCCTTTACCCAACCTGAATGCAGAGGCAATAAAGTTAAGTCCGGGGTGCGGGCTTCGGTTGGCTATCCTTCAGTGGCACGTTGATCCGGAAAGGAACGATTTCGAGTCGAAATGTACAATAAAAAAGGCAGGGCCATTTTTGACCCTGCCTTATCCATTCAATTTCTGAGAACGGTCATTCTCGGAAACCATCCTTCAATGGGACGGTATTCAAAAAGAAGCTTGATCGCCGACCTCAAAATATACCTTTCGATTAATACTCTCCCCTCTTCCGCGTGCACCCAGTCTCATTCAAAGGGACGGTTGTTTTTTCAATCGGAAGCCTAATCGGTTCGCCAATATAGGGAATAGGATAGAATTCATTTGTGGTAGGAACGATTTCCGCCATGAACATGGGCATCAGCATTTGATGATCCTCGGGCCTCATAGTCATTTTCCCGGTGATTCCTTCCCATTCCATGCCTTCCCAGGTTTTGATAATGGTGGGCACATCGAACGATTTAGCCTTTCTTACGGCCTCCATAAAGTGCATCATACCATTGTAAGCTCTTCCCATAGACCCCACGGGGGTTTTAGAGAATTCTACATATTTAGGCTTATTCATCCACCTTTGGAGGAAGTCCTTATTGGCCGGAGTTCGAACCGTCTCAAAATACCCTTCAAAAGTCCAACTACCTACCGCTTGGTTCCCACCAAGCCCCTGCAAAACACCATAGACGTCAAATAGGTAATAACACATGAAGGGGACATTTATGCCCATTTCCCTGGATGTTTTGATCACATTGAGCAGGTCCACAACCCAGTTGGCTGTAAAGATTATGTCAGGTTTAGCTGACACGATTTTGCTGATGTAGGGGCCAAAGTCTTTATTGGCCAGAGGATGATATTCTTCCGCCACAATCTGGGCTCCAGGAACAAATTGTTTCACTCTTCGCTTGAACCCCTCGGCTGCCTCATGGCCAAATGCATAATCTTGATTGATGATCGCAAATTTTTTGTATGGTTTTGTCACGAGGAAATTGGCAATCGTCATCGACCGCTGCTCGGTGTTGGGGGAAACCCTGAATGAGTAAGGGTTGCAGGATTTTCCCGTCAAAGATTCTCCTTCGGCGCCGTAGCTAATATTAATGATCTTTTCTTTTTGAGCCAGATCTGCGAGCGCCAAGCTAATATGGGTTCCGCTTCCCGTGGCAACAACTCTCGCACCTTCCATAATATGTTTCTGAGCCTTTCGTACCGCTACATCGGGCTTATTCTGGCTGTCCTCAACAATAATCTCTACTTTCCTCCCCAATATCCCCCCTTTACTGTTGATCTCGTCGGCCAGGAACTCGATTGACATCACGTAGTTATCCCCGCTGCGCTTAAATGGGCCCGAGACCGCCTCCAAGAGAACAATCTTAAACGTCTCTGCCGCCCAGACGGGCATTGCAAAAACGACGGACAAAAGTAACGCCAAAACAAAACCACCAATCCTTTTCTTCATATTCGTATTTCCCCTTTCTTTTGCAAATTGGCCAACAATTTTAAAAACTTTCGATCTAAACACATTGAAATTCTGAGAACATAATGCCTCCGACTTGGCAGCTGCGGAGGTGACTCCTGGAAATCAATTGACTGCTAGCATCAAAACCCCATCCATTGCATCCGGCCTTCCCTTCGCGGAGGAACCCGGGGGATTTCATCTGAATACCCCACGGGGATGACCGCTACCAGCCTTCTTCCTTCGATTTTCAGCAATGCATTGATCTCCCCCTCTTTGCTCAAAACTCCATCGGTCCATACTGCCCCCAAACCTGCTGCGTGGGCAGCGAGGTCCAAAAATCACAACCAGGACGGACCCGAGAATAACAAGGGCAGCTAATGCAGAAAACGCCAAAGATAGGCTTTGGGTCACATCTTTGATGTAGCCCATGATGAGCTTTCAATCATAACAGAGATGATAACTTATTAATCCAACAGATTCTCGATGTCAACAAAAATCCTCCAACTTTCCTACTATTTTTTGGTCCCCTGAAATCTTTGGAATCTGAAATGATTTGACTCCCCCCGGGAGTTAAGAACAAGCCTGATGGACAGGATTGTACCTTGCCCAGTTTTCCATAAATCCTCAATGCCTTTCAACTCAATTTCGGCGGAAGGGGACGTCCGCAAATATTTCAATTGACAGATAAGAACCTTGCGTGGTACTCAGGGACCATGCTAAGATTCGCCCTTCTGGGCGGAGAGTTTTTCATCACATAATTATCTGGGTATAGAACGCCAAAAGACCTTCCAGGATAATCATGACCGGGAGGTTTTTCGTGAATGGGTGGGTAATTCACAAATGGGTCCACGATTGAGGGTCCTTTGATTCCATGTTTAAAATTTGACACAGGGAATAAGCCCTGGAGTTGGAATGACAGAATTGTCAGCCGCGTTATCATTCCGAATGAAAGGTCCCTCGTTAATAAAAGCATTCAAACCTGAATCATCAGCCATCCGGTTATAAGGTGTTGTATTTATGCCCCCGGTTCTTGGACCCCAAAGCTTCCTCGTGGCCATAAAATCAGTCGAAAACAACAGCAATGCTTTCGTCCAGATAATTGGGAGCATCAGGGATATCATTGCTATAAAGGAGAGGATAAGACTAGGTTTCTTCATTATCTCAAACACGCCCTGAATGTACTCGGAAGACCGATAACCTTTTAAATTAGTGGAAAACAATATTCAACCTTCAGCTCTTAAGAAGTTTTTCACAAAACATAATAGCAAAACATAATGGAGGAGGAGGAAAAGGATATGGATAAGAACAAGAAAATGGGAATTTCGCGACGGGCTTTTTTAAAGGGGGCCACCGCCCTCGGGGCTAGTGGATTAGCCTTAAAGCCGTGGACCCTCGCGCGAGCACAAACCAAGAAGCCTATCCTTATTGGAATCCCAAGCGATGCGAGTGGAACCTATGCTGACAGCGGGGCTGCAGAACGCCGTGGTATGCTTATGGCCCTCGAGGAGTTTAACGCCAAAGGGGGGGTTCTCAAAAGAAAGATCGAGTACAAATTTGAGGATACAGAAACAGATCCTTCAGCGGCAGGTCGAAAAGCCAAAAGACTCATTGAGCGGGAACATGTTGACTTTTTAATAGGAGGTCTCAGCAGCGGCTGCGCAAACGCAATCTCCGAGATTGCCCAACGGGAGGGGATTGTCTATTTCAATACCAACAGCAGTTCGGATTCAGTGACCAATGAATATTGTCACCGGGTGAACTTCGCCGTTGATGCGAACAACCACCAATTCAGCTTTGCCCTGGGTCCATGGGTGGCCCAAAATCTGGGAAAGCGATGGTATTTTATGACCCATGATTATACTTTCGGAAAATCGGGGACCGCCGACTTTCGGAAGATCCTTAAGTCCGAAGGCGGAGAAGAAGTGGGGGAAGTCCTTATTCCAATGGGAACTCGGGATTTCAGTGCCCAGTTGATAAAGATCATGGCGGCAAAACCGGAAGTGGTCATGATCACCGTGGCCGGAGTGGACCTTTCTGCCCTCCTGGAGCAGGCTCACGAATTCGGTGCGGAGAAGAAAGTCCCATTTTGCTTCACCTTGAGAGACTATCCAGATGTGTGGGCGGTAGGTCCGAAAAAGAATTTTGGGGTATTCGGCGTTACCTGGTATCACAAGCTCGATCTTCCTGGGGTCAAGGATTTTATTTCTAAGTATAAGAAACGCTGGCCCAACGCCGCGATTCCGGTACCCGAAAATGTTTCTTACAATGGCTATATCGGAATGAGAGAATTATTAAGAGCGGTGGAACGTGCAGGAACGACAAGTAGCCGTGAGGTGATTAAGCAACTGGAAGGCTGGAAATTTTCAGACAACATGAGGCATCATCCCACCACGATTCGGGATTACGACCATTGCTTCATGCAAACGATGTACATTGCTAAGGCTAAACCCCTCGAAAAAATGGAGGATGAAACTGATTTTTATGAAATTATCGGTATTATTAAACCGGAGGATGCCGCGATTAAAAAAGAAGATGGCAAATGTAAAATGGAGCCATATGACCAAACCCCCAATTATATGATTAAGTAATTCGGTGAGGGGAAAGATAGGCAAAATGCATGTTCAGCGCGGTGCAGCTAAGAAAAAATTCAGTGCACTGCGATGACTGTTCAGGGAAGAGTCTTGCCCGTTGGCACGCTACGACAAGCTAAACGAAGGAGCTTTGGTTATGATTAGCTTAGCAGAGGTTGCCTCTCAACTCTTAAACGGCCTCGTTTTGGGCTTCCTCTACGCACTTATCGCCCTGGGGTTCATGCTTATTATAGGAGTCATGGGAGTGATCAACTTCAGCCACGGGGTCCTGTTTGCCTGGGGAGCCTATTTTGCCTTCACCCTTAGGCCTCTGATGGGTTTCTGGCCGGCTCTCCTGATCAGCCCCTTGATAGTGGGCATGATGGGCTTGATCCTCGAGATTGCGGTGCGAAGAAGCTATGGGAAAGATCCCCTCTTTGGCCTTCTATTGACTTCTGGGTCAGCCATGGCGCTTGAAGAGATCATCCGAATGATCTGGGGGTCTATTGGACATACCTTTGCGGCGCCGTCCTTCGCGTCAGGTCCGCTTGATTTGGGTTTCATGCCTTACTCGAAGTATCGCCTTTTCCTCGCAGGGTTATCCGTCATTCTCATTCTTCTGGTTTGGCTTTTTCTTGAAAAGACCCCCTATGGAGCGATTATTAAGGCGGGTGCATTCGACAGTGAAATGGTCATGGCTTTGGGAATCGACCTTCGAAAATTGCGAACCATTGTTTTCGGCATGGGAGCCGCCCTCGCAGGCGTCGCCGGAGTCATTGCCGCTCCTCTGTGGAGTATAAAGCCGACCATGGGGGGAGAGGCCATCATGCCAGCCTTTGTCGTGGTGGTTATTGGCGGGGTGGGTAGTTTCTGGGGTTCCATATTGGGAGGATTGATCGTCGGGATTGGAACCAGCATCAGTGTAATGTTTATGCCCAGGACCTCAATGATTATCATGTATGTCTTGATGGCGGTTATTATCCTGATCCGTCCCCGAGGGATTATGGGCGAGAAAAGTATCCTCGAATAAACTGAACCGGGAGACAAGCGATGAACCGGATTTTTTTTCCTATAATTCAGCACCCCATGTTCTGGGTCCTTCTTTTCTTCTTTTTTCTCCCCCTTTTATTACCCCTGGTAGGCGGATACACTTACCTTGGGACAGAGGTTCTCATCTGGTCCATCTTTTCGCTCGGGTTTAACATTCTGCTGGGGTACACCGGCCTCCCGTCTTTTGGCCACGGGGCATTTTTTGGAATCGGAGCATTTGTCATGGGGATCATCCAGCTTCGAATCTTCCAGGGAATATGGATTCCCATCCTTGCGGGAACGTTAGGCGGCACTTTGTTCGGCGCTCTTGTCGGGCTTTTTCTTGCCAAAAAGAGGGGGATCTATTTTGCTCTGCTCACCATTGCCTTCAGCCAAATGTTTTGGTTCATTTCCTGGGGGTGGGACAGCATGACCGGAGGGGAAGACGGGCTATCGGGAATCGCTAGGCTTCCGTTGGGCATCCCCGGCGTGTTCAGTATTGATTTAAAAGACAGTCTCAATTTTTACTATTTTGTCTATGTCCTCTTCGTTCTTGCAACGATACTCATCTGGATCGTCGTTCATTCCCCCTTCGGCAGGGTACTTCAGGCCATTCGGTATAATGAGACGAGGACGAAATGCATCGGATATAACACCGCAATTTATAAGTGGACCTCCTTTACCCTCTCCTGTGTTTTCGCCGGGCTTGCCGGTGCACTTTACGCCCTCCTTCGAAATGCAGCCTTTTCCGATTCCATGCATTGGACTCAATCTGGAAATGTCGTCATGATGGTTCTGCTGGGAGGCGGGATGACCAATTTCTTCGGCCCCATTCTGGGGGCGTGCGTTTTCATCGTGCTAAGGGACCTTTTCAGCTCTGTTTGGGAGCATTGGATGCTGATCTACGGCTTGCTTTTCATGTTGGTGATCATTTTTCTCCCCGAAGGAATTCTTGGATTTTTCAAGCGGGAGAAAAGGCAACGCGATTTTTTTGCTTCGAAGTAAAGAGGGCTGGAAAATGGAAATCATCAAAACCGAAAACCTTACCAAAAGATTTGGAGGATTAGTGGCAGTCAATCAAGTAAACCTTTCCATTGAGAAGAATCGGCTAACCTCGATTATAGGACCGAATGGGGCAGGGAAAACTACACTTTTCAATCTTCTAACCGGATTAATAAAAACTGATGGAGGGAAGATCTTTTTCCAGGGGACCGAAATCACCCATTATCCATCCCATCGAATTGTACAGGAGGGACTCGCAAGATCTTTTCAGCTCACCAATATATTTTTGGAATTATCTCTCTTCGAAAACATAAGGATTGCTGTTCAGGCAGAGAAGGGACATGGCTTTGAAATGCTCTCTTCGACCAGTTCCCTCGGTCAGGTGAACGAAAGAACCGCTGAGATTATTAAAGCGATCGGCCTCGAGGGAAGAGAAAATTTCATGGCCAAGAACCTATCTTACGGCGAAAAACGCATCCTGGAAATCGGGATTGCTCTGGCCTCCAATCCGAAAGTTCTCCTCCTGGACGAACCCACCAGCGGACTTGCCAGCCGGGAAACCGGCAAGATGACCGAATTTATAGACGGATTGTCTGAGGAGCTTACGATCATCATCATCGAACACGATATGAATCTAGTCCTCTCCATTTCCGACCATATCGTTGTGCTACAACAGGGAAGAGTGATTGCGGAAGGGACTTCGGATCAGATCAAGCAAAATGAGGAAGTGCAAGAAGCCTATCTGGGAGGATTATAGCCATGCTGCGGGTAGAGGGGATCAACACGTTTTATGGGGAGGCTCATATCCTTCATAATGTTTCTTTGAAGATAGAAAAGGGAGAGACCGTCTGCCTCTTAGGACGAAACGGAGCCGGGAAAACGACCCTGTTGAGAAGCATTCTCGGATTAACCCCGGCAAAGCAGGGTAGAATTGTTTTCAAGGAAGAAGAGATCACCAAGCTCATGACTCATATGATTGCCCGGAAGGGAATCGGTTGGGTTCCTGACGGCAGGCGGATCTTCCCCACACTGTCGGTTCAGAGAAACATCGAAATCGCACGGAGAAGCACAACCCATAAAGAATGGGATTTAAAAGAGGTATACGAACATTTCCCAGTTCTGGAACAACTGAAGAACCTAAATGGAGAGAACTTGAGCGGAGGCCAGCAACAAATGTTGGCCATTGCCAGGACACTCATGGGAAACCCGGATCTGCTGCTCCTGGATGAACCGTCTGAGGGATTGGCCCCGAAAATCGTAAAAGAGGTGATGAATATCATCTTAGACCTGAAGAAGAAGGCGATTTCCATCCTCCTAGTAGAACAAAATTCAGTAATGGCTCTGGCTGTTTCGGAGAGAAGCTATATCCTGGATGATGGTAGAGTCGTTTATGAAGGCATGGCAAGAGAATTGGATGAAAACAAACCTTTAAAGAAGGACCTGCTTGGAGTATAGAGTATATTTCTTACGGCTCTTTTTTCAACAGATTGTTTTTGGTTTTCCTTTTCAAGAAAGAAACATTTTCTCGTTATTAT